>Ga0114915_1000406_pt1 | contig 19976 bp, 34 predicted proteins | sample MalvirAntarct_55_FD_87288 | JGI IMG/M metagenome (GOLD analysis project Ga0114915, IMG submission 87288) | Marine viral communities from the Global Malaspina Expedition - Malaspina viral metaG Antarct_55 | ecosystem: Environmental > Aquatic > Marine > Oceanic | place: South Georgia Island...
ATTTGAAGGCTGCGAATTAGAAGCATATAAATGTGCAGCAGGAGTTTGGACTATAGGATATGGACATACAGAAGGAGTCAATCCTGATGATGAAATGGATAAAGAAGCTGCAGAAGAATTACTTGCTTTAGATTTAGTGGTTTATGAAAGGTCAGTAAGTTGGATTATTGAAGTACCTTTGAATCAACAGCAATTTGATGCACTGATTTCTTTTACGTTCAATTTAGGGGAAACAAATTTATGTAACTCTACTTTGAGAAAAGTTCTTAATCAACAAGAATATAATGAAGTGCCTAATCAAATACGCAGATGGAATAAAGCTGGCGGAAAAGTTAATGATGGATTAATTAGACGTAGAGAAGCAGAAGCATTATTATTTCAAGGACAAGATTGGAGTCATGTCTAAAGGTTCAGTAAGAAGACCCGAAGACATAAAAAAGATATCAGATAACTGGGATAAAATTTTTAAGGTTAAAAAAAATGGCTCTAAGCAAAAAACAAAATCATAGACTTGGTGCAATATTGGCTGTCATGTTTAAGGATTCTTTACCATCTGAAATATTAACAGAACTTGTCAAGGATGGTTTTGCAAAAATTGTAGGTCAAGATTACTCCCTCACTGAAAGAGGTCTTGATGAAAAAAATAGATTATGTACTTTAAGTGGTTTGAATATCATGTACTCATCTGAGAAGAAAAAAGAAATTAGTTAATAAAAACCTTTTCAGCTAACTGCTTAAAACCCCACATTTTTCTAAAGGTGATTTCAGCTTCATCAAAAGTCATTTTTTTCTCTTTATATAATTCTCTTTCAACACAATTAGCCACAAACCACCTTTGGAAATTAATTTCGTAAGGGGCTAAATCGTCATACATATATTCATCCATTTCCCTTCCCCTTTCTTCTATCTAGAATTTTTTTTGTTGTTTTATTTAACTTATCTTTAGTCTTTTTATCAAAACCTTCAATTATTAAGTTGTTATCTAGCCATTCTTTATTGACACCAGTTTCTATCAATTTTTTACGCAGTAGCGTATTAAAGTTTCTTTCTTCAAATTTCTTATGCATCTGTTTCTCCTTTTAAGTTACGTCTTTGCCAGTCAAATATATATACTCATTGCCAAATCCATTCTCTTTATAGTCATTAGGCATAAACTCTACTATATCAATCATGCTCTTAAGTTTAAGCAAGCAGTCTGAAAACTCAGATTGCTCAGAACCTATTAACATAATTTTATTTACATAAACATGTTGCCCAACTTTTACATATCTTGCTTTTTCCGTACTATTGACCCTTCCATTTTCATCACATAAAACATGTGTCATGGGATAGTTATAAAGGGTTACGGATTCTATATAGTCACAACCTAGCATCTTTTTGATACTATCTAAGTTGCTAACGTCTATTTTTGTTCTAAGTATTTCTTTTGTGAATGGGTCAATTAAGATTACCCAATTATGCGATTGCTGTTCCATTAGATTTTTCCTCTTTCAATTTATTAAAATAAGCATCTAGTAACATAGATACCCTTGGATTTATTTGAGCATGTTCGTTTTCAAACCTTGCTACCATAGACCTATTAGGTTTTCCTTTAACAGTATAGCCAAGATATGCAGCAACTGCAGTTTGTGAAACTCCACATGATGCTCTTAGCTTTTGTAATTCTTTACCAGTCAAAACTATCTCCTTTTTGGTCATCGTTTTTATTCCTATCAATTTATACTCCCATTATGACAGTTATAGTTATTATTGCAACATTTGTTATTATAGACATCTAACCTTACCTCTACTTTCTACTATAGCTAACTCTCTTCCAGTGCTATGCACTAAAAGCCAATGTCCATATTCATTAGTAAGACTCTGTTCTTCTCTTGGATACCAGTCTCCACAACCACGTCCACTAATTCGTTCTACTTCACAGGCATATGCATATACAGCTTGTTCAAATGTCATCCTACATACCCCTGTGCCTTATACTCAGTAAAATACTCTTCAAGCGTCTTCTTAGGCTCAAAGTAAGCATCTCTTTCAATCTTCATACCAAAGGGTAGGTTCACAGATTCTATCTCTTCTAGAGACACATATCCAAGCTCGGGAAATCCCATTCCTAAATCACAAATACCAAAGAATATCTTTTCTTCAGGGTAGTATTCAGATAATAACCATGTGCCTGCTCCTGCAGGATTAAATAGTTTTAAATATGGTTTGTTTTTAAAGTCTTGGTAGTCATTTGCTAGCAGCTTGCTCTCTATATCTTTAGTCAATAGTTTTTGTTTAGCCACCTAGCACCTCACCATTTTTAACTGCTGCTAAGTAACCATATCTAGCACTTCTCAAAACCATAATGCCACTCAAAGTTTCATCACATAGTTCTAAGTCAGGTTCTATAATACTTTTACCTATAGTTTCGTAGTGTTTTTTGTAAGCCTCAACTGCTTCAGTAACCGCTAATTTAATATACTTTTTCATGTTATCTCCTTTCAATTTATTGTTTAACACATAGCTATTATGACATATATAGTTGTTATTGCAACCCTTTTATGAAAAAAGAATTAGAAAGGTAAATCACCGTCTTGCTCTATATAGAATTGATGCCCTTCAAATTGTGCCTTTGCATATTCTTGTCCTAAAGTTTCCTTCAGCTTGTATTCTGCAAATAGGTTCTTTTCAGTCCCATGTTTTGTATGTAAAAGCATGTGATGATTTTGACATAGTGGTATCAAGTTTTTGTCATTTGCCTTCAATGACATGCCCCTTAATCCATCATAGGGTTTTAGTAAGTGATGGGCTTCAATATGACCTTTGCAATTACCCTTGAAGCCATGCTGCCCAATAAGACAGCATAGAGTTTTAATATAGGCAATGTGTTTCTTGTCTTTGTATTTAGCCATTAAAAAGGTGGTTTAAAGGCATCAAGATTATCATCATTATAGCTAGGTTGGTGTTCATCTTTAGGTATTGAAGAACCATCTTCATCTAATTTATTGAATCCCAAACTAGTGAAGGGTACTCCTGCAGATGTCTCTCTAGCCCAACACCCTAGTTTAAATACCTCATCATTGAAAGTTATCTTCCCGCCCATATCGGGACTTCTTTCAGTTTTCTTATCTGTATTGAGATGCATTAGACCTGCTGATACATAAAACTCATACTTAACTTCATCTTTATTGTTATAGCTTTTGACTAAACAGCCATATTCTTTTTTGCCATTTATTGTAAAGCTACCTTTTCTTTCAATGGTCGCGGCGTTCTCATGCCACAGATATCCAGTAAGCTCATCTTCATATTTCTTATCGTTATCACTCATCTCATTCTCCTATAGTTAATTTATATTTCCAACCTTTACTATTCCAAAGTCTTTTTTTCTCTATAACCTCTCCTAAACTGGGTAGATTATATTTTTCTCTAGCATAGCCTTTTCTCATATTTCTTATAGCAGCACTTATCGTGGGCTCTCCATAAAAATTACCAGTGTTCTTTTTTATTGACTGTTGCAATTCCCAAAATGTCCACCACTTACCGTTACGCATACAAAAAAATATACAATCGTCTAATGTTAATTTCTTGTTCATTGCCTACTCCTCGTATAATGCAATCAACTTAGTCAACGACTCTTTGGCTTCTCCATTTTTTAGATAGCCTTTAATTTTCCATTTATTGGCATCATAAACATTCTTATTTAAAACATTGTTGGGGTCTCCCATTATCTTTCTGCATCTTTTTAAATAGTCATCAATAGTTTCAAAACTTTCTTTAGTGAAACCTTCAGAATCTAATATTTCGTATTTAACTTTATTATTTGTCACAGGTGCTTTTTCAACAGGCTTGGTAGCAACTCTAGGGGAAGGCTTGCTAATAGGTTCATTTCTTCTCATTGCAGCTTCAGCATCATCATCTTCTTTCTTAGTAGCTACTCCAGTGGCTAACAGTAAAGAATAGCGTTTTGCATAGCTAATCGCACTACCGTAGGCTTGGGGGTCATTTTTTACTGCAGGTATATAAACTTTACCTGTTGTCATTACTCCACCATGTCCATAAAATTTTGTTTCTACACAAATTCCGCCTTCTTGTTCAACGCTTTCCTGTTGTAGATAAATTCCATTATCATTTAATGGTTTTTTTACAGAATCTATAACCTCTTTCAAAGTAGCATAGTCGCTTTTGAAAAATGGATTAGTCGCATCTTGCACCACATGATTAATTTCTTGTTGTGCCTTAATCAAAGCATTTATTAACGTGTCAGTTGTTTTCATAGTATCTCCTTTATCAATACATAAATAATTTTTTAGCACCAATGCGTTCATTAGTACCCCATATGTCATAAAAATTTGTCCCACTTAAATCGGGTTCTACGTTAGACAAATAACAGACATCTTCAATATTGCTAGAAAGACTCAACATTCTCATCATCTTAAAAGCAATTCTTTTAATATCTTCAACGTGATTATTTACGTTATCAATATCAAAACTTATTAATTCTTGTGATTTAGCTAGTGTATAAACATAGTCAACTACAGGTGGTTTATTGGTTGCTAAGGCATAAAATGTTAGTTGCCTGCAATAGTCAATACTGGGGGCTTTAGGTCTTGTTCCTGTTGTTTTTAAATCTCGCACACAATCTTCATATTCTAAATCTAGTATTCCACGAATAGGTATAGGCAAATCATCGCACGTCCACTCAACCCATCTTTGTGCATCCACAGGCACACCTAGTTTTTTATATTGAGGTATTATTTCTGTCAAAACCCTAGCAACTTGATTTTGTTTTTTATTAGCCATTTCGTAGTTGTAATTATATGGGTTATCAAATCCTATTTTTTGTTGCACTTTTGTAAACTCTTCCATAGCTATCTCTATAGCTTGATTTATAGAAACATCTTCCATTACAGCAGCAGTTATTCCTTGCTCTATTGCATTGCCATATGTGAAAGCAGGTTTATACATTTTGTCTTTAAATCCTGCAATATTAACTAGCCATTTTGCAGGGCTTCTTACAAATTTGTTTATAGATGTTGGGGATAAATATTCTACGCCATGGTCTTCAAAAGGGTTATTACTCATATTACTTTCTTCAATTTAATAATTTATAAGTCTATGATACAGATATTTTAAATAGTTGCAATAATAACTTTACATTTATTTGTGGTGCATATATATTTAAGAACTTATGAGTATTCAAGGTTTAAATTGGTGTATAAAACAAAAAACAGACACCCCCACGACCAAGCTAGTACTTTTCATATTGAGCAACTATGCAGACGAAAATGGAAGTTGCTATCCTAGTGAAAAAAAACTTGGTGAGTTGGTAGGTGTTTCTGATAGGCAAATAAGAAGATGCTTAACTTACCTAATAAAAAATGGATTTATTACAGCACAAGCGAGAAGTGGAACAAGTAATAGATATTTCTTGAGTATGGACGTAGATGTCCTAACCCCTAGGACACCAGCTTCCTCCAATACTAAAGATGATACTAAAAGTATATATAGCGATAATTTTGAAATCTTTTGGAAAAGGTATCCTAGAAAAGTTGGAAAGTATGCTGCTGCAATTGCTTTCAAAAAACAAATTAAAAACATAGATATTAAAGAACTTGTTCGCAAGGTTGAGCAATTCGCAAATGAACATAGCAATACTGAAGAGAGATTTATTGCCCACGCACAAACGTGGTTGAATCAAAGAAGGTATGAGGATGTAAAAAAAGAGACTAAAAAGTCTTTAAATAACTTAGCAGGATAAATTAAGGAGATAAGATGAATATGCATGATGTATTGAATAAAGAAAATATAAGATTACGTTCTACTGATGAGGGAGCAACACAAAAAGTAAAGTGTCCTAGTTGCCAACCTCCACATAAGGCACAAGATAACCCTTTGAGTGTGACTATTAACAATGGACATGCTGTGTGGAATTGTCACCACTGCGGGTACAAAGGTACAACTCTTCGTGGCAATACTAACAACTTTGTTGCAGCACCTAAAAAGGTATATGTAAAACCTACTTTACCTAGTGACCCTGCAAAGCCCAACACCCTATATTCATGGTTTGCAGAAAGGGGTATTTCAAAAGAGACAGTATTGAAAAAGAACTTATACGTTGATGGCGATTCTTGGATAGCTTTCCCCTATCAAGATGCAAACAATTCTGTAATAAATATTAAATATAGAACAAGGACAAAAAAGTTTAAGCAAAGCCCTAATGCTGAAAGGAGTTTATACAACTACAATCTAGCAGCACAAAGTGAGTCTGTGATATTTGTTGAAGGCGAAATGGATGTATTGAGTGTAATAGAGGTAGGTTTTGATAATGTGGTTACTTTACCCGACGGAGCACCCAAAGAAGCAAAGTTTAATGAAAAAGACGCGAGATTTACTGCATTGGAGAATTGCCCTTTACAGGCAAAAAAAGTAATTTTATTTACTGACAATGACGAAGCAGGTAAAAGTTTACATGCAGAACTTCTACATAGATTTGGTAAAGACCTTTGTTGGTATGTAGATTACCCATCAGATTGCAAAGATGCTAATGAAATTTTATTAAAACATGGTGCTGAAAAACTCAAAGAAATTATAAATAATGCGACACCTTATCCAGTAGACGGATTGTATAGTGCTAATGATTATTATGGTTCTGTGCTAGATTTATATAATGGCAACTATGCAAAACCAATAGAGGTAGGATATAAAGGTTTAGACGAAATATACAAAGTTTTAAAAGGTACTTTTCATGTTGTTACAGGTATACCTAATCATGGTAAGTCTAGTTTTCTAGATCAAATGCTTATAAAGATTTCTGAAGAACATAATTGGAGATATGTTGTATTTTCACCTGAGCATTCTACACAAATGCATTTACGAAGGCTGCTACAGTTAAGGCTACAGAAAGCTTTTGATGAAGGATTACCAAACAGAATGAGTAAAGAAGAACTACAAGAAGGTCTAAGTTGGATTAATGAAAGATTTAGATTTATTGAGACTAAAGACACTGTTCCTGATATTGATTACATATTGGATATTGCAAAATCTAGTGTTTTAAAATATGGATGTGATGCGTTAGTTATAGACCCCTATAATGAGGTGTCTGCAAAACGTACAGGGAACGCGAGGGAAGATGAGCATATAAGAGACTTTATTTCTAAGTGCAAACGCTTTGCTAGAGTACATGACGTTGTAGTATGGATTGTGGCTCACCCTACAAAGCTGCCTAAAAACAATGATGGAAGTTATGCACCGCCAACAGCATATGATATTAGTGGTGCAAGTCATTGGAGTAATCAAAGTGACGCAATATTGACAGTGCATAGAGATTTTGATGATAACTCTATACAGGTTATAACTAGAAAAATTAGAGAGCAAGGATTATATGGTAAGATAGGTGAGGCACACTTTGACTACAATCAACATACTAGGGTGTTTGAAGAGAAGAGCGATACTGACATCACAGAAGCAATGTGGAGAAACTAACAAGGAGTTATATGTCTAAAGAAATAGTACAAAGTGATTACGATATCAAGATTATGCAAGTAGATGATATCAAACCCTACAAAAATAACCCACGACAAGTGAATCAAAATTCTATAGATCAAGTTAAAAAATCTATACAACAAAATAAATTTTCAAATGTAATTGTTGTAGACAAGAACAACGAAGTCATTGCAGGTCACACAAGACTAGAAGCCGCAAAACAACTTAACATGACAGAGTTACCAGTTTTTGTTGCAAAAAAGTTAGACGATAATGCTGTAAAAAGATTAAGACTCTTGGACAATAGACTGACAGAATTGACACCATGGGACTTAGATAAATTGATAGAAGAAACAACCGCAATTGAGTTAGATGCAGATGTAGAAGCTCTGTTTGAACCTCTTCTAAAGCAAGACTTAAGTGAATTTGATTTGTCTGATGATAACTATGAGTCTACAGACGAAAATTACAGCAATCCTATAATCCAATATGTAATGATATTTGATAGTGAAGATCAACAGAATATTTGGTATAGTTTTTTACAGAGATTAAAAGAAGATTTTCCGAAACATGAGACCCATGCTTCAAGAATTGCGGAATATATAAAAAAGTTGAATATTCCAATAAATTAGGAAAAATTAACACATCACAAAGGCGTAAGAGCTATTTTGTAGACCTAGTTAATACCTTAGCAACCCTTTAAATGGAGGATTTATGGCAAAAGGACGGAAGAAAGTAAGAACGTATATTGATACCAATGTCTATGACGAAGCTATCAAAAGAATAAATCACATCTATGATACCTTTGACACAATCGTGGTTCTATTTAGTGGCGGAAAAGATAGTTTAGCTGTATTACATGCAGTTAAAGAAGTTGCGAATAGCAGAGGTATTGAAAAAGTAAATGTTGTCTTTAGAGACGAAGAGTTAATACCACAAGTTGTCATAGACTTTGTAGACAAATACTTTCATATGGATTGGGTAGATATGAAATACTTTGCTGTTCCACTGTATAGTCAAAAATACGTCTTAGGTAGAACAGAGACATATGTCCAATGGGACAAAAAAAGAAAACATATAAGACCAATACCAAGTTACGCAATAACTACTGATGATGATGATGAGACTGTCTACACACAAGATACAATGGACGATTACACTGCTTCTTTTTATAAGGGCAAGATTGCGTTTATAAATGGAATAAGAGCGAGTGAATCTCTAATGAGATACGCAGCATGCATGAACAAACTTAATGAGAATTACATTAACTCAGTTAAGAGCAAATCTGCTGCCAATGTGAAGTTCTGCAAAGTTATGTTTGATTGGGAAGAAAATGATGTCTTTAAATACTTTATGGAAAAAGAAATAGAGTATTGCAATATATACGATTGGCAAATGTGGAATGGAGATCAATTTAGAGTTGCAACGCCAGTACATCAAGAAGCAGCAAAAAGATTTAATAAATTAGCAACATTAGACCCAGTTTTATATGAGCAGGTAATAGATATATTTCCTGAGATGATTATCCAAGGAAGGTATTACAAGGAGTTTGACCAAAATGCTCTAAAAGCAAAATATGGAAAATCCATGCAGACCATACTTCAATATATAAAAGACTACATAACAGACCCTAAACAAAAACATGAAGCTTATAAAATGTTTAAAAAAACAGTTATTGCAAATAGAAATGATGCTTCTGCTTATCCTTTAGACCATATTGCAAAATACTTTATCACAGGAGCATACAAGCGAGACTTACTGCCAATTAACACTCAAAAGGAGAAAAATAGTGAATGACCCTATTAACAATATCCAATGGATAGATGCAAACGAATTAACTGCCAATGATTACAACCCCAATGTAGTTTTTTCACCTGAATTAAAAAGCCTAGAAAGAAATATTTTAGCAATCGGTTGGGTACAGCCAATTATTGCTTCTTCTAGCAAAATTATAATAGATGGATTCCACAGAACTATGCTTAGTAGAGAAAGCAAAGCCCTGCACAAAATTTATAAAGGAAAAGTACCCTGTGTAATGTTTGACATACCAAGAGATGAAGCAATGATACTCACTGTAAGAATGAATAGAGCAAAAGGAAGTCATGTTGCTGTAAGGATGTCTGATATGGTCAAAGAACTAATTGATGAGCATAAATGGGAAGTTGTAGAGCTTGCAAAACAATTAGGTGCAACTAAAAAAGAAGTAGACTTATTATACCAAGATGGAATTTTTAAATTTAGGAATATCAAAGACTATAAATATTCTAAAGCATGGTATCCACAACTCGCTGAGAAACAAGATGAATCTTAGAGACCCCATACTAAGCCCCGCAGATATAGAAATTACTGACAAGGACATGAGGTTGACTCAAGTTGATTATCTTGATGTTAAACCCTACGCATCATTGGCAAAAAAAGAAAGAGTTGCCATAAGTGAGACACAGAACACTATGTGGTTTCATGTATTTAAGAATGATGAGTTTGTAGGTATATGCGGACTATACTTAGCTCCCAAGAAATGTAGAATAAAAGGTGATTGGTTTTTACCCCAATGGAGGGGACAAGGTTGTGGAGAATTTATAACCCAATGCAGATTGATGATTGCAAAAGAATTAGATTATACGACTGTAGAAGTTCTAACATTACATCCACATTATTATGAGAGAAAAGGATTCCTTATACACAAAGAGACTCGTAAGGGAGTTTGGCTTTCAAGTATAGAATTAGGTTAAATTAGGCATTTTATAGAATAAACAAAGCATCAGAAGCCTACTGGTGCAATAATTTAAGGGTAGCTAATACAAAGGTATACCCAATATAGGAGATAAATTGATGAATAGTTACAATGGCTATGAGCCTAAACAAAGATATAAAGCACTAGCATGGCTTAAAAAAGAATGGGCTAAAGGAACAAGAAAACAAACCCCACATGAATGTGATATCTGTACTCAAAAAGATGGGTACTTGGCATATCATAGTGAAGATTATAGTTTTCCATTTGGAGACCACATAGGTCATTTTGGACTCTGTTATATTTGTCACATGATGCTACATTGCAGATATAAAAGTCCAAAGGTTATGGATACTTACATAGAAGCCTTAATGCAAAAGAAATGCTATGAACCTATAAATGGAAATGGATGGGTAGAATTTAGAAGCAGTTGTTTAATGTCTAACTTTAATGGTCGCAACTATAAGATTGTAGAGTCCAATAATGTTGAACTCTACAAAGAAATGATTAATGGTGATTACATAACGGAATCTAAAGAATTATACAAACCTTCTGTAGGTAGTTTATTTTGAATGTAACCTTGTTCTATACATCTAAAGTAATGTTCACTGGGTAAATTATACCCCTGTCTATTCATTGTATAAAACATAACATCCTCAACCCTATCCTCAACCTTTATAGAAAACTCTTCCTTTCTATAAAGCGTTGGGAATCCTTCGTAAATATCTAATGCTCCTTCGCAGTCATCAGTTATCCACCATAATACACCCTGCACTTCATTGTAAGGTGCGGGTTCTATATCAGCTACACCTCTAAATACTAGTCTATAGTCAGGCAATACTAAGCCAGTCAATTTTTTAGCCTTTGGGCATCTTCTTTTCATGTTATCAATATTGGTGTTAGCACCATATGCAAAATACAACATCAGTTTATCTCCTTAATAAAATTATAAAATATCAAATCATCCACAAAAGCTACAGGATTACCAAACGCAACCTCAATCTCATAGCCTTCCAAAATTCTCCCTGCACATAAACGCATCCAATCGTGCAAGTCCATACAATCAGTCTTATCTAGCCAACTCGTTGTATATAGTTCATAAGCCAATTCCGTTCTAGTGCTAGCTTTATAGGGCACGTTATTGTTTATATTAATAAACTGCATTGTTCAACTCCTCGTATCTTTTTGCATAATATTTCTTTGTTGCTCTATCTATACCTTTCTTTTTATAAAGGTTGTCAAGAAATTGTTTAGTCGTATAAGTATTCGTATTGTCCAAATCTCTAATAGTCTCACCTCTATTATCAATTGCTACGCATACCATCCCTTGTGTCAATCTAACCCAGTAGTCTACTTTAGTAGCACTAAGCGTTCCACTATGTGCTCTATTCTCAACGCTTCCATGTTGCCAATAGTTTCTAAAGTTCCACTTACCCCTTCCACCAAAATAATTACTGTTAAGCAATCTTCTCAAACCCATTCCATTTAACTCTTTGTAAATCATTCCTAAGCTCATTGCACAATTAAAACTATCTCTGCAATATCCATTGTTAGCACCACGTCTACTTATAGGAAGTAAGTTATTTATAGAGTGTTCATACTTAGCAAAAAACTTCATTAGTTTTCTTAAAGGCAACTCTTGCTCACCAGTAATATCAACATGTACATGCATTCCACAACTTCTATTAACTTTTCCATATTGCTCAATACAATCTACAATGCTTCTAAGTTTAATCATGTCAGATTCACCTCTCAGTATTGGAGTAACTAATTCCATACCATATCTGTATTCGCCATCTGCTCTTACAGAAGTGTCATCTTTAATTTTCCATCTATTAGTTTTATCAGAATAGTAAGTACACAATATGTCTTGTCCAGTTTGTGCATATATCAATCTAGCTAATGCTTGTTTGTTCATCTTACATACAAACTCTAACTCAACTCCATATCTTCTCATGTCATCTAAGTTCATTCTAAGTCTCCTGCTTCTCTAAGCAATTTCAATTTATACATACATAATAACATAACTAGTTGTAATAACAACTATATATAGTGAATAAGATAAAATAAATGCGTATACCTATTTTCATTGGAGGGGTTGCAATAAAAACTACTTTACCCCATACTAGGCTATGTTGATTAATAACTTGAAAGGAGTAAATATGAATAACATAGTAGATAGCTTGATGTTGAGTAGTTTGAAACATAACTATAAAGAGTTTGTAAAAGAGTATGGATATGTAGAAGCTGACAGGAAGCTGCATAATTTATTTGGAGAAGCGTGGTTGAACAATAGAAAAAATGTTTGGCAGTGGTTTGATGTGGATTACGCAGGGAGTAATAAATAATGATTGAAGCAATAGATATATATAAAGCAGTAGACCCTTTAATGGAAAGAATTAGAAAAGAGTGTTTTAGAAAAGGATATGCAGCAACAGATGCAGAATGTTTAGGATTAATAGTTTCTAAATACTTTAGATGGAATGGCTTTGAAATTGGCAATGTTGCAATGCAAGCATTAGAAGACGCAAATTTTCATGACTTAGCAAGAGTTATAGAAGTAAATATGGCTAGGGAGTTTGGTGATGTTAGACATAAGTAAATATAAGAGTCACAAATACTTATGTAGTGTAGTGCAAGAATTACACCCTAAATATAACTTTGATGCAACGGAGAGCATATTTGATTTATGCATAAGAATGGAATACGAAGATTGGGTAAAGTTGAGTGCAGCTATTAAATATCCTAATGGTGTTATTAAAGAGGTAGGCAATGAATAATTTAGTACTACAAAAACTATTACATGCACACCAATTAATAAAACCCGAAACATATACTGAGGATATGGATAACCAAAGGGTAGATACAGCAGAAGCAAGAACGCTAGAAAGAATGTTTGAAGCACCTAGGTATTTTACTGGTCTAAAAAATACAGTAGAAATGGTAAGGATAGGTGGTGATACAGATAAACGTACGCAGGTGATACCAACGTATACTTTTAAAAAGATGTTAAAGGGATATGCACAAGAGGTTTCCCAAGCTGCAAAATTCTATATAGATAAACGCGGTACTGAATTTCTTAACGCAAAAGAGTATGAAATTATAAGCAGTGAACTAAAGGTATACGCACCTTACAAAAGTACGTTCCTACAAATAGAAGATGATGAAACTGTATACAATATTTTGTGTATGGATAATGGCGATAAGAGTGATACAGATGAGCCTATATTGTATATGTGCATGCTTCCCTATATTAAAGACATAGACTGTTTTGTTTTTGACTTAAACGTATATGCATTTTGTTATCACGAAAATACTGAATATACATATTGGTTAAAGGACAGTCCATTGAGTGAATATGTAGATACAGAAACTGATTCTAATAACCAATATACAAACAGACACTTAGAGGTATTTGTATCTAACATCTCTACATGTTGGATAACTTTTATGATACTACTGCAATACCCACAAATTACAGATACAAGGGAAGTTAAAGGAAGGCAGAACATATTCCTAGATATGCATACTAAGTTTAAGGCTAGTACGTTAAGAGCTAAACCAAGTTTTCAACATAAGGAGTTAAAGATAAACTTATATGGGAACGCACCTTCTACAAATAACACTATTAGTAATAATGACAGGAGCAGTGGTACTGCATTCCATAGTGTAAGAAAACACTTAAGAACACTAAGCAATGGTAAACATACTTTTGTTAAAGCACATTTTAGAGGAGCTAAAGCACATGGTGTTATTACTAAGGATTATGTTATTAACATTTAATTGTCTAAATCTCTAGAAAAGGACACATCACAAAGCTGCAAGAGCCATTATTAGTATGTAGTTAATACACTGGTATACCCTAAATATAGACTTTATGACCACTTGATAGTTGTATCTATAAACGCTATGATTGAGAAAATTTAGGATTATATGAGTAACAAGGTTCAAAAATTAAATCTCACATTGAAGGAAAAGATTAGAAACCTTTTTGTTCAAGGCATAGATAACGATGCAGGTGAGAGAGTTTTATATACAATTGATGAATTGGCAATAAAGCATAAGGTAGGTAAATCTACTCTCTATAGACATGCACAATCAGATAATTGGAAAATACAACAAGAACAATTTCAGTATGAGTATCTAAAAAAGCTAGACGAACAACGAAGAGTCAGCATGGTCAAGGATGGCATTAAAGTAGATACAACGACTCTAAATATTTCTAAGGCACTGTTGGGTCAAATATCTCAATTGATAAGAGACTCGCAGACACAAGGAAAGGTAACCCCAAGTATGGTGTCTACTATTGCGGAAGCAACATACAAAGTTCAACGTGTAGCTAAACTCTCATTAGGCGAAGCTACAGACAATATGAGTGTAAATACAAATGCAAAAGACGACACAGGTTTCAAAGAAGCTATGGAACTCTTGGACGAAATTGGACGAGCCAAGCGAAAAGGCGACTTGGACTCTATACACTAATTGGTTAAAAACCGCCCGAGACAAACAGCTACCACCTGAAGAAGACTTCTTTATATGGTTGATACTTGCAGGTCGTGGATGGGGAAAGACAAGAACAGGGGCACAGGACATTGCTCTATATGCCTTAAGAAACCCTAATACTATTTGTGCTGTTGTAGCACCTACATTCGGTGACTTACGAAGAGTATGTTTTGGTGGTAACAGTGGTCTTTTATCCATCATCCCTGATGAATGTTACGAAACTCAATTTGGTACTAAAGGATTTGCTTCTAGTATTTGTGAGATAAGGCTAGCCAATGGTTCTAAAATAGTAGGTTACGCAGCTATTAATCCTGAAAGACTTCGTGGCCCACAGTTTCATAGAGCATGGTGTGACGAGTTGGCAGCTTGGCAATATCCTGAAGCCTTTGACCAGTTGATGTTTGGATTAAGGCTAGGAGAAAACCCGCAATGCGTAATTACCACAACACCCAAACACATTAAACTCATAAAGGAACTGATAGAAAGGAAAGATGTCCAAGTTACTAAAGGGTCTACATTTGAAAACGAAGCTAACCTAGCTGCTTCAGCACTAGCCATGATGGAAGAGAGGTACAAGGGTACAGCTTTAGGAAGGCAAGAGCTTTATGCAGAAATAGTAGATGAAGTTGAAGGGGCATTATGGAGCATGCCTATGATTTCAGAACAAAGATTACCCAAAGATGCAGACATAGAACTTAAAAGCATAATGATTGCTATAGACCCTGCTGTCACATCACATGAAGATTCAGATGAGACTGGAATTGTAGTAGTAGGCAAAGACCATCAAAATAACTTTTATGTCCTAGAAGATTTATCAGGTAGATATTCTGCTGATAAATGGTGTAGAATTGCAGTAAGGGCTTTCTATGAATGGGAAGCAGATAGAATTGTTGCAGAGGTCAACAATGGTGGAGACCTTGTAGAGAAGTTATTAAGAACTGTGGATACCAATGTTCCATACAGGTCAGTTAGAGCAACGAGGGGGAAGATGACACGAGCAGAACCTATTTCCGCACTCTATGAGCAAAAGCGTGTACACCATATTGGAGTCTTTGAAGAACTAGAGACGCAAATGTGTAGCTACACTGGTTTGGGCAGCTCTAGTCCTGATAGGCTAGATGCTTTAGTTTGGGGTTTGCATGAATTAAGCAAATCACAAGGAAACGTAAACTGGAGAATAACGTAATGGCAATCTTAGACAACATTAAAAACATATTTAAAGCAGTACCTGAGAAAAAGAATAGCAACATGATGGGTTACTTTGGGGTAGGTACAGAAGAAGCTAAAACCTACCAATACTCTGACTTAGCTAAAGAAGGATACTTAAAGAACGCTATCGTTTATAGATGTGTAAATGAGATATCTAAAGGGGCAAGCTCAGTACCACTAATTCTTAAAAACGGTGATGAGATTATAGAAAATCATCCCCTTATAGACTTACTCAAAAGACCCAACCCTTTACAATCATACTCAGAGTTTTTCAGCAGTCTATTTGGTTATGTCCTGTTAAGCGGTAATGCATACATATTGAAAGTAGGTGCAGAAATAGGAGCACCCAAAGAATTACACCAACTAAGACCTGATAGGATAAATATCAAAGGCAATGGTAATCCTATACCTGAAATGTATGAGTACGTTGTTAATGGAAGAGTGCAGAAAACTTATAGCATAGATCAAGTAGATGGATTCAGTGAAGTAAAACATATCAAGTTATGGAATCCTTTAGACGATTACTATGGGCTAAGTCCTATGAGTGCTGCTGCTGTAGAAATAGATCAATTCAATCTATCCAGTAAGCATAACGTCAATCTATTAAACAACGGGGCAAGACCAAGTGGTGCTGTTATATTCAAACCACAAGATGACTCAGGATTTGCTGTTAATTTAACAGAGTCACAAAGACAGCAATTACTTACAGACCTCAATAATAGATTTGGTGGTGCAGGTAATGCAGGTAGACCAATGTTATTAGAAGGAGACTTTGATTGGAAAGAGATGGGTCTTAGTCCTAAAGACATGGATTTCCATCAATTAAAGAACATGGCTGCTACTGATATTGCTTTATGTTTTGGCGTACCCTCACAGCTTGTAGGTGTGCCTGACGCACAGACTTATGCCAATGTATCAGAAGCTAGGCTTGCACTATATGAAGAAACTATTATTCCACATCTAAGAAAGATTGAATCAGACCTCAATGAATGGTTAGTGCCTTTGTATGATGATAGATTGAAATTAGAGTTTGATATAGACTCCATACCAGCATTATCAGAGAGACGAAAAAGAACATATGAAAACGTATCTAGTGCAGTCAGAGAAGGCATAATGACTCGTAATGAAGCAAGAGAACAGTTGGGTCTTACACCAGTAGATGGAGCAGATGAGCTATACATTGCAGCAAACTTATTCCCATTAACTGATGGCTCAGTACCTGAAGTAGAAAACCCTATTAATGAAGAGGATTTAGAAGACTATGAAGATGAAGACGAAGATAAAGGAATGGATACAGAGATTGCTAACCTTCTTAATGATGAAGTAAACGATAAGGCAATAAGTGACATAGACACAACACCTACAGACGCTATGGCTGCAGAAGCCCAAAGAGGTCTTAATTGGCGTAGAGAGTTTAAAAGAGGTGGCACTCAAGTAGGAGTCGCAAGAGCAAATCAATTAACTGGTAAAGATAATCTATCAGCAGAAACTGTACAAAGAATGTACAGCTACTTCTCAAGACATGAAGTTGACAAGCAAGGTAAGGGATTTAAGAAAGGCTCTGATGGATACCCAAGTGCAGGTAGAATAGCTTGGGCTTTATGGGGTGGAGATGCAGGTTTTGGTTGGTCTAGAAAAGTATGGGGTCAAATACAAGTTGAAAGAGATAGCAAGGCAGAAGTAGGAACTGTAAAAGTAGGAGACATGGTAAGTTGGAACTCAAGTGGCGGAACTGCTAGAGGAAAGATTACAAAGATATCTAAAACAAGCTCTTTAAAAGTACCTAAGACAGACTTCACTATAGATGCATCAGATGATAACCCTGCTGTTCTAATTAGAGTATATCGTGGTGGTGAGCCTTCAGATGTTATAGTGGGACACAGGATGAAAACCTTAAGAAAGGTCTAATTATTCCACTTTATATAAAGGTCTTTAACTGTATCGTAAAGTCTGTAGTTCAGCATAAAGAAATCGTCACTCTTTTTACATTCTTTTTCAAATGTTAAAACAAATTCCATATCTCCACAGTAATCACAGTCTCTTGAATTCTTACAAAAGTTACTATCAATAGCATCCCTACATTGCCAATCATATTTACTCATAACCTAACTCATTATTTCTAGCTTCTAATTCTCTTTTAGCCACTATATAGTTATAACTACGCAATCCACTAGGGCTATATCCATCAGCACCTAGCTCTGCAAACATTTCCCACAATCCTTCAACGTAACTCAATATCTCGTCATATTCCCAAGTCTTTATTTTAGTCTTCAAGTTCTGCTCATATCCAAATATATACATAATTCACTCCTTTGTTTATATAGTTATTATAACAACTACTACTTGATATGCAATACCTTTGTATTAATTAATATGACATAATATTTTTATGAGACCACTACAAAATAGGTTTAATAGCTTTGCACAAGGTCGTGTTAGCTCTAGCAGGGAAGCTAGACAACAATTGGTGCTAAGGAACAACTTAGAGAAAAGACTCTTTAGACAGCTATCTGCTTTGTTCAAAAAATTCGTCAATACAAACTTATATCTCTATAGAGAGTTTGGTATATATGAAACATCAATAGCACAACAGAGACTGAATGAAGAGTTTATCCCTGTGATGTTAGCTCAATATAAAAAGATATTTAAAGCCATGTATGGGTACAACGAAAACAAGTACTATGATAAGAAAGAAGATGCATTTGTGTTTGGTCGTAGCTTAGACTTTGAGAGTGTTGTACAAAATTATTTCAATACAAGGCAGTTAAACTTAGTGGGCATTACAGCAAGGTTAGCCACAAGAATAAGCAATCTTATAGAGCAAGGAAGAGCAGACAATCTTAACCTCGCACAAATAACAAAACTTGTATCTGATAAATTCTTACCTATTAGCAGAAGCAGAGCAGCCCTTATTGCAAGGACAGAAACTCATAACGCAGCTTCATTTGCTAACCACGCATACCACCTTACAGTGCAGCAAGATTTAGGAACTAAGATGTTGAAGAAGTGGATTGCTACTAATGACGACAGAACAAGGTCTACACATGCATCAGCTAATGGGCAGACAGTAGACATGGATGAGAAGTTTTTAGTTGGTGGTACTGAGATGGGATATGCAGGAGATTCTAATGGCGGTGCTAAGAATGTAATAAATTGCAGATGTGTCATTATCTATGCTGATGAACAAGATGTTGTGCTAGATTAATGACTGATGTACTATATATAGATATAAATGCCATAATGGTATAAATTTATAACAGCTTATTGGGAGACAAAACTATGTCAGATGAATATAAACATTCAGAACAAGCAATAGATGTCAGTACAAGCGAGTACTATTCTCACGAAGATTCTAGTCAGAATGATACAAAAAAAGAAATATCTAAGGATGCGTTTGACAATCCAATAGAAGCCAATGCTAGAGCAAAAGAAATAGGATGTGTAGGCAGTCATACAATGGATAAAGACGGAAAAAAAATATACATGCCTTGTAAGACACATGATGAATATACTGAGCTATCAGGTAATGAAGAAGCAGGCTACAAACCTAAGCCTAAGAAAGATAGTGATGAAGACTTAGATACTCATGTAGATGAGAAAGATATCTTAGAAGTTAAGTCAGAACTTAAAGCCTATGATGATGATACAGAAAGTAAAGAGTTTGGTCTGTTTGAAGGCTATGGCTCAGTGTTTGGAAATAAAGACTTAGGCAATGACGTAATAGAGAAAGGTGCGTTTACTAAATCTATTAAAAGAAGAAGTAATAAAGGTGTCAAACTTTTATACCAACACAAATCAGATATGCCAATAGGAGTCTTTGACGAAATCAAAGAGGATGAGCATGGTCTTGTAGTTAAAGGCAGGCTTGCTCTTAAAACACAAGCAGGTGCAGAAGCATACGAATTATTAAAAATGGGTGCGTTAGATGGTCTTTCAATAGGCTTCAAAATAAACCCTGAAGAAGTTTCATATGATAGACGTTCTAACAAACGTATTATTAAAGAAGTAGACTTAATGGAAGTCAGTCTTGTTACTTTCCCAATGAATCCACAGGCAACTGTGCGTTCTGTGA
>Ga0114915_1000408_pt1 | contig 19896 bp, 16 predicted proteins | sample MalvirAntarct_55_FD_87288 | JGI IMG/M metagenome (GOLD analysis project Ga0114915, IMG submission 87288) | Marine viral communities from the Global Malaspina Expedition - Malaspina viral metaG Antarct_55 | ecosystem: Environmental > Aquatic > Marine > Oceanic | place: South Georgia Island...
ACACTCACCTTCCCGTTGGCGTGCCCACCGAGCACCACGCAGGAGGACATTGCCGAATTTTGCGCGACCCAGCTTTCCCCGGAAGCCTTTGGCCGCTATTTGGGTGATGATTCTTACCGCGCCTGGTTGGCCATGGCAGGGAACGAGGCGTGTGGCTATCTGCTGTCCCATGATGGGGACCCGGTAGAGGAGGACATCGCTAACGCTATTTCGCTCCGCCCCACAACGGAAATCTCAAAGATTTATGTCAGTGCCGATCACCACGGGAGCCCCGTTGCTCAGGATCTCCTGAATTCAGCCCTCCGGGATGCCGCTGGGAGGGGTTTCGCCTCCGCCTGGTTGGGTGTGAACCAGCTCAACGCGCGCGCCAACGCTTTCTATGCCCGCAATGGCTTCGTGGAAGTTGGTGCCAGAAGTTTTCTTGTAGGAGACACCTGGGAGGATGATTTCGTTCGAGAAAAGCTGCTGTCCTCCCAATCCACGGGAAACGCATAGGTTTCTCATAGGTTTTCCTAGGAAAGGGGAGGACACTAAGGGTATGAACGAATACCGAAGTGCAGAAACCCAGGCGCACAAGCTCCACCACGCGGATGGCTCCCCGATGCGTGCGCTCGTCGTTGATGATGAAGAAAGCCTCGCGGATCTCGTGGCGATGTCCTTGCGATACGAAGGCTGGGATGTTGTCACCGCCCACAGCGTGAAAGAAGCACTGGAAGGGGCGAAAAAATTCAACCCCGACATTGCCGTGCTGGACATTATGTTGCCTGATGGTGATGGGTTGTCGCTCATGAAGTCCTTGCGCACGACCCACCACGGCTTGCCCGTGTTATTCCTCACCGCCAAAGACGCTGTCGATGACCGCGTCGCGGGCTTGACCGCGGGTGGCGATGACTACGTCACCAAACCTTTCAGTCTTGAAGAGCTCGTTGCCAGGCTCCGAGGAATTTTACGCCGGGCAGGAAAAGGCCACTCGGATGCCGATGAGGCAGAGCTTCAGGTGGGGGGCTTGGTCCTCAACGAGGACTCCTATGAAGTGACGCGGGCGGGAAAAAGTATCGAGCTGACCAGCACAGAATTCGAACTGCTCCGTTACCTGATGAGAAACCCCAAGCGAGTGCTATCCAAAGCCAACATTCTTGACCGCGTGTGGGACTACGACTTTGGCGGAAAAGCCAGCATCGTGGAAATCTATATTTCCTACCTGCGCAAGAAAATTGATGTTCTCGGGCCCCCCTTGATTCATACCGTTCGCGGTGTGGGATACATCATCAAGCCGGCAGAGTAAATGCCCACCGCGTCCATCACGCTTCCCGGTCGGAAGCGCCAAAACCCCAATTCCCTTCGGCGACAATTTGTCACCGGTGGTGTGGGATTGGTGGCGCTTGCGAGCATTGTTATTGGTATCGCAAGCTCTGTCGCGGTGGGACGGACACTCATTGAAGGTCTGGACGAAGAGCTCGTCGACACCGCTCGCCGGGTGAGCGTGAGCCTGCAGCAACCCGACACGGTCCCCCTGAATCGACCAGGGTTTGATGTGGGAACAGTGGTTGCCGTGATTAACGGCACGGAAGTATCGGGTGCCTATATTGATTCTGATGGACAGCTCCAAGTCCTGGAAAGCAATCAAGTGGGTGGTTTGCGCTCCATTGACTGGGAGCGGGGCAACCCTGTGTTCGTGAACCTGATGGATGGTCGAGGGGAGTATCGGGCACTTCCCGTCGCCCAAATTGATGGCGCGCAAATTGTGGTGGGTTTGCCGCTTAGCGACATCCGAAGAGCTCTCGCACGACTCAATCTCATCATTATTGTCGTGGTAAGCCTGGTTATCGCTTTAGGGGCAACGATTGGAGCGTGGCTCGTTCGTTTTGCACTCAAGCCGTTAGATCGAATTCGAGAAACAGCGTCGGCGGTCACCAAGCAACCACTGGATAGGGGTGAAGTTCGCCTCGGGCTGAGAGTTCCCCCGAAATACGCCACAGACGATAGCGAAGTGGGGCAAGTGGGGGCCGCATTGAACCTGATGCTTGACCACGTGGATGATGCTTTCAAATCTCGATTCGAGAGCGAAGAAAAAATGCGCCGGTTCGTTGCTGATGCCTCACATGAACTTCGCACCCCATTGGCTGCGATACGAGGATATGCCGAGCTAACGAAAAAAGCAGGTGGGAAACTTTCCCCTGACTTACAACAAGCACTGGGTCGAATAGAGTCCGAGTCCATTCGCATGACCTCTCTCGTGGAAGACCTTCTGCTTCTCGCTCGCTTAGACGAAAGCGGGCAACTGGAAAAAGAACCTGTTGATCTTGCCCAGATTGTTCGCGACGCCCTTTCTGACGCGTATGTAACAAGCCCTGACCACGAGTGGGGGGCCCAGGGTGTGGAAGAGGCTGTGATGGTCGAGGGGGATGCCCAAAGCCTTCATCAGGTGGTCGTGAACCTCCTTGCCAACGCACATGTTCACACACCGGCCGGAACGTCCGTGGAAGCCCGCCTGGTTCAAGATTCCCGATCGACCAAGCTCCACGTTCAAGATTCAGGCCCAGGAATTCCCCCAGAGTCACGCAAGAGGCTTTTTCAGCGATTTGCGCGGGGTGACTCCTCTCGCGCCCGCACTTCAGGAAGCACCGGTCTTGGGTTGTCTATCGTAGAAACCATCGTCAAAGCACACGGCGGGAAAGTGTCACTGATCTCCAAGCCTGGCAAGACGATTTTCACGGTCACTTTCCCTCGCTAGCTGGTTGCTAAGAAAGCCCGCTAGGGCATAAGCTGAGGATCGCCAAAGACCGCTGGTTTTAGGACAGTGCGAAAGCATTGTTCTCGAAGCATCAGGAAGCAATTTCTGGGGGCCCGCGCAGGTGTATGACAGTAAAGATAACTGGATTCAGTTCTCCAAGCTCCGTGCGCCAGCGCCGGAGCTTTTTTCATGCCACGGCCTTTGACATTCATTACGTCATACAAAAGGAGCACCATGGCGAACAAGGAAGCAGCGGTCGCTGAACTAACGGAGCATTTCCGTTCGTCATCGGCCATTGTGCTGACTGAGTATCGCGGTCTGAGCGTCACGCAGCTGAAAACGCTGCGTCGGGGTATCCAGGCTGACGCTACCTATGCCGTGGTGAAGAACACGTTGACAAGGATTGCGGCCAAGGAAGCAGGCATCGATGCATTCGATGGCTTACTCGTTGGCCCCTCCGCTCTTGCTTTCATTCACGGTGATGCCGTAACTGTTGCCAAGAGCTTGCGTGACTTTGCCAAGGACAACCCACAACTGGTGATTAAGGGCGGCTATTTCGATGGCAACCCCATTTCCCCAGAAGAAGTTATGCAGCTGGCAAACCTCGAATCCAGAGAGGTCCTGCTCGCGAAGCTCGCAGGTGCCTTCAAGGCTTCGCTGTTTGGTGCCGCATACATGTTCAATGCCCCCCTGGCGGGAGCCGTTCGATCCATCGACGCGCTTCGCCAGAAGCAGGAGTCTGGAAGCTAACGCTTTCAGCCCCACAGACCACAGAAAACTAAAGGAGAAAAAATGGCCAAGCTCTCAGCTGACCAGCTCATTGATGGCTTCAAAGAACTTTCTTTGATTGAACTCACTGATTTCGTCAAAAAGTTCGAAGAAGTATTTGAAGTAACCGCTGCTGCCCCCGTGGCAGCTGCCGCTGCTCCCGCAGCAGGTGGCGGCGACGCTGCCCCTGCAGAAGAGAAGGACTCGTTCGACGTCGTTCTCGAAGCAGCAGGCGACAAGAAAATCCAGGTCATCAAGGAGGTGCGCGCGCTCACCAGCCTCGGTCTCGGTGAAGCCAAAGCACTCGTTGATGGTGCTCCCGGTGTTGTCATCGAGGGTGCTAACAAGGAGACCGCCGAAAAGGCAAAAGCAGTTCTCGAAGAGGCCGGCGGAACCGTCACCCTCAAGTAGTAACTCTTTTCACGTTGCTGTGGCGCTCACCTTGGTGGGCGCCACAGCAACGGTCCTGCAGGCCTTGGATGTTTTGCTCTTCTGTAAACTGGGAGGGGGGCTTAGTCCAGCGAATAATGTTAGTTGTAGCATCGTAATGGAAGGTGTGGCTAAAAGCTCAACGTGCTTTGAGCGCGACTTTTTTCACATCCCTAATTCCCTTGAGGACAAATGCTTCAGAACGTTCCGTGGGTGGAAGCTACGCCCTCTTTGTGTTAACGCGACGATAACGGCTGAGAAAATCCTCAGAACTTTCTGGTGAATGCTAGTACCTCCGGCTTGGTGATGGTCGAGGTTATTCTGAGTCGGCCAGAAGTAAAAACGCACTAGAGGATATGTTGGCTCCCGCCTTGGTGGGCGCCACACTTCGTTAACAACACTGTGGGGCGCTTTTTAAGGCTCATCCCTGACAAGCCGCGAGACTACTTCGGGGAAACTTACCTGGGGTTGCCAGCCCAGATCATCCTTGATGCGTGAGGGGTCCAAATGAACGGACTGTATTTCTCTCGGCCTGGTCAAGGCTGGGTCATGGGCGAGGACTACCTTCGGATCAAGCTCAAATTCGTCGCACGCCAGGGTCGTAAATTCATCGAGGGTTGATGTTGTGCCCGATGCCACAACACAATCATGGGATTGAGGCGACGAACCAATCAAGGCCAAAGCGCGGGCGACATCGTCCGCCCATAACCAATCGCGACCAATGGTGGTATTTCCCAGGGCGATGCTTTTCTTCTTCCCTAAGGTGATATCTCTCAACCCAGAAATGATTTTCTGTGTGACAAATGCTGGCCCCCGTAAGGGTGATTCGTGATTGGTCAAAATGGCGTTCCTAGCCCTTATGTCAAACGCTTCTCGATAGTTCTGTGTTGCCCAGAAAGTGGCGGTCTTGGAAATCCCATAGGGGCTGATGGGTTGCATTCGGGAGGTCTCGTTCAAGACGGTTCCGCTCTGGTCCCCAAAACAATCGGTGCTCGCGGCGTTGACGAAAGTCGCTTTCGAAGATCGCTGCTTCAGTAACTCGAGGATGTTCACGACTGGATCGAATATTTCCGACATGGACACTGTGGGCTCTCGGAGCGAAGCAGCGACGCTGCTGGGTCCGGCCAAATAATAGATCTTATCCGGCGCGACCGAATCAAGCAACCGGGCGAGGGACGTGTGGTCATGCAAGGAGAGCGAAACCCCCTCTATTGATTCGAGGACTCCGCGTTTTCTGAGCCTCCAGGAGTTTGATTCTGACCAATCTCTGGAGCTTCCCACAACTCTGTAGCCGTTGGCCAAGAGTTGGCCGGAAAGGTAAGCCCCCGTTTGGCCTGTTACCCCCAGAATGAGTGCCGTCTTTATGTGATTCAACCTAGGCCATAGGGCCGGAGGGTGGGCGAGCCGTGGAGCCCCTCACTTTGAGGTCGACCTGAAGTTCCAGGTGGGCGTCATCATTTTCATCCCACCCTCCCCCCAGCTGCGCAAGGGCTTGGGAGACTGCCATGGCGCCCTGGGTTGCAGGGTGCTGATTCATGGTGGTGATTCCAAAGGTTTCCCCGAGGGGATGACCGTCAATCCCGATGATGGAAAGGTTTTCGGGCACGCGTAGGCCCAACTCTCTCGCTGCCATCAACACCCCCAAGGCGATCTCGTCCGACCCGGCCACAACTCCCGTGGGGCGGTCCTGTGGCGATCTCAAAGCCTTCAGAGCACTGCGGTAGCCGCCCTGAATATCAAAATCATCGGCAAAAAAGTCGGTGTCGTGAGACAGGTGAGCTGAGGCGAGGGCTTGCCTGAAGCCAATCAGCCGGTTGGAATGCACCTCAAAGTCGAGTTGATTCTCCTGATCCCCACCGATATGAGTAATCTGCTGGTGTCCGAGTTCGATCAGGTGTTCCGTCGCGCGGCGGGCCGTGGCGACGTCATCGATGGAGAACGTGGGAACGTTCGGGATGAGACCACCAATTCCCACAATAGGTTTTCCCAATTGGCGAAGCCTACGGACTTCGTCATCGCTAATAAAGAGGGTGAGAGCGATGACGGCGTCGACACCCTTGCGCACGAGGAAGTAGTCGAAAAGAGTCTTGCGCTGCTCCACATTGTCGGTCAGACGGTAGAGGGTGAGGTCATAACCGGCACCAATAAGGGCGGATTCAACACCGTCGATGACCTCGCTATAAAACCACCGGTTGATAAACGGGGTGACGACAGCAATATTCCTAGAACGACCCGTGGCAAGGCTCTCGGCGGCACTCGAGGGAACAAATCCGAGCTGGTCTGCCGCTCCCGAAACCTTCAATTTTGTGTCGTTTGACACGGAACCGCGGCCTGAGAGGGCGCGAGAGGCTGTGGACTTAGAGACGCCGGCTAGTTTTGCGACATCAGCGAGGGTACTCACCTCCCAACCCTATTCACCCAGGCTGGTTTCTGTTGTTTTGCAGATAGCGATGAGCGGCTCGAGAACATGGGGTTCGCGTGGGAGTAATGTCCTTTGTCGGATGCCGCCACTTGACCAAGGCAATGATGGTTTTTCCGCAGGTTTGGAAAAGACAGTTTCGCTCTCGCGTCAGAGTTGGGAAAGGCCGCGCGAAATTGCAAACCCAAATTGCGGGGTTCTTTAGCCGATATATGCAAATCCCTCGGATTCCGGCCGCTGGATCTGCGGCCACGGAAATCATCCTTGCCACGCTTTATTCGCCTCTTAGCAGGCTGTAAGGTTTTCAATGAAAAAAGTTGCCAATCTTCATCCCAGAAAAGTAGAGAAAAAATGTCTTCTATCAACACTCGTGTTTTTCGTGGAACTGCGGCAATGTTTTCTAACATATGGCACGTCGTTGGTTTTGTTTACTGGTGTAACTCGAATGGATTTGTGCCTTTAGTCGACCTACAGACAGTTCAAGCTATGAATTCTTGGTCAGGGAAGTTCCCCCGAAACTCCTGGACTGAGTACTTTCAGCAGGTTTCCAAGCAGAGCCTTTCTCAAACTCTTCAAAGCGAAAAGTATGAAGTTTTCTCAGGAAGGCCCAAGAGTTTTCCAGTTTCAGAGTATTCGGTCCTTGAGCGTTACCGCACTACTTTCCGAGACTCCATCAAGCTTTCCGACCGTGCAGAAGCGTTTGTGGCACCGTGGCTTGAGTACCTTGCAGAAGAGGGAAAGGTACTTGGGGTTCACATGCGTGGCACAGACATGAAAGTTGCTAAATCCCATTTGGCCCCGCCTACAAATTTTCAGATGTTCACCATGATTGACCGCGCGCTGGATATAGGAAAATTTGACGCCATTTTTGTTGCATCGGAGGACGCAGGATCCCTCGCGAAGATTCATTCCCGTTACGGTAAAAGGCTACTCACTTCCGATTCCTTCAGGACGAGGACTTCGAAAAAACTTACTCGGATGGAATCCCCGGTGCTTCAATGGCCCTTGATATTGGGCTTCCAGGTCATCAGGGACACCTGGATGCTCGCTCATTGTGACGGACTTGTGTCGGGCCATTCGAACGTTTCAGAGCATGCCCAAGTGATTAAAGAAACCCCTTTTTCCGTGAACTACCAGATCAGACGTCCACGGGTTGACATCTTCGGTAGTTCCCGACCGCTGATCAGAATTACCAACCTCCTGAGAGAAATCTCTGTTTCGCGGCGCCCAGGAAGCGATTTCAAAGTAATTGACCGCTCAGGATTGGTCCCAGTTTCTGGCTAAAAAAACTTTTTCTGGCAAACGAGAACCAAAACCGGCCGCTGCCGGGATTTTGCGGAGGGCTCATCATCTGAGTCCACAAACATCACAATCGCGGAGGATAGGGGATTCGAACCCCTGAGGGCTTTCACCCAACACGCTTTCCAAGCGTGCGCCATAGGCCACTAGGCGAATCCTCCGTTGCGCCCACAGCCAAAGCCGTCAGGTGCGTTCCCATCCTAACGATAAACTTCACATGGCTCCTCGCGTGGCGCTATCTTGGCTAACTCCCCCAGGACGGAAACGTAGCAAGGGTAACTGAGCTCTGGTGGGTGCGCGAGGAGTCTTTTCTTGGCCGCGAGTTCTAGGCTTGGCCTATGTCCACCAGCGTTTACATCGCTTCCGCCGAGGGTTCATCGGGGAAGTCAACGATTGCGCTGGGAATTTTGGACTCACTGCGGGCAACGGTTGAGCGAGTCGGAGTTTTTCGCCCCATTGCCCGGTCTCGCGACGAACCCGACTATGTGCTGCAGATGCTCCTCGCCCACGATGGCGTGGATCTGAATTACGACGAGTGTGTCGGCGTTACCTATGAAGACGTGCGCGAGGACGCTGAAGCCGCGATGGCCATCATTGTGGAAAAATACCTTGCCGTTGAAGCGCAGTGTCAAGCAGTGGTCATCGTGGGTTCTGATTACACGGGCGTGGGAACGCCCACCGAGTTTTCCTTTAACGCAGCCGTTGCTGCGAACCTCGGTGCACCGGTTGTGCTGGTCGTGACGGGCCGGGAACCGACTCTTTCAGCGGGCAGGGATTTGTCATTGCCCGCGCGATCACATGACGACATCGTTAGGGTGACCGATTCCGCACTTGATCAAATTCGCCTAGCCCACGCTCAACCCCTCGCTGTGATTGTTAATCGTGCGGCGCCGGAGGCATCGGATGAGCTCACTCGGGCTATCGAAGGGCTGGAGAAGAACCTTCATGTGGGGGTTATTCCAGAGGACTCTTTCCTGGTTGCTCCCACCGTCGCAGCAGTAATGGAAGCGCTTGAGGGAACCCTTCTCCACGGCGACCCCCAGTTGCTGGAACGGGAAGCTCTTGGTGTCATGGTGGGTGCAATGTCGCTGGAGAACATGATCGAGCGTCTTCGCGAAGGATTCGTCGTTTTGGTGCCAGGGGATCGAACGGACGCCATCATGGGCGTCATTACGGCCCATCGAAATGAACACTTCCCGAGCCTCGCAGCCCTGGTTCTCTATGGCGGATTCGAGCTGTCCGCATCCGTGACAAAACTCATGGAAGGTCGCGACGACACCCCTCCCGTTATCCAAACCAGCTTCGACACTTATGAATCTGTTCTTCACGTCGTTTCCGCCAGGGGAAAGCTCGCTGCAGATTCGCAACGCAAATACGACACCGCTTTGCAACTTTTTCACGCCAACGTCAACGCTGAGGCGTTGCTTGAACGGATGAATGTGACCCGGTCTGAGGTGGTGACACCTCTGATGTTCCAATACACGCTCTTGGACCGGGCTAGGAAAAACAAGAAACACATTGTTCTGCCAGAGGGTATAGATGACCGGATTATTCGAGCGAGTGCAACCCTTCTTTCCAGAGGAGTGGTGGACATCACCCTTTTAGGGGAAGAGTCGGTTATCCGTCAAAGAGCGAGTGAACTAGGCCTTGATATTTCGGCTGCCACGGTCGTTTCGCCCGTGGATGCGAAATTGTGTGACCGCTTTGCGGATAAATATGTAGCCCTTCGGTCTCACAAAGGTGTCAGCAAAGAGGCGGCCTTGGAAATTGTGTCTGACGTGTCCTATTTCGGCACCATGATGGTCCATCTGGGGCTGGTGGATGGCATGGTGTCAGGTGCTGCCCACACCACGGCACACACGATCAAACCCAGTTTTGAGATCATCAAAACAGCGCCGGGCGTGTCCATCGTCTCCAGTGTGTTCTTGATGTGCTTGGCAGACCGTGTGCTTGTTTATGGCGATTGCGCCATCGTTCCTGATCCCACGGCGGGGGAACTAGCGGATATTGCGCTGTCGGCAGCTCAGACGGCTCGTCAATTTGGTATCGAACCAAGAGTTGCGATGCTGTCCTATTCCACGGGTGATTCGGGTTACGGGGTTGATGTGGACAAGGTTCGCTCCGCCACCGCGCTCGTCAGGCAGCGGGAACCAGATCTACTTGTGGAGGGGCCGATTCAATACGATGCAGCGATTGAACCGAGTATCGCCCGGGCGAAGCTGCCTGATTCATTATTGGGGGGAGAAGCCACCGTGTTTGTTTTTCCCGACCTCAACACCGGAAATAACACCTACAAAGCCGTTCAGCGCAGCGCGGGAGCCGTCGCGATTGGACCGGTATTACAAGGATTAGCCAAACCAGTCAATGACCTCTCGCGTGGTGCGACGGTTCGAGACATCATCAACACTGTTGCCATTACAGCGATTCAAGCTCAGGGTGTTGCATCATGAACATCTTTGTCTTGAATGCAGGCTCGTCTTCGCTGAAGTATCAAGTCATTGACACCGAATCAGAGCACATTCATGCTGCTGGCCAAGTGGAGGTTATTGGCACTGGCGAAGGCGCTCCCACCCATGGCGAAGCGATCACCCAGGCCCTGGGATCAATTCCGAGCGGGGTTGTGATTTCTGCGGCGGGGCACCGCGTCGTCCACGGTGGAGAGAAGTTTGTGGAATCGACCGTCATCACCGACGATGTTGTGGCCGACCTCGAGAAGATTTCCCCGCTTGCTCCCCTTCACAATCCAGCGAACCTCGAAGGAATAGCGGTGGCCAGAGCTTTTCTGCCGGATGTTCCCCACGTTGCCGTTTTTGACACTGCCTTCCATCACACTCTGTCCCCGGCAGCGTTTACTATTCCGCTTCCCGGGGTGCTCAGCGCGTCAGAAGGAATTCGAAAATACGGTTTTCACGGAACCAGCCACCACTATGTTTCGCGGGTGGCGAGCGAGTTGCTCGGTGGGGGGCTGGAAGAACATCGAATCATCACACTTCACTTGGGTAACGGTTCGTCGGTCGCCGCGATTCGTGGAGGAAACTGCATCGACACTTCGATGGGCTTCACCCCCACCTCGGGGCTCGTGATGGGAACACGAAGTGGGGACCTTGACCCCGGAGTGCTCACCTATCTTCTTGGAGGCGAGCACATGAATGTTTCCCAGGCACAGGAAATGGTCACACAACACAGTGGCCTCCTGGCTCTCACGGGGAGCTCAGACTTTCGCGAGATTACCTCTCTGGCCGCGGGTGGAGACGAGCGTGCACTGCTGGGGTTAAAGGTGTGGGCATGGCGTATTCGCCACTACATCGGCGCTTACGCAGCACTCCTGGGCGGCGTGGATGCACTCGTTTTTACCGGTGGCATTGGGGAAAACTCTGGCGAAGGAAGGCTTCTGGCAACACAGGGGCTTGAGTTCTTGGGCATCTCCGTTGACCCCTATCTGAACTCACGCCGGAGTGTGGAGCCGAGAACCATCTCGCCTTCCCAGTCCGAAACTTCGGTCTTTGTCATTCCCACCCGGGAAGAGTTCGAGATAGCTTCGCAGACCGCCGCGCTGCTGGGCACCTCCCGGTAGGCTCCAAGGGTGGCCACTGCTCTTTATCGTCGATACCGTCCGGAGAGCTTTGCTGAGCTCATTGGACAAGCACATGTCACGGATCCGCTCCGTCATGCGCTCTCTGGCGACAGGGTTAATCATGCCTATTTGTTTAGTGGCCCCAGGGGATGTGGGAAAACAACCTCGGCACGGATTCTTGCCAGGTGCCTGAACTGTGCCGAAGGCCCAACGGATACTCCCTGCGGGGTGTGTCCCAGCTGTGTGGAGCTTTCTCGGGACGGTGGCGGTTCCCTCGACGTCGTGGAAATCGATGCCGCGAGCCACAACGGCGTTGATGATGCCAGGGATCTTCGCGAACGCGCTGTTTTCGCGCCTGCGCGTGATCGCTACAAAATCTTCATTCTCGATGAGGCACACATGGTGACCCAGCAGGGTTTCAACGCGCTGCTAAAGATTGTGGAAGAGCCACCGGAGCATGTGAAATTTATCTTTGCCACAACAGAACCAGAAAAAGTCATCGGCACCATCCGCTCGAGGACCCACCACTACCCCTTCCGTTTGGTACCACCATCCGAGCTCTTGACCTACATCGAACAGGTGTGTTCCTCGGAGGGCGTCAGCGTTGAAGAGGGCGTTCTTCCCCTGGTCGTGAGGGCGGGGGGCGGCTCGGTGAGAGACACCTTGTCGGTGTTGGACCAGCTGATTGCTGGTTCCCCAGATCCCACGGTCACTTATGACCACGCCATTGGGCTACTGGGTTACACCCACGGAGAGTTGCTGGCTGAAGTAATGACCGCTCTGGCCTCTGGAGTGGGAGCTGACACCTTCCACGCCCTTCACAAGGTCATTCATACCGGTCAAGACCCCAGACGCTTTGGCGAAGACTTGCTCGAATATGTCCGAGATCTCATCATCGTGGACCAGGCAGGACAGGAGGCGGGCGAACTACTGCCCGGCACCAGTGCCGCAACCCTAGAGGGCATACGAAGCCTTGCCCAGGGGATGGGAACCCCGACCCTCTCTTTGATGGCCGATGTGATGGCAGAAGCGCTAGCCTCCATGACCGGGGCCACCTCCCCCACCTTGCACCTGGAATTGTTGATGGCTCGTCTTTTGGTTTCCAGGGGTCAAGCCGCGGTTACAGCGCCTACGGCGCCTTCGCGCCCTGTGGTTGCGGAGCCCGCACAGCCAGTGCAGCAACCCAGTCCTCCAGCACCCACTCCCCTCCCAGAAGTTGCGGTTGATGCCCCACCTGCACAGCCTTTGACCGAGCCTGCGATGATCGACGCGTGGCCAGAAATTCTTGAAGCAATCGGTGAGAAAAAGCGTGGAGTCTGGTCAGCGTTGGTCGGAACAGAAGTGATGGGGCTTGAGGGAGATGTCGTCACCATCGGGTTCCCTTCGCTCACCAGCGCTGAGCTGCTGAAGAAGCCACAAGGCCCGGGGCTTGCTGCCAACGCGGAGCTTGTTCGCGAGGCAATCCTCACCACCACAGGCCACCGGGTTCGGTTTAAAGTCCAAGAATTACCGGCCACTGCCCCAACCCCTCCTGCAGCTAAAGAGGCCTCTAAAGCGCCCGAGGCCACCGGTTCTTGGCCAACCGTTCTCCCCCCGAAAGTCGAGGAAGAGAAGTCTGTTGAAGAATCGGAGCCGGTTGTCGAGCCAGAAACTCTCGTGGGGCCCGTTGCTGGCGAGCTATCGCAGGTGGGCGAAGCAGTGATTCGAGAAGTTTTGGGTGGGGAATTAATTTCTGAGAACCGCGTAGATGACGAGAACTAGCGATGTATGAAGGAATTGTCCAGGACCTGATCGACGAATTTGGACGTCTTCCAGGGGTGGGGCCTAAATCCGCACAGCGGATTGCTTTCTTTATCGTCCAAAACGAAAATTATGACCCCGCGACCCTCTCGGAGCTGCTGAAAACAGTCCGAGAGAAGGTCCGATTTTGTCAGACCTGCGGAATGATTTCTGAGAGCGACACCTGTGGTTTTTGCAGTGACCCCAGGCGCAATGGCGCCATGATTTGCGTGGTGGAAGAAGCAAAAGATGTCTTGGCCATCGAGAGAACACGGGAGTTTCGGGGTTTGTATCACGTCCTTGGTGGGGCAATCAGCCCTATTGACGGAATCGGCCCCGATGACTTGCGGATCAAAGAATTGATGTCCCGTTTGGCTTCCACCGAGGTTTCGGAGGTCATCATTGCTACCGACCCAAACTTAGAAGGCGAGGCCACGGCGACCTATTTGAGCAGGCTTCTCCACCAGACTGGTCTCACCGTCAGCCGACTGGCCAGCGGCCTGCCAGTCGGCGGAGATCTGGAATATGCAGACGAGGTCACCCTGGGGCGTGCGTTTGAAGGTCGACGCAGCATTTCCTAAGTATTTCCGCCTTCCGTTTTTCCCCCGGTAGAATTAGAGCCCTTGGCCGCTTCTGCGGTCATGTCCTGGGGCTGGAGTATCACGGTGAGTTTGATAGTGCAGAAGTTTGGCGGTTCGTCCGTCGCTGATGCTGCAAGCATTAAACGTGTCGCCGCGCGCATCGTGAAAACAAAAGCTGCCGGTAACGACGTCGTGGTCACGGTGTCTGCCATGGGGGACACCACAGATGATCTTCTCGAGTTGGCCCACCAGGTCAGCGGGCAGCCAGATTCCCGGGAAATGGACATGCTGCTCACTACGGGTGAGCGGATGGCGATGTCCCTGTTGGCGATGGCCATCCGTGACCTAGATTTTGACGCCCGCTCCTTCACCGGAAGCCAAGCGGGGATGATGACCGATGCCCAGCACGGGCGCGCCAGGATTGTGGACGTGACTCCGACCAGGGTGCGGGCAGCACTTGATGAGGGTGCGATCGCGATTGTTGCGGGTTTTCAAGGGTTTAATCATGATTCCCGGGATATCACCACGCTGGGTCGTGGCGGTTCCGACACCACAGCCGTCGCGCTCTCCGCTGCACTTGGAGCTGAGGTGTGTGAAATTTATACCGACGTTGATGGTGTCTTCACCGCTGACCCCCGGGTTGTTCCTCGGGCGCAAAAGCTCGAATTTGCCACGTTTGAAGAAATGTTGGAACTTGCGGCGGCGGGAGCAAAAGTAATCAACGTCAGAGCGGTGGAATTTGCTAGGCGTCACGGAGTGACGCTGCATGTTCGATCCTCTTTTACGGAAGAATTGGGAACATTCATCTCGCATCAACCCGAGGGAGACAACGTGGAAGAGCCCATCATTTCAGGCGTTGCTGGTGACACCAGTGAAGCAAAAATTACGGTTGTGGGGGTTCCCGATATTCCGGGTAAGGCAGCGGAGATCTTCACCATCGTCGCCGGCGCTGGAGCCAACATTGACATGATTGTGCAAAATGTGTCTTTGCACGAAACGGGACGGACCGATATTTCCTTCACGCTGCCCAGAGAGGATGGCCAACGAGCCATGCAAGCGTTGGGGGCGGCGCAGAAGGAATCTGGATTTGGTGATTTGATTTTTGACGATGGAATCGGGCGCCTCTCCGTGGTGGGGGCGGGAATGCGCACCAACGCGGGGGTTTCTGCCCAGTTGTTCACGGCGCTGTCGGGGGTTCGGATCAACATTGAAATGATTTCCACCAGCGAGATACGGATTTCTGTGATCATGCGGGCAGACATTCTTGCCGATGCTGTTCGCGCCGTTCACCACGCCTTCGGTCTCGACGGTGATGTGGATGCCACCGTCTATGGGGGAACGGGTCGCTAGTGGTCACACTGGGAGTTGTGGGGGCAACCGGTCAGGTGGGGCAGGTGGTCCGCGAACTGCTGGAACGCCGCGATTTTCCCCTCGATAGTGTGAGGTTTTTCGCGTCTTCGCGAAGCGCTGGCCAGGAGTTAGTGTTCAGGGGCGAGCCCGTGGTGGTCGAAGATGTGGCGCTTGCCGATCCTGCAGGACTCGATATCGCAATCTTCAGCGCGGGCGGGACATTATCGAAAGACCAGGCGCCGCGTTTCGCAGCGGCTGGAGTCACCGTTATTGATAATTCCAGCGCCTGGAGAATGGACCCAGCGGTTCCTTTGGTGGTGGCAGAGGTTAACCCTGAGGAAGCCCTCTCGCCTGCTAAAGGCATCATCGCGAATCCGAATTGCACCACCATGGCGGCGATGGCGCCGCTGAAGGCCCTTCATGATGCCGCTGGGCTGAAGCGACTCATCATCTCCACCTATCAAGCGGTGTCAGGTGCCGGGTTGAAAGGTGGCGAGGAACTTGCCTCACAGGTTGTCGCCGCCGCAGGGCAGGACCTGCTGGCGCTTGTTCATGACGGTTCCGCCCTGACCACGCTAGAGCCCTCGGTGTTTCCCGACCAGATTGCCTTTAACGTGATTCCCATCGCGGGAAGCATTGTTGAGGATGGGTTCAACGAGACCGATGAAGAACAAAAGCTCCGTAATGAAAGCCGCAAGATTCTTGGTGTGCCCGAGCTATTAGTGAGTGGCACGTGTGTCAGGGTTCCGGTGTTCACGGGGCACTCCTTGCAAATCAACGCTGAGTTCGCGAACCCTTTACCGGTCGCTTCCGCGAGAGAGATATTGGCCCAGGCGCCTGGCGTTCAACTTGTTGACGTTCCCACGCCGTTGAAAGCTGCGGGTAGTGATCCCAGTTTGGTGGGACGGCTGCGTCAAGACGAAGGGGTTCCGGATAACCGGGGGCTTGCGATGTTTATCAGCAACGACAACCTTCGAAAAGGGGCCGCCCTGAATGCCGTCCAGATCGCAGAAATCGTGGCGGCGAACCTCTAGTTTTTGCCTTCGCGGATGGCGCGGATAATCAAACTCACCGCAACAGAAGCGGTGAGGAGTCCAAACAGGATTGCTGCGAGCCTGGGGGATAAAGCAAACGCTGAGTAAGCACCCAGCGGGGCTGCGCAGACGGCACCCAGCGCCACCCACAGCCCGTCTCGCATTACTGCATTCTTGTGTCGGATGTGCAGGATGCTTCCGCTGAGTGCTCCAGGCGCCATGGCGAGGAGGGAGATGCTCTTAGCGGCCACATCACTCCCGCCGAGAAAAAGCATGATGGCGGGCGTCGCAATGACGCCACCGCCGATACCCAATAACCCCGCTCCCACACCCATGAACAGGCCCAAACCCAACAGCACCGGAGCAGTTGCGGCGGTGACTTCGAGGGAGCCGCCTCGGGTGGGAACCTCGAGGAAGAGCCCAACCGAGGAGAGGACGATGAAGGTGATGAACGCCCATTTCAGGGGGACGAGCGGAATACGAGAAAGAATGCGCGCGCCCAGTTGGGCTCCCAGAACACTTCCCAGAGCGACAAAAATAGCGGGGAACCATTCAAAAACACCCCCGATGCTGAAGGAGATTGCCCCGATCAGGGATGCCGGGGTGATAGCCAACAACGACGTGGCATTAGCGCGCCGTTGATCAAAGGTGGTCCACCAGAGCAGCAGGGGAACCATGACTAATCCGCCACCCACCCCGAATGTCCCGGCGAAAAAACCTCCGATAAGCCCAATGATTACCAGGGGCAACCAGGGGGGAGGGGTGTTCTCTTGCACTGGCACAGTCTAGGCGGGGCACTCGGCGTAGAATTGGTGGGTGATGGAGAGATTTGATGCAGTACTCGTCGGTGGCGGCATCATGAGCGCTACTCTCGGCACCTTGCTGCACGAGCTGGAGCCCAGCTGGCGTATCGCTCTGGTGGAAAAATTGTCAGGCATTGGGGAAGAGAGCTCGAACGCGTGGAATAACGCCGGAACAGGGCACTCCGCGCTGTGCGAACTCAACTACACCCCCCAAAGGCCCGATGGTTCCATCGCGATCGAGGGTGCGGTGTCCGTTAACGAACAGTTCCAAGTTTCCCGGCAGTTTTGGACGTGGCTGATCAACGAGAAGATTGTTCCCGAGCCTTCTTCTTTCGTGACCCTTTCCCCGCACATGAGTTTTGTGTGGGGCCAGGACAATGTGGACTATCTCCGCGCTCGCTTTGATGCACTGAAGGACCATCCCCTCTTCCTGGGCCTCGAATACAGCGAAGACCCGATGGAAATCGCCGCCTGGGCGCCTTTGCTCGTTGACGGTCGCTCCAAAGGGGAGCCACTCGCAGCCACCCGGTTTGCCCAGGGCACCGACGTTGATTTTGGCGCCCTTTCTCGGTCTTTGGTGGATCACTTAGCGGCATCAAAGACCACCGTCTTTAGCGAATCTCGGGTCACCGCGATGAAGCGAAGTGGGCACGGATGGAAAGTGTCTCTTCGCTCGGAAGTGGGATACACCCCCACCACCTTGGAAACACCCTTCGTTTTTGTGGGTGCTGGCGGAATGTCTCTCAACCTTTTACAAAAAACGGGTATCAAAGAAATTCGCGGTTACGGGGGGTTCCCCGTTAGCGGTGTCTGGATGCGCAGCGACAACCCTGAGGTGGCACGTCAGCACCAAGCGAAAGTGTATGGAAAAGCAAGTGTTGGGGCTCCGCCGATGTCTGTTCCCCACTTAGACACTCGTGTGGTGGAGGGGGAGACCAGCGTCTTGTTCGGTCCCTACGCAGGGTTTACGCCAAAGTTTTTGAAAAACGGATCCTGGTCTGATTTTTTCGCCTCCATTCGCTGGCACAACCTCATTCCCCTGGTGGCGGTGGGGCTGGGTAATTTCTCTCTGGTCCGCTATCTCGTAGGGGAAGTTTTTGCTTCCCGAGCCAAAAAGCTTCAAGCCCTGTGGGACTTCTACCCCTCCGCGGACCCCGATGATTGGTACGAGCAGACGGCTGGTCAAAGGGTTCAGGTCATCAAACCTGATTCTGCCAAAGGCGGTGTCTTACAGTTTGGCACCGAGGTGATCACCAGCGCTGACGGATCCATGTCGGGCCTTTTGGGGGCATCCCCTGGAGCCTCAACAGCCGCACCCATCATGCTGACCCTCTTGGAGCGATGCTTTCCCGCAAGAATCGAGGGATGGACTCCGGGTATCCGCGCGATGGTGCCCAGCTATGGCACAGAACTCTCCAGCAACAAGGCCTTAGCCGCCAAGAATCAAGCCCGCACCGCAAAGGCCCTCGGACTTAGCGCCACCAAGCGCTAGTGGCGCAGGGCCCCACGCGAAGGGCCCACAACATAGGTTGAAGGAGCAGCAAAACCGTGCTCCGAGAAGGCGCCATCCAGGCTGACCTGGAGTAGTGAGAGGTCATCGCTGTTAATCAGGGCGTAAACAGAACCAGAGCCTCCCACACCGACTACGCGGGCCCCACAGGCACCTTGGGAGAGAGCAGTTTCAATGGCCAAATCGATTTCTCTGGTGGAGGCGTCGTAGTCGTCGCGGAGGGAGGCTTGAGACGCCGTGAGTATCTCGCCCAATGATTCAGGGCCTTCCTGACGGAGAATCTTTGCGGCGTCTAGCACCCTTTGGTTCTCGTTCACAATGTGTTGAGCTCGGCGGTAGGAGGTTTCGGAAAGTGTGTCACGGTGGTCTGGGAGAGATTTCGGAGAAAGATCTCTCAATGAGGTGACTCCCAATAAGTCAACGACTTCTTCCCTCTCGACATATCGTTTCGAAGCAAAATCGGCATCGCGCTCGATGCCGGTGTCGATGACCAATAGGGAAAGCCCGCGGGTGGCGAGGGCGAAAGCAACGGGATCGCTGTCCAGTGTTCTGCTGTCAAAAAGAATCGCGCTGTTGTCTTCCCCTAAGAGTGAAGGAATATGGTCGCCCAACCCGGTGTCGCGCCTCACCACGGAGTTCTCCGCTTTATGGGCCACCTTCGCCAGGGACAGGGAATCGAGGGCTAATTGCCACGCGTCATTCAGGGCTACGGCCACCGCAGTTTCTAATGCCGCTGATGACCCAAGCCCCACGCCGACGGGAACATCGGAGTCAATGAAAAGGTCGAGACCAGGCACTGCCGATAGATCGGCACCGGCTTGACCAAGCGCCCAGGCCACCCCAAGGGGGTATGCGGCCCAGCCGTGGATTTCGTCGGGAGCAAGGTTGTCGAGAGAAATCTCAGCGATTTCATCAGCCTCGGTGCTGGCCACGCGAATCTTGCGATCTTTGCGCACCCCCGCGGCAATGACGGTTCGCCGGTCGAGTGCGATCGCCAAGACGTTGCCGTTAGCGTAGTCAGAGTCATCCCCCAGGAGCCTCAGTTCACCAGGTGCAGACCACAACCCGTGGGGTTCATAGCCAAAAATGGACTGGAAGCCATTTCGGGTGTCGTCTCGAATGTCGCTCATGGGGCGGGAGAAGTCCTTATCGGGTGGGGGAAACCCCTAGTCTGTCCTATCTCCTTGTGGGTTGTGACCGCGCATCCGCAGAGCCCTCAGGCCTTGCTGGCAGACTGAGGGAGTGAAAACACGCGAGGGCACCCTGCCTCCCTTTGCCCTACCCCACCCGGTGAAGCGCTGGCGGTGGTTTGTCGGCACCATCGTGATTCTGGTGTCCTGGCTGGTGGGAGGAACCCTCCTGGGACTCGTGCTGCTCCCCTACACGGGGGTCGACCCCGCAGCCCTTGTGAATGGGGGCGACGTGCTGGCGGCAATGCCGGCATGGGGGTATCTGTTTTTTGCCCTGATTACGTTTGTCCCGCTGTTGCTGGGAACGCTGATTGCCTATCGGTTGGTTCTCGGGGTGAAGCTGCGATTCCTTTTTTCCACTTTTGACAATTTTCGCTGGTGGCGGGTAGCCCTGGGATTTTGGGTCTGGCTTCTTCTTGTAGGGGG
>Ga0114915_1000411_pt1 | contig 19751 bp, 21 predicted proteins | sample MalvirAntarct_55_FD_87288 | JGI IMG/M metagenome (GOLD analysis project Ga0114915, IMG submission 87288) | Marine viral communities from the Global Malaspina Expedition - Malaspina viral metaG Antarct_55 | ecosystem: Environmental > Aquatic > Marine > Oceanic | place: South Georgia Island...
ACGGTGGTGCGCGCGGCGCGCGAGGTGATCGTCTCGGGCGGCACGATCAACTCGCCGCACCTGCTGCAGATCTCCGGCGTAGGGCCGGCCGGGCATGTCGGCAGCCTCGGGGTCGATCCGGTGCACGATCTGCCCGGCGTCGGCGCCAACCTGCACGACCACTACATCGTCCGTGTGTCGCAGCGGGTGAAGGGGGCGGTGACGGTCAACGAGCAGTCGCGCGGCCTGCGCCTCGTCGGCGAGGTGCTGCAGTGGACCTTCGGCGCGCGTGGAATTCTGACCCTCGGCGCCACCAACGCGCTGCTGTTCTGCCGCTCGCGCGAGGGATTGATGGGGCCGGACCTGCAACTCAGCTTCGCGCCGGGGAGTTTCGCCGCCGACGTGTTCGGCGTGCTGGAGAAGGAGCCCGGAATGACCATCGCCGTCTGCCCGATCCGGCCGGAGAGCCGCGGCACGGTCATGGCGATCTCGTCCGACCCGGCGATCCCCGCCTCGATCCGGCCGAACTACCTCTCCGCGCCGGCCGACCTCGACGTGATTCGCGCCGGCATCCGCCTGTCGCGGAAGGTCTTCTCGATGCCGGCCCTGGCGCCGCTCTGCGTGCAGGAGACGTTCCCCGGGCCGGACGTGCAGAGCGACGACGACATGGAGCGCTATGCCCGCGCCAACGGCGGTACGGTCTATCACCCGGTCGGCACCTGCCGCATGGGCACCGACCCGATGGCGGTGGTCGACCCGCGCCTGCGCGTGCATGGCATCGAGGGACTGCGCGTGGCCGACGCCTCGATCATGCCGTCCATGCCGTCCGGCAACACCAACGCACCGACGATCATGATCGGCGAGAAGTGCGCGGCGATGATCCGCGAGGACGCCCGCGCCGCCGTTTGACCCGAACCATGCTCGATATGATCCGACCCTTTGACTTGCGCAGACCCGCCGGGGGCGCTACGTCATCCGGCCGGAGGGCCTGTAGTTCAGCGGTTAGAACGCACCGCTCATAACGGTGTTGTCCCAGGTTCGAATCCTGGCGGGCCCACCAAAGATCCGGCTCGGCGGCCGACCCCGGCCTTCCGCGTCCTTCCCGGCCGCCGGATGTCCCGAAGGCACCGTGCCGGCAACCCTGTGTGTGGCATGAACCAGAAACCGACGATCATCATCGCCGCGATCCTGGTCGCGCTCGCGGTCGGCTATTTCGCCTGGCGCGAGGCGGGGCCGCAGCCGATGCAGCCGGACCGGCCGGCGGGCTTCCAGGCCGACAGGCCCGGCGCGAAGCCCTGATTCAGCGCCCCCGGCTGCCCCGCGATCGCCGGGCTTGGCCGCGCGCTCCTGCGGCATAGATCATCGGTCTCGGCAGCATCTCGTGGAGAGAGCGATGTCACGGCGACTATCGTCTTCCCTCGTTGTTCTCGTCGGCCTCGTCGTGGCGGTCACCGGCTGCGGCGGCCAGCCGCAGTACACGCAGGAACAGCATTACGATCTGGTGGACTGCAGCCTCGTGGGCTGGGGTTCCCGCTCCCTCCCCAGGCAGGCCTGCTTGGACCAGGGCGGCGTGCCGATGTAGCCATCCGGCGACATCTCGTCGCCGGGAATTTGTCCGTGCTTTTGCCGTACCCAACGCGGTGGAATGCCGCTAGGCTATCGCTCCATCGGGATCGGCCGCTTCTCCAAGGCGATGTCCTGGACGGCGTCCAAGGAACAACCGAAGGAGGGACATGCTCATGACGGCGTTGCGCAATCGCGAGTACCGGCACATCGAGGTCCACCCGATCGCCGGCTCCCTCGGGGCCGAGATCGAGGGCGTCGACCTGTCGCAGGAGCTCGACGACGAGGTTCTGGGCGAGATCCGTGCGGCGCTGCTCGACAATCTCGTCATCTTCGCGCGCGACCAGAAGCTGACCCCGGATCGGCAACTCGCCTTCGCCAAGCGCTGGGGCGAGATCCATTTCCATCCCTTCATGCAGGGCATGGACGACTATCCCGAGATCCTCGAAATCAAGAAGCTGCCGACCGACAAAAAGAATTTCGGCGGCTCCTGGCATTCGGACCAGCAGTTCTCGCCGAAGCCGGCGATGGGCACGATCCTCTATGCCAAGCAGGTGCCGCCGGCCGGCGGCGACACGATGTTCGTGAACCAGTACCTCGCCTACGAGGCGCTCTCGGACACGATGAAGACGATGCTCTCGGGCCTTAAGGGCGTGAACATCGGCGACAACTTCAAGGGCCACGACGGCAAGTCGCGCAAGGATTTCTACGCCGACAAGATCTCGATGAAGGTGAAGGATCCGGGCGACGTGCAGACCACGTCGGCGCACCCGCTGATCCGCACCCACCCGGAGACGGGCCGCAAGGGCCTCTATATCGGCGGCCACACCCACGGCATCGAGGGCATGACGGCCGAGGAGAGCCAGCCGCTGATCGACTTCCTGATGCGGCATTCGACCCGGCCGGAATTCACCTGCCGCTTCCGCTGGCAGACCGGTTCGCTCGCCTTCTGGGACAATCGCTGCACCCAGCATTATGCGGTCAACGACTATCCCGGCGACACGCGCATCATGCACCGCATCACCATCTGCGGCGACACGCCGTACTGACGGCTATCCGTACTGAAGGCTAGGCGCCCGCGCGTTGCTGCCGGGCGAGCCACTCGTTCCAGGGCCCGACCGACGGATCGTCGGCTCGGGCCTTGTAGTAGGGGATGAGCGGCAGGTAGGCGTCGAGGATCGCGCGGAGTTCGCCGACCGGCTCGACATGGCGGTCGACACGCAGGTCGACGGCCGGGAAGGACCGGTCGTCATAGACCAGCATCGCCGCCGACTGCTGTCCGTCCGGCTGGCCGCCGGCGTCGCGGCCGGCTTCCAGGGCGCGGCAGAGCCGGTCCGGCAGCGGTGCCGCCTCGGATGCGGCGAAGGCCTCGGCCATGGCCGAGACGACCCCCTCCGAGACCAGCTTGTTGCCCATCGCGACGAAGCCGTCGCCGACATGGTGACCCTTCCAGTCCATGTTGCCGGACCCGGTGCGCGCGGCGCAGCGGCCGGCTTTATCGATCACTGCCAACTGCCGCCGCTCGATATGCGGGTCGCTGGCGGCGAGCGCGGCGAGGACCGTCTCCGCGTCGCGGCCCTCGGCCAGCATGTCGAGGCCGCGCGGCCCGAGGGTCGGGTTGGTGAGCGCCTGGGTGGCCACGGCGCCGACCCCGGCGCGGGCGAACGGCACGCGCGAGCCGACGGCCATCTCGCCGGTGGCGGTGGCGATGCCGAAGGCACCCGAGCGGGGACAGCGGGCGATGAGGGTGAACGTCATCGGAACCTCCGGCGGAATGGCGGAGCGTCATTCTGCGCGCGGAGGGGCGGTCCGTCATCAGGTCCCCGTAATCGGGGGCGTCTTCAGAGGATCACCAACCGCGGGTGCCGGGCGCCCCCTTGAACGGGCCGGCGATGCGCGGCGTGATCCAGCCGCCGTAGAAGTCGCCTTCCTGCGGTTGCACGCGCTCGGCACCGACATGGCATTCGTCCACGCGCGAGGCGTAGAAGGCGAGGAAGCCGGCGATCGGGCGGAAGGCGGGCGTGGGGTCCGGATAGGACCAGGCGGCGGCGTCGCTGCGGCGGCCGCCGGCTTCGATGCTCCAGTAGCGCGCCGTCCCCTTGAACTCGCACCAGCTGCGCCCCGGCGCCGGAACGAGGAGGTCCTGGCGCACGTCGCCGGGCGGAATGTAGTAGACCGGCGGATGGCTCGTCTCCAGCACGCGCCAGCCGGCGGAGGTGTCGGCGATCACGGCACCCGCGAAGACGACCTGCAGGCGCTCGGCCACCGGCTCCAGCCGCGGCGGCCGCGGATAGTCCCAGACGGACTCGCGGCCGGGGCCGGGATCTTCGCGGCGCGGCGGAAACGTCATGGCGCGTCCTCCAGAGGATAGCCCGACATACGCGGCGGAATCGCCGGCGGTTCATCATCCGCCCGCCGGATGCCCACGTAGGAGGTCCGGCGGTACAGAGTGGCGCCGTTGCCGTGTCCGTCTCCCGAGGAATGGCCGATGATCCCGTCGCAGTCGCCGGTACCCTTCCCGCAAGGCGGCATCGCCGTTGTCGTCGGTGCGGGCGGCGGCATCGGGGCCGCGCTGCTGCACGCCCTGGAAGCGCGCGGCGGCTTCGCGCGCGTCGTCGGCTGCGGCCGATCCGCCGAGATCCGGCTCGACCTCCTGGCGGAGCCGTCGATCGCCGCCGCGGCGGCGCAGCTGCGGGGCTTCGGCGACCTGCGGCTGGTGATCGACGCGACCGGCTTCCTGCACGGTGGCGGCTTTACGCCCGAAAAGAGCCTGCGCGACCTGGACCCTGCGCATCTGGCGCATGCGTTCGCGGTGAACGCCATCGGCCCGGCGCTGCTGATGAAGCACCTGCTGCCGCTGCTGCCGCGCCGCGGCAAGGCGGTGTTCGCCACGCTGTCGGCGCGGGTCGGCAGCATCGGCGACAACCGGCTGGGCGGCTGGTACGCCTATCGCGCGTCGAAGGCGGCGCTGAACCAGCTGGTGCGGACGGCGGCGGTCGAACTGCACCGGCGTTGCCCCGAGGCCGCCTGCGTGGCGCTGCATCCGGGGACGGTCGATACCGGGCTGTCCGGGCCGTTCGCCAAGGCGGGGCTCGACGTGCAGGCGCCGAGCGAGGCGGCGGGCCGCCTGCTCGCCGTGATCGACCGCTTGGGGCCGAGCGACAATGGCGGGTTCTTCGACCATCGCGGCGCGGCGGTTCCCTGGTGAAGCGGCGGCCGGCCCGCTATCCTGCACGCGGCGAGCGGCAGGAGAGGGACCATGGCCACCGCAGAGGATCATGCCGGACGGCACCCGGAACCGATAACGCTGCACGAGAAGCGCGTCGACGCCATGCTGCAGCTGATCGCCGGATCCGGCGGCGCCTGCGCGGCGGCGCACCGGCAGGCGCAGGAGCGCCTGCGCGACGTGGACTACGACGCCGAGGATTATTATGGCCGCTGGCTGGCGGTGCTGCGCCAGATCGTCGTGGAAACCGGCGTGGTGACCGACGACGAGCTTCGGCGCCGCGTGGCGGCACTCGACGCACGGGGAGATGATCAGCGATGAACGGACCGCGTTTCGCACCGGGCGACCGGGTGCGCGTCGATGCCCGCGACCATGAGGGGCACTGCCGCACGCCGACCTTCCTGCGCGGCAAGACCGGCAGCGTCGACCACGTGCTCGGCACCTTCCGCAACCCCGAGAGCCTGGCCTATTTCGGCTCCGGCGAGCCGGCGCAACCGCTCTACGTGGTCCGCTTCCGCCAGGCGGACGTGTGGCCCGACTATCGCGGCGGACCGAACGATACGGTGGCCGCCGACATCTACGAGCATTGGCTGGAGGCGGCGCCATGAGCGGCGGGCATCATCACCACGATCACGACCATGGTCATGATCATGGGCACGACCACGAGCATGATCATGACCACGCGCCCGACGATCCGTCGCCGCCGCGCGAATATGAGCTGCTGGAGCAGGCGATCCGCGAACTGCTGATCGAGAAGGGCCTGCTGACCGCCGAGCAGATCCAGCGGCAGATCGACGACATGGACAGCCGCACGCCGATGAACGGCGCGAAGCTGGTCGCCAAGGCCTGGACCGACCCGGCATTCAAGGCGCGGCTGCTGTCCGAGCCGAAGGCGGTGATCCAGGAGTGGGGCATCGACCTGGAGAAGAGCCCCGAGCTGATGATCGTCGAGAACACGCCGTCGGTGCACAACGTCATCGTCTGCACGCTCTGCTCCTGCTACCCGCGCGCCGTGCTGGGCGTGCCGCCGGCCTGGTACAAGAAGAAGGCCTACCGGGCCCGCACGGTGGTCGAGCCGCGCGCCGTGCTCGCCGAATTCGGCACGATGCTGCCCGATGCGGTGGAGGTGCGCGTCCACGACAGCACCGCCGACCTGCGCTACATGGTCCTGCCGATGCGGCCGGCCGGCACGGAGAGCTGGAGCGAGGCGGATCTCGCCGGCCTCGTCACGCGCGACGCGCTGATCGGTGTCACCACAGCGCGGGCGCCGGCCGCGGGATAGACGCCGCCGGAGTCCCCTCCTGGCGGGCGCTCGCGCGCGGGCCTAGCATCCTCCGATAAGAACAATCGGAGGAAAGCCATGAGACCGGTACTCGCCAGCGCCGCCGCGCTGGCCGCGATGTCGTTCGCGGTTTTCGGAGCCCAGGCCGTTTTCGGAGCACAGGCCCAGGTGTCGGACGACGTCGTCCGCATCGGCGTGCTGACCGACATGAGCGGCCCCTACCAGGATTGGGCCGGGCCCGGCTCGGTCGTCGCGGTGCAGATGGCGGTCGAGGATTTCGGCGGCACGGTGCTCGGCAAGAAGATCGAGGTCGTCTCCGCCGACCACCAGAACAAGGCCGACGTCGGCGCCAACCTGACGCGGCAGTGGTTCGACGTCGGCGGCGTCGACATGGTCATCGACGTGCCGAACTCGGCCGTGGCGCTGGCCGTGCAGGAACTGGCCAAGCAGAAGGGCCGCATCTTCATCAACACCGGTGCCGCGACGACAGAACTGACCGGCGCGCAGTGCTCGCCGACCGGCATCCACTGGGTCTCGGACGCCTACGCCCTGTCCTACGGGACGGCGCGCAGCATGGTGAAGGCCGGCGACGACACCTGGTTCTTCATGACGGTCGACTATGCCGGCGGCTACAGCGTCGAGGGCAACGCCATCGCCGCCATCGAGGCGAGCGGCGGCAAGGTCCTGGGCAAGGTGCGCCATCCGCTGAACAACGGCGACTTCTCGTCCTTCCTGCTCCAGGCGCAGGGATCGGGCGCCAAGGTCGTGGCCCTCGCCAACGCGGGCAGCGACACGATCAACGCGGTCAAGCAGGCGGCGGAGTTCGGGCTGCAGAGCGGCGGCCAGAAGCTGGTCGGGATCTTCCTGAACATCAACGACGTGAAGTCGTTGGGCCCCGCGGTCGCGGGCGGCACGCTGGCGACCGAGGCCTATTACTGGGACCGCAACGACGCCAGCCGGGAATTCGCCGCACGCTTCGAGAAGAAGCACGGCAACAAGCCGTCGCAGTATCAGGCGGGCGACTGGTCGGCCGTGACCCACTATCTGAAGGCGATCAAGGCGGCCGGCACCGACGAGGGCAAGGCGGTCATGGCGAAGATGCGCGAGATGCCGGTCGACGACTTCTTCGCGCCCGGCGGGAAGGTGCGCGAGGACGGTCGCATGGTGCACGAGATGTACGTGCTCCAGGCGAAGACGGTAGCCGAGTCGAGCGGCGGCTGGGACGCCTACAAGCTGGTCCAGACGATCCCCGCCGACGAGGCGTTCCGCCCGCTGGCGCAGAGCGCCTGTCCTTTCGTGAAGAAGTAGGCCGCCGCCGAAAACAGGGAGGTTCGCGATGACGAACGAGATCGGCTTCATCGGCGTCGGCGCCATGGGCGGCCCGATGGTCCGCCGTCTGTGCGAGCGCCAGTACCGGGTGCGCGTCTACGACAGTTCGCAGGCGGCACTGGAGCGGGCGGTGGGCTGGGGCGCGCAGGCGGCGCCGTCGCCCGCCGACGTCGCGGCCAATGCCGAGACGGTGCTGGTCAGCCTGCCGACGCCGGCGATCGTGCGGGAGGTGGCGCTCGGCCGGAACGGCCTGATCGAGGGCGGCGGCATGCGCACCTTCGTCGACCTGTCGACGACCGGGCCGACAGTGGCGCGCGAGGTCGCCGCGGCGCTGGCGGCGAAGGGCGTGACGGCCATCGACGCGCCGGTCTCCGGCGGCGTGGCCGGTGCGGAGGCCGGCACCCTGGCGGTCATGGTCTCCGGTGCGGCCGACGCCATCGAGCGGGCGCGGCCGGCGCTGGAGGCGATCGGCCGGGTGTTCGTGGTGGGCGATGAGGTCGGCCTCGGCCAGGTGCTGAAGCTGGTGAACAACGGCCTCGCCGCGACGGCGGTGGTGGCGTCCGCCGAGGCGGTGGCGATGGCGGTGCATGCCGGGCTCGACGCGAAGATGGTGGTCGACGTCATCAACGCGTCCAGCGGCCGCAACTTCATGACGGAGAAGATGTTCACCGAACGGGTGCTGACGCGCACGTTCGACTTCGGCTTCCGCACGGAGCTGATGCACAAGGACATCCGCCTCTGCACCGACGAGGCCGAGGCGGCGGGCGTGCCGATGTTCGTCACCAACGCGGCGCGCCAGATGTGGTCCTTCGCCGTCGGCCAGGGCAGCGGGCGGGAGGACATCAGCACCTACGTGCGCTATCTGGAGGCATGGACGGGGATCGAGATGCGCTCGGACCCCGAGCGGAAGGGCCCGGCGGCTGCGCCGGGCGAAAGGAGCGAGGAATGACGATAGCCGCAGCGACGACGAATGCCGGCGGCGAACTGCGCCGGCCGCTGATGCTGATCGACGGCGACTGGACGGCGAGCGGCACCGGGCGGACCCTCTCGGTCGAGAACCCGGCGAAGCGCAAGCCGATCGCCGAGGTGCCGCGCGCCGATGCCGAGGACGTCGACCGCGCGGTGAAGGCGGCGGCGGCGGCCTTTCCGTCGTGGTCCAGGGTGGCGCCGCGCGACCGCGGCCGGATGCTGCTGCGCATCGCCGATGCGCTGGAAGCCCGCACCGAGGAACTGGCGCGGCTGATCGCGCTGGAGACGGGCAATGCGCTACGCACCCAGGCGCGCGGCGAGGCCGCCCTCTCCGGCGACATCTTCCGCTATTTCGGCGGTCTGGCGAGCGAGCTTAAGGGCGAGACGATCCCGCTCGGCGAGCAGGTGCTGAGCTACACCCGGCGCGAGCCGCTGGGCGTTGTCGGCGCGATCGTGCCGTGGAACGCGCCGGTCATGCTGTCGGTGCTGAAGATCGCGCCCGCCGTCTGCGCCGGCAACTGCATCGTGCTGAAGGCGGCCGAGGACGCGCCGCTCGGCGTGCTGCTGCTGGCCGAGGTCTGCAAAGAGTTCCTGCCGAAGGGCGTGGTCAACGTCATCACCGGCATCGGCCCGGAGTGCGGCGAGCCGCTCGCCCGCCATCCGCTGGTGCGCAAGCTGTCCTTCACCGGGTCGACCGGCGTCGGCAAGCTGGTGATGTCGGCGGCGGCCGAGCGTATCGTGCCGGTCTCGCTGGAACTCGGCGGCAAGAGCCCGTCCATCGTCTATCCCGACGCGAACGAGGACTGGGCGGTCGACGGCGTCATCGCCTCGATGCGCTTCACTCGGCAGAGCCAGTCCTGCACGGCGGGCTCGCGCCTGTTCCTGCACGAGAGCATCTTCGACAGCTTCCTCCAGAAGCTGGTCGACAAGACCTCGAAGCTGAAGCTGGGCGACCCGATGGATGAGGGGACCGACATCGGCTCGATCATCAACGAGAAGCAGTTCAAGCGTGTGTGTGGCTATGTCGACGAGGGCCTGAAGAGCCCCGACGCGACCCTGCTGATGGGCGGCCTGCCGCCGCAGGACGGGCCGCTGAGCGAAGGCTACTTCGCCATGCCGACGATCTTCGCCCAGGCGTCGAACGACTGGCGGCTGGCACAGGAGGAGATCTTCGGGCCGGTACTGGTGGCGATCCGCTGGAAGGACGAGGCGGAGGCGATCCGCATGGCGAACGACAGCCATTACGGCCTCGCCGCCTATGTCTGGACCCACGACATCGGCCGCGGCCTGCGCACCGCGCACGCCATCGAATCCGGCTGGGTGCAGGTCAACCAGGGTCTCGGCCAGATGCCGGGCCACTCCTATGGCGGCTACAAGCAGAGCGGCATCGGCCGCGAGTTCTCGCTGGAGGGGATGCTCGACAGCTTCACCCAGAAGAAGAACGTGACGGTCAACCTGCAGGTGACCGGGGCGCTTTAGGCGGCAGGCGGGCCTTCGGGCCCGCCACCCCCCCTCGCGACGCTATCGCGACTCGCGCGTGTGCCAGATTCGCAGGATGAAGATCGCGCTGCCCCGGACTTCGTAGCGTAGTCCGCCTTGCCCCAGTGAACCATCGTCGCCGGCGCTCCTCACGCCGGCGGCAGCACGTGATCGCGTCTGGACCCTTGCTAATCCTGCATGTCGTCGCCGGGGCCGTGGCTGTCCAGGGCGGCGCGGAGGCGTTGGAGGAGGTCGAGCGCGCCGTTCAGCTCGGAGCGTTTGAAGTCGGACGCGAGGGCTTCGGCGAACGGCTCCTCGCGGCGGGCGGCGTCGTCCAGGAAGGCGATACCGGCTTTCGCGACGCTGAGACGGGGCGAGCGCTTGTGCTCGGGATTGGGCTTCGTCTCGATGTGGCCGGCGGCGACCAGATCGTTCACCACCGTCTGGACATACTGCCGCGACACCCCACGCAGTCGCGCCAAGTCCGGCACCGTCAGCGGCCCCTCGTCGCGGAGCTGGCGCAGGATCGCCCGGCGGCCGGCAGCCGCACCCTCCGGCCCGTGAAGGCGTGCCGCGGCGACGGCGATCGAAGCGTGGACGCGCCCGATCTCCTCGACCACCCCGACGAGGAGACGAACCTTCTCCTTGCGCTTGCCTTCCTTGGCAGCCATGCCGTCCCTCCGGCAACCGGTCTCGGCTCCACCAAGTGGGCGTAATCGCAGCGCGGCTGTCAAGGCAAGACTGTACCGCGCTCCGGCTCGGGTTCTCCGGCCCGTGGCTCCCGGTAGGCTTTGTAGTTGATAAGAGGAATCGTTCTCATTATCAATTCGGCGGTGCCGGCGTGCGGTGGGAGCGCCGGCCCAGTGGCATGCAAGGGGGGATCATGGGTGTGTTCGCCAATGGAAGTGCGGGAAGAGACGTGGTCGGTTCCCGCCGGGGGGCGGCGAGGCTCCTGCGGACGACGGCGATGGCGGGTTTGGCGTCCGCGTCCATAGGCGTCCTGATGCCCGCCCATGCGCAGCAGGCGGATCCGCTGGCGCCGCTCGTCCTCGATCCGCTCGTCGTCTACGGCGCGAAGACCGCGCAGACCCTGGACGACATCACGGCCAGCGTCGGCATCGTCACCGAGGCGGACATCGAAACGCACCAGCTGCGCAGCTTCCGCGGCGCGTTCCGTACCCTCGCGAACGTTTCGGACTCGGACTGGAACGACGCCGGCTTTGTCATTCGCGGCCTCAACTCCGAGGGGCTGACGCCGGGCGGCGCGCCGCTCGCGAGCTTCTATGTCGACGGCGTGCAGCAGACGGTGCAGGGCACGCGGCGCGGCGCCCGCGGCCTGTGGGACGTGCAGCAGGTCGAGGTCTATCGCGGACCGCAGTCGACCCTGTCGGGGCGCGCCGCCTTGGCAGGCACGGTGCAGGTGAAGACCAACGACCCGACCTTCGACTACGAGGCGGCGGCGGAAGGTACGGTCGGCACCATGGAGACGCGCGGCGGTGCCGCGATGGTCAACGTGCCGGTCGTCGACGACATCCTGGCGCTGCGCATCGCCGCCGAATACGAGCGCAGCGAAAGCGACCTGAATTATCCGACCTACCGCCGGTTCGACGACTATGGCGACTTCAAGCGCGACGAATACTACCAGATCCGCAGCAAGCTGCTGTTCACGCCGGCGGCGCTGCCCGATACGCGCGCCCTGGTGACCTACGCCTTCGCCAGCGATTCCCCAGACATCGACGACATCGCGGGTCCCGGGCTGGGCTTCGACTGGGACAGCGAGCGCGGCGACTTCAACCTGCCGGTGTTCGCCGAGGTGCGCCGTGCGAAGAACCACAGTGCGGGCGTCGAGATCACGCACGACCTGTCGCGTGCGCTGACCTTCACCTCGATGACCAGCTACGTCCACACGAACCTGTCGCGCGATTCGATCAACAAGGGCACGGCCGGCGAGACCAACTTCGTCGACGGCAACCTGGTGGAACAGCTCGCGACGCAGGAGTTCCGGCTGAACTATCTCGCCGACAGCCTCGCTGCGACGCTGGGGATCTACGGCGCCTATCAGGACGACGACAACGAGTATCGGCGGCCCGACTATTTCGGCAATTCCGACGTCAGCCGGTCGGATGCCGAGATCTACAACACCGCGCTGTTCGGCGAGGTCACTTACGAGTTCGTGCCGACGTGGAAGGCCGTGCTGGGCGGGCGCCTGGACCACAGCAGCCAGAAGGGTTCGAACTTCTTCTCGCGCAACGGCGCCGCGACGACCGACTTCGACTATGATTTCGACGAGACGGTGTTCCTGCCGAAGGCCGGCATCATCAAGGAACTGACGCCCGGGCATCAGCTGGGCTTCACGGTTCAGCGCGGCTTCCGCAACGGCGGTGCCGGGCTGCAGCGCTCGACCGGCGAGACCTTCACCTTCGATCCCGAGTTCGCCTGGAACTACGAACTCTCCTACAAGGGCAGCTTCTTCGAGCGGCGGCTGGATATCGGCGCCAACGTCTTCTATGCGGACCTGACGGACCAGCAGGTCGAGGTCCAGGAAGACCCGACGAACTTCGGCTCGACGATCACGACCAACGCGGCGGAGTCGCGGCTCTACGGCTTCGAGCTGGAAGCGAAGGGGCGGGTGACGCGCGAGCTCTCCGCCTTCGCCTCGCTCGGCTACGTGCATACCAAGTTCGAGGACTTCGACAGCTCCAGCCTCGGCGACCTGTCGGGATCGCGGTTCCCGGAGGCGTCCAAGTGGAACGTCGCCTTCGGCGCCGACTATCACCACCCCAGCGGCTTCTTCGTCGGCGCCGACGCGAAATACACCTCGGACTTCCTGGCACGGTTCGGCTCGGCCCCGCAGGAGACGCTCGACGGATACTTCGTCGCGAACCTCCAGGCGGGCTACCGCTACCGGAACCTGACGGCGACGGTGTTCGCCGAGAACGTCTTCGACGAGGACTACTTCCTCTACAACGACAATGACGTCGCCGCGACGCTCGGTGCCCGCCGCGTCATCGGCCTGACGCTGAAGGCGGAGCTTTAGCCACTGCGTGAGGCGGGCCGCTCCCTGCACGTGGATGACGAAAGGTGACCTGAGGCTCTACTGTGTCGGGTAGCGGGCAGCCGCCGCCCGCACGACGAAAAGATCAGGGAGAGCGAGCCATGAGCCAGCGCCGCAAGCAGCCAGACGAACTCCGCAGCTTCCGCTGGTTCGGGCCGGACACGCACCGCGCCTTCGGCCACCGCTCGCGCATGCAGGAGATGGGCTTCGCCCGCGAGGAGTTCATGGGCAAGCCGGTCATCGGCATCGTGAACACCTGGTCCGACACCAACACCTGTCACAGCCACCTGCGCGACCGCGCCAACGAGGTGAAGCGCGGCGTGATGCAGGCGGGCGGCTTCCCGGTCGAACTGCCGGCGATGTCGGTCGGCGAGCAGATGACCAAGCCGACCTCGATGATGTACCGCAACTTCCTTGCCATGGAGACCGAGGAACTGCTGCGCTCGCAGCCGATCGACGGCTGCGTGCTGCTCGGCGGCTGCGACAAGACCACGCCCGGCCTGCTGATGGGTGCCATATCGATGGGCATCCCGGCGATCTACCTGCCGGCGGGCGCCATGCTGCGCGGCCACTGGCGCGGCAAGACCCTCGGCTCCGGCACCGACGTGTTCAAGCTGCACGCCGAGCGGCGCGCCGGCAACCTGTCCGACGACGACTGGAACAGCCTGGAGTCCGGTTTCGCCCGGTCGGCCGGCACCTGCATGGTGATGGGCACCGCCTCGACGATGATGTCGATCGCCGAATCGCTGGGCATGACGCTGCCGGGGGCCTCGACCATCCCGGCGGTCGATGCGACGCACGCGCAGATGGCGGTACGCGCCGGCATGCGCATCGTCGACATGGTCTGGGACGACCTGACGCCGGCAAAGATCCTGACGCGCGAGGCGTTCGACAACGCCATCACCGTCGACATGGCGCTGTCCGGGTCGACCAACGCGATCATCCACCTGACGGCGATGGCCGGCCGGGCCGGCATCCACCTGCCCGCCGAGCGTTTCGACGAGATTTCGAAGCGCACGCCGGTGCTGTGCAACCTGAAGCCGGCCGGTACGCACCTGATGGAGGATTTCTATTATGCCGGCGGGCTGCGCGGCCTGCTGAACCGGATCGGCGACCTGCTTAACCTCGACTGCCTGACGGTCAACGGCAGGACGCTGGGCGAGAACATCGCCGGTGCCGAGGTCTATGACGACGACGTCATCCGCACGCGCGAGAACCCGCTGTCGCCGACCGGCGGCACGGCGGTGCTGCGCGGCAACCTGGCGCCCGACGGCGCCATCATCAAGCCGACCGCCGCCGAGCCGCGCCTGATGAAGCACCGCGGCAAGGCGGTGGTGTTCGAGAGCGTCGACGACATGTATGCGCGCGTCGACGACGAGAATCTGGAGGTGACGGCGGACTCGGTGCTGGTGCTGAAGAACGGCGGCCCGCTGGGTGCTCCCGGCATGCCGGAATGGGGCCAGCTGCCGATCCCGAAGAAGCTGCTGCGCGACGGCGTGCGCGACATGCTGCGCATCTCCGACGCGCGGATGAGCGGCACCAGCTACGGGGCCTGCGTGCTGCACGTCTGCCCGGAATCGGCGATCGGCGGGCCGCTCGCCTTCGTCCGCGACGGCGACGAGATCGAGATGGACGTCGAGGCGCGCACCCTGCACCTGCACGTCTCCGAGGCGGAACTGAAGGCGCGCCGCGAGGCCTGGCAGCCGCCGCCGGCGCATTACAGCCGCGGGTACGGCTCGCTCTACATCCAGCACGTCACGCAGGCCGACAAGGGGGCGGACTTCGACTTCCTGCATGCGGGCGAGCCGATCCCGGAGCCGAAGATCTTTTGAGGCGGCTCCGGAGCGCGGGCGTCCCGCCCGCCATTTCCTCTCCGTCCCTCGGCGGACGGATAATGGGCGGGCGGGATGCCTGCGCTCCGGCGTGGCTTTTTCTTCTGCTCCTCGCCTTCCCCTGGCCCGTTTCGCCGGCCTTCGCGCTCGATGCCGGGCCGTCGGCGCAGGTCGTCGACGTCGTCGACGGCGACACCGTCGTGCTCGACGACCGCAGCGAGGTGCGGCTGGTCGGGCTGCAGGCGCCGAAGCTGCCGCTCGGGCGGCCGAACTTCCCGACATGGCCGCTGGCGGCGGAGGCGAAGGCGGCGCTGGAGGCGATCGCCGGGGGGCGGCGGGTGCAGCTGCGGTTCGGCGGCGCCCGGATGGACCGGCACGGCCGCCACCTCGCCCACCTGTTCCTGGGCGAGGGCGACGATGCGGCCTGGGTGCAGGGCGAGATGCTGCGGCGGGGGATGGCGCGGGTCTACACCTTCTCCGACAACCGCGCCCGGGTGCCGGAAATGCTGGCGCTGGAGCGCGAGGCGCGGGCGGCCCGGCGCGGCATCTGGGGTCTGCGATTCTATGCAGTCCGCACCCACGACGACCTCGACCGCGACATCGGCACGTTCCAGATCGTCGAGGGCGCGGTGCTGGGCGCCGCGGTCGTGCGCGGGCGCGGCTATCTCAACTTCGGCACCGACTGGAAGACCGACTTCACCGTCGTCGTGCCGCCGGATGCCGTCCGCCTGTTCCGGCGCGAGGGAGTGGACATCCCGTCGTTCCAGGGACGCACGGTGCGCGTGCGCGGCTGGCTGCGCTGGTATAATGGACCGCAGATGGAAGTCACCCACCCGGAGCAGATCGAGGTTCTGGATCCATGACCCGCCGCTATTCGGTCCGCTGCGCGATCCTCGCCGCCGCGGCGGCTTTCCTTCTCTCGGGCTGCGAGACGGCGCCGGCCACGGGCGAATCCGTTTTCACCGGCTTCACGCCGCTGTCGTCCGAGGCGGCACTCGGGGCGCAGGAACATCCGAAGATCCTGTCGCAGTTCGGCGGGGAATATGACGATCGCGCGCTGACCACGTATGTCGCGAGCGTCGGGAAGCTGCTGGCGAGCGCGTCCGAGCTGCCGCAGCTCGACTGGCGCTTCACCGTCATCGATTCCGACATCGTCAACGCCTTCGCGCTGCCCGGCGGCTACGTCTATGTGACGCGCGGCCTGATCGCGCTCGCCCGCGACGAGGCGGAGATGGCGGCCGTGCTGGCGCACGAAATCGGGCACGTCACCGCCCGCCACTCCGCCCAGCGCCAGGGCCAGGGGCTGATCGCCGGCATCGGCGCGCTGGCGGCCGGGATCCTCCTCGGCGATGCCGGGGCGAGCGTCGGGTCGGCGCTGGGGCAGGGCTATGTCGCCAGCTATTCCCGGAGCCAGGAGCATCAGGCGGACGAACTGGGGGTGCGCTATCTGACGCGGGTCGGTTTCGATCCGACCGCCATGTCGAGCTTTCTCGCCGGCATGCAGGCGCAGAGCGAGCTGCTGGCCCGCATCCAGGGCAAGGAGCAGTCCGAGGCGAGCTGGCTGGCGACGCACCCGCCCACCGCCGAGCGCGTGACGGCGGCCGCGGCCGCGGCCGCCGGCGTAACGGTTCGCGACCCGATCCGCGGCCGCGACCCGTTCCTGGCCAAGATCGACGGCATGACCTATGGCGAGAGTGCCGCGCACGGGCTGATCCGCGGCCGCAGCTTCGTCCATCCCGAAATGCGGTTCCGTTTCGAGGTGCCGGAGGGGTTCAAGCTGGTCAACACGCCCAGCAAGGTCGGCGCCATCGGACCCGACGGCGCCGTCATCGTCATGGACATGGCGAAGAGCGGCGGTGCGGCGAGCATGGCGGCCTATCTGCAGAACGTCTGGGCGGCGCGCACGCGGCTCGCTGGCGTAGAGAGCATCACGATCAACGGTCTGCCGGCGGCGACGGGCACGACGCGCGTCCAGTCGCGCAACGGCATCGTCGACATGCGGCTGGTGGCGATCCGCGGCGACGGCGAAACCGTCTACCGCCTGCAGTTCGCGACGCCGGCCGCGCAGACCGCCCGCCTGGCGACCGGCCTGCAGCGCACGACCTACAGCTTCCGGCGGCTGTCCGCGGCCGAGGCGGCGCAGGTGCGGCCCTACCGCATCAGGATCCGCACCGTCAGGCCGGGCGACACGCTGGTGTCGCTTGCGGGGGACCTGCCTTTCACCGACTACCGCGAAGACCGGCTGCGCGTCCTGAACGGCCTGCGCCCCGGCGAGGCGTTGCAGCCGGGGACGAAGGTGAAGACGATCGTCGAGTAGGCTGCTCGCGTGGCCGCCTGACGCGATCGTGAAGGGCGCTGCCGGCGCTGCCGTCGTTAAGGTGGCGTCTCCCGTACGGGAGCGACCGCCATCATGACGGAGAGATCCATGAGACTGCTGCCGCGCCGCTCCCTGCCGCTCGCCCTGGCCGCCGGCCTGATCATGGCCGCTCCTCTTGGGGGCGCCCCCGCCGGGGCCGCTCCGGTTGCGGCGGTGGAGGCGGCCCATCGGCCGGCGACCGTCCAGAGCGCCCACGGCTTCGCCGAGACGGTCGATCGCCTGACTAAGGCGATCGAGAGCCGGGGAGCGAAGGTCGCGGCGACCGTCGACCATGCGAAGGCGGCGGGCTCGGTCGACATGAAGCTGCGGCCCACGACCGTGGTGATCTTCGGCAATCCGAAGCTCGGCACGCCGCTGATGCAGACGAACCAGACCGCCGGGCTCGACCTGCCGCTGCGCGTGCTGGTCTGGGAGGATGAAGACGGCAAGGTCAACCTGGGCTACTGGCCGCCGGCGATGCTGGCGGAACTGCACGGCGCGGATCCGGAGTCCGAGGCGGTCGGGCGGATGGCCAAGGCCGTGGGCGGCATCGTCGCCGAGGCCGCCGGCAAGAACTGACGGCGCCTACCAGCGCAGCAGGCGGCTGCCCGCCGCCGCACCGACGGCGGTTGGCAGGCAGATCGCCAGCGGGTACCAGGTCGCGACGAAGAGCGGGCTGTCGTCGCTGCAGTGCCAGCCGTAGAGGAACGCCGCGACGGCGCCCGCCGCCAGACCGGCAACGGCCCCGGTGAGGGCCGGCCGGGTCGGCGCGCCCTGCCGCAGCGCCAGCAGCAGTGCCGCGAGCGGTGCGACCGCGAGCAGCGGGATGACCATCAGGCAGATCGCGGCGTTGTTGCCGATCAGCCGCGGGACCCATGCCTGGCTCGGCACGGCGAACAGTTCCGCCACGATCCCGGCGGCGGCCAGCGCGGGAAAGGCGACGAGTGCCAGCGCCGGTCCGCGCGCGGGTGCTGCCGGCCGCGCGAGACGGAGCAGCAGCAGGATCGACGGTATGGCCAGTCCGAGAACGACGACGAACTTGTAGGGAAACCGGGTCGTCGCGAGCGCGGCGGCGACGTCCGTGCGGATGCCGATCGTCGCGAGCAGGGCCGCTCCGGCGACGACGATGGCCGCTGCGAGCGCTGGCAGCATGACCGCGGCCGGCGGCGTCCGGCGCGTCTTCGCGTCGGCTGCGAGGGCTTCGATCAGGTCGCCGGTCCTCATTCCCGTCCTTTCCGATACAGCGCCGCAAGCGCCTTCAACGCGCGGTGCAGGGTCACCCGCACCGCCACCTCCGTCATCTCCAGCCGCTGCGCCGTCTCGCGAACCGTGCGGCCGTCCAGCGAGATCGAGCGCACGATGTCCTGCTGGCGCGGGTTCAGCCCCGCCATCAGCCGCTGCGCGTCCCGCCGGTCCTGGTCACGCTCCGACGTCTCGGCCTCGGGCTCCTCGACCAGACCGTCGAGCGCGACCTCCAGCCGCCGCCCGCGACGGCGCATGGCGTCGATCGTCTTGTGCCGGGCGATCGCGCCGATCCAGGGGCCGATGGGTTCCCCGATACGCCACGTATGACGCTTCAGGTGAATGGCCAGCAGCGTCTCCTGGACCGCGTCCTCGACCTCGGCCCCGAACCCGCCCCCGAGACCACTGCCGAAGCCGCGCCTTACCGTCGCCCGTACCGCGGGCGCGATGTCCTGCAGCAGTGCGCGATAGGCCGCGGCGTCGCCGTCCAACGCCGCCGTCATCAGTTCGATCCGTCTCGCTTCCCGCGCCCGGTCGTTCACGCCGTCCCCAGTCCTTCGCTGCGCGGGCAGCCTGCGTTACAGCGGCATGATGCCGGATCAATGATCCGTGATCGGTGCCGCTTCGGCGATCACGGATCGGCGACGACGGTAACGAACCCGGCCAGGGCTTCGAAGGGCGTAGTGCAGGCCGAGAGACGGCCCGCGATCGAATCCCCAAGGGAGAGTTCACATGAATCGCCTCACACGCAACATCGCACTCGCCGGTTCCTTCGCCACGGCCCTCGCCCTGCTGGCCGCCCCGGCGAGCGCCATGGACGCCGACAAGGAGAAGTGCTTCGGCGTGGCGCTGAAGGGGCAGAACGACTGCGCCGCCGGCCCCGGCACCACCTGCGCCGGCACCTCGAAGGTCGACTACCAGGGCAACGCCTGGAAGGCCGTTCCGAAGGGCACCTGCGTGTCGATGGAGGCCCCGGGCGGCCGCAAGGGGTCGCTGACGGCGCTCGAGCGCGACATGCCGAAGATGTGACGCGACGCATCTGAGCGAACCGCCGGCCGCTGCGCATCCGCGCCGCGGCCGGCGCCTCCTACCGTCCAGCCCCTCCGGAGATGCGGCGATGACACCGGCGAGATCGTCCGACACGCGCGTCGGCGCGACGGTACCGGCGCGCGCCGGTGTCGGCCTGAAGCCGCAGCACTATCGCGACATTCTGGAATCGGCGCCCGACCTCGGCTTCTTCGAGGTCCATGCCGAGAACTACATGGGCGCCGGCGGCCCGCCGCATCGCTGGCTGGAGGCGATCCGCGTGCACTACCCGCTGTCCCTGCACGGGGTGGCGATGTCGATCGGCGCCGCGAGGCCGCTCGACGACGACCATCTCGCACGCTTCCGCGACCTCGTGCGCCGCTACGAGCCGGGGCTGGTGTCGGAGCATCTCG
>Ga0114915_1000412_pt1 | contig 19722 bp, 41 predicted proteins | sample MalvirAntarct_55_FD_87288 | JGI IMG/M metagenome (GOLD analysis project Ga0114915, IMG submission 87288) | Marine viral communities from the Global Malaspina Expedition - Malaspina viral metaG Antarct_55 | ecosystem: Environmental > Aquatic > Marine > Oceanic | place: South Georgia Island...
ATGCATCTCTATTTGAGTTTGCTAATTTTGATCCTCTGTTTTTTGTTTCAACGTCTTTGTCTACTCCATGAAATTTTGTTCCTGCTTTTATTGCCATAACTTTACTATTATTTTTTAGACTTTGCCCCTACACACTTCCATCTTTTACGAGACAAATTGTTTGGAGTATTAGGATCGTTTTGTTTCTTTTTAGATAGCCTTCTTTTTATTCCTAAACTTCTTGCGCAATAAGAATCACCTTTAGATGTTCCTGGTCTCACTCTAGGGCCACCACCTCTGGCGCTTCCTGATTGGCCATAGCTTATCCTTTTTCCTGAAGAGGTGATTTTAACTTTTGCTTTTCCTTTTCTTGGTGTTGGCATTAATAACCTGTTTCAGTCATTTCTGTGTTAGGATTATTTTTTAAACTTCCTCCCATTGTTTTAGAAAATGTATCTGCTTGCGCTCTTCCTACTGCATTGTATGGAAATGTTTTTTTCATTGTCTTACCTGTATCTGGGCAACTATATTTTACTGTTGGCATAATTTATTTTTTTTTAGAGTGAGTATATCCTTTTTTCTTTAAAGCAAGATGTTGTTTCATAGTTTTTGCGACTTTTTTTAAGCCAGTTTTACTATACATATTATGTATTTTAAAAGCCATAAATTATTTTTTTACACAATTATTTACTCGTTTAACTTTACCGCTTGCAGTTTTTTTACCACTAGGGGATTTTTTAGTTCCTTTGGCAACATAACCTTTCCAGCATTTTTGTTTGTATGCCATTATTTTTTACCGCATTTAGCATAAACACTATTTGATATTTTTTCATTAGATAACAACCCTGATTTCTCAGGTTTACCCTTCATGCTTGCATTAGCTGCTGTAAAATAAGGCTTTAGCTTTCTCGTTGAATTTTTCATGTTATTTTATCTTTTTAGTTTTACCTCTTCGAGTTAGCCTTGTCGTTTTTTGCGCATTAAAACTCGCATTTAATTTAGCAGCTTTTTGAGCAGCTGTTAATCTTACTGGTTTCTTTTTTCCTCCTGCCATAATTTATATTTTAATTAATTAATAATATATTTACAAATATAACAATTTAAATCAATGAAGACTAAAGGTGTAACTCAAAGAAAAAATACAAGAAGAACTTTACCAGATCATGACTTTTTAAAATACTGGAGAGTAATAAGATTTTGGGCGCAAAAAAAATACAAGTTAAGTTATCCAGATTTAGAAATGATGTTTTTTTTGTATAGTGAACAGATCTTTAATAAAAGTCAATTTAAAGAGTACGAAGAGATTATGTCTTGGGATCAAGTAAGATTTAGTAGACTACTTAAAGATAAATGGATTCAGGTTTGGAGAAAGCGAGAAGGAAACGAAACTACTTTGTACGAACTTAGTTATAAGGGTAAAAGGGCAATTAACAATATATATAAAAAGTTAAACGGAGAAGAGATCTCAGAGTCAGAGTTTTCTAATCCTTTGTTTCATTCCGATCCTTCTTATGTAGAAAAAGTTAACAGGAACATGATTAAAAAAATAAATCAAGAAACAAAAAACTCAACCGATTAGGTTGAGTTTTTTTTAACTAAAAATAAATATAGATACTAAAATTTAAAACAATTCAAATGTACAAATTTTATATAACTATTACTACATCTCTTTCTTGAATAATAGTAAGCGGTATTTCGTCTATAATTAAAGTTACACCTGAATTTTTGTCGTAATAAATAAGATCGTCTTCATTAATTACAGTTACTTCAGTGCCAGGCTTTACTACTTTACCTTTTTTATATCTAAAACCCTCAACATCACTTGCTGATAATAATATGCCTGATGAGGTTTTTATCTCCTCCTCTATGGTTTTTATTACAATGTATTTTCCTACTGGTTTCATAGTTTATTCTTTAGCTCTTGCGTGAGTAATTATTACGTTTGTTGTAAGTATTGTTGTTGCCACACTTACTGCATTTAAAAAAGCAGACTTGGTAACTTTTAGAGGATCAATAACGCCCATCTTATACATATCTCCCCACTCTTCCGTTTTTATATTTAAGCCTTCATAGCCCTCATCGTGCATGAGTTTTTCTTTTTCTTTTTTGTGTAGTTCTATTCCTGCATTAGCATAAATTTGCAACAAAGGTGCGCGTAGCGCACTCGCGAGTATTTTTCCAGCAACCCCATTGTTTAGATCTTCTATGTAGGTTGCAACTTTATATAGTGTTGTTCCTCCACCAGCTACAATACCCTCTTCAAGCGCGGATCTAACTGCACAAACCGCATCTTCTATTCGATCATACTTCTCTTTTTGCTCTACATCAGAGTTACCTCCAACATAAATAGCTCCAATCGATCCAGATAAACTAGCAATACGCTCATTTATAAACTCTCTGTCAGATACAATCTCTGTATTGCTTTGTTGTTCTTTTAGATCCTTTATTCTTTCTTCAATATCATCGGTCATCTGGTTATCTTTGATGATAACTGTTTGACTTTTACCAGATATAACTTTATCTGCGTGTCCTAAATCACTTAATGTAATCAGGCTAAGATCATCTCCTGTTTTTTCTGAAAAATATTTCGCTCCAACCGACAGCGCGATGTCTTGCATCAGCTCGTGTTGCTTGTATCCAAACTGGGGTGGCATAATGTTGCACAATTTTAATCCATTTCGCACAACGTTTGCCGCTAATGTTTGAACAACGTTGGTTGATACTGGCCCAATAATCAATAGTTTTTTGTTTTGTTGGATAATTGGCTTCAGCACATTCTCTATCTGAAGGATGTTACTTATCTCCTGGTCACATACCAATATAAGAACGTCTTCTAGTACGGCTTCATCATTTTTTTGGTTTGTTATAAACAAGTTTGATGTGTATCCACGATCTACCTTTATACCATTTGTTACGGTGGCGTAAGTTGCATGGTTTTGTGATCTCTCAACCGTTACAATACCATTCTTACCAACCTGATTGTAAGCATCTGCTATAATTTTTCCCAGGTCATGATCGTTATTAGCCGAAATAGTTGCAACATCCAGTAGTCTGGATGGTGTTACCTCTTTAGAATGATCCAAAAGATTAGAAACAACAATATCACTTAGTTTATTTATGTCCTTAACAACTTCACTTATGTTGTGTTTGGGGGTTAAAAACTCTTCGCCTGCTTTTATAATGGCTTCGGTTAATACAATCGCAGTTGTTGTACCGTCTCCTGCTGAATTAGCAGTTCTTCGCGCAGCATCTTTTAACATTTGAACCGCGAGGTTTTCTACTGGATCATCCAGGAAAATAGAATTAGCAACAGTAACACCATCCTTCGTAATAGTCATTCCACCAACATGATCAGGTGACTCTATTATAGAGGTTTTACCGCGAGGGCCAAGTGTACTTTTTACTGCTTTTGAAATTGTTGTGATGCCCTTGATTAATTTGTCGCGACCAGGCTGATCGAACTCAAGGTTCTTGGGAATATAATTGCTCATTTAATTAAATTTGATTTATGCAAATATACAGAATTTTTTAATATGCCCTAATGTTAGAAATGTTGTAAAATTTTGATAATTTATAACAATACAAATAACTACTCTATATAAATTAAATATATTTTATTTATCCTTAAAAACAAGCATTTTGAGCATAGTTATAAAATACTATAGTTAACTTACTAGTAAAGAGATAGTTATGTTATGCTTGTTTTATGCTTGAAATATTATATAATGTTGGTTATGTAAAAAAAAAAGAGAACCCACAGTGGATCCTCTATTTATTTTTAACCGAAAATTAAAACGACCTGAAAGACTTTCTCATTTCTGCTCTTTCAATACCATCTGCTATTTGGTTTATTTTTCTTTCCCTGTCAACAGATTTTTTTATAGAACAAGCCTTTGCAATTCCACTTTCAGAATCTGGTCTGTTATTAATTTCTCTACCGTTTTTTACAATCAATCCATCCATGATAATTTTTTTAAAGTTATAGTACAAATATACTAAAAATTTTTTTTCAGTTTACATATCAGTAGGTTTAGGGTTATGGTGGTTTTAGAGCGCAATGGCCTCAAAAAAAAAAGTCGATTTTTTTAAAGATTTTTTTAACTTTTTAGATTTTTTTCTGCGTTTTTTTGAAATTCTCTCCCCCTGAAGCTTCAGTTACTGGTTGTCAGCCGTCAAACGTACACATCCTAGTATTGGCGCTACCTTTCATCTGTTTATATCTGTTAACCAGATGCATCCTGCTGGATACAAATCTGACTGGCAACATGACCAGAGACCAAGGGATCATATACTGGTGTAAATTTCAAGACTTGCAATGATCCTTTAATGAAGAATCAAATCCCCCCCAATTATAGATGCTTGTTGTATCTCTCACCTGAAGATAACCTTCCCTTAATACCAGTACGAATAGATTATCTCTTAAACGTATCATATATAGCTTATAACAGCGCAATAAGTTAATGCTCCAGAGTTTTGGGCAGATAATGTTCAACCAGTGACTGGAAGGTACTATACTGGAGAAGATTATATCGTAAAGAAAACCTTTGTAAAGCACTGGTAGTATTGCTGTAGTATAGTACTGTTCTTTTTGTAGTGCATTTGTAGTGTTTATATAGTGTAAATACTAGTTATTATATGTATCTTGCGGATAATATTAATCTTTAAACTTTAGAATTATGGACAAATTAAGCGCCCAGCCTGGGCATCACATCAAAGGCATTAACGATTATTTTACTTTTAAAAGAGGAGTTTTATCTTATTCTTTTAACGTGTTTAATCATGCTACAAGAAGTTATGATGTACACAATGTTAACGAGAAAGCATACCATGTTTATCGCAGAGATACGTTTTTATGTTACATGAAGAAATGTGACATACTACAAGACTGGTCATGTTTTGTAGATGCACATTCAGAGTATTTATGTGGAGGTACAACCATGAAAGAATGCAAGGAATCATTAACCAGAGTTTATTTTCGACACTTAAGTGAAGACAATCTTCATAAGCCATTAAGACTTTACCCTAATAACTAAAACCACATAGAATTATGAAATCAACTAAATTAATTACCAAGACATTATATGTTACACTAATCATCTGCATTGGAATGTGGATTAATACAATCAGGAGAGGATTTGATGTGTGTACGATAGAATTAATTATGTATATCCAAGTGTTATTACTATTAAATGTATTCGCATTGGCATACTCACTTTATACAGAAAGATAGAATTATGAAAAACGAAAAACTAGAAAACGGAAGAGCAACAACCAGCTTAAAAAATGGAGTAGTTAAACTTGTAAATTTTGCAATATACTGCGATAAACTTATTTATAAATCAATATACAATACCATCACGATTATGGAACAGCCAAGAGTAAAAAGAATCCTTAAAAGGTTTAAGGAGATATTAGAAGAATTAGCTAACGGAGCAAGTTATGCTTTAAGAAATTAAATTATGGATAACACATTAGATTACATCGAAAAGGAGTTAAAAAAGCTAGACAGAAATATTATAGCTACTCCAACAGAAAAGTACCTAGAATCATTTGCCTCCGCTAATCATGGAGGTAATGATTTTCTGCTTATGCAAATGGCAAAACAATATGGATACCAGTTAGCACTGGTACACTTGAAAGAAGAATTATTAACCAACAAAAACCAATAGATATGGCATACTTAAATAATGACCAAAGACTGAAGAAAGCGCACAAAGATGTGCGAGGATTAGGAAACATAGCATCTACGATTTTAATAGTAGAATTGACAGAGATGATTAATACCAGAATCGAATCCATAAAGGATGCTCCAGCACAACCATGTGCAAATCCTTTAGTGAGCAATACAGCGGTAATCCAATTACTGGAAACATTTATTAATCCTTTAAACGCATAGTTATGATATTAGAGCAAGCATTAAATAAGATAACGTGTAAGGATTTGCACGAGTTACAGCACAGCGAAAGCATTATGTATGGAGATTGGGAGATATACCATTACACAGAAGATAACTGCATAGTACTTAATGATATGGATGGTACAGAAATCATCCAAATACTATTTGATTACACTGGTGATGAAGATACCAGTGACATCACTTACGAGATACTTGATGAGGAAATGTTTAACCATTATATATCTCCCCAACAATGGACATAGTATTATATATTGCCTCATTCGGATGCATCTGCATCATAGCACATGAATTATTCACTAATAACAATTAACACATAGAATTATGAAATCAACTACGAGTAAAACAACAGCCAGTAAGAGAGATGAAATCCAAAAGTATTTAGGATATGTATCTGACGAAAAAATCGATTTGTTATATGACATAGCTACATTAGGTAGATATCCAAACAAGAGCGATTTGATGCGCATAGCCAGTGTAGAAAATACTGGTAAAATTGACACAGCATATCCCCATGATTATTACAATAGGATTCGTGAAATCTTCCCAAACATATCACAAGCAAATTTAGTCTATGACTATCGTGAAGGATATGGTCAATTGGTTAACGTTAACGATTTGATTGTATCTAGGATATTGAATTCAAAATAGGTTAACTGATGATTGCTTTATGCATGAAATCCTAACGCAGTGATGCATGAGGATATTAACCAGTAACAGCATGTGCTGTTACATAAACTAAATTATATCATGAATACAGAACAAGAGTACAGAAACGATTTAAAGCGCGATTTAACGCACTTACTTAACATGCTTGACAGAAACACCACAACCTTGTGGTTAGATGACTTATCATGCACTACAGAATGCGTAGTACTGGAGAACATCAATCTGGTAGACGAAAGCAACAATCAGTTTTACGGAAAGGATATGAAATTGGAGAAGGCATGTGGAGAAAACATTCAGCCATACATTGCATTTCTAGTAAGCAAGTATGACTTGCAAAGCGCCCAGATGACTAATAATCCTTATCCAGTAACCAGTAGTGATTTGCAGATGGACAGAAGGCATTTCCGATTACCATTACAAAGAATATAAGCTATGAGAAAGATATTATACCTAGTTGTATTAATGATATTAGTATCATCATGCAGAGCGCAATGTGGCGCAAGAAAACACAGAAAGAGTAACAAGTATTATGGAGAGGTCGGTTGTACTAACATAAACAAAGCAATCATATCATGAAGGAAGAGGTATACAAATTCCATAATGGATTACACATACTTTTAATACCAGTGCCAAATTCAAATGCATTGAGAGTAGAAGTAATAACAGAAGAAGAGTACAATGCACATCAGCAAAATAGTTGGTTTAAATCAGTACTAAAAAAGTTTAATTTAAAAACAGAAAAAAGATGGTAGCAACAGATTATAAATTAGAAAACGATGGTACATGCAAAGTGTATGCTGGTAATGGAGGATTAATTACAACATTCGACAATGTAGATAGTATGTCCCATGCAGAGCAATTGATGTTGGATTATAACAAAGCAGAAAAAAGGGATAGAGAATCTGTTCTCTCTATTGATGTAAAAGATGCAGTGATTGTCGAAAATGATGACAAGCATTTTGATACAATTAACTTCATGTATTTCGCAAACAATTTCCATCACGATTGGATAGATTCTATATGGAGACCAGAGACCAGTCTTCACAATCATTTATATGAGAAATGGAGAAACCTATGCACGAATAATTCGTATGGAGGTACAGCTAATTTCTTGACATTTTTCATGCAACTGGATGGTGGAAATAAGGAGATGTTGTTAGACTGGATTAGGCAAAATTACACATACAGATTGACTTGATCTAAACAAGTGATTTTTGACCAAAAACCTACATAGAGATATGTGGGATTTTTGGGTGAAATCAATTACTAATTTAATACTAACAATTATGGATGTTACATGGAAGTTACACCGAATCAGATTTGAGAAATGGATTGAATCTGACAACGTGATTAAAACAGAGACAGATGATACCAGTTACTGGTCATCACAAGATGCGTTATATCGCAACAGGATGCATACAATAGAAGATGCATGGCAATACTACCAAAAAGAATTTATAACCCCTTAAAACAGCTAAAATGAAATCAACTACAAAAATTCCAGAAAACTTAAAAAGCTACTACCCTAAAAATGGATACCATGTTAGGATGAATCGCAATTACACAGCTACAATCAGAAGTCTTACAGATTTCCAAGATTACGTTAATCATTCTGACTTGGACATGGATGTGTTTGGAGAGATTACCAGTGCAGATAAAAGCGCCAGTGATGACTTTAAATATGTGCTTAACACTATCATAGCAGAGGTAAAAGGATTTGCAGTGTTTAACGCACAATTTAAGCATACATACATCGAATGTACAGAGTCTGCTGAAACAATCAGTTTAAAGACCAGTACTGGTAAGCTAATCACCTTCAGTGTAATGTTTAACCAGTGCGTAGATGTAAAGTATCACAATGGAAAAGATGACTTTAAAATCATAGGTTTCCACTTTGGACAAACACCAGTGCCACATACAGATGTAACACTACAAACAATATTATTAGACCAATAAAAAACAGAGCGATGAAAGATTTAAAAAAAGAAAATAGGATATTAAAAAGGCTGGTAAAAGATGGATTCTTTTGGATGAATTACACATCTACAGATTGCGATGGCTGTACCAGTGAAACAGCTATAAAGTTTACATCATTAGATGAGTTTTACAAAGCAGAGGAAAGCTGTGCGGAATGGTGTGATGGCAGATTTAGTTTTACACTGGCTAGGCAATATCCCGATGGTACTCATGACTTATATGAGGATTTTAATGGGGGACAATGGGAAACATTTTAATTAACTATAAAAACAGAATTATGAGCAAATTAACAACAAGAGAAATGTCAAAAGAATTGACAAGAGAGATAGCTGATGTGATGGCTTTCTGCGAAGTATTAAGGCTGTCTGGAAAGACAAATATGCTTGGCGCAGTGCCATACATCCAAGAAGAATTCGGGATGGAATCTTCACAAGCTAGAAATTATTTAATCCTTTATTTTGAATCATTTAAAACCAGTAAGTCATGAGAGTATTAGAAACAAAAATTTACACAATAGAAGAGCATCCTAATCCAGTTTTATGTTATGACTGGATTAGGGATAACGTACACGATTTAAATCAAGATAGTGTAGATGACATCATTAGGAGCATCAAAGCACTAACCAGTGAGATTGGAGGTACAAACGATTTCTCCATAAGCCAAGTGCCATGCAGAGGAGAGTATATAGTCTTCAAGGGATATGATAAACTGGCTTTAGAAGTAATTGTAAAAAGCGATAAAAACCTTACTGGTTACTGGTCAGATTATATTGTAGCTAGGGCAGTGCATCGCAACAATCCAAGCATGATACTGCGAGATTTACACGAGGAGACCAGTTACAGATATTCTGATGAAGGATTGTACGAACATTGCGTTATTAATGAATTGGAATTCGATGAAAACGGAAAGCTAATTTAGAGGCATAAACTGATCCTCGATTTTATACAAAGCCTTGCACAGAAATGTGCGAGGATTTTGTGGTACAAGGCAACAATGCCATAACTTAAATTAACTACAATGTCAGAACATTTAGATTACATTGACTGGTCAGCGATATGCGAAGACCACAACTTAAAACATGGGGACATTACCCCATACCAGACGGAAATGCTTAACAGCTTATTACAAGATTTCATTTCCCAAAACAAATTCAATAACCTACAGAATGTTTTCACAATTCACGAAATTGAATTGGAGTACCAAGATGTGTTACTGGTAATACACTATTCCTATGAAGAAGGTACAGCACAAACGCATGATTACATAGGAGATGCTCCAGTAGTTGAGATACAGGCAATATATTTAAAGTACGAGGATTGTAGTGGCGGTGCTACCAATCTTTATGAGATACTTGAGTATAACAAACCGCTTTTAGAATTTATAGAAAGAGAAATATTAACTAAACAAAAAGACTAACAATGCAAAACACAAATAAGGTAACGAAGGAGGATTGCATGGATGCAATTGACTATCTACATGTCAACGGATTCGTTGAAGAGATGACAACAGACAAAAGGTATTATGTAGAGATACTATTAAAGAAAGTAGCTAACGATTATAAAATAGATTTAGGATTATGAAAATTAAAATTCAGCAAAGAAAAGTGTATTACAAGTACGCAGAGGTAGAGATAGAAATAGACAAGGATGACTATGTCAAAAAATACCTAAACGACCAAACAAACAGCCTTTCAGACTATATACAAGACAATGAGGAGATGTGGTTGGAGAAGATGAATATTGCAATGGATGAAACCAGTCTGCAATATGGTAATGGTGTATATGAATTAAAGGGAATGCATTTCCATGACCAAGATGAAGAATGGAGATACGAATGCGAAGATTTAGAAGACTGGGGACATTTATAAATAGAATAAGTTAATTAATTAAATAAAATCAAATTATGAAAAGATACAATTTTTCAGTAGAAGTAGAAGGTGTGGATGATGTTCAATCAACACTAATAGATAGTTTCATTGAGGAGGCTACACAAGATAGAAAGGAACAATTAATTACAGAAACCATAAACATTGAAACATCAAAAATACACCGAAAGGTGCTTTTAGATTTTGCTACAGAAATCAATGTGCAGTTAGAAAAAATAGACAGAAAGGGATATGGGATAAAAGGATTTAGAAATTCGCCCATTACTGGTACTACTAAAAACATGTATAAACCTACAGCAATATCTTGTGATATTCATGTTGGTGACCAATGGTCGGTTGTTTGTTACAGAATTGCCCTTAAAGCTAGGGAAGACAGAGGCTTTGAAGACTCCAAGTACACCACATACACTGGAGATTATTATCTAGAAATATCGGGTAAAAATGCATTAAGAAATGAAGGCTTTAAAATATCCTCTGTAGATGATGCTCTGGAGTACATGAAAGATAGTTTAATGAAATATATTAAAAACGAATTAATCAATTAAATAAATAGATATGACAGAAATGGAACAAGAACAAAGAGTAAATCTCTACACAGACGAGATAATACGCAAGGCATTAGATTTGAGAATAAAAAACAATGTCTTAATAGCAGAGTATGATGATTTAAGAAATACTGGTATGTCCATATATAAAGAAAGCGATTACAAGTATCACAAGTCTTGGGATTGGCTGATGCCAGTGTGTCAAAAAATTGACAAATATCTAGAAGATAACATAGGAGAGGTAGGATACTTTGATGATTGCTTACAATCTAATGACATAAATGTAAGATACCAAGCAGTAGTAGAATTTATTAATCAATTAAATAAATAGAGTTATGGCAGAATTAAAACAGAATGAATTAATAGCAGAGTTTATGAAACAGGAAGACCATCAAGAGATGGGCGAATATGTTACACCTGACTACCACAAATCTTGGGATTGGCTGATGCCAGTTGTTGAAAAGATAGCTGATGAAAAAAATTGGAGTCTTAATTACACATTAGAATGGTTAAGCGAAACCCAATATAGAGATGGGTTGTATGACATTGAAGGCATCTTTCAAGCGGTAGTGGAGTTTATTGTTAAATCACATAAAAACCAGAGAAAGGAAGATTGTCTAAAGTATTTAAACGTCATAGGATATGCTGTTGGTAATCTTTGGCACATTGATGATGTACAGCAAAACTACGATTGTGACATCGTAGTGGCTAAAGAGATGCTAAACTTTGCTCTTGAGTCTGACAACGTGTGTGAGGCTGTCTTTGAGGCTATAGACTATCTTGCCATTAACGAGTACAAAATCTTGCCATTAACGAGTAAAAAATAAAAAGGAAAGAATAGCATGGTGCTTGGGGAGTTCGATTCTCCCCTATTCACGACATAAGTCAAATAACTAAAATTAAATAAGATGGCAAACAATTGTTGGAATTGGATTTCTCTCACTGGAGAAACCGCAAACATGGAATTATTAGCAAATAGGTTAGGCAAATACAAACAGACCAAATATTTTACGGAATGGGGAGACTATGTTTTAGGCATAGGAGCGATTGGGGATACCGAAGAGGTTTTTAAGAAACGACATAAACATGATCCCTACTATGTGTATGGTACAAAATGGTTTGAGTTTGAGATTGACAACATAAACATAGATGACAAGTCTGGGCAGTGCGATTTTAGAATTACTGGAGATTCAGCATGGTCTCCGCCAATAACTCTAATTGAAAGAATATGTGAAAAGTATAATTTAATTGCGGAGATGGAATACGAAGAAGGTGGGATGGATTTTGCTGGAATACTTTCGATTGATGCCAGTGGGATTAAATCTCACGACCAGATGACTTGTCACGAGTACAGGTATAAAGATGATGTAGATAGTTGGGTAGAGAATCTAGCTTATAATTATGAAGGAGAAAATTATACCAATGAGTTGTGGGATGAATTAAAAACAGACCATGACTATGCAAGTGAAAAAGATTTACTGCGTGTCATAATGTTACTAATAGAGTGGGACAATAAACCTATTGAAATAAACAAACAATAAACTTGCTTATTAGTCTAAATATGTTATCTTTACGATATGTTTATGATACATATATAGTAAAGATAGTTTAAGTTGGATTGTAGTTGATTCAAGCATTAGCCTCCATTTAACGATGGGGGTTTTTGTGGCGAAAATTGTAACGTAATGAATAAATCAAATCAAAATTGCAGAGTAAAATGGATAACCAACTCCACAGCAATTAAAGTAAAATGGAAACACACAACCTCATTAGATTATGATGGTAAATTAAATCAAGACAAAAATGAAAAAAGTACTATTTAAAAAGTTTGCCATTGCAATGGCTGAAAAGTTTGGATTAACACTAGATGAGATGTTTGCAGTAAACAGAGAACATGATGTGGTACAAGCTAGATGGATGTTATACTACCTATGTGTAGAGAGAAAGATAAGTGTTCCCTACATTAAAAAGTGTTTAGCTGAACAAGGATACAAGGCATCTGCATCTACTATCTCTTATGGGTATAAGAAAGCTAGTCAATTGGTGGCTACAGATTATGACTACAAGCAATTAACTACAGAGCATTTAGTAGAAAAAATTATAGCTGACTAAATGTATACTTTGGAGCAAATATATTCACAAGCACTAAACTCAAGTTATCCTCCAGTGATTACCAGTACACCTACTGGGCAAAGCATTATAAAAAGGGGGGTTAAAATACAACTGTTTAATGATAAAATAGAAATATTAAACATGGGTAAGGGCGGATCTTATTACCAAGAATGTAATAAAAAAGAATATAAGTTTTTTACAGATTTTGGATGGAAAATAGGATGTGTTCATATCGGTATAGAGAATTGCTTACACAAGTTAAATCTTATTGAGGCAAAAATAAAGGCTGAAGTTAATACTAGAAAAAATGACAAGCATATAAAAAGGCTTAAAAATAAAAGAGGCGCGATGCTTCTCAAGTATGCCTCTTACAAATTAAAATTAAATCAATAACTAAATTAAATCAAAATGAGTAAAGACAAAAATAATAACGAGAGTTATTTTAAGAAACTGGTTGCTATAAATGTTGCCAGTAAAGTAGAGCAAAAAGGTAAACTTGACTACCTGTCATGGGCAAACGCATGGGGGTATTTAAAACTAGCGCACCATGATGCCCAAAGAAATGTTTACGAATCTCCAGAGACTGGATTAAACTGGTTTACAGATGGAAAAACTGGATATGTAAAGGTTGGTATTGTGGTAGATAATATTGAGCATATAGACTATCTGCCAATAAAGGATTTTAGAAATAACTCTATAGGAGTAGATAAAGTTACATCTATGGATGTGAACACAGCAATTCAGAGAGCCACAGCTAAAGCTATTGCAATGCATGGTCTTGGATTAAGTTTATATGCTGGAGAGGATTTATTAGAGATTCCAAAGGTTGAATCTAAAATAAACGAAAAAGCTAAAGATGTTTCAAAAGCCAAAGTTGAAAAAAAGGTAGAAACCCATATTGATTTAGATATTGGAGATGCTAACTGGGATAAAGTTTTAAGCTACATAGGAAGGAATAAAGAGAAAGGATTAGAGAATATTGTGAAGACTCTAACTACAAAGTACAAGATGACGGCTAACGTGAAAAAAGTAATCGCTAAAGAGGTTTCAGATGAAAAATAAAGAGATCCTTGAAAGGCTTAAAAATGATGACGATTACTACGGACAATTTGGAAGGGAATTTATGTCAAATTCTGACATCTATAACCTACTAAAAAATCCTACTCAATTTAGAGTTCCTCAAGAAAAAACAAAAGCCATGCTTGAGGGTAGCTACTTTCATACCAAAATGTTAGAACCGCAAAAAATAGATTCTTTTAAAATTATAGATGCCTCATCAAGAGGTACTAAAATTTATAAGGAGTCTTGCCCAAGCGGAGAGATTATACTCCTAACTAAAGAGAAAGAAAACCTAGATTATTTGTGTGATATAATGACATCCAATATGGAAATGTGTGATTATATATATGCTACTGGTAATGAATTTGAAGTACCAGCAGTGGGACAAATAATGGGGTTAGACTGGAAAGGAAAGGCAGACATTATAAACCACGAGAGTGATATTATAATAGACATCAAGACAAGTTCTGACATGGATAAATTTATGTACAGCGCAAAAACTTACAACTACGACAGCCAAGCTTATATATACCAAAGACTTTTTGGTAAGCAAATGGTTTTTTTCGTAATAGACAAGAGTAATGGTAAGTTAGGTATTTTTGAATGTTCTCCTGATTTCTTAGAATCAGGTCAGCGCAAAGTAGAAATTGCTATGGAGGTTTTCCATAAGTTTTTTAGCGACCAAGCTACCGAAGACATATCAAATTACATACACAGACAAACTTTATAATTAATAATTAATATCTAAATAATAAATATGGAAGTACAAGGAAAAGTAAAATTGATTGGAGAAATTCAAAAAATAGGATCAAAAGGTTTTGTCAAGGCAGAGCTTATTGTTGAAACTGATGGCGAGTATCCGCAACCAATAAACATTGAGTTTACTGGAGACAATACAGATTTTTTAGCAAAACTGTCTGTAGGCGATTTAGTGAAGGTTTTTATCAATTTAAGAGGTAGAGAGTGGACAAGTCCAGAAGGTGTAGTAAAATACTTTAATAGTATTCAAGGATGGAAGGTAGATGTTCTTGAGTCAGAAGAAAAAGAAGAGTTTTAGCACCTTGATATTATAGGATTAAAAAGGAGGGATATAAAATTCTTCCTTTTTTTACCTATTGATTGTGTTGGAAATGCTTAAAATTTCAGCACTTTTAGAAATGTATATAAAAAGAGAATCAACTATTTATCAACTACAATATTCTGACTTAAAATCAGCATTATAAACATTAACAAAGTTAAGTAGTTATTCTAGAGATATTTAAGAGAAAAAAACAAGCACAAAACAAACACATATTTCAATAGAATGGACATAACAATATTCAAAGATATAAAACAAACCAACCAACCTTTCTACAGAGATGTAAATCTAATACTGGAAAGAATAAAAGATGGAGCATCAAAAGATTTAGTAAAAAAGATTAGGTCTGAAAAAAATAAAGACGAAAGAAAAATATTAAAGTCAAAACTACCAGCAATTTGTTTTAGCGGAACATTTAGCAGAAGGTCGGACAATGCGCTTATAAAACATAGCGGTATTATCTGTTTAGATTTTGACGAATACAAATCAAACAAGCTTATGCTACAAGAAAAGCAAAGGCTATGTAAAGACAAATACGTTCTCTCTGTATTTGTTTCCCCCAGTGGCAATGGATTAAAAGTACTGGTTAAAATACCTACCATTGTAGAAAACCACAAAAGCTATTTCTTGAGTCTTCAAAATCATTTTAATAGCCAAAATTTTGACAAGTCATGCAAAAATGTATCTCGTGTATGCTACGAGTCTTATGATCCCTTGATTTATACAAACCTATTGTCAAGTCTATGGGACAAAATTGAAGAGCAAGTATACGTTGAGGTTGTTAGAAATACAGACTTGGCTACCATTCCAGTAACAGATGAAACAAAAGTAACAGACATACTAATAAAGTGGTGGTCTAAAAAATATCCTTGGATAGAAGGTAACAGAAATAACCACACCTATATATTAGCCGCGGCTTTTAATGATTATGGCATTAGTCGTTCACTTGCAGAGCATATATTTTTGAGAGACTATCAAAGTTCAAATTTTACTGAAAATGAAATCAGAAAAACAATAAAAAGTGCTTACGCAAAAAAAGAAAACTTTGCTACAAAGTACTACGAGGATGAAGACAAGGTTAACAATATTAAAATGAAATTAAAACGTGGTGTCCACAAAAAAGACATTAGGATTGAAATGGAAGATGATGATGTTGATGGTGCTACTATTGAGAAAGTAATAACAAGGCTTGATGAGGAAAACAAAACATATCAGTTCTGGACAAAGAACGACAAGGGTGTGATTAAAATAATACCAATATTTTTTAAAGAATATCTTGAGGACAACGGATTCTATAAGTTTAATCCTACTGGTAGTAAAAACTTTGTGTTTGTAAAGGTTACAGACAATTTAATTGACCACACATCAGACAAAGAGATAAAGGATTTTGTTTTGAAATATTTAATCGACCTTGATGACTATAGTATTTACAATTACTTTGCAGAAAGCACGAGATTTTTTAGAGAGGAATTCCTAACCCTTCTATCATCCATTGATGTTCATTTTATAGAAGATGACAAGGACAATGCTTATTTATACTATAAAAACGGAGCAGTGCAAGTTAAACATGGAGACTTAAAAATAATAGATTATTTAGATCTTGGTGGGTATGTATGGAAAGACCATGTTATTGATAGGAATTTTCAGTTATGCGACAGCACTACTTGTGATTACCAAAAATTCATTTTTAACATAAGCAACAAGGATGATTTGATAGTAACATCGTTTCGCACTACAATCGGGTATTTGCTACACGCATGGAAAAACCTTTCATACTCTCCAGCCATTATACTAAATGATGAGGTTATATCAGATAACCCTGAAGGTGGTACTGGTAAAGGATTGTTTATGAATGCATTGTCCCATATGAAAAAATTGGTTGTGATTGATGGTAAATCTTTTAACTTTGAAAAGAGTTTTGCTTACCAGTTAGTTTCAGCCGATACTCAAATACTATGCTTTGATGATGTAAAAAAATACTTTGATTTTGAAAGATTGTTTTCTTTGGTTACTGAAGGATTAACTCTAGAAAAGAAAAATAAGGATGCTATAAAAATTCCATTTAGCAAATCTCCTAAAGTAGCAATTACTACAAATTATGCTATTATTGGAGAAGGCTCTTCTTTTGAAAGAAGAAAATGGGAACTGGAATTATCTCAACATTACACAAACGGAATGACTCCACTGAAGGAATTTAAAAGATTGATGTTTGGAGAATGGGATGATGATGAGTGGTGTGCTTTTGACAATTATATGATTGAGTGCCTACAGATGTATATGAAGGATGGATTAGTTAAGGCTGATTTTAAGAATAAGAAATTAAAAGCATTGATAGTAAGCACAAACACTGATTTTACTTACTGGTGTGGAATTACTGGAGATAAGATTGTAAATACACTACTGGTAAGCGGAAGAAAGCTTTATATAAACCATTTGTACTTAGATTTTTTAGAGGCAAACGGAGAAACACTTGGCTATGGAAAAAAATCAGTATCCCTAACTAGATTTGGTAAGTTTCTAAAAGCATACTCTAAATACAAGTATGAATGTAAGCCTGAAATAGATAGAGATGCTCCAGGACAATGGATTCGTTTTAGAAGTAAGCACGAACTTGAGACTAACGGCAAACTAGATATGGATTTTTAATGGACATAAAAGAAAAAATAGTAAAATTTATAGGCGCATTATTATTTGTGTGCATGGTGTGTTTAATTTCAAGTATATTATACCTATTATGAAATTTAGAGATTATCAATTAGAGATTATCAATAAAGCAAAACCTCTTTTAGAAAAAGATAAATTTGTTTATCTTGCTATGGAGGTAAGAACTGGTAAAACTCTCACGAGCTTGGGTGTAAGTGCGCTTTTACCAGTCTCTAACCTTTTATTTATTACAAAGAAAAAAGCCATTAGTAGCATAGAGGATGATTATAAACTTTTAAATCCTTCATACAAAATCACTGTAATAAACTACGAGTCATTACACAAGGTTGAGCAAACTGGCTGGGACATGGTAGTCTGTGATGAGGCCCATGGGATGGGAGCTTTTCCAAAAAGAAACAAGAGATCTAAACAAGTGCGTTCTTTGATCCTAGAAAACAATCCATACGTTATATTTTTATCTGGAACACCAACACCAGAATCTTACTCTCAAATGTATCATCAGGTTTCTGTAATGCGTAAACATCCATTCGATGAGTTTAAAACATTCTATAAGTTTGCTAAAAAATATGTAGACATTAAACAACGAAAGATAAATAGTTTCATGATAAACGATTATAGTGGTGGATTAGACACCATTATTTCGGAAATGAATCCTCATACGTTGGCTTATACGCAAAAAGAGGCTGGATTTAAGGTACAGACCACTGAACACGTCATTGAAGTGGATATGTTGCCTATTACATACAAGTTAGCATCGAAATTAAAGAAAGATTTAGTCATTGAAGGCAAAGAAGATGTTGTTTTAGCAGATACTCCAGTTAAATTAATGATGAAGCTTCACCAGTTATACTCTGGAACTATAAAATTTGAGTCTGGTAACTCTATGGTCATTGATTACAGCAAGGCACAATTTATACATGATAATTTTATAGATATAAAGATTGGTATTTTCTACAAATTCAAAGAAGAGCTGAATGCTCTAAAGAAAATTTATGGCGATGATTTATGTACAGATCTAGATACTTTTAAAAATACTAACAAAAGTATTGCTCTTCAGATTGTAAGTGGGAGGGAAGGTATAAGCCTGAAAGAAGCTAAAATTTTAGTGTATTACAATATAGATTTTAGCGCTACCAGCTACTGGCAATCACGAGATAGAATGACAACTAAAGAAAGGCTAAAAAACGATGTGTACTGGATCTTTTCCAAGGGTGGTATTGAGCATGATATTTATGACTCAGTAGTTAAAAAGAAAGACTATACATTGAGACACTTTAAGAAAGACTATGCTATATGACAGAGCAACAAATACAAGCAAAGAGGATTAAGCAATTAGAAGCAGAGGGATACTACGTTATAAAGCTTATAAAAACAAACAAAAACGGAATCCCTGACCTCATCGCTATACCTCAAGGTTGTAATGTTTTATTCTCAGAAATAAAAAAACCTACTGGAGTAGTATCAGAGCTTCAGAAATACAGAATCAAAGAGCTAAATAAACATGGCTTAAAAACAGAAATATATAAAGGATGAATACACCACAAAAAATATTAAAAGATTACCTAAAAGGAATTTCTAAAGTTTTAGATTCAAATCCTCCAAAGGAGGAAGTAAAAGAAATAACAAGGATTAAAAATATGTTTTCAAATAGCATTGATCTTATAGATCATTTTTCTGCAAAAAACATTTATTACTCCAACAATAAACGCATTAACGTAATAATTAAGTCATTAGAAGATCAGTTGAAATTTGAAAAAGAAAAAAATAAAAAGCTTAAAAAAGATATAGATAGTTTGATTAAAACAACACTACATCAAACAGATCAAACTGTTTAAATAAA
>Ga0114915_1000413_pt1 | contig 19714 bp, 18 predicted proteins | sample MalvirAntarct_55_FD_87288 | JGI IMG/M metagenome (GOLD analysis project Ga0114915, IMG submission 87288) | Marine viral communities from the Global Malaspina Expedition - Malaspina viral metaG Antarct_55 | ecosystem: Environmental > Aquatic > Marine > Oceanic | place: South Georgia Island...
GATTCTCGAAGAGGAACCTCTGGACGAGGACGTCCCGCCCGAGGTCGTCGCCGACGGCGGTGGGGACGACGGCGAGGACGAAGCCGCCGCTGCCGGCCTGGGCTTCATCGCCGGCCGGGCCGATCGCCAGCGCGAGATCGGGGACGCCGAGATGGAGCATCTGTACCGCCAGGCGCCGCCCCTCGCGCTCAATCCCGCCGCACCGGCCTGGGCCCGACACCCCGACCCGCTGCTGCGCGGCCTGGAAGCCGAGCGCCACGGCTGGGACCCCGCCTGGGAGCGGCCATAGACGGTTTGGCGGTCGGCGCCGCCACGTGCATTGACCCGGCACGGACGGACTCCCATAGAGTCCCGGCCCTTCCCGTTGAGCGAGCCGCACCATGCCGATGATCCGCACGACACATTTCGCCGCCGCCCTCGTCGCCGGCAGCCTGGCCGCCGGCGCATTCCTCGCCGGCCCGCCCGCCGCCGCCCAGCAGCAGGCCGGTCCGCGTCCGGCACCCGGCGTATGGGATTATGTCGCCCAGGACGGCCTTCACAAGGCGACGGTGCTGGACCTGTCGGGCTTCTTCCAGGTGCAGTGCAAGGAGGCGAAGGTCAGCATCGTCGTGCTGGTGAACAGCGAGGGGCCGCTGCCGACCGCCGGGCGCCAGGGCCCGGTCGCCGCCCAGATGCGCTTCGAGGGCGAGACGATCCCGATCACCATGACCGAGCAGCCGAAATACGCCAGCGTCAGCGGGCCGATCCACACGACGGTCTATCTGGTCTCGGTGCAGGGGCGCGGTCTCGACATCATCAACGCGATCAAGAAGGCGCACGCCTTCCTGATCGACCAGGGTCCGGTGGTCTTCGCCTACTCGTCGAAGGGTTCGAGCGCCGCGATCTCGCAGTTGGAGAAGAGCTGCTCGCCACGCTGACGAATGCCCCACCAGCGTCACATCGTCTGCGACCATGCCTCCGGGACCAGCGCATAGCCGTCGCCGCTGCGCTTGAGGTGGTTGAAGCCGGGGAAGTGGAGATGCATGCCGGTAACCAGCAGGCGGTCGGTCGCCACCCTGTCGAACACGCGGCGCCGCGACGCCTCGGCGGAAGCCGGGTCGATGTCGTAGGCGACTGTCACCTCCGGCCGGGCGGTCTGGATCTCCGGCACGTGCACCGTGTCGCCCCAGATCAGCAGCTGCTGGTCACCGGACGCGAGCAGGTAGGTGGTGTGGCCGGGCGTGTGGCCGGGCGCCGGGATCGCGGTGACGCCGGGGAAGACCTCGCCGTCACGGAACATGCGCCAGCGGTCGCGATAGGCTTCGGACTGCTCGCGCGCCTGCTGGAAGTTCAGCTTCCGGGTCCGCTCGTCGGCCTTGGCCATCGCGGCGTCGTCGAACCAGTGCCGATGCTCGTTCTCGTGGAAGACGAGTTCGGCGTTCGGGAAGAAGGGTTTGCCGGTCTTCATGTCGGTCAGGCCGGCGGAGTGGTCGGGATGCATGTGGGTCAGGATAACCGCGTCGACCGCCGCCGGGTCGACGCCCGCCGCCGCCAGGTTCGCCTGCAGCCGGCCGGCGGTCGGCATCATGTAGTCGCCCGAGCCGGTGTCGATCAGCGCCGTCTTGCCGCCCGACCGAACGATGAAGCAGTTGACCGAGGTCCGCCGCCCCGGCACCGGCCGGAAATTCGCCGCCAGGATGGCGTGCGCGTCGTCAGGCCCGATGCCGCGCAGCACGCCCATGTCGCCGTCGAGATACCCGTCGCTGACGGCGGTCACGGCGATATCGCCGATGCGGCGGTGATAGAAGCCGGGTATCTGCCCGGTCGGCATCTGGGTCATGGGTTTCCTCCGCTGGTTCGGCGCCAGCCTAGCGGCGACGGCACCCGGCGTGTAGGGGCGGTCATTCGGGCCTTGGTCGGCAACGGCGTCGCGGGGTAAACGGAGACATGGTTCAGCTTCCTCTCGATGCGCCGCCGCCGCCCAAGCCGGCTGCGAGCAACCTTCCGGAGTTCAGCGTCGGCGACCTCGGCCGCGCCATCCGCTCGACCCTGGAGGGCGAGTTCGGTCGCGTCCGCGTCCGCGGCGAGATCAGCAACTTCAAGCGGCACGGGTCGGGCCACCTCTACTTCCGGCTCAAGGACGAGGACGCGGTCATCGAGGCCTGCTGCTGGCGCCAGAGCGCCGCGCGCCTGACGGTCCGGCCGGAAGACGGACTGGAGGTCATCTGCACCGGGCGGGTGTCGGCCTATGTCGGACGCTCGCAGTACCAGCTGATCGTCGAATCGATCGAACTCGCCGGCGAAGGCGCCCTGCTCAAGCTGCTGGAGGAACGGCGGAAAGCGCTTGCGGCGGAGGGCCTGTTCGACGAGGAGCGCAAGCGGCCCCTGCCCTTCCTGCCGGACGTGATCGGCATCGTGACCTCGCCGACCGGTGCCGTGATCCGCGACATCATGCACCGGCTGCGCGACCGCTTCCCGCGCCACGTGCTGCTCTGGCCGGTGGCGGTCCAGGGCGAGACGGCGGCGGCCCAGGTGGCGGCGGCGATCCGCGGCTTCGGCACCATACCGGCGAATGGTCCCGTGCCGCGGCCGGACGTGCTGATCGTGGCGCGCGGCGGCGGCAGCCTGGAGGACCTGTGGGCCTTCAACGAAGAGGTCGTCGTCCGCGCCGCAGCCGAGAGCCCGATCCCGCTGATCTCGGCCATCGGCCACGAGACCGACACGACGCTGATCGACTTCGCCGCCGACCGGCGCGCGCCGACGCCGACCGCCGCGGCGGAGATGGCCGTGCCGGTGCGGGCCGACCTGCTGGCCCAGCTGCTCGACCGCGAGCGCCGGCTGGTTTCGTCCGGCCGCCGGGCGGTCGAGGATCGCTCATCCCGATTGGAGGGGCTGGCGCGCGGCCTGCCCGATGCGGCATCGCTGCTGCAGACCGCCGTCCAGCGGCTCGACGACCGGACGGAGCGGCTCGCCAACGCCGCCGGCAACGCACTGGAGCGCCGTTCGGCGCGGCTGTCGGAACTCGGCGCCCGGCTGCGCCATCCCCGCGACCAGATCGAGGCCAAGGCGAGCGATCTGCGCGGCCACGCCCGCGCCCTCGACCAGACGGCGGCGACGCTGGTGACCCGCGCCCGCCACGGCTTCGAGCGGCTCTCCGCGGAAGAGCGGCTGATCCGCGGCATGGAGCGGCGCATCGCCGACGAACGCGTCCGGCTGAGCGGGTTGTCGGCGCTGCTGGAAAGCTACTCCTACAAGGGCGTCCTAGACCGCGGCTTCGCCCTGGTGAAGCATGGCGAGCACGCACTCGCGTCCCGCGCTGAGGTCCATCCGGGCATGGCCCTGACGCTCACCTTCCGCGACGGCGACGCCGCGGCGACAGCCGCGGGCGACGCATCTGAGCCACCTCGAATGGAGCCCGAGCCGCAGCGCAAACCGCGCCGAAAGCGCGGCGAACCCGATCAGGGGAGCTTGCTATAGAGCAGGTCGCGAACGGCGGCAGGATTTGCCCAACGCAGCGTCATCGAGATCGGCCGGACCATCGCCCTTGCCGCCGGCGGCAAGCGGACGAAGTCCTTCTCGGTCGTGACCGGCTGGGCGCGCAGTGCGGCGGCGTCCTCGCACAGGCGCATGACCTCGTCGGGCCGGAAGCGGTGGTGATCGGCGAAGCCGCGGCTGCCGACGACGTTCAGTCCGGCGCCTGCGAGCATTTCGAAGAACTTCGCGGGGCGCCCGATCCCCGCGAACGCGAAGACCCTGGCTGTCGGCAAGGTCCGGATCTCCGGGCCGGGTTCGACGGAGGCGGAAAGCACCGGCAGTCGCGCGCCGGCGCCGTAGTCGACGGCGGCACGGTCGTCGCCGACCAGGACCAGCGCGTCCGCCCGGCTAAGCCCCTGCAGCACGGGCTCGCGCAGCGGCCCGGCCGGGATCAGGCGGCCGTTGCCGAACCCGTAGCCGGCGTCGACCACGACCAGCGACAGGTCCTTCGACAGAGACGGGTCCTGGAATCCGTCGTCGAGAAGGAGGAGGCGGGCGCCGGCCCCGGCCGCGGCATGGGCGCCGGCGACGCGGTCGCGAGCCACCCAAGTCGGCGCGGCTCGCGCCAGCAGCAGCGCCTCGTCGCCGACCTCCGAGGCATCGTGGCGCTGCGGGTCGACCCGCAGCGGACCAGATGGCCGACCGCCATAGCCGCTGGCGAGGACATGCACGCCGCAGGTGCCATACCGGGCCTGCAGCAGCGGCAGCAGGGCGAGCACCACCGGAGTCTTGCCGGCCCCGCCGGCCACGAGGTTGCCGACGCAGACGACCGGCACCTCGACCCGCTTCGGCCGCCGCGAGACGGCGCGCGCGGCACCCCACAGGCGGGTCAGCGGCGTCAGTGCCTGCAGCAGCGTCGGCCAAGGTCCGTGCCCGTCGGCCCAGAAGCCCGGCGCACGCATCTCAGCCGACCGGAGTCGCGTCGACCGCGTCGAGAAACGGGGCCAGTTCCGAGAGCACGGCGTCGAGCACTCTGCCGCGACCTGCGACGAATGCGGCCGCCGCATCGGCCTGGCGCTGCCGCTCCGGCCGATCGAGCAACAGCCGCTCCACGGCGCGCGCCAACGCCGCCGCGTCGGCGACCGGCACCGTCGCATCGGCCTTCGACATGGCCGCGACCGTCTCGGCAAAATTCCAGGCATGCGGACCATGCACGATGGCGCAGCCGAGGCGTGCCGGCTCGAGAAGATTATGCCCACCGTGCGACACCAGCGAGCCGCCGACGAAGGCGACCGGCGCCACCCGGTAAAACAGCCCCAACTCCCCGATCGTATCCGCCACGTAGATGTCGGTCTCAGGGCCGATCGCCTCACCCGCCGCACGCCGCGCGACGACAAGGCCGCGTTGTCGCAATGCGCTGGCGATCCCCGCGCCACGCTCCGGATGCCGGGGGACGATAAGGGTGAGCAACCGAGGAAGCCGTCTGCCGACAGCACGGTGGGTCTCCGCGACGAGATATTCCTCACCGGGATGCGTGCTCGCCGCCAGCCATACCGGGCGGTCGCCGATGGTGCTTCTCAGCCGGTCCAACTCGTCGGCGTCAGCCTCCAGCGGTGCCGCGGCATCCTTCAGATCACCGACGAAGCGGACCTTCAACGCACCGAGCGCACGCAGGCGCGCCGCCTGTTCCGGGGTGCGCGCGAGGCAGAGCGAGAACCCTCTCATCAGGCCCGCAGCGGCCGCAGGTGCTCGGGACCAGCGTCGATACGACCGATCCGACATCCGGCCGTTAAGGAGAACGACGGCTACGCGCCGCTGCTGCAGCGTGGTCAGCATGGTGGGCCAAAGCTCCGACTCGACGAGGAGGCACAAGTCGGGACGCCAGTGTCGCAAGAACCTGCGCACAGCCTGGGGCGTATCAACGGGCGCATATTGGTGAACGGCGCCGCGGGGCAGGCTGCGCGCCAGCATTGTTGCCGATGAGCGCGTGGTGCTCGTGACCAGAATTTCGGGCGCCGGTTCGCGACGGCGGATCGCTCGGATCAGCGGCAACACCGATGCCGTCTCGCCGACGCTCGCGGCATGGATCCAAACCAGGCCGCCGACCGGCCGGGCGAGCCCAGCACGGCCGAGCCGCTCGCCGATTCGCGCAGCGTCCTCTCGGCCGGTCGACAGCCGGCGGCGCAGCAAGAATCCAACTGCGGGAGACGCGAGTGCCGCTGCCGCGCGATAGGCTGCCAAGCCGGCGCTCATGACGCCTCGGGGGTCTGCATTGCGCTCTGCCGGAACTGCAGGCGATGAAGCCGCGCGTACAGCCCCTCATTTGCGACGAGCGTGCCGTGGCTGCCGGACTCGATGATGCCCCCTTGCTCTACGACGTGGATCAGGTCCGCGTCGGCAATCGTCGACAGTCGATGGGCGATGACGATGCACGTACGCCCGGCCATCAGCCGTCGCAGCGCAGCCTGGACCCGCGCCTCGGATTCACTGTCCAACGCCGATGTCGCCTCGTCGAGAAGCAGGATCGGCGCATCCTTCAGCATGGCCCGAGCGATCGCGATGCACTGTCTCTGCCCGCCCGACAGACGATGCCCTCCTTCGCCGACCATCGTGTCGTAACCGGCAGGCAGCATCCTGATGAACGCATCCGCTCCCGCCGACATCGCGGCGGCCTCGATCTCGGCATCGGTAGCATCGGCACGGCCGTACGCAATATTCGCGCGAGCGGTATCGTCGAAGAGGGCCGGTTCCTGCGTCACGATCGCAATGGCCCGACGCAGCGACACGAGCGTAACGTCACGCAGATCCTGACCGTCGATGACGATCGCCCCCGCGTCCACGTCGAAGAACCGGGGCACCAGATTGAGGATCGTCGACTTGCCTGCGCCCGACGGTCCGACCAGCGCGGTGGTCTTGCCGGCAGGCGCTGCGAAGCTGGCACCGCGGAGTGCTGCCACCTGGGGGCCGTAGCCGAATCGGACGTCAATGAAACGGATGTCTCCCCGGTCGAGGCGAAGATCCCGCGCATCTGGTCGATCCCGCACAGCCGGTTGCTGGTCGAGAAGGTCGAAGATCCGCTGCGCCGCAGCGAGTCCTTCCTGGAGAACGGCATTGAGGGTGGCGAGACCTTTCAGCGGCTGGTAGGCCATCATCAGTGCTGCGACGAACGAGAAGAACGTGCCGGGCGTCGTCGTACCCGCAAGGACGCGGCCCCCTCCGTAGACGATGACCAGTGCGACGGCGATCCCGGTCAGCACCTCCATCACCGGACGCGTGGCAGTGCGCAAACGGGCGGTGCGGGCGAGCGCCGCCGTCACGTTGTCGATAAGCAGCCCCGCTCTCGCCGCCTCATGCTCCTCTTGACCGTAAGCCTTCACGTGGCGCGCGCCCTGGAAAACCTGCTCGATCAGACCGGCAAACCCGCCGGTGCCCTCCTGAGCTCGCGTCGAAGCGGATCGAAGCTTCCGTCCGATGCGAACGATCGGCACGACTGCGGCCGGAAAGACGAAGAAGGCCACTGTAGCGAGCCGCCAATCCTGCCAGAACATGACCGTGACCAAACAGCCCAGCGTGACCGCATCGCGGGCAATGCCGACCAAGCCGCGAGCGAGTGCCTCTCGCAGCAGGTGCACGTCGGTGGTGAAGCGCGACACGAGCCCGCCTGTGCTCGCCTCCCCATAGAAGCCGAGGTCGGCGCGCAAGAGGTGCGCGTACATCGACTTCTGCAGATCCGCCACCACCTGTTGGCCGACCAGCGCGACGAACACATCCTGAAGATAGACCGCGCAGCCCTTGAGGCTGGTCAGCAGCAGCACGGCAAGAGGGACGACGACAAGCATATCGGCATCGCGCTGAATGAAGACCCGGTCGAGCGCGGGCTGCATCAACCAAGCGAGCGCCGCCGTTGCGGCTCCCCCAACCGCCATGGCGACCATGGCGAGAAGCACGCGCTTGCGATGATGGCTGACGTAATCGCTCAGAAGCCGCCGGACCAGGGCAGCGCTTCGCTTCGCCGAAGGGTGTGCATGGCTTACCGACATTGCGGCAGTCATAGCACAGCGGGGCAGCTACCCGATGGTCGAGGCTCAAGAGATGATCGGCGTGGAGCCTCAGCCTGTAGCAGAGCCGATCATGCGGCGCGCGGCACCACCGTTTCGAATGGACGATCCAGCGGTTCCACATGATCGAGCAGGGTTCTGGCGCATGCCTGCCACGTGAACCTGAGCGCATGCCGGCGGCATTCCGCAGGATCGAGCATCAACGCCCCCAGTACCGCGTTACGGAGATCACCTGCCAGGACGCCCACTGGAGCCGTGCCGACCACGTCGAGCGGACCGCGAACGGGGTAGGCTGCGACAGGCACGCCGGACGCCAGCGCCTCGAGAAGAACGAGACCAAAAGTATCGGTCAGGCTCGGGAAAACGAAGACGTCGGCTGCAGCGAAGTACCTGGCCAGTTCGTCGCCGTGCTTCGGACCGACGAAGCGCACCGCGGGATAGCGGTTCCGCAACTCGGCAAGCTGAGGGCCATCCCCGACGACGTACTTCGTTCCCGGAATGTCGAGTGCGAGAAACGCCTCGACGTTCTTCTCCACGGCCACGCGGCCGACATACATGGAGATCGGGCCGGGATCGTCGATGAAAGTGTCATGCCGCGGTCGGAACAGCGCGGTATCCACGCCACGCGACCACAGTGCCAGATGGCCGAACCCGCGCTTCTCGAGTTCCGTCTTCAGTCCTGCAGTTGCAACCAGCGTTGCGGACGCCGGTGCGTGGAAGCGGCGGAGCAGACGATAGCCGAGTGCGACCGGCATGCCGGTACGGGCATGCACATACTCGGGGAATCGAGTGTGAAACGCGGTCGTGAACGGGACACCGCGGGCAAGACAATAGCGGCGTGCGCGCCAACCCAACGGCCCCTCGGTGGCGATGTGAATCGCATCCGGTGCGAAGGCCTCGATGTCACAAACGAAACGTCCGCCCGGCGGGAAGGCCAGCCGGATCTCGCCGTACGTCGGGCAGGCGACGCTGCGATACGATTCCGGGCTGATGACGCGAACAGTGTGACCTTCCGCTTCGATGAGCGGGATCACGGTGACGTACGTCCGGACGACGCCGTTCACCTGAGGTGCCCAAGCATCGGTGACCAAAAGAATTTTCATGCCGCCTGCGCCACCAGTTCGGGCATCGCGACCTCGACCGCTCGAGTCATCTCGGCCCAGTGAAGAATGTTCAGATGCCCGCGTTCGTCCTCGACCAGAGCCGTACAGCTTTCGACCCAGTCGCCATCGTTGCAGTAGAGCAGGCCCTCGAAGTCGCGTATTGCCGCCGTATGGATATGGCCGCACACGACGCCATCGACCCCGCGCCTGCGCGCTGCCTCGGCCACTTCTGTTTCGAACCTGCTGACGACTTGAACGGCATTCTTGACCTGCCGCTTCAGGTACGCCGACAACGACCAGTACGGCTTGCCGAAAAGCCGCCTCCCGCGGTTGAACCAGGTGTTGAGCATGAGGGTCAGGGTGTAGGCGTGGTCGCCTAGAACAGCGAGCCATCGTGCATAGCAGACGACCGCATCGAACTCGTCACCGTGCACGACGAGGAGTCGTCGTCCATCGGCTGTCTCATGGATCGCCTCACCGACGATACTGATGCCGCCCAACTCAGTATCGAGATAGCCGCGCATCAGTTCGTCGTGGTTGCCCGGGATGTACACGACACGAGTTCCGGACAGGGCCTTACCGAGAAGCGCCTGAATGACCTCATGATGCGAAGCGTCCCAGTAGCCGCGACGCTGCAGCCGCCAGCCGTCGACGATGTCGCCGACCAGATAGAGATTCTCGCACTCGGTGCGGCGCAGAAAATCGAGAAGCATCGCCGCCTGACATCCGCGTGTCCCGAGATGGACATCGGATATCCAGATCGTCCTGTATCGAAGTTTTCGCATCACCACCCACCCCTGTGGATGCCCAAACAATGATGATGCCGGTCTACAGCACTAGTGTGACACCTTCACTTCACACACTAGATATTGGAAAAATAAATATCCCGACTTTATAAAATCGTCACGCGAATGAAACGGCGACGACACGGCGCCCGGCTACCATTGTAGTTTGGCACAACCGCGCGAGGGTCATCGGCCGGCGACGGTCATGCCCTCTATCCGCAATGTCGGCGCATTGACCGCTCCCTTGAACTCCAGATCGTCCGCAGCCGTCAGCGCCAGGAACATGTCCTTCAAGTTGCCGGCGACGGTGATTTCGCTGACGGGATAAGTGATTTCGCCGCGCTCGATCCAGAAGCCGGCGGCACCACGGCTATAGTCCCCGGTCAAGCCGTTAACCCCGGATCCGATCATCTCAGTGACATAGAGCCCTTCGGCAATGTCGCCGATCATCTCCGCGACCGAGACCGTCCCGGCTTCAAGATAGAGGTTCGTCGTCGAAGGCGACGGTGGCCCCCCGATACCTCTGGACGCGTGCCCGGTGCTATCGAGACCGAGCTTGCGCGCCGAATAAAGATCGAGAACCCAGCTGGTCAGCACACCGTCCTCGACGAAGAGCGTCCGGCCGCTCGCCAGCCCCTCCGCGTCGAAAGGCTTGGATGCCAGACCACGCGGCTTGAGCGCATCGTCGACAATGTTGATCCCGACGGGAAAGATCCTCTCGCCCATCTTGTCCTTGAGGAAGCTCGTGCCCCGGGCGATCGAACTGCCGTTTATGGCGCCGGCGAGATTCCGCACCAGGCCGCCGGCAAGTCGCTGATCGATGACCACGGGCATCCTCGCCGTAGCGGTCTTCCGCGGGTTCAGACGCCGTACCGCACGTTCGCCGGCGCGTCGCCCCACAGAAACCGGATCGTCGAGTTCCGCGCCATGGACGGTGCTGCTGTAATCGTAGTCCCGCTCCATGCCTGTCCCGGTGCCGGCAAGGGCGCTGACGCTGACGGAATGGCTCGACCGGGCATAGGCGCCCATGAACCCATTCGTCGCGGCCAGAGCGATCCGGGTCAACCCCCAGCCGGCCTCGGCTCCCTCGGAGTTGGTGACGCCCGTGACGGCAAGAGCGGCTTCCTCCGCCGCACGAGCGCGTTCGACCAGTGTCGATGTTTCCGGCTCGGCCCAATCGCAAATGTCGAGATCGGGGATCCGGTGTGTGATCTGGCTCGGATCGGCAATGCCGCAGAAGCGATCTTCCGGAGCGACGCGAGCCATCGCAACCGCCCGCTCGATCAGTTCGGCTATCGCTTCCGGCCGCCGGTCGTTGCCGGACACGATCGCCTGTTTGCGCCCGACGAAGACGCGGAGCCCGAGATCATAACCCTCGCTCCGCTCCAGCCGCTCCGGTCGGCCCAATCGCTGCGCGACCGAGATCGAATGTCCCTCTGCCATGAGGACATCGGCAGAATCCGCCCCTGCGGATTTCGCCTTAGCCAGCACATCGGCGAGGAAGTCGAGCAGGTCGGCGTCGCGGGCGGTCATGTCGGCTATGCTTCCGTTGCGGCTTCGAACGTCATGGGTACCACATTGCCTCTCGGGTGCGGTGGTCAAGATCCAGCCACAACGGACAGCCTGCCGCGCCGACCGCTGGGCGAAGGGATGGAAAGCGATGGCTATTGCATATCAACATGCGCTCGTCGTCGGTGGTACGGGCATGCTTCGCAAGGTCGTGGTCTGGCTCTCTGGAAACGGCTACGCCGTCTCGGTCATTGCCCGAGACCGTCAAAAGTTGGAGGTCCTGACCGATCTGGCTCCGGGCAGGCTGCACGCGGTGCCTGTCAACTATGCCGACGACGCGGCGCTGACGGATGAGTTGATCCAGTCGATCAGGCGGTTTGGTCCGCTGTCCCTCGCCGTGCTTTGGATCCGGCCCGGTGCACCGAACGCGCTGAACACCATCGCAACCATTGCCGACCAGGAAGGGGGTGAAGGCTCCGACCGGCGATGCCGTCTTTTCCGCATCCTCGGCAGTTCCGCCGCCGATCCTGCGTTGAAGCGAAGCGACAAAGGCGGCCGGTACCGAGCGATGGAAGGCTTGCGGTACCGCGAGATCACACTGGGGTTCAGAGTCCATCGCGACACGGCGAGATGGAACACGAACGACGAGATTGCTGCCGGCGTGATCCACGCCATCCGGCACGACATCGAGGACCACGTCATCGGCGTAGTACGGCCCTGGGAAATGCGCCCGCCGAGCCGGTGACCTAGCGGTTTCGATCCGACACCGGGCGAAAGCTTACGAATGCCTCTTTTCCACGGCCGAGGGGCAGCACGCGGTAGTCGTCTCCAAAAATTTGCTTCGCCCGATCGTAACGCACGAAGACAGCCTGGTCGTCGTAGAGCCGGACGAGCACATAATCCGCGTCGTCTACGAGATAGAGGAAGGTGTTGCGCGCTTCGGCCTTGCGCACCGCGCCGAGCCAACCGAACCCGACGGGCACGAGCATGAGTGCGAGTGCGAACAGGGCGCCCTGACAGACCTGGGCCGGTTCGCCGTCACGCAGGAGGTCGAACCAGAGCGCTGCGATACGCGCGGCCACAACGATCACGCACAGTACGAGCGGCACTCTGAGCCAAAAGGGCATCAACTTCGGCTCCGCCGCCATCGTCAGCGGCATCGCCCAACCTTCCAACCCCAGGCCATATGCCAGGATCAGCAAGGCGGCCCCGAGCCCGGCAGCGAGACACGGAGTGCGTAAGTCACCCTCGATCAGCCCTGCGAGCATAAGCACGAGAGAACCCAGAAATCCGCCTGCCGACCCGACCAAGAACGCCAGCGTCAGCGACTTCGGAAAACCGACATCCGCCAGCGTCGGAGGCACACCGAACCAGACGAGGAAGCCGAGTTCGTACAGGTAGGCGGCAAACCACAGGATGCCGATGAAGCCTCCCGCGAAAAGCGCTTCCCGGCCGACATCGAGCGTCGCTGCCCGCCGACTACCGCTCATGCTTCCAGATTTCCCGCCCCGTGCCGGGTAGCCCGTAGTCCCCCCAGCGGGCAGTCACACGTTCGGCAACTTCGTCGCTCATGCGCAGCTTCCGTCCCCATTCCCGCTTGGTCTCCGGTGGCCACTTGTCGGTCGCGTCCAGACCGATCTTGCTGCCGAGTCCCGATTCCGGGCTGGCGAAGTCCAGATAGTCGATGGGCGTGTTCTCGACGATGGTAACGTCCCGCGCCGGGTCCATGCGCGTAGACACTGCCCACATCACGTCCTTCCAATCCCGTGCGTCGATATCGTCGTCAACGACGATGACCCACTTCGTGTACATAAACTGGCGTAGATAGGACCACACGCCCAGCATGATCCGCTTTGCATGGCCCGGATAGGCTTTGCGCATCGATACGACGGCAATGCGATAGGAACACCCCTCCGGTGGCAACCAGAAATCGACGATTTCGGGGAACTGCTGGCGCAGCAGTGGGATGAAGACCTCGTTCAGCGCCTCGCCGAGCACGGACGGCTCGTCCGGTGGACGGCCGGTGAAGGTCGACAGGTAGATCGGGTCGCGCCGCATGGTGATCGCGCTGACGCGAAACACGGGGAAGGGCTCCACCGAATTGTAGTAGCCCGTGTGGTCGCCGTACGGGCCCTCGTCGCCGTACTCGTCCAGCGAGACGTGTCCTTCGATCACGATTTCGGCTTGCGCAGGAACCTTCAGCGGAACCGTCTTGCAGTCGACCAGTTCGACTTTCTCGCCCCGCAGCAGACCGGCGAACTGGTATTCGGACAGCGTGTCGGGGAGCGGCGTGACGGCAGCCAGGATCGTCCCCGGATCCGCACCGATTACCACCGCCGCCGGCAGCGGTTCGGGCCGCTCCGCCTTCCAACGCGCGTGATGCTGCGCGCCGCCGCGATGCTTGAGCCAGCGCATCAGCGTGGTGTCGCGCCCGGTCACCTGCATCCGATAGATGCCGAGATTGAAGTCGTCCTCGCGCCGCTTACCCGGCCCCTTCGTGACGACGAGCGGCCAAGTGATCAACGGCGCAGGCTCGCCGGGCCAGCAGCCCTGCACCGGCAGGCGCGACAGGTCGATCTGATCGCCCGTCCAGACGACCTCCTGGCACGGCGCCGAACCGACCGTACGCGGCTTCATCGCCATGACGGTCTTGAGCAGCGGCAGCATCCCGACCGCCTCGCGCCAACCGCCGGGCGGCTCGGGCTGGCGCAGAAAGGCCAGCGTCTCGCCGACTTCGCGCAACTGATTCGGCTCGCGGTTCATGCCCCAGGCGACACGCTCGACGGTGCCGAACAGGTTGACGAGAACCGGCATGCCATAGTCGGAACCGTCTTCCGCGACCGGCCGCTCGAACAGAACCGCCGGGCCTCCCTCCGCTAGAAGCCTCGTCTGGATCTCTGTCATCTCCAGGTGCGTGGACACCGGGGCTTTTACCCTGACCAGGCGCCCTTCCCGCTCGAGCCGTTGCATGAACTCGCGCAGAGACTTGTAGGCCATGACGATCCTGGAGGGTGAACGGTGCCCGGACAATGGCGCGGACCCGGACCGTGCGCCCTATCCTCGCCTCGTTTCGAGATTCTTAAGCCCGGCCGTGTGTATTGCAAGGTCGCGCCGACAGCCGGGTTCGCCCGGCATCTCGCCGAACTTGACGCCGCAGGTATGACCTTCATGCTCCAGTCCCAAATCGCGATGATCCGCGGCGCCTCTGTCGACCGCAGGATCGCGTAGCTGGAGTGACGGGCATGCCCAGCAATGGTGCCGAACTCTACCGGCTGCGCGTGGAGAATGCGGCGCTGCGACGTGATCTCGAAAGCCTTCGGGAGGCCCAGGCGATGATCGCCGGGCTTCGCGACGAGACCGAGCGGGCATTCATGATCTCCGTGACCCTTCTCGCGAAGGCCGCGGAGTTGCACGACGAGGAGACCGGCAACCACATCCTGCGCGTCGACAGGTATGCCGCCGACCTGGCGAGTCGGCTGGAACTTCCCGCGGAATTCTGCCGGGAGATCGGCTACAGCGCCGCCCTGCACGACGTCGGCAAGATGAGCATCGACTCCGCCCTGCTGCGCAAGCGGGGCAGCCTGACCGGCGCCGAGCGGCGGGAGATGGAACTCCACACCGAATATGGCTGGCAGATCCTGCGTCAGTCGGACCGGCTGCGGATGGCGGCCGACATCGCCCGCTGCCACCACGAGCGCTGGGACGGAAACGGCTACCCCCGTGGCCTGAGCGGCGAGGACATTCCGCTCGCCGCCCGTATCGTCGCCCTGTGCGACGTGTACGATGCCCTGCGATCGCCCCGGCCCTACAAGGAAGGCATCGCGCACGAAGAGGTCCGCGACCGGCTCGCCGCCGCCGACGGACACTTCGATCCGGCGGTGCGCGCGTGCTTCCTCGCGCACCACCAGTGCTTCGCGGAGATCTATGCCGAACTGGTCGATCGGAAGCCGGCGCGACCGGAAGGCGATCCGGCTTAACTGCTGCTCTTGACCGCCGCCGCATCGGGATGGCGCTTGCGCAGCAGCGCTTCGATCTCGCCCTCCATGCAGAGCTCGTCGCGCTGATTGTGCACGGTCGAGCGCAGCACGACGACGCCGGTCGTCCGGCCGGGACGCAACTCCTTCACCTCGAGCTGCGGGTAGGTCGTGTCGCCGGAGAACACCGGCTTGTGGAAGCGGGCCGACAGGCCGACCACGGCGACCAGGGCGTCGCCCACCATGTGCGGGAAGTCGCCGGCGCCCGGTGCGGTCTGGATCAGCACCTGCATGCCGTGGGCGAGCAGGTTCGGGAAGCCGCGGGCCCGGCAGTATTCCACGTCGTAGTGGATCGGATGATTGTCGCCGCTGGCCAGCTGGAAGGCGGCGAACAGGGCGTCCGTCTGCGTGCGGGAGGGACTGTAGAACACCTCTCCGACCTCGAAGTCCTCGAAGTAGCGCGGTTCAGGAAATTTGCTGCGGCGCACGGCTCGTCCTCAGTAAAGGCGTGTCTTGTACGACTCGGCGATGAAGGCCTCGGATTCGGCCGCGTCGCAGTCGGCAATCTGGTCGGCGAGGATGCGGCCGAGGGTCGGGAAGCTCTTGCGCTCGACCCGTGTGTCGGGATCCCAGAGCTTCGAACGGATCAACGCCTTGGCGCAGTGGAAGTACATCTGCTCGACCTTGACCAGCAGGCCGGAGCGCGGCGCGCGCTCCTGCACGGCGAGCGGCGCGAGCAGCGCCTGATCGACGGTGATCGTCGCCTTGCCGTTGACGCGGAGCGTCTCGTTGATGCCCGGCACGAAGAAGATCAGGCCGACGTTCGGGTTGACCGACACGTTGGTGAGCGAGTCGATTCGGTTGTTGCCGAGCCGGTCGGGGATCAGCAGCGTGTGGTCGTCGACGACCGCGACGAAGCCGGGCGCGTCGCCCCGAGGCGAGCAGTCGGCGCCGTCCGGGCCCGAGGTCCCGAGCACGAGGAAGGGCGACAGGGCGATGAAGTTGCGGGCGTGCGTGTCGATGCGCGCCAGCTGCTTGCGCACCGCCTTGTCGCTCGGAGCGCCGTAGAGCGCACGAAGATCGTCAGCCCCGCCGATACCGCCGTCCATGCCTGCCTCCTCTGCCGATGGCAGACGCTAGCAGTCCGGCCGGTGCTCCGGCAACCTCGGCGCGGCGGTCAGATGAAGCCGAAGAGCCGGATGCGCTCCTGTGCCTGCAGCGAGGCCGCGACGGCACGCGCCGCCCGCTCTTCCGCCCGCGACACGGCGGCCGTCCGGTTGCGGGCGATGACGAGGTCGGTCGGCTCCACCATCACGGCAGCGTCCAGGTCGGTCATGGCGCGGCCGACCTGCCCCATGAGCATGAAGGCGATGGCGCGGTTGTTGAGCGCCCGCGCCTTGTTCTCGCGCGACAGCGCGCCCTCGCGCAGGGCCTTGGTATAGTAGGCGGCTGCGACGTCGTGCTTGCCGGCCATCCCGGCCTGATAGCCTCGATCGAAATCGTTGCCCCGACCGGTGACCACGAGGATCACGGCCAGGACCACGAGCATGAAGATCGTGTGCATCGCTCTCGTCCCGCAGCGCCCCGGCGACCCTGCTGCCGCGATCGGGGACTATGCGGGCAACCTAACCGACGCAGGTTAGCCGGGGATGAACGGCCGCCGCCCAGCGGCCGATCAGGCGCGGCCGGCGCGCGCCGCGTTCTCGGCGATCGCATCCACGATCTGCGGCACCGCCGGCTCGGGATAGTCGTGCCCCATGCCGGGGATGACGAGCATGCGGGCGTCGCGGACGGTGTTGGTGACGTCCTCGCCGCAGCCGACCGGCACCAGCGGGTCGTCGGCCCCGTGGACGACCAGCGTCGGGGCGCCGATCGAACTCAGATGCTCCACCCGGCCGTCGCCCGACGCGATGCTGGCCAGCAGGTGGCGGCCGTGGCCGAGCGGACGGTAGGAGCGGTCGTAGAGCCGCCCCGCCTTCTCGCGGATCGCCGCCTCGTCGCGCGGGAAGCCTGGGCTGCCGATGACGCGGGCGGTGTCGACCGCCTCCTCCATGAACTCCTCGCGGGTCAGCTCCGGCTTGCGCTGCTTGCCGAGCCAGGCGCCCGCCGCCTCGGTCGGCCGCGGCAGGCCGCGCCGGCCGGAGGTCGCCATGACCGAGACGAGGCTGAGCACCCGCTTCGGATGCCGGATCGCGACGAGCTGGGCGATGGCGCCGCCGTTCGAGCTGCCGACGATGTGCGCGGCCGGAATGCCGAGCCCGTCGAGCAGGCGGGCGACGTCGTCGGCCATGTCCTCAAGCGTATAAGGTGCCGGCACCGGCTGCTTCGCGCGCGCCGCTGCGAAGGCCGCCTTCAGGTCGGCCGGTCCGGCCGAGTCGAAGGCGGTCGACAGGCCGGCGTCGCGGTTGTCGAACATCACGACCCTGAAGCCGCGCGCCACCAGGCCGTCGACCAGGCTGTCCGGCCACGAGATGAGCTGGGTGCCGAGGCCGCCGACGAGGACCAGCGGCTGCCCGGTCTCCGACCCCCGCGTCTCGTATTCCAGGTCCAGCCCGTCCACCGAAACCTGCGCCATGCCGCTCTCCTCCGCTCTGATCGATCGCTCTGTATTGGCCTTCGTGGTCCGGCCCGCTAGGCTGCCGGACATGTCCAGACTTTCTAGCCGGTCCAACACGATATGACGAGCGCCGAAGCGGACGCGGCAGAGACGGAAACCACAGCCGCCTACCGCATCACGCTGCTCGTCATCGTGGTCCTGTCCTCGACCCTATACGCCACCACCGTCCTCGTCGTCAGTGTCATCCTGCCGCAGATGCAGGGCTCGCTGTCCGCGACCCAGGATCAGATCTCCTGGGTCGTCACCCTGAACATCCTCGCCACCGCGATGGTGACGCCGATGACCGGCTGGCTGGTCGCCCGCTTCGGGCGGCGCAGCGTCATGCTCTGGGGCCTGGGCGGCTTCACGGTCACCACGCTGCTCTGCGGCACCTCGACATCGCTGGGCGAGCTCGTGATGTGGCGCATCGCGCAGGGGGCGCTCGGCGCCCCCCTCACCCCGCTCGCCCAGGCGGTCATCCTCGACACCTTCCCGAAGCGCCAGCACGGCACCGTCACCGCGATCTTCGGCATGGGCGTCGTCGTCGGGCCGGTCATCGGGCCGGTGATGGGCGGCTACCTCGCCGAGGCCTACAACTGGCGCTGGGCCTTCTTCATGATCTTCCCGGTCGGCGTGATCTCCTGGATCGGCCTCGCCTTCGTGCTGCGCGACGCCGGCCGCAGCCATTCGGCCCGGCTGGACTGGACCGGCTTCCTGTCGCTGATCGTCGCCGTCGCCGCCTTCCAGCTGATGCTCGACCGCGGCGAGCGGGCCGACTGGTTCCACTCGATGGAGATCGTGATCTGGGCGTGCATCGCCGCCCTCTCGATCTACGTCTTCGTCGTCCACAGCCTGATGGCCGACCGGCCGTTCCTGAACCTCCGCCTGCTGCTCGACCGCAACTACGCGCTCGGCCTCGTCATCGTCACCGTCTACGGCATGCTGAACTTCACGCCGATGGTGATGCTGCCGCCGATGCTGAAGAACCTGATGGGCTATCCGGACGCCGTCATAGGCGAACTGCTCGCCTGGCGCGGCGCCGGCGCCGTGCTCGGCTTCTTCCTCGCCATGTATGTCGGCCGGCTCGACCCGCGCATCGGCATGACCGTGGGATTCTCCATGCTGGCCTATGCCGGCTGGGAGATGATGCATTTCGACATGAACGTGACGCCGCAGCAGGTGGCCTGGCTGAGCGCGCTGCAGGGCGTCGCCGTCGGGCTGATCTGGGTGCCGCTGGTCGTCGCGACCTATGCGACGCTCGATCCGCGCCATCTCGCCGAGACCTCCTCCGTCTTCCACCTCATGCGCAACCTCGGCAGCAGCCTGTTCATCTCGCTCTCCGTCACCACCGTCGTGCGCAGCGGCAATGCGAACTACCAGCGCATGACCGAATTCGCCTCGCCCCATCACGAGCCGGTCGCGCGCGGCGTCGCCGACGGCTACTGGAGCGTCGAGACGGTCGAGGGCGTCGCCCGTCTCGCCCGCGAGATCCACCGGCAGGCGGCAATGCTGGCCTATCTCAACGCCTTCGCCCTGTTCACGCTGGCGTGCCTCGCGGCACTGCCGCTTATACTGCTGGTGCGCGTCCGCCGGACGCCCCCTGCACAACCACCAGCCCCGGCCGCCGCGCGATCCGCACGGCCGCCCGAACAGGAAGCGGAAGCGACGTGATCCACCGTCCAGACCGGCTCCGGAGCCGCCTCGCGTGATGCGGCGCCGCCTGCTGCGCCTCGTCCTGCTGGTCGCGCTGCCCGTGGTGCTGATCGTCGGCGGGCTGATCGTCTGGCTGTCCGCCGGACGCTACGTCGAGACCGAGAACGCCTACGTCAAAAACGACATCGTCCACATCGCGGCCGAGGTCGACGGCCGGGTGATCGCGGTGTCGGTCGAGGACCACGACGCGGTCGCCGCCGGCGCGCCGCTGTTCGCCATCGACCCCGAGCCCTATGCCATAGCACTCGCCCGCGCCGAGGCCGAACTCGGCACCGTCGCCGACCGGATCGCCAGCCTGCGCGCCGAATACCGCGCCGCCGCCGCGGAGATCGGCGAGGCGCAGGCGCGGCTCTCGTTTCACCAGCGCCAGGTCGACCGCTACCGCAACCTGCAGTCGCGCGGTGCCGCCTCCACCGTGCAGCTCGACGAGGCGCGGCTGGAGCAAGACGTCGCGCGCGAGCGCATCGCCGTGATCCGCGCCCGCATGCAGCAGCTCCTCGCCAGCCTGGGCGGCGACCTCGAC
>Ga0114915_1000414_pt1 | contig 19711 bp, 17 predicted proteins | sample MalvirAntarct_55_FD_87288 | JGI IMG/M metagenome (GOLD analysis project Ga0114915, IMG submission 87288) | Marine viral communities from the Global Malaspina Expedition - Malaspina viral metaG Antarct_55 | ecosystem: Environmental > Aquatic > Marine > Oceanic | place: South Georgia Island...
ATATTATATAATTAGTAACGAAATTATTATATAATATTGTTCATGTGAAACACTCATAAAACAAGCAACTTTTTCATTATACATCAGTTTTATTATTATTTTGATCATTGTTTTCTTCTTCTTCTTCTTCTTCTTCTTCTGTATATTGCGGAGGAACCTGCTCTCGCCCATAAATATCCAAAATTTCTTTTACAACTTCTTCACGCTGGATATCTTGGCGTTCAAATTCAAAACTACTAATACTTGATGACCTACGACCCCTAAATTTATCTAAAAAATCTTCTAAACCGTTTTGATCGGTCACTTTATCATGTTGTTCTAAATCACCAGTCACTATCAAGCGACTACTTTCACCAATACGCGTTAAAAGCATTTTCATTTGAGATATGGTCGAATTTTGCATTTCATCTGCAACAATCCAACAATTTTTGAAAGTACGTCCTCGCATATAACCTAAAGGTGCTATCTCAATCACCTTTTCCTCCATTAATGCAGAGACCTCCTTTGGATGCATAAATTCATACAATACGTCATATATTGGCCTCACCCATGGAGCCATTTTATCCTCTAATGTACCCGGTAGGAAACCCAAATCTTCATCGACGGATACCGAAGGACGTGTAAATATGAGTTTTTCACAACGTCCCAGGAGAAAATTACGGACACCAAATTCAGTAGCAAACATGGTTTTACCCGTCCCCGCTGGACCTGTAGCCAACACAATTTTTTTCGATTTCGACCGTAACATGGATACATATATTTCTTGACTGCGCGTTTTGGGTGTCGTAAATTTCTGATCAAACAAATCGCGCTCTTTTTGCGATAAATATTGCATATTTTCATAGACCGATTTTTGTTGTTTTACCGTCACTGGATTTTCACCAATATATTCATTCATAATTTCCTTCTCAACTTGTCGCTTTTGTTTTCTTCCTTTACGTTTGATTTCTCCAACTTCAGGTTTATTACTAAATTTTTCCATATCCGTATATCTATATAGATGGAAATGAATTAGACTGAGAATACATGGATTTTCAGTCTAATATGTTGAAATATTTAAAAATTATCACTTAAATCAAACACATCATCACCCACTGTTTTATTTGCTAAAGCATATTCAGAATTAGTGCGTTCAAAAAAATTCACCTTTGATTCCACACTAATCAATTCCATAAAATCAAAAGGATTATTACTATTGTATATTTTCCCGTAACCCAATTGAAGACATAGTCGATCAGAGACAAACTCAATATATTGAGTCATTAATTGAGCATTCATTCCGATCATTCTACATGGAATCGCTTTTGTAATAAATTCCTTTTCAATTTCAACGGCATCTTTGATAATTTCATGAATACGACTCTCAGACAATTTATCTTGCAATTTACTATAAAGTAAAATGGCGAATTCGGTATGTAATGCTTCATCGCGACTAATCAATTCGTTTGAAAACGTCAATCCAGGCATCAATCCGCGTTTCTTAATCCAATAAATAGATGCGAAAGAGGAAGAAAAGAAAATACCTTCAATCGCAGCAAATGCGACCAATCGTTCCCCAAATGTGGAATCTTTGTCTCCTATCCACTTTGTAGCCCAATTTGCTTTTTTTGCAATACATGGGAAATTATCAATCGCGTTGAAAAATCGCGCCTTTTCCTGGCTATCCTTTATATAGGTATCAATCAAAAGACTGTACATTTCAGAATGGATATTCTCCATCGCTATTTGAAATCCATAGAAACTACGTGCCTCTGCTATTTGTACATCACCCATAAACCGAATCGCTAAATTCTCCAATACAATTCCATCAGATGCTGCAAAAAACGCCAACACAGTTGAAATAAATGTCCTCTCATCGTGATTTAGTTTTTCCCAATCACCAAGATCTTTCGATAAATCGACTTCTTCTGCGCGCCAAAAACAATCAACCTGTTTTTTATATAATTCCCAAACGTCGGGATATTGGATTGGAAACATAACAAAACGTGAATCATTTGGCTCGAGAATCGGTTCAAATGTATTATTCGACATTTACTATCCCTAAATAATATATAAGGCAGACATTATATATCACCAAAATTGTTGGAGTTTTATTATACACATGCGATTATAGTAACACATTTACCTATCATGTTACCGGTACAATGTAATATTACAAAAATCTCGTTATAATATAAAATGAAACAATCATTTCCCATTTTCCCATGGATATTTATAATTATATGCATAATACTAGCTATTCCGGTAGTATATTATTATTTTAATACAGAAAAGGAACCTTTTGCACGAGATACATCCTCTTTAAAAAATGATATCAATATGCGTATTTTTGTGATTAATTTGGATAAAGATCATCAACGTTTTCAACATTTGTCGAATTCCTTTTCCAAATCGGACTTATCTACCAAATATACATTGAATCGGTTTCCTGCAATTGTGGGGAGGAAAATAAATGAAGGTGAATGGCTTACGCCCAAATCAATACAAGAATTGAATGCAGTTGAAATGAACGGTTATCGCACTCATCATTATCAATTAACACGTGGTGGAATTGGGTGTTTTTTAAGTCATTATACTTTAGCCAAACAGTTATTGAACGAACCAACTCAAATTGATCGCTATTTCATTTTGGAAGATGATATTGAGCTATATCCCAACTGTTTAGATTTGATCAAAAAATTGCTTTTGTTTGTACCCGATAATTGGGACATGATTCCTTTTCACTCACATCGTAATATCGGACCAAGTTTGAATCATTTTTTCAAAAAATTCCGTGGGTTTTGGGGTATGGGTGCTTATATGATTAATCGAAATGGTGCGAGAAAATTTGTGAATGAAGTTGATAAAATGCGTATTGATGGTCAAGTCGATGCTTATTTATCGCGCATGGTTCAACAAGACAAAATTCATATTTATGGTAGCAAAATTCATCCTGTAAAAAATGTATCCAATGATACCAACATTCAAGTTGAGTTGCTTTCCGTCCCAGGAATAGACCCATATAACTATGGGGGATATAAGGTATGATTTGAATGTAATTGAATCATGGTGTTATTTTATTTCTATTATATAACTACGTTCTTTACAAAACATGCCTCTATCATCTATGACGAATCTTTCGGGTATTACCGATTTACATGAAATGGCCATGAATATGGCTTATTCTAGTCCTGCACCTGCACCCTCGTCTATCGCAGATTTACATAACATGACTTCTCCGAATTCTAGTCCGGCTCCATCTTCCACGACATCTCCATCCACCCCTTCTCAAACACATGTAGTGAATTACGGTGATCTTTATAAATCACCCAAAAATATGGGTATGTCGAGTCAATATTTAATCGGCGATTATGGTCACGCATTGGTTACTGGAAATACACCTGTATATAAAAACCCACCCCATGTTTTACCTGGAAACAGATATTTTTTAAATACGCATACAAAATGCAAAGATGCATCCAATAATATTCAGGATCGTTCCATAGTCATTGATAATGTATTGGAAACATTGGTGGATGATACAAATGACGACAATAATAAGGGTCTCATGTATTCTTTTTTGGCTTCTCTTGAGAGTTTAGACAAAAATCCTTATCCCACTACTCCTACATATGCACCTACTGCCTATTTAAAAGATGTGAGCGGACAATCTGACCTTCCATTATGCGTACCAGTTTCTGTTTATTTAGATGGTACAAATACAAATACATCAAAGGGATGGATTACTGATAATGATAAAATCAATCTCGACCCCGTAGCTATTAAAGAAGGATTTCAGACCACCACTATAGAACCAATGACCGCAGAATATTTGGGACCATCATTAAGGAAATCACTCAATAGTTATAAAGAATCTTCGAATTCAAAAAATTCGGCATTGTCTAGTAGTGTGAATCAGGTAAATTCAAGCAATACGAGCAAATTAAAATCGGCAAATGTGAAAAATGTACAAACATTTAAGCAACAAAACGCGAATAGTAGTAATCTAGTCCTTTCACAGCAAAAAGCTTCCACTGCAAGTGAGTCCAATAGTCAAACTGTAGGATCTCCACGATTACAACAAACCTATCGGAAACCATTTGAAACGAAATACAGTAAGGATAATATACCCATTTTAAAATTATTTGAACTGTTTTTAGATTATAAATCTCCAACGGAAACCATCCCAACGAATAAAAAACCCACGTTTGGGGAACAAGTCGCTTCCAAACCTAAGCAAATATCAGGCGATTGTTATGCATTAATTTTTGAAAAATTTCCTATACCCAAAAATATTCCAAATACATTTACAAGTGATAATCAATGTCCCGATACAACTTATGGTGATCTACAAATTGGCGACTTTCTATCAGACTTAAAATCACAAGCGATCAAAGCAAAGGGAAAACCCTATGTATCTTTGAACCTACCTCGACAATATATACCTAAAACAACCGTTTGTGAAATGGAAAAGGTACCCATTGGTAACGGGTCATTGGGATTTAACATAATTCGTAAATCGGTAAGTTATAAAAATAATGTGGATGCATTCTCATATTATCTCGAACAATATCGACCCTATATCATAAGTGCATTTTTGGCGTTAGATTATCCGAGTGTTTTTCCTGCTTGCGAACCTTCAAAAGAAAAAAAAAAAACAGAAGGATTTACACCTATGCAGGTTTATCATAAAAGCCACATCACATATGGTCATGTGGGTATAGTGTTATTGATTATTATTGTAATATTATATTGTGTCGTCTTGGTTCGTCGAATGTAATTCAACCGGTCGAATGTAATTCAACCAACAAATAAATAATGCATTTTTTAATAAATGCATTATCTAATTCGCAATTCCACTATTTGAAAGGGGGGGGGGCGCCTAAATACCATAACGTTTGAATAATTCCAATGCGACTAAACCGCCCAATATTTGCATAATAGAATAAGGAATAATATCACTGGGGGGAATTTTACCGGCAGCGGCCATCATGATAGTGATTGCTGGATTTAATCCAGCACTGCTAACACGGTATATAAGAAGCAATGCGAGTGCATAAGACGCTCCAATTGCTAATGGGTTTCCGGTAGCTAAAATAATATAAGCGATGAATAATGATGCGAAAAATTCTGCTAAATAAGAATACATGAGGTTCGTGTCTATATATATAGACACGAAAAAGACGAAATGCCTTTCTATGTTTTACCAAATCGATGCATGTGGATAATTATGCGTAACTTTTCGAGGAACGACTGATCCACCGGACCGTGTTCTCATTAGGGCGTTTCTCACCACATTTGTTTCACAGGGTGCAGTAAAAGAGATGATATTCGGAGATATATTTGAAGAACCTGCACCAATAGTATGAACACGACGTCTGTTAGTCACTTGTGACGCATCGCGATTCTCACCGATCCATTTCTTAGGAGTATTCAAAGCAATACATCTTTGGTCAATTGATATACATTTACCAAGACTGCACATGATTATATATTTTATCTATATTTTTATAGCCTGTGTGATTTATACTATTCTTCGCAAGAATTTATCGAAGGTTATTCTTCATAATCATTTATGGAGTGTAATAAACAATTTCACCGGAGGTTTCATTGTAATATAATTGTTTAAATCCGGTTATACTCGTAACTTCACGCACTGGTTTGACTGTGAATGTGTTAGCTGCAGTATTATTCAAGGAGGAACCCGACGCGTTCAAAATAATACTTTTCTCATATTGGTTATTTTGACCCGCCTTACTACCAATCGCAACTGCGAATCGTTCTTGGTTCTCATAACCCGCACTATTACCAATCGCAACTGTACGATCTCCTTGGCTACTATTACCCGCCGCATTACCAATCGCAACTGCGTCGGATGTTTGGGAAGTGTTACCCGCCGCATTACCAATCGCAATTGCGCGATCTCCTTGGATAGCATTACCCGCAGCAATACCAATCGCAATTGCGCGATCTCCTTGGCTATTATAACCCGCCGCATTACCAATCGCAACTGCGTCGGATGTTTGGTTACTATTACCCGCTTCAACACCAATCGCAACAGATCCTGATCCTTGGGTAGTATTACCCGCCGCATTACCAATCGCAACTGCTTCGATTGATTGGTTACTAGAACCCGCACTAGTACCAATCGCAACTGCTTCGATTCCTTGGCTATCATTACCCGCCGCATTACCAATCGCAATTGCGCGTTCTCCTTGGGTAGTAACACCCGCAGCATGACCAATCGCAACTGCGTAGGCTCCTTGGGTAGTAAAACCCGCCGCATTACCAATCGCAACTGCTTTTTCTTGTTGGCTACTATTACCCGCATTTTCACCAATCGCAACTGTGCTATCTCCTTGGCTACTATTACCCGCATTATTACCAATCGCAACTGAACTTTCTCCTTGGGTAGTTTGACCCGCCGCACTACCAATCGCAACTGCATAGGCTGTTTGGTCAGATTTACCCGCCGCACTACCAATCGCAACTGCATCACTTTTTTGATCATTCTGACCCGCTTGAATACCAATCGCAACTGAGTTGGATGCTTGGGTAATTTGACCCGCCGCACTACCAATCGCAACTGCATTACCGGATTGGCTAGTTTTACCCGCATTATTACCAATCGCAACTGCATTGCCGGATTGGCTCTTACCCGCATCATCACCAATCGCAACAGATCCTGATCCTTGGGTAACACCCGCATTTTCACCAATCGCAACAGATCCTGATCCTTGGGTAAGACCCGCACTTTTACCAATATGTACGTTTCCACTACCTACTTCCCAACTGCTACCGGTATTATTCCAAAAAATATAATCACTATAGGATGCACCATCTGGAAAAGATGCGGATGCACCAGTTGGACCTTGATCACCCTTATTACCACTCACTACAAAACTAACTACAATATCATCATTCGGATCAAGTGGATTAGCTCCTGAAAATGACTGAGCATTCACATCAAGTGTCCAATAAGAGGTAGTTCCATCAATCGTTAATTCTGTAATTTGAAAGACTATAAATTTTGAAATATCATATTTTTCACTAATACGAACAAATCCCTTCACGGTTGATGTAGAAGCATCCACTGTTTCCAAAAAAGTTTTTATTGAATTATTATCGTCATCTGTATTACTAATATACAATTCAGTAGCTGCGCTCATTGATCCATTATCATTCAATGCTAATCTTCCAGAAGTAGGAGTAGGAGTATGACTAGAATCAAAAGTATAATCAAAAGAGGCACCTCCAAAATTACCATCCTCACCCTTGGCACCGGTATCACCAATTGGACCAGCAGGACCATTAGCACCAGGAGGCCCTTGCATACCTGTTGGACCTTCCACACAACCGGCTAAATTCCCACCTGAAAAACCGCGAACAAATCCATTTCGTGCCGCAGCAAATTGACTAGATCCACATGAAGTAGAACTCTTCATAGGCATACCATTTGTACTACACGATAGTGCGTTATTGATGGTTGATTTCTTACTCATAAAAACCATTGGTAAATGCGTATAATATAACAAAATACATTTCTATGAAATATTAGGCTCAAATCGTTTTATGTATCCATAAAACTATTTTATTCCGAACCTTTATCTGCGAACCTTTATCTGCGAACCTTTATCTGCGAACACCCATTGATGCTACATAGGAACCGTTGTGGTCATCACCACCATTCTTAGCATCGTTATAATTACGGTTAGTAGCCTGTTGACGCCTAAATGTAACGTAATCAGAGGAGTCATACACATATTTGGGGTTACAAGAAGATGCCGGGACACCAGTTGTGTCGCAATTATCTTTGCGAGAACCTATAAACATGAGACTTTGTGACCATCCAGGAGCATTACTACTCTGTGGATTGGGTCCGCCACATGAATAATCCTTGCGTGATAAAAAATCACCGGCATTATTCACAGCACGGAAAGGACCAATTACACGCTTGTGACCATTAAAAGTTCCAGTTGCATAAGCAGTATTCCAACCATTTCGTAAAATACTGCGCGTATTGGCTTGCTCGCCATCTTTATAGTTAAGTACAGTTTGCTTAGGAGACCATCCAGTGTATGGACCTCCTAAATTCGACATTTGCATTGCGACTACCATTATTTAGTTTAGAATATATACTAAACATACACTTTATTGCTTTTGTCTAATGACTAATTCTCTATTTATACTATATTAGTTCCAATGGTCGATTTAGAAAAACTTGCGAAATCGAATTCAATTGTAGTATTCGACTCTGAATGTGTTCGTAAAAAAACGAACTGGAGCAAAACTAGAAACGAATATAAATTCGATGATGATAATTTTGACCCAGAACAATTACGCAAAGCAATCCCCAGTCATTCGCCTAAATTAAACGCTCTCATGGACAAAATAGAAGCACTCGATAAAGCCGATATGAAACGTGATGGACATAATTACAAACATTTCATATTTTGTGACCTAAAATCAAGCAATTATGGTGCGAAACTGTTGGCCTCTGCATTTATCGCAAATGGATTTCAATTAGGATATAATGCTTCGCTAAAACGCGATCCAAAACCGGCTGCATCATCATCTGAAAAACCTATAAAAGTTCGCGAAGATACTCCTCGTCCTCCGATGGCTATGGTAAACAAGAAAATGCCTAAAGTTCTTGGAGAAATGGAGGAAATTTTGGAAGAAGAGGAAGAACGGATGGAAGGAGGTGCAAAAAAAGAATCGCCTAAACAGAAGCGATTTCGTAAAATCGATTTATTGGACAATTCTGAATTAAAAAACGCAATAGGCAAGAATTTCTATTTACTTTCTTCAGTGGATGTATTTGATCAACCAATCAGTGTAGCTATGAAAAAACAAATGTTGCGTAATTTCAATGAACGCCCTGCGAATACCCACGGTGAAGAGGTGCGTTTTATCATTATGGATAGCGGGTTCAAAGAAGGTATCGATTTATTCGATATCCGATATGTACATATCTTTGAACCATCTGTGAATGCCGCTGACCAAAAGCAGGTTGTGGGTCGTGGTACCAGAACATGTGGTCAGCAGGGATTGACGTTTCATCCTACCCGTGGATGGCCACTGCATGTATTTGTATATGACTTGTCTATACCTTATCAAATGCGCAGTCAATTTATGGATGCTGCGTCCGCATTTGAGTTGTATATGCAGTCGTTAAACTTGGATCTTCGTAGGGTCCGATTTACGGCGGATTTGGAAAAAACGTCTATTTATGGAGCGGTTGATCACGAATTAAATCAAGAGGTACATCAGTTTTCAATTGACGATGTGGGTGATGTGGAAGAGGAACTTTTTATGGAAGGTGGGAGACTGGAAGGTGGGAGACTGGAAGGTGGGGGACCCAAGAAAAAACAAATAAAGAAAAAGCCGAGAATAGTGATTGATTATGACTTGCCTCCTATTGTAGTGAATACACGAGAAGACAGTGTTGCATTCATGAATGATCCTGAAATGCAAATCACACTTCCTTCCGGACAAATTGTGAGCGGAACTGAATTAAAAACCATGGATTTCCGACAAATGCGCAATTATATTCACAAATATTTCAAGGATTGTGCATGGAAAGACGTAAAAATGGAAAATGGATGTATTCCGCAACAAGGTGGGAGAAGTAAAGTGATTGAATATACCCCTACACAACGATTTATAAAACGTTATTTTACACCCCAATGCCCAGTGAAAGGTATGCTTTTGTGGCATAGTACTGGAACTGGGAAAACCTGTTCAGCAATCGCATCCGCAACCTCATCATTCGATCCCCAAGGATACACTATTTTGTGGGTAACTCGTACCACATTGAAAAACGATATTTGGAAAAATATGTTCGACCAGATATGCAACGAACAAATTAAGCAAATGGTCGCAGACGGTATTGTATTGCCTGAGGAGCATGCAAAACGTATGCGTATGTTGTCCAAGGCCTGGCGCATTCGTCCCATGTCGTACAAACAATTCAGTAATTTGGTTTCCAAAGAAAACGATTATTATCGTAGATTGGTAACTATTAACGGTGCAGAAGACCCTTTGCGAAAAACCCTCTTGGTCATTGACGAAGCCCATAAATTGTATGGTGGTGGCGATTTGTCTTCCTTGGAACGTCCTGATATGGATGCTCTACACAAGGCGTTGATGCATTCCTATGTTGTCTCTGGTCGTCAATCAGCACGTGTTTTGTTAATGACGGCCACGCCCATTACCGAAAATCCCATGGAACTGGTGAAATTGATGAATTTATGTAAAATGGGTGACAAACAAATGCCCACTGATTTCGGCGTCTTTTCTGACGAATATTTGAATGAAGAGGGAATATTCCATAAAGAGGGAAAGGTCCGCTATTTGGACGAAATAGCAGGTCATATTAGTTATTTGAACCGTGAGAAGGATGCACGTCAGTTCGCGCAACCAAAGTTGCATAAAGTGGATGTTCCTTTGGTCAAAAATGTCCAAGAAGTCGCTGCTATAGACAAAAAATATGCTCGAAGCTTAATGAATAAGGAAATTGATATTTTGAAAAAACGTGTGGAAGAGGAAAATGCGAGCATGGATAAGGATTTACAAGATTTGGATGCTACGCGCTTTTATGCGATACGCGATCTATGCGAAGAATATGAGGGTGTTGTGAAAAAGGGGTGTTTGAAAATAGCCAGTCTCCAAATACGTGCTTTAGTAAAAGAGGCCAGAGAACAATCCAAGGAATTGAAGGACAATATCAAGAAAATTCGCGAGGAAATCAAGAATAAAAAACTTTTTCATAAGGAATCTTTGGCTAAGATTAGTGAATACGTCAAAGCAAACCCAAATGAAATGGAAAAATTCGAAAAAAGCGTTTATTATGTTTTGAAATACAAATGTGGTAAAAAAGTGAGTTCTAACAAAGATTTTGAAGAGGCCGCGGCAGAACATCCAGTAATTGCAGAATTAAATGCTACTATTGATGGTTACAATGAACGTATTCAAACAATGGAGGCAGGTATTCAGGGGAATTTGGATGCACACAAATCCAAGATTAAGGAGGTTCGCAAGTTATTGCGCACTCATTTGACCGAATTAGAACGTTCTGTTGTAAAAAGTGTATTGAAAGATTTGCAAAAAGAAGGGAGAGGCCTGAAAAAGGATTTGGCGAAACAAATTGAGGGGGAAAAGACGGAAATTGATGAACGTGTGAAATCATTGTCCAAGAAAAGAAGAAAAACACTTCGGAAAATCAAATCTGTTGTGAAAGAAGTCCATCGCGATCAAAAATACGAAAATAAGGAAAAGGTGCGTGCTGAAAAGACATTACGTAAGACCCTGCGAAAACAAGGTCTTCTACGCGAAGAATTCAAAGACGGTATTTTGAAGGATCTGGTTGAAAAATATTCACAGAAAACCGATGAGGAATTTGAAAAGGTGCGTGAAGGATTGGAATTGGCGGAAAAGGTAAAGCGTGAAGAACGCGATAAAAAGGATGCAATGAAAGCCGAAAAAGTGAGAGAAAAGGAGGCCAGGGCTGCCGAAAAACGTAGAGAGGCTGAAGAAAAATATAGAGAAAAACAGCGGGTTAAAACACAAAAGGCTAATGAAAAGAGAGAGAAAGCTGCTGAAAAAGCTCGTAAAAAGGCTTTACGTAAAACACAAAAGTTAGTCATTCCTGTGAAAATACTCAAATGGAACAAAACGAAAAAATCCACAAAATAATGTGTTGCTCCAGTATAAATGGATTCCGAACAAAAAAATCAATCGAATGATGATATTCCTCCATCACCTCCTGAAAATAAATATATCGACGATTTAACGATTCAATTGTTGTTGAATAAAACGAATTATGCGAAATATTTGTCCAAGACAGATGAACAAAAATACGAAGAACAACAACAATTTGTCTTAGATTGCGAACAATATCAAAACCCAATCTTGGACATGACTAAACATATGATGCGAGATCCGTTATTGTCTTATAGTAGTGAAGTAAATGATGCATTTAATCAATATGCACGAATTTTAATTCGCTATTTAGAAGTAAAAGAACGATCGGATGAACATCAAAAAGACAATGGTCATGCAAGTTCCGATGAAGAAGATGTACTCTTCCCATCCACCATGAATGAACCTCCAAATCCATTGCGGACCAAGAAACCTGTTCCGAAAAAAACGGGTAGGCGCATGACTATGGATCATTTTATTCCAAGAATAAAGGATACAGATGATGATTAGACCAGGATTGTCTATGTATAATATATATTATACATATGCCGAAGAAACATAGTCGCAAAAATAGAAAGGATAATGTACAAAAGAAATCAAAAAGGAAACCTTCACGGAAAAGAACATACCGTAAAAGGAGAAAATTGGACAATACTATTGTATTAGGTGATACATCGATGAACTGTCATCCAAAAATAAAAGGGCAACGCGTGAGCAATGATACATGTTATACACATGACGCATTGTCCAAGATTAAAGAGGCCTATAACCAAAATCACCAAAAACGAGAACATATTCGTGTATCTACTCACCACGCAATATTACGCGAATTAAGAGAACGCCTGTCTCATTGTACAAAAGAAGATTGTTGGTTAAATCAAATACGTGATCCGAGCACAAGACGTCAATTGGACGAAATATTGTTTGCACCGGATAAACCACGTGAGTGGAAGAAGGACCCAAACTCTTGGCTCTCGAATTTTGATATAGAAGATGTGTTGCATCAATACGAAGAAGCACATCCGGAATTCAAACTTCTTGGACCCTCCGCTATCGATTACGATACGAAATTGGAAGAAGAAGGCGGTAAGTGTGTTTGGGAGGACTTGTGTCGTTTGTCCTTGCAGGATCTATTAGACCGCGGAAAGAAGAAGTTGGGTGTGGTATTTAATTTAGACGAACATGATCAAGATGGTTCTCATTGGGTTTCTATGTTTGTGGATTTAGATGAAGGTATTATTTTTTATTATGATAGCGCATTGCATCCAATCCCCCACGAAGTGAGTCGATTGAAAAACGAAATTATGAAACAAGGGAAAGAATTAGACAAACCAATACATTTTAGATATATGATGAATGATTATGACCATCAAAAAACGAATACGGAATGTGGAATATATGCTATTTTCTTCATCGTTACATGCTTAACTCGAAAAATCGATCATCGTATTATGAAAATGATGCGAGGTGGTGGTTCTATGGATGGTGGTACTGTAATGTTGCCTTTTCATAAAGTATTGGAATTATTCACCAAACCAGGGTTAAATGATACAATTATGAAGGCATATCGTGATATTTTTTACAATTAATAAAGGGAACCCGGGTTTCATTTAGATCCCTCCTCGTGGTAATGGTGCCCGTGTATTCTTTTAATCTATCTATAATATAACAGTATGGTTGTAAGAAATAAAACGAAAAAGTCCCAACGAACGAATAAAAAGTCTCCGAAAACACGTAGAAAAACTCATTATGGTGGAAAGCGAAATGTAGAATATGTTACATTGGACTTGCATCGTAATTTAACTAATCCTAATATTGGACGAACAATGCGTGTTATCCAAGATCCTGTTTTTTCGAATACATCAAATGAAGTAGCTGATACAGGGTTTTTAGTCAGAAAACGTATGGGAGAAGTTGATGAAACAATTGAGGTGATGAAAAAGGGGCGAAAAGAAAAACCCCATGTACAAAAATTATACCGATTTACGTATGACGATAGTGATGCACCCGCTATGGCTTACATGGGAAAACAAATACGTAAATGTGCTACATCTACAAAACCAACATCTGTGAATAAACCAATTAATATTCGTAGTAAAAAGAATGTTTCTGCAAAATCGCCTATTCAGAAAGCAAAATCGCCTATTCAGAATGTAACAATGCCTATTAAAACTCCTATTGTAAAAAAATCGCGTTCCGGTAGAACAATAAAATCTGTAAATAACTTAAACTATGGAATTCCCGGAGGTATTAACCAAGAACCTAGCAGCGATAACAAAAAAAGGAAAATTAATGCTGATCCTTGATTACAACAAAATAAATATCTTTTTGTTGTAATAGTATTCAAAGACTTGCGTCGTTTTCAATATATTTTAGTATCCAAATACATCAAATCTATGTCTCTCTATATTCACGAAGAAAATCAGAAACTCATTTGGGATAGTATGAACAAAATACCGCAATTTCAACAATTTGAAGGAGACCGTGAAAATTGGTTTCGTTCGATTATTGAACAATTCTATGAACATAATAAATTCAAACTATTGTCCGTCCAAGAATTGCAACAATTGAACCGGGATACCGTATTATATATGATGAAAGCGTTGAAAGAACTTGAGAAACGTGAGAGTTTCCAACCGAACCATGCCCCTTTTATGGGTTTTTCCGAACCAACGTCGATATCACAAAGTTCTCCACAAGTCATTAAATTTCCCTCTGGAAATTTGGAAGGAAAGGCAGTAACGCGCGATTATATGATGGAACAAAAACAAGAGGAATTAAATACACAATTTAGCACTCGACAACAGGAATATGGTGAAATGTTGAAACATGGTCCAACATCAGAGGTCGATTTTCGCGCCACAGGGGAGGATGATAAACCAATTGAAAATATGGAAGAGTTGATGCAACAACATTTGAAACAACGCGAATATGAATTAACCCAACCGAAACCTGGAAATAGCGACGGATTACAATTGGATGTAGTTGATTTAGGAGGAAATGCTTTGAGTGGAACATCGTCTTCTATAAATAATAGCAGTAGTCTCAGTCCAAATCTTATTTATAATAAGACTACAAGCGAACCTGCTCATAAGAATGTGAAATGGTCTTCTAACCTAGAACAGGGAAATAAACCTCATTTAAAATCCGCATTACGTGGTGCAACTAATCAAATGCCTGCATCATCAAATAATGAGGGAACTGTGTTAAGAGAGTTTATGGAAAGTATGACTGGATATATGGAAACTATGTGTAATGAGATTTATGCGTTAAAACAGGGTAACTTGAAGAATACCAGTGATATTTTGTCCAGAATGAAGAAAAAACCTGTACAGAGAGAACATGGGTCTAATAATCTAGACGACATATCCAATAATTTAAACCCTTGGTAATTTCAAATAGAACATTTGAAGTTACCCGAGGGTCAGATACTGGTAAGGAAATATCTATATCGTATAAAATTGATTTTTTGATTGTAAGTATTATTATGAAATCACATAAACGTTATTTCATAATATAGTTGTAATATGAGCGGATTAAAAAATACATGGATTCATTATCCTGACGATAACATCGAATTGAATTATTACGAAGGAATATCTTTTCAACGTAAAACATCAGATCATTATGGCGTTTTATGCATTCAAACCGTAAATACGACGATTGCACAAGAACCTATGTTATTTCATTTCCAGGTAGATGTATCTGGATCAATGTCGGATACAACTAACGATGGTCGAACAAAAATGCAATTGATTATACACACTTTAACGAATATGTTACATTATTTCGCTGAAAATCGAAATAATATTTATGTACAAGTAACCGGGTTTGATGATAAAATACATCCATATATAGAACCAGTTTGTGTTACAACAGACAATGTAAATCAACTGGTTGCGATTTTATCAAAAATGCGACCTATGAATTTAACAAATATAGGTATGTCTATTCGGAAACTATGCGATGATATTGAGACGGATATTGTGAATATTCCTCGAAACAGACGAGTAGGTATTTTACTGACCGACGGAGAACCGACTGTTGGTATTCAGTCGCCAAACGAATTGGCCGGTCTTGTTCTCAAAGATATTTCTATGAGTTTTATTGCATTGGGTGATGATCATAGTGGTGATGTAATGCGTGCATTAGGTCATGTTTCTACAATGTCTTCTAATTGGTTTGTGAATAAATTGGAAGAGACCGGCAATGTATATGGTGAAATTATATTCAATGAGTTAAATCGTGTAAGTGATCGCACGGTTCTACATGTAAATCATGGGAAAATTTACGATTATGTACTGGGAGAATTCGTAGAACAATTAGATATTGGTATATTATCATCAGAAACTTGTAAATACTATCATATATTGACTAACAATCCAAATATATGTGAAGTTGATATAACATGTGTATCTTCAACTGGTGATCAATATAATTATATTGCATCTGATATGCCACCGTTAATTTTGCACGAGGATATTGACGTTCCATTACCAACAAATGAGGCATTCTTTATAGAAAAGCAATGGTTACGTATGTATGTACAGACATTAATGTCGAATGCACGTAAATTATCGTCTATGTCTGTTATACACCATTCAAGATCAAACCATAACATTATTGATAATGATAACGTGTTTCAGACCGATAGTCAAAATGGCGAAAACAACGTGAGTTCTAATACCGAAATATGTAAAGAAATAACGTTAATGCTCAATTATATAAATGAATTTATTAAAATGCACAATTTGGAAAATGATATTATGATAAATGGACTTCGTGATGATCTCAATGTAGTTCAACAAACGTTTGGAACTATCCAATTTGTAAAATATGCAGGAATACGAGAAGACAGTCAAGGACGCCAATATACATGTAATATGGTAAGTGAATTGCCGGATAATTGTGATATATCACGCCCAACATTGACTCGAAGTGCAGTTAGTGCTTATACGAGTCCTGGTCGCATTGATATGATGAATACACTTAGTCAAGATGTTGATGATAGTAATTCATACACTCAAACCTCCATAAATTTATCGACAACTGTTTTAGAAATTCTAGAACAATATAATCGCTAATTATACAAAAATCGCATATTAGTATATATAATAAATGAAGTTCGATGAATTATTTTATCACCCTACGAGCGCAATAATTATATTTTGCATTGGGTTATTTGTAATGTTGTTTTTATTAGATGAAGAAGGAGCATTTACAAAAAAGTTCTTGCATTTTGGTCCCGAAAAAGATACTACATTTCTACACATCAAATTAAATACATGGAACAAGGTGTATATTGTTTATGGAATTTCATTTGGGGTAGCACTATTGCAATATTACTATTCGCGAATTATATATGGCGAGTTTATTAATAGTCGATTTATAAATCCCGCCCACAAAGAAAAACTGGATGTGACCAAAAATATGATGAAGTTTATTATATTAGCCAACCCAATTGCTCAATGGTTATTACAAATAATCACATTTTTTGTAACTATGACTATGCAATTGCAGTTTGTATTACCTCAATTAATCGCATCCTTCATTATATTATACCCCTATCAAATGAAAAAATTTAGTGAGAATACATACATTGATTAAGCTTACGCTTTCCGCTCACTTACGCTTTCCCATCTCGCAATTGTAAAAACGAAGCCAATACATTCTTGTTTTTTTCCTCATATTGTTGGGATTGTAACTTTGCTTGATATTCTTTTTGCATCATTTTTTCACGTGTGACTCTTTCCTGCTCTTGTAAAATTGTGTTTGCCTTTTCCTTTTCCATGGGGTCATACGAATGTTGGCTTCGTGCGCGATTGAATTCATCAACTGAACCATATGTTTGGACATTTTGAAAATCGTTTTCGCTTACAGCAAACACGGTTTCATCTTTATGCACTTTTCGCAAATCATCGAATTTTAATTTGCTAAAAGGATCACTCGTTACGTAAGAACCATCATCGTCACCACCATACAATGATGATGATCCTGCTCCAGGATTTGAGAACAAATCTTGGACACCTTGATGCCGGATAACACCACTTGATTGTTGTTTGATAGCATCGAATGCCTGACCCATATTTTTACTTGAAACATTTCCTTGGGGGACATCATAGCTTGCCTTTTCCTGTGAAAACCAGGCATTTCTTTCAGGGTCAGGGCGATCGGCCATTTGATTCTGCTCAAACAATTGGTTGAATTTATCGTGAAATTTCGAGGCGCCCATCTTTTGTACAGTATTGCTTATTTCCGTAGCAGTTGATTTATTATGTTCATTGTCCAAGATCGTGTATTGACTATTTTCTGCATTGACCTGTTGATTTTGCTTATGTTGATTGTTATAAAATTGCACAACAATGTCGAACGCCTTTTTGTAAAACAAAAAGTATTTTGCGTCTAAACGTGATTTGTCTGGATGAAGCATAAGAACCTTTTTTTTCGCACGTTTTAAATCTTCCATACTAATTTGATATGAATCCAATTCGAATAAACCGAGAAGTTCATTCAATGAATAATTTTGTATTTGTAAATTGTGGTTTGAACCCGACATTATAATAATATGTTAAAAAAAACAATGATATTTGGCGCATAAAATTGAAAGGCTCATTCCGTTTTGAACAAGATATAACTTCAATACAATTAATAATAGTATTCACTCATAAATCAACACAATGTCCTCTCCAATCTCCTTTTACATTCCTAGTGTATATGCTAATATCACACCTGAAATGATGAAAAAAACATTTATTCGAATGAAGATCGGTACTGTGTCTCACATTGAATTCGTTGAACAAAAAAGACGGGACGGTAAGCCCGCACATAAAAAGGCCTATGTGTATTTCGATCGTTTATATGAGGTCTCTAGTGTTCTCGATGAAGTTACACTAGACGGCTCTTCACGTGTCTATTACGCCAATACACCCCATGTATATTGGGTCTTGCTGCAAAACACAAGGAAACCAACTCCATCAACAAAGAGCATTGCATTTGAAGATATTCATGATGGTGAAGAACTCGACGAAATGGAATCAGTGTCTTTGGAACCACAATACACTGAAGAAGAAGAAGCTTTTGTACCAGAAGAGGATTATTCTATGGTCAGTTCTGATTATGCATATGCACTTGAAGACCAACTCACAAAAATGCATGAAGAAAATCAGCAACTTCAGGCGAACGCGCAAATCATGTTTGGTTATTATAATCAAGCAATCGCTGCGAACAATCAGTTACAAGATATTCATGTAAAATGGAGCGAATTACTTTCTAGTAATCAAATTGATCGTCTTCGTAATATTGTTCTTCGGGGCGAAAATATTCGTATGTGCCCTGGATCAGAATATGAAGGATGTGGTCAAAAACTTAATTTCGACAATGAAATATGTGATGAATGTTTAATCGAAAGAACACATCAGAACGCGGATGATAACAGAGTCGATGTAGAGGAAAATCAAGAGGTTAGTGTAGAAATTTGAGATGTGCTTCGTAATCTCGATATAAAAAATAAAAAATTATTTTGTAACGTAATTAAATAAAGGATAATCCTTTTTTTTGAACAATACCTATGCATATGAAAGTACTTAAAGTTGTTTCAATTTAACTAATTATTCAAAGATATAAATGAGTGAGCATGAAGAGTTCTTACATCCTATATCGAATAATACGTCCAAACCGTTAATCGAAGAAGCATCTACTAATAACAGTACGAAATTATCAATTGAAATACCCGCACATGAAGAGATTCACAACATGTTAAACCAGGATGTTCCGTCTCCAATTAAGCATGTTGTTCAGGAGGAACCTAAGGAGGAACCTAAGGAGGAACCCAAGGAGGAACCCAAGGAGGAACCCCAGGAGGAACCCAATGAGGAACCCAATGAGGAACCCAAGGAGGAACCTAAGGAGGAACCCAAGGAGGAACCTAAGGAGGAACCCAAGGAGGAACCCAAGGAGGAACCCAAGGAGGAACCCAAGGAGGAACCCAAGGAGGAACCCAAGGAGGAACCCAAGGAGGAACCCAAGGAGG
>Ga0114915_1000415_pt1 | contig 19676 bp, 17 predicted proteins | sample MalvirAntarct_55_FD_87288 | JGI IMG/M metagenome (GOLD analysis project Ga0114915, IMG submission 87288) | Marine viral communities from the Global Malaspina Expedition - Malaspina viral metaG Antarct_55 | ecosystem: Environmental > Aquatic > Marine > Oceanic | place: South Georgia Island...
CGACTTTGCCCTCGGCCATCGGTTCAGATGCCGAGGCCGACGGCAGCGTCGACGGCGAAGCTGCGGGCCTGGGCGCCGAAGCCGGCGGTGCGCAGGGCGGTGACGATGGCGTGCAGCCGCGCCGATTCCGGCGTCCGGTCGGGATTGGCCTTCGTCGCGACGGCGGTGCGCAGCAGGGTCTCGCCCCTGCGGCGTTTCTCCGCGGCGGTGCGCAGGTCGCGCAGGGCGGGGACCGCCTGCCCGCGTTGCGGCGTCGACGGCGGCAGCAGCGACCAGGCCTGGGCGGGAACGCGCGTGTCGAGCGCCTCCAGGAGGGCGAGGAAGGCCGCGGCTCGCTCCGCCGCCCGTGCCGCGTCTCTTTCCAGCTGCTGCTCCCACCAGGTGCGGAAGAGCTGGTCGGACCAGGCCGTGTCGGGGGCGGCCAGCATCATCAGCGGCCAGACCTCGGCAGCACCCCGCGCGGCCAGCGGATTGCCGGGCGCCTCGCGCAGGGCGATCCGGAACCATTCGGCGGCGACGGCGGGCTCGTCGGCGGAGACGGCGGCGCGGACCGCCTGCGGCGCGAAGAAGGAGAGATGCGCCGCGGGGCGGAGATCGCGCATCAGCGGCATCGAAATCTCGGCGACGGGCCGCAGCACGCCGTTCCGCGCCGCCGCGTCGAAAAGCTGCTTCAGCGCCGCGGCGCGCGGCACGCGCTCGGTGGCGGTGCGGGCGGAGCGGAACAGGGCGGCGCGTTCGGCGGCGGTCTCAGCCGAGACACCCTCGGCGCCCGGACGCGCGGCCGCCGTCCAAGCCGTCCCACCCTGCAGATAGAGCTTGCCCAGGATCGCCGGATCGAGCGCGTTCGCCGCCACCGCCTGCTCGGCCGCGGTGAGCCGAACGGCGAGGTCGGTGCCCTCCGACTGGGCGACGGCGCGAAGCAGGGCGGGCTTGGCACTTTCCGCGGCATCGGGCGGCAGCGGCAGCTTCGCGGCCTGCAGCATCGCGAACTGGAGCGGCGTGATCGAGGGCAGCGTCGAGATCTTCGCCTTGTCGAAGCCGAGCAGCGTGTCCATCAGGGCGAAATAGGCGGGATCGCGGTGCCCCCGGTCGCGCAGCAGGTCCGTCGCCAGCGCCGCCTGATCGCGCCGATCCTCGCGGACCTGGCAGAAGGAGACCAGCTTCTGCCAGTAGGCGTCGGTGCTCTTCGCGATCGCTTCGGCACCGGTGGCGCAGGCCGAGTCGAGATCGCCGCGGAGAAGGTCTAGGTCGGCGCTGAGGCGCGACAGATCTTCCGTCCGCTCCTTCGCCGGGATGGCGTCTGCACGGGCGGACGCGCCGTCGAGGTCGCCCAAGGTCGCCAGCGCGGCGACACTCAGGACGGGCATGTCCGGCGACGGCGCCGGTCCGCGCGGCGGCACCGCCTCGGTCAGCAACGCCCGGCGGACAAGCATGTTCAGCGTCGGCGCATCGATCCGCGGCGGCAGGTCGGCGATCAGCCGGGCGATGTCCGCGCGGGCGCTGCCGGCCCAGAGATCGGCCCCGAGATCGCCGCTGACCTCGTGTACCGTCAGATCGGCACCAGAATCGCCGGAAACTGCGCTCGGCAGTACCGGAGTCGGCACGAAGGCCGGCAGCGGTTCCGCACGCACCGCGTCGGCCGGCGGCGGCCGGCCGACCGGCCCGAGGATCAGCGGACCCTCGGCACTGCCGCCCGCCGGTGCCGCGGTCTGCGCGCCGGCACCGGGCAGGGTGGCCGACAGAAGCAGGGCGGCAGCTGCGAGCGTGCCGGCGAGGCGGCTGCGATCAGCGCGGGAACCGCTCATCCGGAATGACTTTCTCTATCTGGCGGGTCGGCGGCGGGATGTCCCAGGTGGCGAGAAATATCGTACCGGCGACCAGGGCGGCCGCCACGGCGATCACGATGATGCGGTAGAAAATGCTCATACCTTCTCGCTGGCGCGGGCGGGCACCGTGTGCCGTCTCGCCCGGCCCCCTCGGATTCCCAATGGGATCGATTGTGCTACAGTCCCACTCCTAGCAGAGGCTGCGAGATTATATGAGGTGGAAACGCATGTTCAACGACCGGTGCCGCGCGTTCATGGCACCTGTGTCCCGGCTGGGCGGCGGGCGTTGAGGTGAGCGAGCGTTCCTCGGGAAGTCTCGACAAGACCGTCGTGCTGGTCGGGATGATGGGCGTGGGAAAGACGACCGTGGGGAGGCGCCTCGCGGCGAAGCTGGCTGTGCCGTTCGTCGACGCCGACGTCGAGATCGAGGCGGCAGCCGGCTGCACGATCGAGGAGATCTTCGCGCGCCACGGCGAGGCCGCCTTCCGCGACGGCGAGCGCCGGGTCATCGCCCGGCTGCTGGCCGGGCCGGTGTGCGTGATTGCCGCAGGCGGCGGCGCCTTCAACGACGAGCAGACGCGTGCGAGTATCCGCGCGCACGGCATCTCGGTATGGCTCCGCGCCGACCTCGACCTGATCATGCGCCGCGTCGGCAAGCGCAGCAACCGGCCGCTCCTGAAGACCGCCGACCCGCGCGGCACGGTCGAGCGGCTGATGGCCGAGCGCGGCCCCATCTATGCCCAGGCGGATGTCGCGGTGGACTGCCTCGACGGTCCGCCCGACGCGACCGCGGCGCGCGTGATCGCCGCGTTGGAAACATGGTGCGGCCACCCGGTCGCACCCTTGCGAGAGGCTTCATGAGCGTCCATCCGGTCGAGACGGTACGGGTCGAACTCGGCGACCGCAGCTACGACATCCTGGTCGGCGCCGGTCTGATCGAGGGGGCCGGGCCGCTGATCGCGCCGCGGCTGCGCCGGCCGCGCGGCATTATCGTGACCGACGAGACGGTGGCGCGGTTCCACCTGGCGCCGCTGCAGGCCAGCCTGGAGGCGGCCGGTGTCCGCACCGACAGCGTCGTGGTGCCGCCGGGCGAGGCGACGAAGGCGTTCGACCGGCTGAGCGGCGTGCTCGACGCGATCCTGGATGCCGGGATCGACCGCGATTCGACGGTGATCGCGCTGGGCGGCGGCGTCGTCGGCGACCTCGCCGGCTTCGCGGCCAGCATCGTCCTGCGCGGCATCGGCTTCATCCAGGTGCCGACCACGCTGCTGTCGCAGGTCGACAGCTCGGTCGGCGGCAAGACCGGCATCAACACGCGCCACGGCAAGAACCTGGTCGGGACCTTCTACCAGCCGGGCCTGGTGCTCGCCGACACCGGCGTCCTGTCGACCCTGCCGCGGCGGGAGCGGCTGGCGGGTTATGCCGAGGTGGCGAAGTACGGGCTGATCGACGATCCGGCCTTCTTCGAATGGCTGGAGACCAACGGGCCCGCCGTCGTCGACTGCGATCCGGCCGCGATGCGCCGGGCGGTCGTGACCAGCTGCGGCGCCAAGGCCGCGATCGTCGCGCGCGACGAGCACGAGACAGGCGACCGGCAGCTCCTGAACCTCGGCCACACGTTCGGCCATGCCTTCGAGGCCGAGGCGGGCTATGGCGGCGACCTGCTGCACGGCGAGGCTGTGTCGCTGGGCATGGTCCTGGCGTTCGACATGTCGGTGCGGCTCGGCCTCTGTTCCGGACAGGATGCCGTGCGCGTGCGGCGCCACTTGGAGTCCGTCGGGCTGCCGGTGCGGCCGCCGGCGGGGCACAGCGTCGAGGCGCTGCTGCGCCGGATGCAGAAGGACAAGAAGGCCCGCGGCGGCCGCGTGACCTTCATCCTGGCGCGCGGCATCGGCCAGTCCTTCGTCGCGCGCGACGTCGATCTGACGGCGGTCGAGGCGCTGCTCGTCGACGCCATGGCCGCGTAGCGAATCGTCCCAGGCCGCATCCCGGCGGTCTCCGCCCGGAGACGCAGGGCGAAACGCGCGGCACGAGGGACCGGTGCGGCTGTGCCAGCGTTGTCACTGCGTCACAGCCCGTGCCGTTCCGTCGACATCCGAAAGAAGCCGTGGCCACGCCGCAATTCCGTCCCGGCATCCCCTTAGCAGCAATCGCCATGGGCGGCCCACGCGCGGCCGCGCCGATGCGTCCTTGCCGAAAGCCCGTCGATGAGCCGTAAACCGACCCCGCCGCATCCGCCGAAGGGACCGAGGGCAGGGGGCCGCCGTCCGGCCGCCGACCCGACCGGAGGGGCACCGCGCCTCGGGTCGGCCGGCGATCCGCCGTCGTCGCGCAACATGCGATCTGCCGGCGCCACACGCGGGAAGAGGCCGGCGAGCGGTGGCGGTGGCGGTGGTGGCGGCCGCCGCCGCGGCTGGGGTCCGCTGGTGCGCATCGGCCTGATCGTCGGCGCCTGGGGGATGGTGCTGCTGATCGCCGGGCTGGCATGGCTCGCCTGGGACCTGCCCGGCATCGAGACCGCCGGCACCGCCGACCGCAAGCCCAGCCTGACGCTGCTGAGCAAGGACGACAGCTATCTGGTCGGGCTCGGCGAACTCTACGGGGCGGCGGTCGACATCGGCACGCTGCCGGCCTTCGTACCGCAGGCGCTGGTCGCCGTCGAGGACAGGCGCTTCTACGACCATGGCGGCCTCGACCCGCGCGGCTTCGCCCGGGCGATCTATGTGAACGTGACTGCCGGCGCCTTCGTCCAGGGCGGCAGCACGATCACCCAGCAGCTGGCGAAGAACCTGTTCCTGACGCCGGAGCGGACGCTGACGCGCAAGCTGCGCGAGGCCCTGCTGGCGCTGTGGCTGGAGCGGAAATACGACAAGGACGACATCCTCGAACTCTATCTGAACCGCGTCTATCTGGGCGCCGGCGCCTACGGCATCGACGCCGCCGCCCGCCGCTATTTCGGCAAGCCGGCGGCCGAGATCAGCCTCTGGGAGGCGGCGGTGCTCGCCGGCCTGCCGAAGGCGCCGTCGCGGCTCGCACCGACGCGCAATCCCGACCTCGCCGCCGAGCGGGCGCGCCTGGTGCTGTCGCTGATGGTCGACGAGGGCTACATCACGCAGAAGCAGGCGGACGCTGCCCGCCGCGACACCGTCGTCGTGGTGACCCCACCGGGCGAGGGCGACGAGGGGCTGCGCTATTTCGCCGACCTGGTGACGGACGAGGTCCAGGCGCACCTGGGCTTCATCGACCGCGATCTGCTGGTCAAGACGACGCTCGACCCGCGGATGCAGCAGGCCGCATACGACGCGTTGCGCAACGGCCTGACGCGCAAGGCGGGCCAGCCTGAGCAGGGTGCCATCGTCGCGATGACGCCGGGCGGGTCGGTGCGCGCGCTCGTCGGCGGCAGGGACTATGCCGAAAGCCAGTTCAACCGCGCGACCCAGGCGCTGCGCCAGCCGGGTTCGGCCTTCAAGCTCTTCGTCTTCCTGGCGGCCGCCGAGGCGGGCGTGCATCCGGACGACCGCTACACGGACGGGCCGATCTCGATCGGCGACTGGAGCCCGGGCAATTACGGCAACCGCTATTATGGCGACGTCACCGTCCGCGAGGCGGCGGCACGGTCGCTGAACTCCGTCGCCGTGCAACTCGCCGACCGCGTCGGGCCGGGAAGGGTCATCGAGGCGGCGGAACGGCTCGGCGTGCGGTCCGACCTGCGCCGCGACCTCAGCATCGCGTTGGGCACGAGCGAGGTCACGCTCATGGAACTCACCGGGGCCTATGCGACGATGGCGAACAAGGGGCTCGCCGTCTGGCCGCATGCGGTGCGCGAGATCACCGACCGCCAGGGCAACATCCTCTACCGCCGCGCCGGCGACGGGGAGGTGCGCGTCGTCGACGTCGACGATGTCGCGTCGGTCAACGACATGCTGGCCGCCGCCGTCGAGTGGGGCACCGGCAAGGGCGCTCGGCTGGACAGGCCGGCGGCCGGCAAGACGGGCACGACGCAGGATTCGCGTGATGCGCTGTTCGTCGGCTTCACGGCACAGCTGGTCGCCGGCGTCTGGACCGGCAACGACGACAACAGCCCGATGCGCGGCGTGACCGGCGGCGGCGTTCCGGCGCGCATCTGGCAGGACTTCATGCTGGCGGCGAACAAGGGCCTGCCGAAGCAGCCCATCCCCGGGGTCGGCAAGGTTCCGCCCAGGCCGGCACCAGCGCAGCCGGTCGCGGTGGCCGAGCCGCAGCGCGAGGGCAAGGGATGGGTTCCGTCCTTCCTGCCGAAGTCGTGGTTCGGCGGCGGGTCGTCCTCGTCCTCCTCCACGACCCATTCGGACAAGTGGAAGAGGGACAATTTCGAGAAGTTCGGCCAGTAGGTCATCCCGAACGAACTGGCCGGCGTCCAGGGGACGCCAGCCGGTACCGTATCGAAGGACAGTCGCCGTGAGGTCAGCCGGCGATGTTCTGCATCATCAGCTGCGGCAGGAAGAGGACGATCTGCGGGAAGGCGATCAGCAGGCCGACGCAGATGAGGTCGGCGACAACGAAGGGCCAGACCCCCTTGAAGATCGCCGACAGCGGGATGTCGGGTCTGACCCCGTTGACGACGAAGCAATTCAACCCGATCGGTGGGGTGATCAGGCCGATCTCGACCATCTTCACGACGATGATGCCGAACCAGATCGGATCGTAGCCGAGGGCGACGATGGCCGGGAAGACGACGGGCAGCGTCAGCAGCAGCATGCCGATGCCGTCCATGAACATGCCCAGGATGATGTAGACGAACAGGATCAGCAGCAGGATGACGAGCCGCGGAACCTCGATGTGGGCGATGTAGTCGGCGAAGGCGCCCGGCAGGCCGGTGAAGCCCAGGAAGCGGACGTAGATCAGGATGCTCCAGATGATCGTGAAGATCATGACCGAGAGCTTGCTGGTCTCCATCAGCGCGTCATAAAGGTTGCGCCACGACATCTCCCGCTTGGCGAGCGCCATGATGAAGATGATGAAGGCGCCGACGCCGCCGACCTCGGTCGGGGTCATGATGCCGGTGTAGATGCCGAACAGGATGACGCCGATGACGAAGATGATGCCCGAGGCGCCCTGCATCGAGCGGAAGCGTTCGCCCCAGGTCACGCCTTCGATCGACGGACCCAGCGCCGGGTTGATCATGACGCGCAGGACGATGATCGAGCCGTAGCAGAAGGCGGTCAGCGCGCCGGGGATGAAGCCCGCCAGGAGCAGCGCGCCGATCGACTGCTCGACGATGATGCCGTAGATCACGAGGATCGCGCTGGGTGGTATGAGCGATGCCAGCGTACCACCGGCGGCGACCACCGCGGCGGCCCTGCTGCGGTCGTAGCCGTAGCGCAGCATCTCCGGGTTGGCGACGCGGCTGAAGACGGCGGCGGTCGCCGTGCTGGCGCCGGAGACGGCGGCGAAGCCGGCGGTCGCGAAGATGGTCGCCACGGCGAGGCCGCCCGGCAACCAGCCGAGCCAGCAGCGGGCCGCGTAGAAGGCGCCCTGAGTCAGGCCCGCGTAATAGGCGAGATAGCCGATGAGGATGAACATCGGCAGGACCGACAGGGTGTAGTGGCTTGATTCGGAATGGGCGAGGAAGCCCGCCAGCCCCGTGCCCGGGTCCCAGCCGCGCAGGATGGCGAGGCCGATCAGTCCGACGATGCCCGAGGCGTAGGCGATGCGCACGCCGAGCAGGATGAGCCCGACCAGTGCGATGATCGATAGAATTCCGGCCGAATAAGCGTCCATGGATGTGCTCCTAACGGCGGCCGGCGCCGGTGCCCGGACGGTCGTCGACCGGGGCATCGTCGTGAATGATGTCGGCGATCTCCTCCTTCGCGTGTTCGGCCGCGTCCTTGATGATCGGGATCGCGACCGGCGTGGCGGTCGGATAGGCGATCAGGCGGAAATAGCCGAAGAGCTGGATCGTCAGGCGGATGAAGAGCAGGCTGAGGGCGATCGGCACGATCAGTTTCGACGGCCAGACCGGCAGCTGCGTGTCGATCGTGCTGTCGCCGATCTCGTAGGCGCGCAGGAAGTGCATGAAGCTGCGCCGGACGATGACGAAGATGTAGAGCATCGCGACGCTGGTGGCCAAGGCCTCGACGCACCAGAGGAACCGCCCCCGGAAGTTCGAGATGACCAATTCCATGCGGATGTGCCCGCCGAGGCGCTGACAGTAGGCCGCGCCCATGAAGGCGAACGTGGCCATGCTCACCTCGATCCAGTCGATGGCGCCCGGGATCGGTGCGTTGAAGATCTTGCGGCCGACGACCTCGCCGACCATGAAGAACATCAAGGCGAAGATCACCAACGCGGCGACGATGTTGAACGCGTCCTCTATGCGCGCCACGAACCTGTCGACCGCGCCGAGTGCCCCGCCTCCCTCGGACGGCGTATCAGCGGATAATGCCATTCGCTCCCTGCCTTGCGTGAATAGGGCCGGGCGTCGAGCCCGGCCCCGATGGACCCGTTTCCCGGATCAGGACCCGGCTTTCTTGGCTTCCGCCAGCACGACGTCAAGAATCTCTTTACCAGGGAGACCTCTTTTCGCCATGTCTGCGACCCACGCGTCCCATACCGGCTGGGCCGCCTTGGCCTCGAACTGTGCCCTGACCTCCGGCGCGTAGGTGATCCGCTCGAGGCCGGCGGCATCGAACATCGGGATGTTCTTGTCGTCGGCGGCCTTGTAGGCGGCGATCATCGCGTCGTAGGCGTCGGCCTTCGCGTCGACGAGCAGCGTCCGGTAGGCGGCCGGCAGCTTGTCGAATGCGGCGCGGCCGAGCAGCAGCGGGCAGTTGATGCTGCCCGGCGCCAGACCGTAGGTGTACCAGCGCGAGACCTCCTGGAGCTTGTAGGTCGCGTGCGCGTAGCTGAACGGCAGGGAGGCCGCCTGGAACGTCCCGCGCTCCAGTGCGGTGTATATCTCGGGAGACGGGACGGTGGTCGGCACGGCGCCCAGCGTCTTCATCGCCTCGCCGAGGCCGGCGAGGGCGCGGACGCGCATGCCCTTCCAGTCGTCGAGCGTCTTGGGCGCCTTGCCGGCGCCCATGAATTCGTATTGCGGCAGCAGCGCCGAGAAGAACGGGACCGAATCCCACTGCTGCAGTTCCTTGGCGATCGCCGGCTGCTTGTAGACCGCCTCGTGGACCTTCCTCTGGATCTCCAGGTTTCCGAACGGCAGGAAGGGCAGGTCGAGGACGCCGTTGAGCGGCGCCTTACCGGGGGCGTAGGAGATGCACATGATCCCGCCCTCGATGGCGCCGATCTTGATGCTGTCGAGGACTTCCTTCGCCGGCGAGACCGCCTCGGCGTAGTGGATCTTGATCGCGAAGTCGCCGCCGGTCTTCTCGGCCGCGATCTCGGCGATCCGCTCCATGCCCTTGGTGAAGGCGCGCGACGGTCCGTGTACGGACCAGTTCCAGGAGACCTTTTCGCCGGCCTGTGCCGAAGCGGCGGCGAGGCCGGCCGCAAGTATTGAAGCTGCAGCCAAACAGTTGTGCAGGCGCATGAATCTTTACCTCCCCGATCTTATGATTATGAGCGGCCGGACGTTGTTCCGGCCGCATCGTCGTCCGCATCTTCTATGGATGCATGGCAGGCAGAATATGCGTGGGCACGCGACCCGGCAACTGCGCCGGCCAAAGCCGGCCCGCACAGTCCGGGGCACCCGGTGTTGTCACCTGCGACGCGTACGACCGCGGGTCGTACGCGTCGCAGGGCCGATCAGTAGGCCCGGTCGACGCAGAACGCGGCTACGTCGGAGAGCATCTTGCGCATCTGCGACGGCGGGAAGCCCGTCAGCGCGTCGCTCGCGCGCCGGGCATGATCCCGTGCACGCTCGATCGTTTCTTCAATGGTCCGATGCCGGCGCATCAGGCTCGTCGCATGGTCCAGATCGCCGTCCTTCTGGTCGAGACTGGAGATCGTCCGGTCCCAGAAGGCGCGTTCCTCGGCGTCGCCGCGCTGGAAGGCCAGGATGACCGGCAGCGTCACCTTGCCCTCGCGGAAATCGTCGCCGATCGTCTTGCCCAGGGTCGCCTGCGGTGCGGCATAGTCCAGCACGTCGTCGATCAGCTGGAAGGCGAGGCCAAGGTGCAGGCCGTAGGCGTCGAGCGCCTCGGCCTCGGCCGCCGGCCGGTCCGCCACCACGGCGCCGATGCGCGTCGCGGCGGCGAACAGCGCCGCCGTCTTGCCGCGGATGACCTCCATGTAGTCGGCTTCCGAGGTCTCGGGGTGGTTCGCGGTGGTGAGCTGGAAGATCTCGCCCTCGGCGATCGTCGCGGACGCCTGTGCCAGGATGCGCAGCACCTCCAGCGACTGGGCGGAGACCATCAGCTGGAAGGCGCGGCTGAACAGGAAATCGCCGACCAGGACGCTCGCCTGGTTGCTCCACAGCGCGTTCGCCGTCGGCCGGCCGCGCCGAAGGTCGCTCTCGTCGACGACGTCGTCGTGCAGAAGGGTGGCGGTGTGGATGAATTCGACGCACGCCGCGAGGCCCAGGTGGTGCTCGCCCGCGTAGCCGCAGAGCCGCGCCGACGCCAGCGTCAGCATCGGCCGCAGGCGCTTGCCGCCCGCAGCGACGATGTGCCCCGCCAGCTGCGGAATCAGCCCGACGGGACTGTGCATCCGCTCGACGATGAGGGCGTTCACCTTCGCCATTTCGTCGCCGAGCTGCGCCCGCAGAGCGTCCAACGCATTTCGCGACGCGTCCCGCGCGTCGTGGTCAGTTTTCGCCGCGACGGCCAATGAGCCCTGCCTAGTTGACGCGTGCACCTGTGGTGGCGAGCATAGGCGCGGGTGCCCGCGGGTCAAGCAAGACGTCCGATGCCAGGGGAGGCCGGGATGCGCGAACTGACGCGGAGCAACGATGTGGTCTTTCTCTCGTGGCTGGTCGCGGCGCTGCGGGCGGAAGGCATCGAGGCGATCGTCCTGGACACCCATACCAGCATCATCGAAGGCAGCATCGGCGTGATCCCGCGGCGCGTGATGGTGACGAACGACGATTTCGAGGCGGCGCGCGGACTGTTCGAGCGTGCGCGCGAGGACGGCATCCATTGATCGCAACGGATCCGCCGGGCCTGGCCGTCGCCATGCCGGACGCGCGGGAGGCGGCGGCCGAAGGCCCGAGCGACGTGGCGGTTTCCGAAAACCGCCTGCTCGGGGGCCGGGTACGGCTGCGTCAGCCTGTCACGGGCTACAGGGCGGCGATCGACCCCGTACTGCTGGCGGCGACCGTGCCGGCCACGGCGGGCGAGCGTGTCCTCGACGTCGGCTCCGGCCCCGGTGCGGCCGGGCTCTGTCTGGCCGCGCGGGTGCCCGGCGTGCGACTGACGCTGCTGGAGGCGGATGTCCATGCGGCGGAGCGTGCGCGCGAGAATGCGGCGCTCGCGGCGGCCGACCCGCCCATCGCGGTGGTCGAAGCGGACGTCGCCGCCGCCCCGTGCGGACTGGGCCGCGCGGTCTTCGACCACGTGCTGACCAACCCGCCCTTCATGGAACCCGAACGCGGCACGCCGGCGACCGCCCGCGGCCGGTCCGCGCGCCACGAAGGCGGGGTGCCGCTCGCCGACTGGATCAGGGCCTGCGTCCTCTGGGTGCGTGCCGGCGGGACGGTCACCGTCGTCCACCGCGCCGACCGGTGCGACCAACTGATCGCGGCGATGGTCGCCGCCGGGCTCGGCGGCATTGCGGTGCTTCCCCTGTGGCCGCGGGCCGGAGAGCCCGCGAAGCGCCTCATCGTCCAGGGGCGCCGGGGCAGCCGGGCCCGTGCGCGCCTGCTGCCGGGCCTCGTCCTGCACGGCGATGTGCTGCACGGCGAGACCGGTACCTTCACCGCCGCGGCCGACGCCGTGCTCCGCGGCGCGACCGCGCTGCCGCTCTGAGCCGCCGGGATTGGAATTGCCCACCGCGCTCACTACTCTCGCACGATGGCAACACGTTGGAAGACGATCGACTGGCTCAAGGGCCTGCGCCGACCGGCGGCACCGGTGGTGGCGGTCGTCCGCCTGACCGGCATGATCGGCGACGTCGGCGAATACCGGCAGGGGCTGTCGCTGATGCGCCTCGCCGCGGTGCTGGAGACCGCGTTCACCCTGCGCAATCTCAGCGCCGTCGCGATCGTGATCAACTCGCCCGGCGGTTCGGCCGTGCAGTCGGCGCTGATCTCGACTCGGATCCGCTCGCTGGCGCTGGAGCACAACGTCCCGGTCATCGCCTTCGTCGAGGACGTCGCCGCCTCCGGGGGCTACTGGCTGGCGTGCTCCGCCGACGAGATCCTGGCGCACGAGGCCTCGATCGTCGGCTCGATCGGCGTGGTCGCCGCCGGCTTCGGCTTCCAGGCGCTGATGGAGCGGCTGGGAATCGAACGCCGGCTCCATACGTCCGGCGAGCGCAAGGCGCAGCTCGACCCTTTCCAGCCGGAGCAGCCGGAAGAGGTGGCGCGCCTGAAGACGCTGCTCGCCGACATGCACGAAACCTTCAACCGCATGGTGCGCGACCGGCGCGGCATCCGGCTGAAGGCGGATGACGAGGCGCTTTTCACCGGCGAGTTCTGGACCGGCCGGCGCGCTCTCGAACTCGGCCTGATCGACGGATTCGGCGAACTGCGATCCGTCATGCGCGCGCGTTACGGCGAACGGGTGCGGCTCCGCCTGGTCGGCGAGCGGCGGCCGATGCTGCGCCGCATGTTCAACCGGTCGAGCCTCTCCGTCCGGGTCTCCGGCGGACCGGACGGCGTGCGCGGGCTGGCGGACGCCGTCGTTTCCGCGGTCGAGGAGCGGGCGCTCTGGAGCCGGTTCGGCCTATGAACCCCATCACCGCTATAATCCGCTGGCGCGCTTCCGCCGACCGAAGGACGGACGCCACATGGGGTTGAGCATCGGCAAGCTCGTGGTCCTGGCCATCCTGATCGTCGCCGTGCTGTACGGCTTCCGCCTCTATCGTGCCTACCAGGACGGCCGGCTGGATGCCCACCGCCGCCGCCGGGTGCGCGAGCGGGCCGAGCCGGAGGGCGTGGTGGACCTGCAGCGAAACCCGCGCACCGGCGCCTTCGAACCGCGCCGCGGCGACGAGCCGCGCGAGCGCTGAGGCCTCGCCGCCGCCGGTGACGCGCCTTTGTTCCGGCCGTTCGACTTGTCGCTCCCGAGGCGCATCGCTATGGTGCGCCGCACTTCGGAACGGGTCGTTCAGGCGGGTTCGAGAGCATGGCGCGTGCGCCCAGCGGCAGCGGTGAGGGCAACAGCTTCCAGGAGCTGATCCTGAAGCTCCAGACCTATTGGTCGGGGCAGGGATGCGCCATCCTGCAGCCCTACGACATGTCCGTCGGCGCCGGCACCTTCCATCCGGCGACGACCCTGCGCGCCCTCGGCCCGGAGCCCTGGAGCGCGGCCTACGTCCAGCCGTCGCGCCGCCCGACCGACGGCCGCTACGGCGAGAATCCGAACCGGCTGCAGCACTATTACCAGTTCCAGGTGATCATGAAGCCGGCCCCGGCCGACATCCTGGAGCGGTATCTGGGATCGCTGGCGGCCATCGGCCTGGACCATCGCGACCACGACATCCGCTTCGTCGAGGACGACTGGGAGAGCCCGACGCTGGGTGCCTGGGGCCTCGGCTGGGAGGTCTGGTGCGACGGGATGGAGGTGACGCAGTTCACCTATTTTCAGCAGGTCGGCGGCTTCGACTGCAACCCGGTCTCCGGCGAGATCACCTACGGGCTGGAGCGTCTGGCGATGTATGTCCAGGGTGTGGAGAACGTCTACGACCTGGACTTCAACGGCCACGGCCTGACCTATGGCGACGTGTTCAAGCAGGCCGAGCGCGAGTTCTCCACCTACAATTTCGAGAAGGCCGACACGGCGCTGCTGTTCCGGCATTTCGGCGACGCGGAGAAGGAGTGCGCCGCGTTGATCGGCGCCGGCCTGCCGCTGCCGGCCTACGACCAGTGCATCCAGGCGAGCCACACCTTCAACCTTCTCGACGCCCGCGGGGTGATCAGCGTGACCGAGCGTGCCGCCTATATCGGCCGGGTGCGGGCGCTGGCGCGCGGCTGTGCCGAGGCCTGGCTGAAGGCGCGCGGCCATCTCGCCGAGGCGGGCTGAGATCATGGCCGAACTGCTCATCGAGATCCTGACCGAGGAAATCCCGGCGCGCATGCAGGCGCGCGCCGCGGAGGACTTCAAGCGGCTGCTGACCGAGCGTCTGGCGGGGGCCGGGCTCGCCTTCGACACGGCGCGCGCCTTCGTGACGCCGCGGCGGCTCGCCGTCGTCGTCGACGGCCTGCCGGAGCGCCAGCCGGACACGACCGAGGAGCGCAAGGGACCGAAGGTCGGCGCGCCGGACAAGGCGGTCGAGGGCTTCCTGCGCGCCGCCGGTGTCGCCAGCCTCGACCAGTGCGAGCAGCGCGCGGTCGGGAACGCGATGGTCTGGTTCGTCGTGCGCCGGCGCGAAGGCCTGCCGACGCGCGAGGTCCTGCCCGCGCTGATCGCCGGCGCGATCCGCGACATTCCCTGGCCGAAGTCGATGCGCTGGGTCGCCGATTCGCCGGCCCGCTTCGTCCGGCCGCTGCACGGCATCGTGGCGCTGTTCGACGGGGCGGTACTGGACGGCGGCTACGACGTCGGCGGTGCGGTCGGGACCCTTGCCTTCGGCGACACGACGCGCGGTCATCGCTTCCTTGCGCCGGAGCCGTTCACGGTCCGCGACTTCGCCGACTACGGTGTGCGCCTGCGCGAGGCCTACGTGCTGCTCGATCCGGTGGAGCGGCGTTCGATCATCCTGGCCGAGGCGCGACGGCTCGCGGCCGACGAAGGGCTGGTGCTGCGCGAGGACGAGGGGCTGCTGGACGAGGTCACCGGCCTCGTGGAGTGGCCGGTCCCCTATGTCGGCGGCATCGACGAGGTCTTCATGACCGTCCCGCCGGAGGTGCTGGTGGGCTCGATGCGGGCGCATCAGAAATATTTCTCGCTGGAGACCGCCGACGGCCGGCTGGCACCGCGCTTCGTCGTCGTCGCCAACACCGAGACGCGCGACGGCGGCCGGCAGGTGATCGCCGGCAACGAGCGCGTGCTGCGCGCACGCCTGTCCGACGCGAAGTTCTTCTGGGACCAGGACCGGCGCGTCGCACTGGCGGATCGCCTGCCGTCGCTCGACCGGATCGTCTTCCACGCGAAGCTCGGCAGCGTCGGCGACAAGGTGCGCCGCCTGCGCAGCCTCGCCGCGACGCTCGCCCGCCACATCCCCGGCGCCGACGCGCCGTCGGTCGAGGCCGCGGCGACCCTGTGCAAGGCGGACCTGGTCACCGGCATGGTCGGCGAGTTCCCGGAGCTGCAGGGCCTGATGGGGCGCTATTACGCCCTGGAGGAGGGCCAGCCGGCACCGGTGGCCGAGGCGATCGCGCGCCACTATGCGCCGCAGGGGCCGGGCGACGCCTGCCCGACCGATCCGGTGGCTGTGGCCGTGGCGCTCGCCGACAAGATCGATACGCTGACCGGCTTCTTCGCCATCGGCGAGAAACCGACCGGCTCGCGCGATCCCTACGCGCTGCGCCGCGCCGGCCTCGGCATCATCCGGCTGATCCGCGAGAACGGCCTGCGGGTCGCCCTGCGCCCAGCCTTCGCCGCGGCGCACGCGCTCTATGCCGGCCAGGGGACGGTGCCGGAGGGGACGGTGCCGGAGGGGACGGCGCCGGAAGATCGCGGCGCCGACCTCGTGGCCGACGAACTGCTCGACTTCCTCGCCGACCGCCTGAAGGTGCATCTGCGCGAGGAGGGGGTTCGGCACGATCTTGTCTCGGCCGTCTTCGCGCTGGGCGACGAGGACGATCTGGTGCGGCTGCTGGCGCGGGTCGAGGCGCTGGGCGCGTTCCTGGCGACCGACGACGGCGCCAACCTGCTGATCGCCTATCGGCGCGCCGCCAATATCGTCGCGATCGAGGAGAAGAAGGACGGCGCCCGCTACGACGGCGCGCCGGAACGGGACCGGCTCCGCGAGGAGGAGGAGGTCGCGCTGGCGATGCGTCTCGCGACGGAGCGGGGGGCGATTTCGGATGCCGTTCGCGCCGAGGCGTTCGGCGACGCGATGCGCCGCATGGCCGGCCTGCGTCCCGCCATCGACGCCTTCTTCGACAAGGTGACCGTCAACGTCGAGGAACCGGCGGTGCGCGCCAACCGTTTGCGCCTGCTGGCGCAGATCCGGGATACGATGCAGGTGGTCGCGGATTTCTCCAAGGTCGAGGGTTGACCGGCGCCGGTGACGATCGGGGCGGGCCGATCGGGCTTCTCGGCATCTGCCGTCCGCAACGAGCGCCGGACCTTTACGACAAGCGCTCCGAAACGAGGGTCGGACAATGACGCAGTGGGTCTACGGCTTCGGTGACGGCAAGGCGGAAGGCCGGGCCGACATGCGCGAGCTGCTGGGCGGCAAGGGTGCCAACCTCGCCGAGATGAGCAATCTCGGCCTGCCGGTTCCGCCCGGATTTACGATCACCACGGAAGTCTGCACCTTCTATTACGCGAACGGCCAGACCTATCCCGGCGATCTCCAGGCGCAGATCGACGCCGGCCTGCAGCAGATCGAACGGATCACCGGCATGGTCTTCGGCGACCCGGCCAAGCCGCTGCTCGTGTCGGTCCGGTCGGGCGCGCGCGCCTCGATGCCGGGCATGATGGACACGGTCCTCAACCTCGGCCTCAACGACGAGACGGTCGAGGGGCTGGCCAAGGCGGCCGATGACCGGCGCTTCGCCTATGACAGCTATCGCCGCTTCATCCAGATGTATGGCGACGTCGTGCTCGAGGTCGACCACTCGCTGTTCGAGGAGGCGCTCCAGATCATGAAGGAGCGCAAGGGCGTGTCGCTGGACACGGAACTCGCCGCCTCCGACCTGGAGAAGCTGGTCGAGGAGTATAAGAAGGTCGTCGCCGACCAGCTCGGCCGGCCCTTCCCGCAGGATCCGCGCGAGCAGCTGAAGGGCGCCATCGGCGCCGTCTTCGGCAGCTGGATGACGGCGCGCGCCGTAACCTACCGGCGGCTCAACAGCATCCCGGAGAGCTGGGGCACGGCGGTCAACGTGCAGGCCATGGTGTTCGGCAACATGGGCGACACCAGCGCTACCGGCGTCGCCTTCACCCGCAACCCGTCGACCGGCGAGCGCCGCCTCTACGGCGAATACCTGGTCAACGCCCAGGGCGAGGACGTCGTCGCTGGCATCCGCACGCCGCAGCACCTGACCCTGGCGGGCAAGGAGGAGCACGGCTCCGACCTGCCGGCGATGGAGGAGGTCATGCCGGAGGTGTTCGGGCAGCTGGTCGACATCCAGAACCGCCTGGAAAGCCACTATCGCGACATGCAGGACATCGAGTTCACGGTCCAGCAGGGCCGGCTCTGGATGCTGCAGACGCGCAGCGGCAAGCGCACGGCGGGTGCCGCCCTGCGCATCGCCGTCGACATGGTGGAAGAGAAGCTGATCTCGGAATCCGAGGCCGTGCGCCGCATCGAGCCGCAGTCGCTTGACCAGCTGCTGCATCCGCGCCTGGACCCGGACGCGCCGCGCACCGTGCTGGCGCGCGGTCTGCCGGCCTCGCCCGGCGCCGTCTCCGGCAAGGTCGTCTTCAGCGCCGACGAGGCCGAGGCGATGGCGCAGAAGGGCGAGGACGTGATCCTCGTCCGGATCGAGACGAGCCCCGAGGACATCCACGGGATGCACGCGGCGCGCGGCATCGTCACCAGCCGCGGCGGCATGACTAGCCATGCGGCGGTCGTCGCCCGCGGCATGGGCCGCCCCTGCGTTGCCGGTGCCGGCGAGCTGCGCATCGACTACAAGGCGCAGACCCTGTCGGCGCGCGACAAGACCGTCTCGCGCGGCGAGACGATCACCATGGACGGGTCGACCGGCGAGGTGATGCTGGGTGCCGTCGCGACGATCCAGCCCAAGGTCTCCGGCGATTTCGCCAAGCTGATGGTCTGGGCCGACGGCATTCGCCGCCTGAAGGTGCGCACCAACGCCGAGACGCCGGCCGACGCCGAGGCGGCGATCAAGTTCGGCGCCGAGGGCATCGGCCTGTGCCGGACCGAGCACATGTTCTTCGACGGCGAGCGCATCATCGCGGTGCGCGAGATGATCATGGCCGAGGACGAGGCCGGCCGCCGGGCGGCCCTCGCCAAGATCCTGCCGATGCAGCGCGAGGATTTCGCGGCCCTGTTCCGCATCATGGCGGGCCTGCCGGTGACCATCCGCCTGCTCGACCCGCCGCTGCACGAGTTCCTGCCGCGCACCGACGAGGAGATGCGCGAGGTCGCGGCGGCGTCCGGCAAGTCGATGGACATGGTCCGGCATCGCGCGCTGCAGCTGCACGAATCCAACCCGATGCTCGGCCATCGCGGCTGCCGCCTCGGCATCTCCTATCCGGAGATCTACGAGATGCAGGCGCGCGCCATCTTCGAGGCGGCGGTCGAGATCGGCAAGGAGACCGGCAATCCGGTCGTGCCCGAGGTGATGATCCCGCTGGTCGGCATGCCGAAGGAACTGGAGCTGCTGAAGGAGGTCGTCGACCGCGTCGCCAAGGAGGTCATGACGGCGTCCGGCGTGCAGATCGACTATCTGGTCGGCACGATGATCGAACTGCCGCGCGCCGCGCTGATGGCGCGCGAGATCGCGAAGAGCGCCGAATTCTTCAGCTTCGGCACGAACGACCTCACGCAGACCACCTTCGGCATCTCGCGCGACGATTCCTCCTCCTTCCTCGACGCCTATCAGCGGCGCGGCATTTTGGAGAAGGACCCCTTCGTCAGCCTCGACGTCGAGGGCGTCGGCGAACTGGTGAAGATCGCCGCCGAACGCGGCCGCCAGACCCGTCCCGACATCAAGCTCGGCATCTGCGGCGAACACGGCGGCGACCCCGAATCCGTGATGTTCTGCCACGAAGCCGGCCTCGACTACGTGTCCTGCTCCCCCTACCGCGTGCCGATCGCCCGGCTGGCCGCGGCGCAGGCGGCGATCGGGAAGTAGGGGTGCGGGTACACAGGCACATCGTTTGTTATGCTATGTCTCGTGACCAACGACCGTTGGGATCAGGAGAATTCTGTGAATCGAGATCAGGACAAAAAGCCCGTCACGCACGATGCGGCGGAGGTGCGCAAGGAGGCCTGGGTCACACCGGAGATGTCCGACTATCAGATCGACGCGCTCACCGAAGGACCCGGCCCCTTCGGCGCTGCCGAAGGCGGGTTATATAGCTGACCATTTGGACGCTCCCCCCGGGCGGGCTAGCGCCCGTGCCGATGGCCCGTCTGCGGTAGTGTTGTATGCGCCTGACGATGCGCTGAGGCGCGTTCGTAATGCGCCATCTGGCACATGGTCGGGCAGGAATCGCGGTTTTCGCTTCCGATGTCCGGACATCATATGAACACCGGCTGCTTCATTCGTCGGGTTGATGGCTTCGCGCACATTGGTGCCGACGGCCTGGTCATCGGTCCTTCGGACCGGCCGGTCCTGCTCAGTGCCACCGGCAGGCGGATCTGGGAAGCCGCCGAATACGCCACCACCGTGGATCAGATCTCCGCCGCTCTGACGGCGCGATACGACATCGACGCAGAGACCTGCCGGCGTGAGGTGGATCGCTTCCTGAGCATGCTCGGCGGCAGAGGTCTGATCGTCGAGGTGAACGCACCCGACCCGATGCGCGACCGGTATCTGTCACTGATCAAGCGGGCGCTGGTCAACCTGATCTATGTCGACAACGAGCAGCGGCTGTGGCTGCTCTGCGGTCCGGACGGGCCGCCGGCCGCGCCGCCGAGCCAGACGCATATGCGCGACATCCGCTACCGCGAGCCGGCGGC
>Ga0114915_1000416_pt1 | contig 19651 bp, 7 predicted proteins | sample MalvirAntarct_55_FD_87288 | JGI IMG/M metagenome (GOLD analysis project Ga0114915, IMG submission 87288) | Marine viral communities from the Global Malaspina Expedition - Malaspina viral metaG Antarct_55 | ecosystem: Environmental > Aquatic > Marine > Oceanic | place: South Georgia Island...
AACTATTTCACCTGCTTTAAGCGCTACAATACCACAAGATTATGTTAACTATGTTAACATTTCATACATAGATTCTATGGGAGTTAAGCACCCTATATACCCAGCTAATAACTTAACTATTGCTCCGTACGAAGTTCCTTTACAGGATGATGATGGCAATCCAACTATGGATAATTTTGGTGATAACCTAGAGGGTTCTTCTCAAACATTAGAAAGATGGGCTAGCGCAAATGATAGTTTATTAAATGGTAATATAACTGCTGAAGAATATTTTGCTTACAGCGGATGGTTAACAGGTAATCCTTTTCTAGGGCAAAAATATGGCAACGATCCTCAGTATGCTCAAAAAAATGGTTGGTTTAATATGAACGAAAGAGATGGGACTATATCTTTTTCATCAAATTTAAAAGATCGTTTAATAGTACTTGAATACATTTCTGATGGATTAGCTTATGACTTAGATATGAGGATACCTAAGATGGCGGAGGATGCTTTATATGCTCACATGTTGTATTCTATATTAGCTAGCAGAATAAATCAACCAGAATACGTTATACAAAGATTAAAGAAGGATAGATCAGCTAAATTAAGAAATGCAAAAATAAGGTTATCAAACATTAAACTATCAGAGATAGTGCAGGTAATGAGAGGTAAATCTAAATGGATTAAATCGTAATTAAATGGCTCAAGAAATTAAGAATACATTTCTAAAATCCAAGATGAACAAAGATCTTGATGATAGAATACTGCCCAATGGCGAATATAGAGATGCTTTAAATATATCCGTAGGTAGATCGGAAGATAATGACGTAGGTGCATTAGAAAATATTATTGGAAACGACTTATTATCTGCTACAAATTTAAACAGCAGCGGGTTAGAAACAATAGGTATTTATGCTAGTGACACTAATGAGGCTATTTATGTTTTTTTAACCAATTATACAGATAATAATCCTAACGAGCCAACTCCGGCACCTGAAAACACACTACATTATATTTACTCTTATAACTCCAACACTAATCAATATACCAAATTAGTTGAAGGATCATTTTTAAATTTTTCTAAAACTAATAGAATAATAGGTATAAACTTATTGGAAGAATTATTGTTTTGGACGGATAACAGAAATCAACCTAGAAAAATAAATATAACATTAGCGATCGTATCAACTAATAGTACGAGCTCTACTGGTGTATACAATAGTAATAGCAAGACACCGGCACCTACCCCAGCTCCACCAGCTATAAGTTCTAGTTATTATACTAAAGAACATCAAATATCTGTTGCTAAATACAGTCCTTACCAAGCTATAGAATTATATACTAAAACCACTATTTTAAATGCAGCTAACACAGTAAATGATTCTATTTATGTTATTGGTGATTTTGTAGATTTTTATACTCCTTATATTGGAGCCGTTATGACTAGTGCTAATAATAATGGCACTAAATATTTAGTAGTAGAAAGCGTAACAATTCAAAACAACGGTAATACTAGAATTAAAGCTAATAAAACAATAAATCCCGTTCCTGTAATAGGAGAGCTGTGGACATTAACAAAGTCAACAATGACTAATGAAAATGACAATGTTAATTGGCCTGGAGACCCTAATTATTTAGAAGATGTTTATGCTAGGTTTAGCTATAGGTTTAAATATGACGATAATGAGTATTCATTAATGGCTCCATTTACTCAAATTGCATATATACCTACTCAAAAAGGATTTTGGATTAACGGAGATGAGAATGCCGCCTATCAATCTACTGTTGTGCAGTTTATGAAAAACAATGTACAAAACATAGGCTTAGTTATCTCTCTTCCGGATGAAATTAGAAATTTAGAAACAAATTATAAAATACAAGAAATAGATATTTTATTTAGAGAAGCTGGTAGCTTAGCTGTTAAAGTATTGGAAAGCTTACCTATCTCTATTATTAATGCTGTCTCAACCACACAGACTAATACTAGTAACACATACACTTATGATTATCAATCGCGTAAGCCTTACAGGGTATTGCCAGAGGCTCAAACCGTAAGAGTTTATGACAAAGTACCTATAAGGGCATTTTCTCAAGAAAGCGCAGGAAGTAGAATAATATACGGCAATTATATAGATAAGCATACACCCCCGGAAACTTTAGATTATAATTGCAGAATATCTAATAAGTTAAGTTTTGGTAAATTTACTAATTTTGTAGAGTATCCAAATAGTTCTGTTAAAAGAAATAGAAATTATCAAATAGGATTTGTGCTGGCTGATAAATACGGTAGATCTTCACCTGTAATATTATCTTCTGTAGATAAAGGTGTTATTTCTGCTACAGAAGGCTTTTTCTCAGGATCTACAATATATAGCCCTTATGATGACGCTGATACTGGCACCGATATAAAAACTTGGTTTGGGGACGCAATTTCTGTAACAGTTAATTCTAATATAGAATCTTTTTTAAATAGTACAACAGGTACTCCAGGACTTTATGCTCCAGCAATTAATTATGAAAACAGCGGTATTGGATACGCTGTTGCTAACAGTGGCACTATATCAAGTAATATTTATACTTTTTCTATAGATCCAGTTTTTCAAACAACAAATAAAAACGTGCCAAGAATTGGCGATTATCTAAGGGGTGAATATACCGATTATGTTGAAGTAACCAACGTGGTTAATCCAACGGGCTCCCTTACTTATACTATTACAACTATAGGACAGGTAAATCAGTCTTATTTGTGGATTGAACCCCCTACAGGTATTCCAGTTTTAAGATTTGCTTACGACATTAATGATTTAGGATGGTATTCTTATAAGGTTGTCGTAAAGCAGACCCAACAAGATTATTATAACGCTTACTTGCCAGGATTTCTTAATGGATATCCTGTATCTAAACTTGATCCAGATTCAATATCCAACCCTAAAGACCCTTTTGTAGAATTTCCTACAGATGAACTTAACAAAACAGCTCATGTTGTTTTATTAAATGACAACATCAATAAAATACCTAGGGATTTAGAAGAAGTTGGACCTCAACAAAGACAATACAGATCTTCAGTTAAATTGTATGGGAGAGTTAATAACTTTATACTAACAGGTGATAGTCAAAAAAATAGACAATATTTTCCTAGGACTAGTTCCAGTGCAAATGCAACAAACGATGTGGCATCCACCATTGCTTCCGCTAGAGAGTTGGAGTTCACTCCAGATTTTATTTATAATTCTGCAGGATTATACCAGTTAAATACAAATCCGTATATAGCTAGAATATCCACATCGGAAGATAGCACTAATAACCCGTTAGGAGTTGCTTTGTCGCAGTTGCCTACAGGTGATCCCCCTGTGGCCTTGCCTGTTTTAACACCTATATTAACTATTTACGAAACTGAAGCTCAAGAATCATTATTAGATATATATTGGGAAACAACTACCGAAGGATTAATATCAGACTTAAATGAAGATATTTCTACAAGTACAGGGGGTGGTGCGCAAATTCAAATAGCAGGAGTATCTTTAGAAGAAAGTGATACAAGAGGTACCGCTATAACAGATTATTTTTATGCCCTTAGCGCAGAAGGACAAATACTTACTACCAGTGTTTTTAGTAATTTAAGAGTAACAAATGCTGATGGCAATATCGTAACCCGCGACTTTGATCTTCAAAATGCAGCGGTGGGTTCACCTGAAGAAGGGGGGGCTAGAATTATACTACAAAATGAATTAGTTTTTACATCGGTATCCGCTCAAAGAGATATATTTACTTTTGTATTTACAGCAGAAATTTTTAACGCGGCAGGTGTTTCTCAAGGAACTACCCAACAATCTATTACAGGAGCTTTAAGTAATATAATTCCTGACATTGTTTATAGTCATAATAGCGGAGATACTAATATAATTATTGCTGAAGATGTAACAGAAATTGTTCCAGCAAGTGGTTTTGCTAATTCTGAAAACGGAGCATCTTCTAATAAAACTTTAGGTTTAGAATGGTCAATGGAAGTATTTCCCATTGGATCCGATGTACCTATTGCACTCAATACAATTAATTGGGAGATTGATACAACCACAGGGGAAATAACAAAACCTCCCTATGGAGTAGACATAGGCTCTTATACTATAACAGTAACATTAAAAGATGCTAGCGGAGGAGAGGGTTTTAAATTTGATACTTTAGATCTTAATGTACAGGTAAAACCTGCATTAGTTAATGAAGGTGTCATTCCACAGGTTTGTACTACAACTACTCGAACGATTAATATGTCTAATGCAGATGATAGAAAAGACGTTAAAGCGATTGGTTCTGTTGATTTCTACAAAGATTCGAATAATGCAGGATTTAGAAATCCTGTTAATGGTATATTTTATATTTCAGGAGACGATTTAAGCCCTGATCAAGATACTTATAATGAAGATAATCCAATGCAGGGGACTAACGCATTCTGGGACCTTCAACTTTCTGATGGTTGGGATTTAAACATATATAGAGTTGGTAATGCTGGCCATACAAAGGGAACACTAGCTATGTCTATTAATATGTTTATGAATCCTGACGATTTTGATGGCCCTAAAGACTGGTCTTTTGACCATGTATTAGGTGTTAAAACAGTTAAATGGTACTATAGGCTTGCGGCGGAATTTCCTCTTTACCCTGCTACAGAATGGGCTCCTATGCCAACAGAGGCAGATGCAAACAGAAGCGGCATGTCTTTCCCATTTGCAGATACTCATAAACCTTTAAGAAAAGACGTATGCCCTGAAAACACCGATAGAACTCCTTGGTGGGCTGACGGCACACTACCGCAGGGTTTTATTTTACAACCTAATATTGGTAATAAAGCTCCTCTATTTTGTTGGAGTACTTACAATACAGATTTGCATGTAACAGGCGTTAGAACATCTAATTATAAGGCATATCCTTTAGCAATTAGCGCTGAAAGAAAAATAGAATATGCTATTGTTGTTGAGCAATTAACTTCAGTTAGTTGTACTGGAAGATCTGCTAGCTTACAAGGTTTTGATTGCGCAACAGCTTGGGTTACTATAACCGATTTAAACAATTCTCAGTGCGTTCCCGTAAACGGTAGTAATGCGGTTGATGGTTTTTCTAATAACATTTTAGAAGTACAAAGATCTACTGAAGAAAACGGGCCTCAAGAAGGAAATCTTTGGCTAAAGACCCCTGCCACTGATGACTTTCCTATTTTATATACAAATATATATTTTGGCGAAATGATTTCCACTTTATTTACTGATGAGGGAATGACCATACCTTATAAGCCAGCTTCAGCTGATGAACAATTCATTAATTATAATTATAAAGAGTTAAGCTCAGGGGTGATTTATTCAAACCCTGAAACTGGTAAAGAATTTCCAGTTACTCAACTTCAGTGGGCAGCTTCTTTTAATAGTATTACAGGAAGTAAGATATTGCCAAATGATCAAGTTGGATCTATTTTTACTTCGAGCAAGCCTGAAGTTAATATTGATGGCAGTAGAAATCCTATATACAATAAAGCAACAGCAACAACTATACAAACTCAAAATGGACAATACTTTTCTCAATGGCCCCCTAATGAACCTTACACCCCAAATGACGGTCCTTGTTAATATTTATTTATAAAATTAAAAAAAATGTCAGCAACATTAGAATTAAAATACTTTAACACTTTTTGGCTAAAAAAAATGGCTAATATTGTAGATGTAGCGCCTGGAGTAGAAAATATTAATTATGTTCTTACAAATGCTACCGCTACCACTACTATTACGGTGAGTGGTGGATCCTTGACAGTGAAACAAATGAATGTTGGTCAAGAAGTAACTATGTCTTATTTGGATAGCGCTAATGGAATAGTAAGAAACTATTCTAGTCATGTAGTTAGTAGAGGGGCTGGGGCTGTAACCGAATTTATTGTTGCAGTAGCTCCTACTGGTATTGTTGCACCTAAAACCGGAGAAACGACAGTATCTATTAATTTTGGAAAAATTATTAATTTTGACAATATACCTAGCTCTTATGATGGCAGTACTACTTTAGATTGGATGATTGAAGAATCTAGGATTAGAGGTGGTTATAATAATACTTCTGTTGACTTAGGTGTTAAGGCTTATTTAGTTGAAGACGATAGTGTTCAAATAAATAAATTTAGTGGTTTAATATATTCAGGTATATTTAATTCTAGAACAGGTATAAATCAAACTAATCAGTTTTCAGTTGCGGAAGATATTACAAGAACTATAGATCCTGCTAATGGCTCTATTCAAAAGCTTTATGCAGAAGATACTAATCTTATTATATTTCAAGAAGAAAAAGTAAGTAAATCTTTAATAGATAAAGACGCTATATATTCAGCTGAAGGAAACGCTAGTGTTACTAGTCGTAATTTAGTTATAGGCCAAAATGTTGCTTTTGCAGGAGAATATGGAATAAGTAAAGATCCAGAATCTTTTGCGGTTAATGGCTATAGAAAGTACTTTACAGATAGAGAACAGAACGTGGTTTGTAGATTATCTATGGATGGGATTACTCCAATATCTAACTTTGGTATGGCTGATTTTTTTAGAGACAAATTATCTAAAGTAGGAAATAGCGGAATAATTCTTGGCGGATGGGATGCTCATAACAAGCAATATGTTGTTTCATTGCAGCAGTCCCCTGCAGCTAGGACTAGTTCTTTTTCAACATTAGCGTTCGATGAAGCAGTAAAGGGTTGGGTTAGCTTATTTAGCTATCGCCCTGACCAAATGATTAGTTTAAATAATAATTTTTATTCAACTAAAGACGGTAAGATTTATGAGCATTATAAACTTTTAAGTACTTCAGATGCGAGATCCGTATGGTATGGAACAGCTTATGAATCTAAAGTAACATTTATTTTTAACCAAGGTCCTTCCATAATAAAAAACTTTCAAACTATAAACTACGAAGGTAATGATGGGTGGATTATGAATAGCTTTTTAACAGATGTGGATACTGCTTTACCTATAACTCCTTCTGTTAAAGCTAGAACCATTCAAGAAATGCAAAATTTAATGTTGCAAAATACATTTAAATTAAAAGAAAATAAATATTATGCTAATTTAGTAAATAGTACACCTTCATTATTTGGCGAAATTGTTGGGGGCTCTTCCTCTTCCGGACTTAAAGGCTTTTTTGGGGAAATAACTATGTCCGTGCCAAATTCTATTAATAATGCTGTAAGTACTGAGGGCAAAAAAGAATTATTTGCTGTTAGCGCAGGTTTCGTGCGATCATCTTAAATTAAATTTAATGAGTAATATAACAAAAAAAGTAAAACAAATTGTAGAATACGAAAAAGACATTGCTACAGGTATTGAAGAAATAAAACAATTTTTAATACATCCAGATACTAAGCAAGCGGAATTACCTCCAAAGCATTCTTTTTCTCCGGGCATGTATGTTAGAGAGCTAGCAATACCAGAGGGCACTTTGCTTATAGGCAAAATTCATAAGCATCAACATCATAACTTTTTAATGAAAGGAACTATAATAGTTCTTACTGAAGCAAATGGTGTTGAGCTATTACAGGCTCCCCTAATGATTGTTTCTGAACCGGGAACACAAAGAGTAGGCTATGCCTTAACGGACTCTATATGGACAACCGCACACGCAAATGAAGATGATGGACAAGATATTAAAGTAATAGAAGACAGAATAGTTGTGGAAGAAAAATCACAATATTTGGAATACAAAGAAAAATTAACTAAAAAATTATTAACATGAGTGTACTTATGGCAGGCTCCGCGGCAGTAGCGATTGGAGGCGCAATATATAAAGGTGTTCAAGCTAAAAACGCTAGAGAAGCGGCTGAAATGCAACAAGCTATGATGCAAAGACAAATAACAGCGTTTGAAAACAATCGTCAAGACGTTATAAACCCTTATTCTGAGGTTAAGTCATTAGCCGATTTAGCAACAGACTTAACTAGTAACATGGGTAATGCTTTTGATAATTTAGGAGTTGCTACCCAAGCTGCTGAAATACAAATGGAACAAACAGATATTGCTTTAGCAAATACATTAGATACTTTACAGGCAACAGGAGCAAGTGCAGGTGGAGCTACTGCATTAGCACAAGCGGCCGCTAGAAGTAAACAAGGTGTTGCTGCTAATATTGAGCAACAAGAATCTCGCAACATGATGGCTCAAGCTAAAGGTGAAGAAAATCTTAATAGACTTAAAGTAAGTGAAGGAGCAAGAGTTCAAGGCTTACAAATAGCTGAAGGCGGAAGGGAACAAATGGCTAATGCTCAAGGTAGAGCTTTTGAATTTAGTTCTCAAGAGAATAGAGACAATATGCAGTTGAATAGAATGGCTGGGCAAGAAGCTCAAGCAAGAATGGATATATCTACGCAAAATGCAAACATGGATGCTGCAATTAGCGCCGGTATTAGTGGAGTAAGTTCCGGATTACAAGCGGGAGCTTCAATGTCAAACGATCGAGCAATTGCAGAACTTGAATTTCCAAAATAAACAAAATAAAACAATGGCTAAACAAACAAAAACAGGTGGGGCTTACGCAAACTACCAAGTAATAAAGACCGGAGATACCACAGGTTCTTCTAAAGCTTTAGCTGAAGGCATGGCTGGTATAGCCGGAACTCTTGCTCAAAATTCAAAAAATCTTTATGCAGCTAGGAAAGAGCAATTAGCGAAGGTTGAACAAAGTAAAAGAGATTTACGTGCTAAAGGACAAATCCGTGTAGAAGAGTCACAAAAAATTCTTCTTAATGCAGATACCAAAATAAAAAGCGCAAGCATTTCTGATAAATTAAAAGAAGGTTTTACGTCAGGTTTCCAATCATTAACAGACATAATAGCGAAATCAGGAAATACGCTTGACAACAAAGATTCTACAGACGAAGAAATGAAACAAGCTAATGCAGATATTTTTAAAGCTAAAAAAAGCATAAACAGCCTTAATCTGACTTTAAAAAAATCACAAGAAATGCAGGTCAATGCTATTGAGAATTTAGCTAACACACAATCTTTAGGACCTACTTGGTCATATAATTCAATTGACGTAACTGAAACAGATTTTGATACATTTGAAGGTGACTTAAAACCGGGTGATTTAAATTACGATATTACTAAGCCTTTTAACGGGGCTGTTCCAAAAAACAAAATGGTATCAGATAACGGATCAACAATGGAAGGTTGGAATGCAGCTCACGCTAATTCAGCGGGTACCACTATGTATTTAAAAGAAAAAGATGGACAATTTTTTCTTGGAGGTTCTGGTTCTTTAATGGTTGAGGGCAAGGAAGAAAGCTGGAAATACGAGACTGATATTAATTCGTATAACAACCCTGCCTATTCTACTACAACTAAATATACACCATTAATTCCGGAGGCTAGTCAACAAGTAGTTGATCAAATGTATGGTAAGGACTCAGAAGGCAAATCTACAGGTAAAATAGATTCTTCACTAATAATGAAAAATGACAAAGGCGTAGAAGTAACATTTTTAAATCCAGATGATGGGATCCAATATACTCAAATAAGAAAAGATACTTTTGGAGCTAATATAATACAAGCGTCAGATGTTGCTTTATCAAAATTTGATGCTATTAACAATATTCACGATAAAAACAATATATTGCAAGACATGTTAAAAATTACCAAAGAAGAAGGTAATAAATTGTACAATCCAAACCCAAAAATTGCCAAACCCGCAAGGGAAAAACTGCAAGCAGCTATTTTTAATAAAACAAAAGGAGAAGCATTAGCTTCATTAAACCTTAAAGAAATTGGAGATAACCTTTATAAAGTTTCAGATGTACAACCTCCAAAGCCTAAAAGTAATACACCTACTCAAAAACAAATAGATAGAAGAGATGCAATAAATACTATTACTGAAAACTTTACTGGCTATGGAATTATTGAAAACAATGATGACTTTGCTAAAGCTATTAAAAGCGGATTAAGTTTAGGCGAAGAATTTAGCATAGGGGATGATGGTAATATAATAATGCAAACCGACGAACTAGATCAAGCTGCGATGGATGCATCAACTGTTGAAACTGATGCATCAGGTAAGGTTATAACTCCAAAAATATATAAGAAAAAGACTTTTTCTATAAATAGTGATGACGAGGGAATTAGAAGAAATGCATTAACTAATTTTATAGAAGAAAGATTTAAATTATCTTACTCACAAGCAGATGATCTAGCAAAAGAATTATTAAAAAAGAGAAAAACAAAATAATATGTACAAATACTTAATAGACGGAGTTGAAGTAGTTTTTAATAGCTATGAAGAAAGAGTCATTGGTTTAGATGAAGCGGAAGCTAATAATTTTAGTATTGAATTTATATCTGATGATAGTTCCACAGTAAAAAACGAGGAAGAAGTTAAAAAAGAAAACATAATAGGAAAACCGGGTTTTCTTCCAGATGCTGCAGAGAGTGCGGAAGTAGTGTCGGAAACAACACCTGCACAAGATACGGAATCCAACTTGGAAAATGGTTCTTTGGAATTGAATGCTGAAGAAAAAAGAAAAAAATTCTTTGAGTCTAGAATGGGCTATAGCAAGGACAAATACAAATATTTAAGAAAACCAAAAGAAGAAGAATATCCTGATGCGCAGCCTATAGACTATTCAGATGTTGGACCTATTGATGATTTGCCTGAAAGACAAGAACTAACAAAAGGCGACATAAACATTATAGATGAAAAAAAGCAAAACTCTGCTATAGAAGAATCGCTATCTGTTGCGGATAAAAGTTTAGCCTTAACACCTAAAGAACTAGAACTTGACAGTAATAGACGTAAAGAAGTACAGGCTATTAAATTTGAGCAGGTAAGTAATGTTTTAAATCCTTTAAATATAATAGATTCTTCTAGTATAGATTCTTATAATAATGTTATTAACCAAAACCCTGATCTTGTTTCTGACTTAGCAAAAGAAATTATGCCTAAGCTACAATTGCCTTTGGAGGAGGCTGAATCATTAGCGGAGTCATACATGTATAATAAAGGAGAAATCGCTAAAGAAAATACTAAAAATGAAGTAACTAATGTTTTTGACACGCTAAAAAAAGACGGGAGTTATGGAGACGTGTTAATTGTAGCCACTGATGCAGCCAAAAATTCATTTAGCGACAAGGGTAAAAAAGTGGGAATATTAGAAGGTGAAATAAAAAAATTAACAGTACAGCTTAATGATAGAAATGCTTTAAATAAATTATCTGATATAGAAAAAACATTAAAAGTTACAAGCTTAAGTAATCAATTAATTAAAAAGCGGAACGATCTAAGAATAGCACGAGACAATTACGAAGAGGGCAGCTATCAACAAGCTTATGATGAAAACGGCAATTTTTTAGACGCAAGGGCTATTGCGGCTCGTGAAGCGCAAGGTGAAACCATTTATGATTTTGAAAACATTTATGACCAAGAAATGGGTTATGCACAAAAAACAATATCTGATCATGACACTTTAAAAGACAACTTTACTTATAACTATATAAGACAAACAGAATTAAATGCAGAAGGAGAGAAACTAATATGGCTAAAGCCTATTAAGGAGGACATCTATTTTTCTAATAAAAGAACTGATTACAGAATAGGACGTGAGGTAAGTCAAAGAAATAAAGACAAGGATGGATACTTAGGTTATACTGTTAAAGAACTTGCTACTCTAGCAAATAGAGGATCTTTAGATCTTGAAAATGATTTTGAAGCTAAAAAAGAAACAGGCTATACAATCAAAAGTCTTCAAGAATGGGCTGTAGAAAATAGGCGTATAAATATACAAAAACGTGTTTTAGAAGACATGTTTATTATGGGTATTAATCCTGCTTCTTTAAAAGAAGACTATGTACCTAGGTTTTTTGAAAGCGCTATAGAGGCAACCCCTGGAGGTAAAGGCTTACTTGACAAAACAAGTTATGTTAGTAATAGAAAACAAAAAGATCAAACGCAAGAATTTTTTAATCAAGTAGGTATAGAGGCTACTACTGACCAAACAAAAGCTTTTGAAAGAGGAACAGCAATGAAATATGTTGAAAACATGGGAGCATTTATGCCTGTGTTAGCAGAGTTTGCTGCTTTAAATTATGTAACAGGAGGTGTATCCGGAGCAGTTGGATTAACTAGGTTTATATCAAAAGCATTAACAAGTGGAAATCGTTTTCAAAGAATTGGGGCCCACTTTATTAATGGAATGATAGAAGAAGGTAAGTTTGAAATAATTACAGGAGGAGAAGCTAAAACGGGTACAGGTTTTGGTTTTTATGGGGGTGGAGTTATTTTAGGTAAATTACTTCCATTTAGATTTACGGGTAGTTACGCTTCGCTCAACAAGTCATACGAAAAAATAGTTTTAAGTGGCTTAGGTGGGGCTACAGCTTCAGAGGTTGCATCAGTAACAGAAGCGTTTATAGAATCAGCGGAGGGCAATAAATCTTTAAAAAGATCTTTTGACGATTTGTTTGGAGATGATTCTGATTGGATAGAAAGAATAGCTATAAGCTTTTTAAGCTTTTCTACTTTAGGTTCGATTAAACTTACAAAAACTGATTTATCATCAATCCCAAGAGTTGAAGACCTTCATAGACAATCTAGTAGGGACATGTTCGATTTATCTAAGTCAAAAAAAGAAAGAGAAAAAGCTCAAGAAAGATACATGTACACTTCTGGTATTTTAAAAATGGCTAATAAACATCTTGATGGAAAAACAATTGGAGATCTTAAAAAAGAAAATGAAGAAATTAATAATGAATTAAATAAAGACGATGCTTTTAATCAAGCACAATCTAATTCTTTGGATTCTAATAATTCTATTAAGTTTACCCCTTTTGAACTAAAAGAAAGAGATACCAAACAAAAACAAATAGATAGCAACGAGGCCAAAATACAAAAAATAGAAAAAGAAATAAATAATAAGCTAAAAAATTTAAAAGACTCGAGCATAGGCGGAATAGAAGAATATAAATTAAGTGAATTAGAAGGAGATACTAAAGCTGAAATATCAAAAGACGGTAAAGAAGTTACTATTGACCCAGCTAAATATACAAAAGGAACCTTAGAACAGGAAATAGGTCATGCTTTATTTAGAGCTACTGCTAAATCTAACCCTAAGATACTATTTGACATGGTAGATATTATGGGACCTAGTATTGAAAAAGCTTTTAAAGACGCTGAAATTTTTGGAAAAGACACTAGAACTTATAAACAAATAATAAAAGAAGCATATCCTGACGCTACTCCTGAAAAATTAGCGGAAGAATATGTAATGAATGTTGTTGAGGAATTTAAAAATGAAAAATTTACAAGAAGATTATTAAATGAAAATTTACCTAGCACTCTTAAAAGAGATTTATTTACTATAGCTAAAAATAGGGGATTTCCTGGATTTAAAGATGTTAAAGGCTTAAATCTAAATGAAAATAATTTAACTAGAGTTTCAGAACTGCTAGACTTTATGCATAGTGTAGCTAACATGACAGGAAAATCTTTTTCTATTAATCAAGAAATACTTAAAAATACAGCTGCAAACACAAGTAAAACTTATGATATTTTGTCGGGAACTCCTAAGGAAACTACAGCTATGAAGTCTAGGGAGCTTAGAAAGAATTTAGAAAATTCTCCTGAAGCTGTGTCTTCTAATAAAGTTTTAAATGAAAGGTTTAAGCAAATGGTAGATGCTAATACACCTATAGAAGATATGGTAGGCGAATTAGCTTTTATGTTTCCTACACAGCCAAAAATAGCTCTTTCCGCGGCTATACGAAATGGAAAGTTGTTTTTTGCTAATCAAAGTCAAGCACAAGAATCTATGGATTCTATGGTGTTAGACATATTAACTTACGAATTACCTAGGGTTATAAAAACTTTTACAGAAGGACAATACTTTATTAAATTTATTAAAGAACAACAAAAAACAGCAGAAGGATTTACTAAAGAGCAAGCAGAGGTAGAGTTTAAGAATCGTAAATTTAAAAATGACCCGGGTAGGTTTGAAAAGTATTGGAATATGTCTCAAGGTACCAGAGCTGAAGCTTCTTTATCTAGTTACGCTACAGGCCTTATGGAATTTATGGCTTTAGAAACTATAAAAAAGAATTGGGAATCATATTTTGTAAATACGGAAAGTTTTGATGAATGGTCCGAAAAAGGCGGTGAAATTAGAACAAACGAAAATTATGAAGAAACCAAAGGTTCGGAAACAAATGAAGACTTTGCGCAAGAATATTCTTATGAGCCTGGATATGTTGACACTACTTCTCCTATTAATCGCGTTTCTACTTCTAGAAAATCAGCTGAAAGAGTTCTTAAGTTTTCAGAAGAAACATTGAAAGAAATTAATAAGGAAGTTGATAATATTTTAAGAGAAGATAAAATTGAAGATTTAGATGCCAGAGAAGTTGGAGAAGTTAAGCTGGGATCCGCAGGTGTTTATAAAATTGCATTAATAGGTAATAACCAAGCGAGGGTAACAATACCTGGCGTATTGGAATCGGTAATTTTAAAAGGATCTCCTTCTTCAAAACCAGCTATTGTAAAAACAATAAAGCAACTAAAAGACAATGCTTTTAAAGACCTTAGAAGGCCTGGAGCAACTAAAGAACAGATGGCGGAAGCTCAAATAAAATTTGATGAATATTCTAAAATTTTAAAAAATCCACCTAAAATTAAAAAGACAGGAACATTCAAATCAAATGTGTCAGAAAAAGTAGAAAAAGCTGTGTTTGAATCTCTTTCTAAAGACGCAGGTGAGCTTGGTACCCCTGAATACAAAAGTTTTATAGAAAGAACTTACAGTTTGTTTAAAAGTTACATTAGCCAATCTCAAGTTAACAAAAGATTCGGAGAGCTTAAGGAAAAAGTATATAAAACTGAAACTAAAATAGTAGATGGGCAACCTAAAGAATTATTTGTGCTTGATGAAAAAGGCGAAAAAGTACAGCTTAGAGTAGGGGGCGGAAACGCCGCAGGTACTAGAGTATTTGAAAAAAGAAATATAACTTCTACTGAATGGATAAATTATTTTAGAACTGAAAATAATACCAAAGCAGCAGAAAGAAGAACTTCTTTGTTAAACTCATTTGCTAGAGAAATTGCTTTTGATAGAGTAATGGAAACTACTCTTACGCAAGAATTAGCCAAACAAGTGGAAAATTCTCAGCTAATATTAAATAATAAATTGGAAAAATCCTATTTATCCTTAATGCAAAAATCAGTTGATAGAGGAGTTGCTGCTAGAGATGCTTCTAAAGAGCTAAGAAAATATGAAAAGATCACAGGATACAGTTATGAAAAAATAATAAAAGATTATATTTCAGGGCTTAAAGCTTACGACGAAAATAAAAAATTCGATGTACTTACTTCCGATCAACAAAAAGTTATAAAACATGTAATAGAAGAATTTGCTGCTGAAGATTTTAATGCTTTACAAATGTCTGCAACAGCAGGAATACAGGCACAAACAAAAGCTATTCGTAAAATGTTATCTTCTAAAACAAATCCTACCAATTTAACTAAAAAAGAATTTGTAGAGGGTCAAGAAATGATTTTACCTGTGTTATATAAGCTTTTACCTAAAGAAATTTTTAATATTACAGAAGCTTTAGACGGAAAAGGTTTTTCTGCTATAGCTAAATGGTTAGGCTATAATAGTGAAACTTTTAAATATGATGCAGTAAATGTAAAAGAAGGTAATACAAAAATGAATGTAGATTTGTTTCAAAAGATTTCTGAATCTCCGATGACTACTTTCGAAAAATTTGAATTAAGCGATGCAACTAAAGGATTGTTACAAAAGGCTACTGAGTTATTTGTAGAAGCCAACAAAGCTACATTAGAATTGCAAAGTAAAAAAGAAAAAGATGGATCTTCTATAACTATTAATAAAAATATTGAGTATTTAAGAGCTCAGCAAGAGTTATTATCGAAAAAAAGACCAGAGTCTAAAGAGAAAAGAGCTGAATATCAAAAAAGAATATTAAAAACATTTAAAGAAATTGCTGGAAGTAAAGAAGGAAAAGCTGCTATTTTAGAAATGGATGCTAAAAAAGCGCTACTAGAAGGTTTACTACTAACTTTTGGAGAAATGAAACGCGTAGGTACTTCAGAAGAATTAAGCTCAGCAGACAATAAAATAAATAACGCTATAGAAACAGCCTTAGAGGGATTGTTTTTAAACTATGGAAAAGGAGGTAGAGATTTATCTTCTGCAGAATATTGGTATTTACCTCTTAAGCCTTTATTAAAAATAGATAGAAATTCTAATGAGCATCTAATGCCTAGAGCGGTTATAAGAGATTTGGTACTAGAGGCGTTTAAAAACAATAAGCTTACTAATTTTGAAGATGTAAGAACATTAACTTCCGGATATAAAAGTTTATTTAATTCAGCAGAATTTCAAAAATTAGGAAATAGTTTGATAGGTCCTACGGGTTCTACTATTTCGGATGCAAACATACCTTTAATATTTAAATTTTTAGCCACAGAAAATACTAAATCTAAATCAGGTTATAAAAGATTAGTTAAAGGGACTCTTAGCAACAGATCTATAGAGTTTTTAGAAAACATTTATAATATTAGAGGTAAAACAGCTTTTCAAGAATTGTTAGAAGACGTAACAGTTAGAATGAGTACTTCAATTCCAGCTAGCAAACGTTCTTTAGAAAAAAACAACAAAATTGTTAGTGAGATTATTGGGGAATATTATAAAGGCACTACTACCGGAGAAGCTTTACAAAAACTTTTAGATCAAAAAAATGATAGATCTGTAGATCTAACTGCTACCGCAAAAAACTCTCCTGAGATAATGTTGCCTAGAGAATTAGCAGGTATGATTGAAAGAAGAGGAGGAGCAAAAATTGACCAAGCGGTTTCTGATTCTAAAGCTTTTAACGAAGGCAAAAAGAAAGGTAAATATAATTTTTTCTTACCGTATAATGCAGAAGACTTTCAAGGATTGCTTTATCCACTTTATGGAAAAGGCAAGCAAGGTAATAAGGATATGGAATTTATTAAAGAAAACATTCTTAGACCTTATACTAGAGCTGAAAATGCTTTAAGTGCTTACAGAATGAATTTAGTTGTTGACTACAAAGCTTTAGAAGATCAAATGAAAAAGCTAGGAGATAACAAAGCAGAGGTTGCGTCGGTTAAAAGAGTTGAAAAGTTAGGTTATAATATTGATCAAGCCGTCCGTGTTTATATATGGGAAAGATTAGGCAAAACTGTTCCAGGTATTTCGCTTGGAGAAAGAAGTCAGTTAGTAGGTGCCGTTCATAATTCCCCTAGACTTAGAACCTATGCTAAAGGAATAATGGATATCACGAAGACTGAAGAAAAATATCCAGATCCTTCGGCTAATTGGTTTAGAAGTAATGTTCAGTATGATTTGTTTACTTACGCTACCGATGGAGTTAGATCCGATTTTTTAGCTCCTTGGCAGAATAATGTGGACGCTATGTTTACTAAAGAAAACATGAATAAATTAGAAGCAAGATTTGGCCCTAAATATGTAAAAAATCTTAGCACTATGATGACCAGAATGTCTAAAGGTAAATCTAGACCAGAAAGTACTAATGAATCTTTTAATACGGCTTTAAATTATGTTAACGGATCTGTAGCTACTATTATGTTTTTAAACATGAGGTCTGCAGCTTTACAGACCATATCAGCGGCTAACTACGTTAATTGGACAGATAACAATCCTATTGCAATAGGTAAAGTTATAGCCGAAGATCCTAAATTATTTTTTAAAACAGCTCAAAAAATATGGAATTCTGATGCTTTAAAAGATAGAAGAACTGGTTTAAGAATAAACGTAGAGGAAGCAGAAATGGCAAAAGCTATTAATGCTGGTGGTAGAACTAATCTTCAAGGACTTTGGGATACTATGGTTAAGGTTGGATTTAAACCTACACAAATGGCGGATAGTTTTGCTATTGTAACGGGTGGTACTCCTTTCTATATGAATAGAATGAAAACTTATATTAAAGATGGTCTTAGTAAATCTGAAGCAGAAAACAAAGCTTTTGAAGATTTTTTAGATTTAACTCAAGAGTCCCAACAATCATCACAAATGGATAGAGTATCTAATATTCAAACAGGTTTGATGGGTAGATTGGTATTTTCATTTAATAATACCCCATTTCAAATGTCGAGGCTACAAAAGAAAGCTGCTTTAGATTTGGTTAACGGTAGAGGAGATATGAAAACTAATGCTTCTAAATTAGGCTATTATGCGTTTGTACAAAGTACTTTGTTTTATGGATTGCAACAAGGTTTTTATTCTTCGTTTATGTCTGATGAAGATAATAATTTAACTGAAAAAGAAAAGATAGCTAAATATAAAGATTTTGAAAAAAGACTTGATCGCATAGGCACAAGTACTTTTCAGGGTATATTAACTGGATCTGGATTGCCGGGTAAAGTAGCTGTAACTGCTTATAATACTGTTCGCGAAGCTGTAAAACAATATGATAAAGGATATGCTGGAAAAGATTTTTTTCCAATTCTTAATAAAGCGTTAAGTATATCGCCTACATTGGGAAGTAAAGTAAGTAGAATGGGTAGAAATTGGAATAGTCTTATGTTTTCTGATTTTACTAAAAGAGGTAGAGAAGTTAAAAATTTATATGGACCTTTTGACCCAGAAAGCCCAAATAACAAAGCTTATTTATCTATGCTTGGCACCGCTACTAATATACCTTTAGATCGTATTATTCAAAAAATGGAAAATATACAAGGCGTATTAAATGAAAACAATGAAAATTGGGAAAAAGTTGCTATGTTTTTTGGTGCTCCTAAATGGTCTTTACAAAGTGCCGAAGAAAATAGATCTGACATGGATGATAAATTAGAAAAGTATTATAAAGAAAATACTCCTAAAAGAGTGCGTGATTCTACCGGTGTTAAAAGTTTAACTAAGGCTGAACAAATAAAATTTATAATAGATTTAGGAGCAACAAGAGGTGAATTTAAAAAACTTACTAATGAAGAAGAGCGAGTAAATTATATATTAAATAAAGCTGAAGATTATGAAAATATGGATTTAGAAAAGTTAATACCCAAATATGAAACTGTTAAAGAAGTAAAAACAGAAAAATACAAAGAATTGGAAAAGCTTTCAAAATCGCAACAAGTAAAGATGCTTATTGAATTAGATATTACACGAGGCGAACTGAAAAAACTTAAAACAGAGGATGATAGAGTGAAATTTATAATAAAAAAATCAAAACTAAACTCTTTAAAATAACTAACCCATGAATATCGGCGATTTGAAAATGTATATAATAAACCTTAGCACAATAGCTATTTCTATGACTCACGTAGATACCATCTTAAAAATAACTTTGTTAATTGTATCTATTGGATACACGCTACATCGCTGGTATTTTGAAATAAAAAACAGGAAAAATAAAAACAAATAATTATGACTGACAAAAAAAAAGATTCAAGATTTAAAAAATTACTTATATTGTTAATGAGTAAATGGAACTCGTTCCTTTATATGTTAATGTTTAAAAAGTATGAATAGAATTAAAAAAACAGGCCACCACACCTAATAAATTCTATAATTAAAAACGCCAGTAAAATTAATTACTGGCGTTTTTTTAATTTAAGCAACTTCACATGCACCACCCGCGCAGGCTAGTTCGCCTGACAGATCAGTTTCATC
>Ga0114915_1000419_pt1 | contig 19558 bp, 16 predicted proteins | sample MalvirAntarct_55_FD_87288 | JGI IMG/M metagenome (GOLD analysis project Ga0114915, IMG submission 87288) | Marine viral communities from the Global Malaspina Expedition - Malaspina viral metaG Antarct_55 | ecosystem: Environmental > Aquatic > Marine > Oceanic | place: South Georgia Island...
CCGCCTTAAAATCGTCTAGGTTATCGACGAGTAATGCATTAAAACCAGAGTCGGCTGCTAGGTTTTTTTGGCGGGCAACTCTCTTGGTTTCTATGTCTTTATCACGCTTAGTTTTCACCGTGACAGATTTGGCGCTGATCGCGGTGATGGAGTCTTGGTAGCGGCCGCCGCCAAGCGTGAATGTTACTAGTGGGATATAGGCGTCTTTGCTGAAATCTAAGGCTTTATCGCCCATGAAGCGGCCATCAGGAGCGTAGAACTTCATCGTGCCAGATAGCCAACGATCGCCATCGTATTGGTGATTATGCACCTCGGTATAAAGGTACTCGCCTGTCTTCAAATCGGTGGCATAGCCATAATAGGACTTCGTTTCTATTGCCGATGCAGGAGTGCTCAATAAGGCACTAGCAGCAATAACTAGCGTGGCCACTACGTTAATCACGCCCATCACATATCACTCCCGACGACATGCGCAGGTATCGAGGCAGGCGCCAAGTATGAGGCGAGAAAATTAGTTGCCGCAGCGCTGCTACCACCGGTGAAAAGTGCTGCAAAAAAGTGGCCATAAAACCAGCGTGTATAGAGTGTGACTGGCACATCAGCGCGCGCTAGCGCTGCCTGCATTTGTTTAGCCTGCTGATAGCTCACCATCGTATCTAGGCGGCCATGATAGAGAAAATACGGTGGAGTCTGCGCGCTCACTTGCGTCACTGGCGAAGCTACAGCCCAGAGCTCAGGTGCCTCATCACGCGACTTGCCGAGCAAGTCTTTCACCATATTTGAGTTCGGCCATTCGCGCAGGTCGGCCGGTATGCCGCCAGCAATGACAGCTGCTATCGGCAATGCCTGTGGCTGCATAGCCAATAACGAAGCCAAGTGTGCGCCCGCCGAATATCCCCATACGGCAATACTCGACGTATCAAGACCATGCTCAGCACCCTGCGTGGCTAGCCAGCGCACCGCCTCACTCATGTCATCTAGCTGTGCAGGAAAGCGCCATTCAGGTGCTAGTCGATACGACACTGAGACAGCGGCATAGCCCGCAGCCTGTAAATGTTCGCAAATTTCTTTTACATAGCCATCGTCACGCGCACCACTACTCCAGCCACCGCCGTGAATCACCAGGACCGTTGGCGCTAACGCTAAACTATTGGGGCGATAAATATCGGCCTGCAGATTAGCTGGCCATTGCGGCGAGCTATAACGCACAGTTTCTGGCGATGGTAACTCCTCGGCATGAAGCAATGGTGAGAGACCGCAAAGCAGCAGCGCGTGGAGCAGTACAGATCGAATCAGACACGGTAATCGCATAGTCATTACACTCATTAAATGGCCCATCTACACCCTTAGACTCCGCAAGTTGGCAAGCGTTACACAACAAGAACGACCAATGCGCTAGCGCCATCATAAAAATCGCCGTAGTCTGCGAGCGCTAAGCACGAGTGCGAGAGCCGCCTAGCGTGACTTTTAATTGGAGTGGTCATGGCCAAAAATAGCCAAGAAAAAAATAACAATAACATCAGCCCCACCGCGCATTACACCGGCTATGTCTGGGTTGCCAACGGCCTATCCCACCCCTCTTTTGCCACACTTAAAGGCCAAGCCTTATACACCGCATTACGCGGGCCACAATGGCTTTCGCAACGCCTAAGCGGCCCCAGCATGGATAATATTTTACTGGCGCGACACACACTCATCGACCTCCAGCTAGAGCGTGCCATTAGTAGCGGCGCAATCACTCAAGTGATCGAAATTGCTAGTGGCTTATCACCTCGCGGTTGGCGCTTTGCGGAGCGTCATGGTGATGCGATTGAGTATATCGAGGCGGACTTGCCGGCCATGGCTCAGCGCAAACGCGAGCTACTAAAAAACGCTGGCCTCGATAGCAGCAATCATCGTGTCGTTGATATAGATGCTTTTAGCGATGATTGCCCGCTAAGCTTGAACGCACTGATCAGCACCTTAGACCGCCGCAAAGGCACAGCCATCATCACCGAGGGTTTGATCAATTACTTCGATACCAACAGCGTGATTGGCCTTTGGAGCCGTATAGCCGATGCACTAGGCCATATGCAACGTGGTATTTATCTATCCGACATTCATCTGAGTAACCTCAGTAACGATCTAGCAAGCAAAGCCTTTGTGAAAATGCTGTCACGCTTTGTTCGCAGCCAGGTGCATCTGCATTTTGATGGTGAAGCGAGTGCTGAACAGGCCTTATTACTCTCTGGCTTTGGCAGCGCACATTTGCTACGCCCACGCGATTTTGCTGAGCGACTGCCTTATTGCCGCGCAAAAGGTGCTAATCAAGTACGAGTGATTGCGGCTCGAACTGGCAACTGGGGTTAGGCACTGATTGTTGGCAGTGAACGCCGTGCGCCATAGTGCAGTGCTATAAATGCCAGCACGCACAGGCCAGCAGCAGCTGTAAATATCCATGGTCCGGTATCTGGCGCCCACAACATGCCGACCCACCATGAACCCAACGCCACACCTGTGCCCCACAGCATGCTGTACACCGCCTGACCTTGGCCTTGGTTGCCATCGCCAAAGTAGCGATAAATTCGCGTCATAGCAGCGGCATGGAAGGTGGCAAAACTCGCGGCGTGCAGCAGCTGCGCCAACCAAATAACCTCTACAGTATCAACAAACTGCCCTATCAATACCCAGCGCAGAGCCGCCAGCAGTAAGCTAATCAGCATCAGCCGTTGCTCGCCAACCCACGGCAAAAACTTATGCATGACGATAAAAATTGCGACTTCGGCAAACACGCCAACACCCCATAACCAACCTATGTGCGTGCGCGAGTAGCCATGCTCTTCGAGAAAAATACTGTAGAAGGTGTAATACGGCGCATGCGAAAGCTGCAGCAAGAAATGCGCAAGAAAAAAGCTCCAGACCGGCGTCTGCTTTAGTAGCTGCCAAACATTTGAATCGGCTTCGTGCCGTGTGGGTGTGGCGATGTCTGGCACAAATAAACTCGCCAACCATGTGGCTACAGCACAGGCGAGCAATGCCAGTGGCAACATTGCAACGTCATAATGATCAAACGCCAACCCTAGCCCCGTGCCGGTGACAATAAAGCCCAGCGAGCCCCAGACGCGGACTTGACTATAGCGTTCACGCTGGCGGCCCAAGTGCGCCATAGTCACTGCTTCAAACTGCGCCAAAATGGCATTTTGAAAGAAGCCATAGGCCAGTAATACCGCGGCTAATGGCCAAAACTCGCGAGCAACAAAGACGCCCAACCAGCCGATGCAAATCATGAAGGCGCCGATACGCACCAAGCGCAAACGCTGACCGGTGCTGTCGGCGATATAGCCCCAGAAATTCGGCGCAATGATGCGCGTGGCCATGACCACGGCCATTAGCTGGCCGATAGCCTCGGCGTTGAAGCCAAGGCTTTGAAGATACAAGCCCCAGTAGGGCATGAAGCCGCCGATGACGGCGAAGTAGAAGAAGTAAAACGCGCCCAGCCGAATAAACGGCGGGCGGGGACTCGAACTCACGAAGTCGTTGAGCCCAAGACTCGGCCTGGCACGACTGGCGTAGTGCATTGCACCAAAGCATTTTGCGCACGATGACGCAGCGCATGATCGAGTAAAACGATGGCCATCATGGCTTCGGCTATCGGTGTTGCACGCACACCGACACAGGGGTCGTGACGACCTTTAGTGACCACATCTATCGCCTCACCGGCCAAATTAATGCTGCGGCCTGGCGTGGTAATGCTCGAAGTAGGTTTCAAAGCAATACGCACCACCAGCTCTTGCCCAGTGGAAATACCACCCAACACACCACCGGCGTGATTACTCAAAAAGCCTTCTGGTGTGATCTCATCGCGATGCTGCTCGCCACGCTGATTGACCACAGCAAAACCATCACCGACTTCCACGCCTTTCACCGCGTTAATACTCATCATCGCGTGTGCCAAATCGGCATCGAGACGATCAAATACCGGCTCGCCCCAACCCACGGGCAGGCCTTCGGCAAACACCTCAATGGCCGCGCCAATGCTCGAACCTTCGGTGCGCATGCTCAGCACCAAGGCCTCCATCTGTGTCACGGCGTCGCGATCACCGCAGAAAAATGGATTTTCACGGACATAATTCCAGTCGCAGACCTGCGCTTTAATGTCGCCAATTTGCGAGACACGACCGCGAATACTGACGCCAAACTGCTCGCTTAAAACCTTGCGAGCAATGGCACCGGCAGCCACACGCATTGCGGTTTCACGCGCACTGGAGCGACCACCGCCACGGTAATCACGAAAACCATATTTATGCGTGTAAGTGTAGTCGGCGTGTGCGGGGCGAAAGGTGTCGGCAATATTGCCGTAGTCTTTCGAGCGCTGATCGGTGTTTTCAATCACCAGCGCAATCGGCGTGCCGGTGGTTTTCCCCTCAAATACGCCGGATAAAATACGCACCACATCGTCTTCGCGGCGCTGCGTAGAAAACGAAGATGTGCCAGGTTTACGGCGATCTAAATCGCCCTGCAAATCTGCTTCAGACAGCGTAATGCCCGGGGGCACGCCATCGACAATCGCTGTTAGTGCCGGCCCATGCGACTCACCTGCGGTCATCACGCGAAACACTTGCCCAATGCTATTGCCGGCCATTAGATGCTGCTCTCAAAAGTGGCTTGATGCTCACGGCAATCGGCCGCGGTCAAGACAAACACGCCATGCCCGCCACGGACAAAGTCGACCCAAACAAAGGGCACGTCAGGGAAGGTTTGCTGCAAGGCCCATTGCGAATTGCCCACCTCCACCACCAATACGCCGTCCTCGCTGAGGTAATCAGCCGCTTCGGCCAAAATGCGCTTAGTGATGTCTAAGCCATCAATGCCCGAGGCCAAGCCCAACTCCGGCTCGCGAGTAAACTCTAGCGGCAAATCAGCCATGTCTTCGGCATCAACATAAGGCGGGTTGCTGATAATCAGATCGTAGCGTTGGCCAGGCAATTTGTTAAACACATCAGACTCGAGTAAGCCAACGCGCTCTTGTAAGTCGTGATGCTCAACGTTGAGCGCAGCCACACTCAAGGCATCGATGGAAATATCCGTGCCATCGACCAAGGCATCGGGGAACTCCACAGCGCAAGCAATCGCGATGCAGCCAGAACCAGTGCAAAGATCTAAAATGCGCTGTGGCTCATGATCTAGCCAAGGCAAAAAGCGGCTTTCAATCAGCTCAGCAATGGGCGAGCGCGGTACGAGCACGCGCTCATCGACATAAAATGGCAGATTGGCGAAGTAAGACAGATTCAGTAAATAGGCCAAAGGCGTGCGGTCATTGACGCGGCGCTTGAGAATATCGGCAATCGCCGCTGCCTCGCTGGGCAGTACGCGTGCATCGATGATTTCGCCATCGGCGGACCACGACAAGTTCAGCGTTTGCATGACCAATGCTGTCGCCTCAGCAAAGGGATCGTCGCTGCCATGACCTAAATGCACATCGCAGCCACGAAAGCAGCTAACGCAAAAACGAATCCAGTCACGAATATTGACTAAATGTTGCTGGGCTTCAGCCAAAACCTCATCGGATAAGGTTAGTTCAGCGCTCGATTCGCTCACATGCACTCCCAGGCCATCACGTAGATAGCAGAAAAAACGGCAACCTCGTGTAGGCTGCAAAGACTTTGGATTTTATACTAGCTAGCGCCCTTAAGGGGAGACTGTCGCCGACAGACGAGGAATTAGCGTCATGAAAGACCCGTTGTTGACCACATTGAAGCGTCAACTTAAAGCCGAAACGCCAGTGCCGAAGCTGGCCAAGCCTATTGTGGCCGCCCCGCCACCTGAGTTGAGCGAAGAAGAACTGTTCACTCGAGCCATGCAGGGTGCCACGCGCATGGAAGCTCCACCGCCACCGCCTCGACCCAAGCGCCGCCCCACGCCTAGCGCACAAGCCTTAATGCGGCGCGCCCAAGCCGAAGGTGAGCTTGAACGTGCCGACCAACCATTATCAGACACTGTCGCCCTACTCGCTGGTGTCGCACCCGAAGCCATCTTAGAGTTTCGGCAAAATGGCGTGCAGCCTCGCCAATTCGAGCAACTCAAGCTCGGCAAACTACCATGGCAGGCAGCGGTTGATTTACACGGCTGCACACTAGATCAAGCTCGTGAGGCAGTACTTAGCCTGCTCGATAACTGCCAAAAAGAGCAGCTGCATGTCGCCAAAATCGTTCACGGCAAAGGCCTGATTAACGGCCAAGCCGTGCTAAAAAGCGCTGTTAATGGCTGGCTCAAACAGCTGCCGCAAATACTGGCTTTTAGCTCAGCACCAGCACGCGAAGGCGGCACTGGCGCGGTGCTATTGCTGCTAAAACGCGACCGGCAAGCGCGAATTGATCCAAGACTAGACAAGCCCGAAGTGCTGTAGGCTTTACTCCCTGAGCGTTAGTCGCTAGCGTGCAGGCCTTATCAATCAAGACACGAGAATAATCATGGAAAACGCCTACGCAGATATTATCCGCGCAGTGGGTGAAGACCTGGGCCGTCCTGGCCTGCTCGACACACCAAAACGCGCCGCCAAAGCCTTTAAGTATCTGTGCAAAGGCTATAACGAAGACCTAGACACCTTGGTCAATGGTGCAGTCTTTCCGTCGGACAATGACCAAATGGTGTTGGTTAAGGACATCGAGCTGTATTCGCTCTGTGAGCACCATTTACTGCCCTTCATTGGCAAGGTTCATGTTGCCTATATTCCATCAGGCCAAGTTTTGGGGCTTTCGAAAGTAGCTCGCATCGCCGATATGTATTCGCGCCGCCTGCAAATTCAAGAAAACCTCACCAAGCAAATTGCCGACGCAATTCAGCAGGTTACTAATGCTCATGGCGTGGCAGTAACGATTGAGGCCAAGCATATGTGCATGATGATGCGTGGAGTCGAAAAGCAAAATTCAGTGATGAAAACATCCATCATGCTAGGTATGTTCCGCGATAACCCACAAACACGTAATGAGTATTTGTCACTCATTACAGGATAAAAATCGCCACCAACCATGACAGTCGTCGCTGAAAGCCTGCGAAAGGTTTACAGCGGCGGCTATCTCCCCTAGGGTAAAAAGGCAGCACCTTATTGAAATCAATAAGATAGCTACTTCCCTTGGTTTGGAGAATTTCCCGTGGAACATTTTTCATTAGCCGAGCGCCTACAAGACACCCTCAGCGGTCAAGTGCCTGCCATTATTGGCGCGCTCTTGCTTCTGCTCGTTGGCTGGATTGTCGCGCTCATGGCTGCGGCCCTATCGCGTAAAGTCTTAAGCAGTGTTGGCCTCAATACTCGCGTGCAAAGCAGCACCGGCATCGAAGCTAACTTAGAAGCCATTGTGTCTCGCATTGCGTTCTGGTTCATCTTCCTAATCGCGCTAATTGCTAGCTTCAATATACTCAGTCTGTTCAATGTCTCAGCGCCCCTGTCGAATATGCTCGGCGAGGTCATGACGTATTTGCCGCGCTTAGTGTCTGGCCTTGTGCTTTTAGTCGTGGGTTGGGTATTGGCATCGCTAGTACGCACCGGCATTACCAAGCTTCTAGACTCCACCTCTGTCGATGAGCGCTTGAGTGCTGAAGCAGGCATGCGTCCGATCAGCGAAAACATGGGCCAAGTGGCTTACTGGCTGATTTTATTGCTTTTTGTGCCACTGATCTTAGGTACATTAAACCTCGATGGTTTGATGCAGCCGGTGCAAAACCTTATCGATAGCTTGATGGCTTATCTGCCCAATATCATCGCCGCTGTTGTCATAAGCGTCGTTGGTTATGGCGTTGCCAAGATCGTTAGCGGTGTCGTCAGCAATCTATTAGGTGCCACACGCTTATCTTCTGCGGCCTCGCAAATGGGCTTAAGTGACAGCATTGACCTAGCAAAAGGCATTGGCAGCATCGTGTTTCTGGTGATCTTCGTGCCAGCATTGATCTCTGCTCTCGACGCACTCGCCATTGAAGCGATTGCAGGGCCTGCGAAAAACTTGCTAGACCAGTTGGTTTCAGCCGTACCAGGCATCATCGCAGCCGCGTTGATCATTGTGCTGACCTACTATGTCGCGCGCTTCGCCTCGGCCTTTGTTACTCGCCTAATGGCCAGTGCCGGCTTCGACACCTTGCCAGAAAAAATTGGCATGGCTAAAGCCCTAGGCTCACGTCCACTGTCAGCTGTGATCGGTCAGTTGGTGATGTTCTTCGCTATGCTCTTCGCCACCATCGAAGCCGCTAATCAGCTTGGCTTTAGCGCCGTCAGCCACTTAGTCAGCGCGTTTATCCTGTTCGGCGGCGACATTCTGCTGGGTGCGGTGATCTTGCTGGTGGGCTTCTGGCTAGCGAATGTATTGGCGCAGGTCGTTGCACAAAACAATCGCAGCGAAAGCACCTGGCTCTCCGGTCTCGTTCGCACCTTGGTTATGGGCTTAGTCATTGCCATGGGCCTACGCGCCATGGGCATTGCCGACTCCATCGTCAATCTCGCCTTTGGCCTAACGCTAGGCGCTGTGGCCGTGGCATTCGCCCTCGCCTTTGGCTTGGGTGGCCGTGAAGCCGCCGCTAAATTGCTTGATCGTTGGGTATCACGCAAGGAAGACTAAAGCCTTGCACATGGCGGCGCTGCTTGCAGTGACGCCATGAAGATGTTGTCAGTTGGCCCTGCCGTGGATATGCACTAAGGGCTAACTGGCAATATCACTCTTGCCCTAGCTAGCGCGCCAACTAGTGCACCTAAAAAGATAAGCATGAGACCGATAGCCGACGCCGGTGTTAACACCTCACCCAGTATGGCAATCGCCAATAAAGTACCAGCTACTGGCACCGCAGACATCATCACCGCCACACGCACAGCACCGAGCAATTCGGTGGCCTTAGCAAAGGTCCACATCGCGCAACAGACAACAATTCCACCCTGATAAAAGCCCTGCAGCGCAATATCGCCCCAGCTTGCCTGTGATAAAGCTTTTGGCAGAAACACGGCATAAATCGGGATATACACCAGCAGCGAAAACGCCACCACGCCCAAGGTCACATCGAAGGCGCGGGTTTGCCAGTGCCGCAGCAACACCGCAAATAACGACCAACAAATGCTCGCGCCAAGAAACATCAGATCGCCAGGCAAGCTCTCCCAGCTGGCGCCGCGCATCATGGCGACAAATAGCGTGGTTACACCGGAGATGATTAATGCCAAGCCCAACATGCGCTGAAAGCTTGGCTTTTCGCGCACCAGCGCCAAGGCAAATAAGGTAGTAAAAAATGGCAATGTGCCAGCGATTAGCACCGCGCCGTGATTAGCCGGTGCGTATTGGAAGCCGCCATAGGCAAACAAGGGATAGCTCACGCCTGCCAATAAGGCAAAGGTAAGTGATTGATACCACGGCAATTTGCGCTTAGAAGAGTTCAGTACGCGAGGCAACCACCACGGCATCAGGATGGCAGCGGCAAACACCGTGCGGAGTGCGGCAACATCGAATGGTGTTAGCGGACTTTGCCCGCCAACACGCGATATGACGATGAAGCCTGACCAAATGCAGATAGTTAACAGCGCGAAAATATAGCCTTTTTCAATGGGTTGCAGCGCACGCATGGACAGACCTCAAGGGGGATGAGCTTATTTAGTGCGCAATGGAACGCCCCATTCCTCCAGAACGAACAATGGCCCGATCAGCAAAAACACTAAATCATCAAGAAAGCTAGGTTTGGCACCTTCAATATTGTGGCCAATAAGCTGGACAAGCCACGCCGCTATCCAAGCAATAACTGCCGTCAAAATCAGCGGCAAGGGGCTGCTTTCGACCGCCATAATAACCGCGATGGAGACGCCTAAGAATACGACCATGGCCGCAACGGCACGCCATCCTAAGCGCGAATAAAACGCCGCCAACATCAATATCGAAGCCACTGTCGCGACATTGACATAAGGCGCCCAAGCGGCCTCACTGCCTAGCATCGCCATGCTTAATGGCCAACCAAACGCCAGCGAGCTGATCAAAATAACCGGCACGCAAACAAAATGAATGAGCTGATTGCGTGGATTGCGATGGGTTTTGCCATATTCGTTTAAAAATTCGTCAATACTGCGCATAAAACTCTCCCTGATTAATCCGCTTAGTTATAGGTGTGAAACTACGCTAGAAACGCATTAATAGCATCTGCAACTTGCTCAGGGCAATCATCTAAATGTAAATGATGGCCTCCGGCCAAATTCACCTGCTCAAGCTGATTAAAGTGGGAAAGTCTTGCGGCGTAACGTGGTTTATTTTTGCCCAACTGCTTAGGCAGGCCAGCATCGCCGGTGACTAATAAGCACGGCGCAGTGATGGCGTTAATACAGGCCAATACCTGCTCTTCGCTGAAGCGCATCAGCGAGTTTAAGCGTAAGCGTTTATCCGTGCGCCAACGCAATTCGCCAGACTCAAACTCGATCAAGGCGCGTTCGCATAAATCTCGTGAGGCAGATTCGCTAAGCATGCCGGTGATACCTTGGCGGCGTGCGGTCACGGCCTGCTCTACCGTGGCGATAGGCCTTCGGCTTGGGCTATAACTCATTAAGCCTTCCAATGCCGCGCGAGTATCGGTTGCGTAGTTGCTAGGGTCGGCACTGATTGGGCCGAGGCCATCGATCATGATTAAGGCTTGGATGCGCTCAGGGAAAATGCCGGCCAAGAGCATGAGTAAGCCGGCACCAAGCGAATGCCCGAGTAGTATCAGCGGGCCATCATTTGGCGCGATATGCTGCATGGCGGCGTAAATGTCGTCGAGAAAATCGGCGTTGTGATAGCGCATGCCATCGGGGCGCGGATCGCTAAGGCCGTGGCCAGCAAGGTCTAGGGCATGAATGCGATGGCCTTTGAGCATAGGCGCGAGTCGATTAAATGTGCCGGCGTTGTCCATCCAGCCGTGTACTGCGAGGATGGGCACGGCTTGAATCGATGCGTCGTGCCATGTTTTCACCGCCAAGTCGCCACGGTCTAACGGTAGCGCGATGCGATAGTCGCTCATTTTGCTTGCGAGCCAGTGTTGATCGAGCGTGGCATGCTGGCATGCGTACCAGCGTGCATCGCCAAAATATGCTCACGTACACGCGCAGCCGTATGCTCAGGCTGCTCTAGCGGGAACATATGATTACCAGCGGTTATCTCTAATGGTACGCGCTGGGCTTTCGCCAACTTCGTCATTTCGCCGCTGCTTAAAAACTCACTTTCAGCGCCGGTCATCACTACGCGCGGCATATTCAGTGGCCGCCAATAACGCCAGCTATCGCTCGGTGTATTGCGGAACATTTCCACTTCACGCTTGGGATCAAATGCCAAACGCACGCCATCGCCGTCGGCGACTAGACCATGCTCCACATAGAGCTTAAAGCTTTCATCGCTAAAGGCTTTAAACAGGCCTTTAGTGCGCAATGAGTCGTGCATAGCTTGCGCGTTGGGCCACTGCGCTCGACGATTTTTGCTGCGACCAGCGGGCGTGATGCGATCGACTTGCCTAATCGCCTTCATAAACGCAACAAATACCCCGGCCAGAGGGCTAACACAGGCTGGGTCCATCAGGATCATGCCTTGAAATAACGTGGGGTCGCGATGTGCAGCAATTAATGAGCACATGCCGCCCAAGGAATGACCTACAGCAATAACCGGGCGGCCATTGGCTTGCGCGCGCACAGAGTCGGCAAGCTCATCGCCTAAACCATGCCAATTTGGCGCAATGGCATAGCGCGGATTGTGGCCAAGCTTAGGTATAGAAATAACGTCGATGTCATCGCCTAGCGCTTTAAAAAAAGCGCCGTAGCTGCCACTAGGAAAGCCATTAGCATGGCCAAAATGCACCAGCGGTCGTGTTGTGTTGCTCATGCTTGCGCTCCTGCGCGCTGCCCTGCCGCTGCTTTGAGCGACATGGGCATAATCAAAGTTAGAGTTTTTGTACGCTCAAGCCCAGCGCGGCAACCTGTTCAGCAGCAGCAACCGGCGCAATAACCGCTGTTTGTGCCAGCTCAGGCCGCAAATAGTCGCTGGCCACGCGCACAATGTCATCGCTAGTTAGTGCCAACAGTTTCTCGCGCAGCGATTGGCGATCGGCTAGCGTGCGGCCATAAAGTTGCTGATGGAAATCTTGACGCGCCTCGCCAGCAGGCGACATCGGCTTATCGAGATCAGCAAACACGCCAAGCAAGACTTCTTCCAAGGCCGATGCCGGCAGTGGCTGGCTATGTAGCCAATCTAAACTGGCGTCGAAGTCGGCCAAGGTTTCGGTTAAGCGTGGGTCGCGATAGGAGAAGAAGCGGAAGGCACAGCTATTGCCATCGAAGCTCGCACCACCACCATAAGCACCGCCCTGCTCACGGATGGCGCGATGCAAAAAGCCATTTCGCAGAATGCCGCCCAATGCCATCAGGGCCGGAGCATCGGCGTGACCAGTCGGCACTGCCGGATAAGCCCTGGCGCAGAAATGCACCTGAGTCTGCGTGAGCCACGCCTCATTGACGCGCTCCGTTGGCACTACCCACGGCATGGTCTCGCCACCGGCAGCTGTGCGGCTTGTCCAGATGCTTTGCGCCTGCGCACTGGCCTGAGCCAGCGTTTCAGGCTCGGCAATCATCAAGAGTTGGCGCGGCATCGCCAGCACCAAGCTGTGCATGGCTGAGAGCTCAGCAGCCAGCGCCGTTAAATCATTTGCGCTATGTAATTCGCGCAAGAAACGAATGCCAAATAGGCCGCTATGGCTTTGCTGAAACGCCGCCAAAGCGCTCATGCCACGAGATGCCGCGCCCATTGCCAAAGCGTGGCCTTGACCAGTAACGCTACCTTCCCAGCGACCTTTGAGTTGAGCCAAGAGCTCGCCAATACGCGCGATTTCATCGAAGCGTTGGTTAAATAAAGTCTCGTCTAGCAACTGCTGAAATGCGCCTTGGTTATAGCTCAGAGCCTTACCGCTAACGATCAAATGCGCCTGCGCCACATTGGCCTGAGTGCGCGTGGTGCGCGCCGACAAGCTCATGCGCAAGCCGCCAGTCACGGCACTTTGGCGTTGCTGCAGCTGCTTATAGTCCTGCGTGCCAGCACCGAGCTCGGCAAATACCGAGGTATAAAGCGGCAATAATTGCGTTTGGCGCGCGCTGAAATGCGGCAGCTCGATGATCACTTGCTCGTAAAACAGACCATTAGTGCCCTGAGCGTAAGTCGTTAATGGCAGCTCGGCGTGCTTAACCGGCACTCGCTCGCCAGTCAGCGCTTTCGCCTTCGCCGGCACATCGGCCAGTGTGACTTTCGGCAAGATGTCGGTATTTGGCGTTTCTTCTTGGCGCTGCTTCAAGGCCTCGGTTTGAGTACGAATATCGGCACAATCGGCCTCACTCAAGCGGGCGCACTCAGCGGCTAATTGGCTAGCTTCAAGCGCATCGCGGCGAGTTGACAGCTCGGCATCGGGGCGCAAGGTGAGGCGCACGCGATGCGGGTTATCAAGCAATACGCGCTGCACCAGATCAGGCACAAAACGTGGGTCTTTAATGGCCTCACGCAAGCGCGCCAAGGCTGGCTCAACATCCCAGACAGCGATCGGGTCGGCATCTTGCAGCGCCGGACTTAGGCCATTGAGCAATAGTTGCAGGCCGTAGGGATAGCTATCGCCACCAATTTCGCGCTGGCTGAGCTCGAACTGATGCAGCACAGCCTCAACATCGGCCAGCGGGATGCCATCGCGCGCAACCTGCTCAAGCGTTGAAAGAATCAAAGCCTCAACTGCGCCAGCGCGCTCTGGCTCGGAGCCTTCCATCCCGCACAAAAACGTCATCTCACGGCTATTGTCATCCACACCACATAGGCCTGATGGCGCTTCGCCTAACTCGCTAGTTTCTAATGCCGCGCGCAATGGCGAGGCCGAGTTTTCCAACAACACGCCGCTTAATAAATGTGCCTCAAAGCGCGCATTGGTATCACTCGCCGAACCCAGCAACCAACCCATGACATGATGCGTTTGCGGGCCTTCATCGCTCTCAGGTGCATACGCAGCTTCAACGCTTAATGGCGCGACATAGCGCTTCTCATCGCGGCCCAAAACTGGCGTGGCAACATCATTAAAGCGCGCCAATGCTTGGTCCTGAAAGCGCGTTTGCAGGCTCAGCACCGACTCATCGCCAAAGGTCATGAACACGGCATTGGAGGGATGGTAATGGCGGCGGTGAAACGCCAGCAGATCATCGTGAGTTAAATCAGGAATATGCGCTGGGTCGCCACCGGAATTATTGTGATAAGTCGTGTTGGGGAATAGATAATGATTGAGCGTTTCGTAGAGCACGCTATGCGCCGAGCTCATTGCGCCTTTCATTTCGTTAAACACCACACCTTTATAGACCAGTGGCGCATCAGCGGCGTCGCTAGCAAATTCGCGGCGTATACCCTCTTGAGCGAAATCTAATTCGTGCAAGTGCGGGAAAAACGCTGCGTCTAAATACACGCTGAGCAAGTTATCGAAATCTTGAGTATTGGTGCTGGCGAATGGATACGCTGTCCAATCACTGGCGGTGAAGGCATTCATAAAAGTGTTGAGTGAGCGCCGAATCATCAAAAAGAATGGGTCGCGCACGGGGTATTTTTCCGAGCCGCACAAGGCCGTGTGCTCAAGAATATGCGCCACGCCGCGCGAATCTTCGGGCATGGTTTTAAACGCCACCAAAAATACGTTCTCGGGATTATCTGCGGCTAAATGCAAATGGCGCGCGCCGGTAACGCGATGGCGGTACTCCGCAAACGTGGCCTGTAAATGCGGCAACTCCACCACGCGCAAGCACTCAAAAGCAGAATGGTTGACTAACTCAGGGGATAAAGAAGAATTCAACATAGCCTCCAAAGAAACACACTACAAAGTCGTAATAAATAACTAGACAAAAAACATACAGTGACACGCCGCTTTCCATACTCTAAACGGATGAACGAGGCCTGACCGCATGGTAGCATCGACGTTTTACAATTGTCGGTACTGTACTCGATTATGGCCATCAATCCGAAAATCGGTCGCTTAAAAGCTGCCCGCGAACAAGCTAGTAGCTACGGCGAATGGCGCAAAATCTCACTCGAACTAGATGCACTAACTGGCCTAGATTTATGGAAAATTGAGACTGCATCGAGTCAGTACCACCACGAACTATTGCGCGAGCGCATGCTCACTCTGCGCCAATGCCAAGCGACGCATAATCACAAGCTGCTGATTCGTGCCTTACGCGAAGGTCTGCACCACGACCTCGGCAATATGAGTAACCCTCTCTTGTTTACGCGCACGCATGTCGGCACCAAACGCCTGATTGAAGATTTCGTCACTCAAGTTTGCGCCAGCATGGAGTATCTCTGCGACTCCGAGATCGAGCACCTCAGCAATGACGAGAAGCTCACACTGTTTGAAGACATCTTAAGCAGCTTCGGCCGCCCTGCCCTACAACTCTCTGGTGGCGCCACACTCGGCATGTTCCATATTGGTGTTTGCAAAGCGCTCGATGAACAAGGCCTATTGCCCAATGTCATCTCCGGCTCTAGTGCCGGCTCACTCGTCGCCTCCATGATCGGCACCCATACCCGCGAAGAAATGGAATCCTATTACGATGGCGATGCGCTTTATAAGCACGCCTGGAGCTGGAACAAAATTAGCGATGGCCTGCGCGGCAAAGGTTTTGCCAATCAGAAACAGCTAGAGACCTTTATTCGCCAAAATGTCGGCGAGCTGAGCTTCCAAGAAGCCTTCGAGAAAACTGGCCGTCACATCAACGTCAGCATCTCGCCAGTGGGTAGCAACCAAAAGTCACGCCTGATGAACGAGCTAACCTCGCCATACTTATTGGTTTGGAGCGCCGTGCTCGCATCCTGCGCCGTGCCAATTATGTTCCCGCCAGTGACACTGACTACGAAAACCGCTGAAGGCACACACTCGCCTTATATGCCGCTAGAACGTTGGGTCGATGGCTCAATGCGCAGTGATATGCCGCGCCGCCGCCTGATGCGCCTTTATAACGTCAACTATTTCATCGCCAGCCAAGTTAACCCGCACATCGTGCCGTTACTGGCTTCCGAGCAGCGCCACTCAGGTAAGGCGAAAATTCGCTCACTGCCACGCCGTATTTTAAAAACCCAAGCGCGCATGCTCGGTATGGGCACTTTGCAGACCATCCACGATAACTCGCGCAATGAAGCTCTACGGCAAATGCTCAGCCACGCCTACACCATGATCTCGCAGAGCTACCACGGCGACGCCACCATCGCGCCAAATGGCTACACGCGCCAGCACTACAAGCACATGCTGCAAAATCCCACAAAAGAATCCGTGGTTTGGTTCCGCCAGCAAGGCGAGCGCGCGACTTGGCCGAAGATCGATCAGATCCGCACACAGTCCGATATCAGCATCACACTCGAGCGCTGTATTGCTCATTTACGCAAACGAAAAGCCCATAATTGGCACGATGCAGAGGTTCGCGCCATCATTAGCCAAGAAAAATCACATAAATTGGTAAAATCTTGATCAGTTGAACCTAAACGGTATTGCCCTACTGACAGTGTGCCCCTAAACTACGCCCCGCTAGCACAGGCCAAGCCTTGCAAGCATGTGGGCCGTTAGCTCAGTTGGTAGAGCAGTTGGCTTTTAACCAATTGGTCCCGCGTTCGAGTCGCGGACGGCCCACCACTACACTGTTGATTTATCAACGAAAAAAAGACGCTCTGATGAGCGTCTTTTTTTGCCTGCGATTTGTGCCCTTTTTGTGCCTCTTTTTTGCCCAATCTTGTTAGCACACTAAAAATAAGCCTTTAGTAGGTGCTGGCAAGTTAACTTCTTAGCTCAGCAATAGTTGACCTTTGCGCCTTTAAGCAACCACTGCTCTCCACACTGTGAACGCAGCTGTCCGACTGCGTCGATAATGACTTGCTGTGGTTAGGTGTCTTCCAAGATTGAATAAATTAGATATTGCTGCATGGTTCGTTAGAAATAGTTGCGCCTGGTTCAGAGATTTGAACCGTCGCATTCCCCGCTCCCTGAACCGCGATGTCTTTGCTTAAGCTTACGAGCATAGCTAGGTCCGAATTTGATACACCACAATCGGATCGCCTCATAACTGACAAAGATGCCCTTCTCTGCCAGCAAGTCTTCGATATCACGGAAGCTCATGTTTAATCGATAGTAGATCCAGGCTGCATAGCTAATGATGCTGGGATGAAAACGGTGTCGTTTGTAGGTACTCATGACCAAACTATCTCAACCCACGAGTTAACTTGTCAGTACCCTTGCGCCAACCGGAAAACTATCTGACGCGCGCTCGGAATCGCAATTCGAAGAAAGGACTCAAGCCGCCGCTGGCTCCGGCCATGGTGCCCTTGGGGTTCAGGCGAATCCGATTGACCGTCGGGTCAAAGGGCGGCGTCGGCACATACGTCCAAGTGGCGCCGCCGTCGTTGGAAAACTCGACATCATCGGTGCTGCTGGCGAGCGAGGTGAAAGTGTAGGTGAGATTGCTGGTGGGGCTGCCTTGCACAAATACGATCGGTCCCGAACCCACCACCCCCAAATCACCGACGAACAGGTCGGTGTTGGCCGGTATCGGGTCGGTGATAAAGATGGTGGTGTTGTCTACCGAGCCCGCGCCGGTGTTGGTGACGCGCAGGTTGTACAGCACTTCGGCGCCTGGAATGTTTTTCGGGTTGGTCGTGCCGTTCACCGGGTCGCTGGTGACAGAGACGGTTTTCATGAAGACCAGGCTGGGCGGGTCCGTCGGTACTGCACATTGACTTCCGGTAGACTCACTTGGAACGACGCATACTAACGGGCCGGGCGTTATGCCCGAGCCATCACTCACGCAACTTGCGTCGCTGCCATTACAGCATACGGCATAAACTTTGCTCCCCGCACCAATACTAATGTAGCTCGGGGTGGGATCGTTCATGGAGATCTGCCCACCGACCGTGCTAGTAGCACCGACGGTAATGTAACCAATCTTGGTGCTGAGATTGCCACTCACCTGGGTACTGGCACCGAGGACTATATAACTGCCGGCGGTGCTGATACCGCAGCCGACTACGGCTCCAGCCCCGGTTGTGACATAGTCTGCCCCCGTGGTGCCACTGGCTGTAATCGAGCCACTGACCTGTGCGTCAGCCCCGAGTGTGACGTAACCGGCACCCAGCGTGGTAATCGAGCCGCCAACTTTTGCATTAGCCCCCAGCACGACGTAGCCAGCACTCTGTGTGGTAATCGAGCCATTGATGACTGAATCAGCCCCAATCAGCACATAGCCCGTCACGGTGCTGACATTGCCACCCACCCCAGTTTGCTGAGGCGCCGGTGCTGCTGGCGGTGGAATGGTTGCGGCCTCTATGGAGACGAAGCCCGTTTCGGTACTGACGCTGCCGCCAATCCAACTGTCCGCGCCGACGGTCACGGCGCCGGCGCCCAAGGTTTTCATATTCGCATTCACAATCGAGCCGGCACCCAGCGTGGTCGCGCCGTTTATCACCAGGGTGAGATTGGCTATATTCCCCCCTGCGTTAACGAAAACGCCGGCACCGGTACCGAATTCACCGCTGGTAGTGACTGTGGCAGGTGTCGGTGCGTCAATGGTGACCGTATCGCCAGCGGCGAGCGAGAGCACGCCGCAGTCGTAACTTCCGCCACCATTGTCGACGCAACCTGGGGGCAGGAAACCGGGGAAAGTGTATGTTACAGCCTGTGCTGGCAGCGAGAGCAGCAACAGCGTCAAAAACACGGACGAGCGCTGTTTACTGATCCAGGGCAGCGGTCCAGTCAGAGCCCATACTTTGAAGAACTTGAAAAGTCGCATGAAATGCATACCTATCGCCTGAGTAGCAACTGACCCGGGTCGCGGTCGTTGAGGTTGAAGGTGTGCTGGTCGAATTTGATTCGCAGGTTCAGGTACAGGCCCTGGGCACGGTACGCAGCGCCGATGAAGTCAGGATCGACAAAGCCGCGCTGGTTGTAACCTACCGACAGCCAGGCATTGTCGGCCAGCTTGATACCCACCGACATGCCGAGCTGGTAGTCGCACGCATCGGTCTGCAACGAGCGCAGCATGCCGGTATGTAGGCCGATGTCCAGATGTTTGCCGAGGTCGTGCCGGGCCTCGATGCCGATCAGGTCGGTAAAGCCTTTGTAGGCGCTGCCGTCGATGCTGTCTTGCACATACTTGGCGCCATACTGCAGCGCGATCTGGGTGCTGCGGCTCGGCATCCAGTTGGCGTTGAGGTTGTTGATGAGCTTGCGCGTACGCAGGCGGACCACCACTGCATCTTGCGTGGACTCTTGCACATACTCCAGCCGGTCAAGCCAGATCCATCGGGTATTCAAGGGCCGGTGCGCATAACTCAGTCGGGTGTCGAGCTTGCGGCTGTTTCTGCTGCCATTGACCAAGCTGTAAGCCAACCCGGCGGCCACGCTGCGACCTTTCTCAAGGTTGCGCTGCGCGCCTAGCAACAGGTTGGTCTTGGTGTCGGCGACGCTACCGCGCCACTCAATGCGCGCATTGCTGCTCCAGTCCTGATTTTTGTAGGCCCCGCCCAGGAAAATTGCCGTGTAGTCAGCCGTCACG
>Ga0114915_1000420_pt1 | contig 19552 bp, 18 predicted proteins | sample MalvirAntarct_55_FD_87288 | JGI IMG/M metagenome (GOLD analysis project Ga0114915, IMG submission 87288) | Marine viral communities from the Global Malaspina Expedition - Malaspina viral metaG Antarct_55 | ecosystem: Environmental > Aquatic > Marine > Oceanic | place: South Georgia Island...
CAACGGGACTGCCGATTGATGGGTTCTTTCGGCGATACGGTCGTCGCCTTCCCGGGTCGCAAGCCGCTGCAGATCGGTTTCAGCCGCGAGGAACTGACGCGGATCCTCGATCTCTACGGGCGGATGGTCGCAGCCGGGCAGTGGCGCGATTACGCGATGGATTTCACCAAGGATTGCGCCGTGTTCGCCGCATTCCGGCGCGCGGCGGAACGGCCGCAGGCGCGGATCGAGAAACGCCCCGCCTTGCGCAACAAACAGGGCATGTGGACGCTGTTCGGCGAACATGGCCAGGTACTCAAGCGCGGTCATGAATTGCCCGGCGTGATCGCGCCAATGGAACGGCGCCTGCTCAAGACGGTCGACAGCTAGGCAGCGGCCGATACGAAAAGGGCCCGCGCCGCAGCACGAGCCCCTTCCTCGACAAATTGCAAAGCGGATCAGCCGCGGGCGCTGCCCGGGCCGGTTCCGGTGACCTTCTGCATCGCGGTCAGGATCGCGCCCGACTGCTCGCTGCCCGACTGCGGGGCCTTGAGGTTGGAGAAGTCGCTGATCTTGTCCCAATTGGCAGCAAAGCCTTCGACGGTGCGCTCTTCATCGGTGAGCCAGACCGCGTCGTTCATAACCGTCCAGGCCGAGTGGAAGCCGCCCGCACCCGCGCCCACGATGGCGTTGGTGGGCGCGTCTTCGCTGACGAGGAACAGCGCGGCCGGGACCACATTCACCGGGTCGAACAGCTTGAAGGCTTCTTCGGGGAAGAGGTCTTCGGTCATGCGGGTGCCCGCCACCGGCGAGATCGTGTTGACCTTGATGTTGTACTTGGCGCCTTCGAGCTGCAGCGTCTTCGTCAGGCCGGCGAGGCCCAGCTTGGCGGCACCGTAGTTGGCCTGGCCGAAATTGCCGAACAGGCCGGTTGACGAAGCGGTCATCAGCACGCGCCCATAGGCCTGCTCGCGCATGGTTTCCCATACAGCCTTGGTGACGTTTGCCGAACCGTTGAGGTGGACGTCGACGACGAATTCGAAATCATCCATCGTCATCTTGGCGAAGGTCTTGTCGCGCAGCACGCCGGCATTGTTGATGACGACGTGGACGCCGCCCCACTTCTGCTTGGCGTCGGCAACCATCTTTTCCATCTGCTCGTATTCGGTGACCGAGCCGCCGTTCGAAACGGCTTCGCCGCCGGCCTTCTCGATTTCCTCGACCACCTGCAGTGCCATGTCCGAATGGCCGGTGCCGTCGCGCGAACCGCCGAGATCGTTGACCACGACCTTGGCACCGCGGCGGGCGAGTTCGAGCGCGTATTCGCGGCCCAGACCGCCGCCTGCGCCGGTTACGATGGCTACCTTGTCCTTGAAATCGATGCTCATCGAGCTGCTCCTGCTTTGTCGTTTACGTAAAGGTTAATTGGGCGCGTGGGTGGCATGTTCGCTTCGCACTTGCAACACCGGGTATGGCGGGCCGCCGTTCCGTAGCGGCGGACCGCTCAGCCTAGCCTGGCCAGCGCCGGAACCAGTTCCGCCAGCGACTCGATCTCCGCATCGGCGCCCAGCTCGCCGCGCGGTTTGTCGCAATACCCATAGCGCGCGCCGATCACGGGGACGCGGGCCGCGCGCGCTGCGGCAATGTCATACGAGCTATCGCCGACAAAGGCGAGGCTGCCGCCACCGCCGCGCCGCTGGGCTTCGAAGATCGGGTCCGGCGCGGGCTTGGCCTTGCCCTTGCCCATGGTATCGCCTCCGATGATCGCGACGAAATGGTCGGCGAGGTCGAGCGCAGCGAGGATTTGCCGCGCGAAGCTTTCGAACTTGTTGGTCACCACCACCATCGCGATATCGCGTTCGCGCAGCAGTGCGAGCGTTTCGCGGGCATGCGGATAGGGCTGGGTGTGGACCGCGTTGTTGTCTGCATAATAGGCCAGCATGGCCTTGTAGAGCCTGCGGAATTCATCCTCGGGCAGGCCGCCCTGTTCGTCCACCGCGCGCTGCAGCATGATCTTTGCGCCGCCGCCGATGAGGTCGCTGGCGTGGTCCGCCGGGACCGGCGCGAAGCCGCCGAGGTCAAGCGCATGATTGACTGCCGCGCCAAGGTCGCGGTGGGTTTCGAGCAGCGTTCCGTCGAGATCGAAACCGATGATGGAAAAGGGCAGGTCGCTCATGGCAGCGGCGGTGGCGGAAGGTTCTTCAAACTGCAAGCGAATGGTGGCAAGGCACCGCGCATGAACATGACACGCGATTTCGCCGCCATCGTCCTTGCCGCGGGCAAGGGCACCCGTATGAAAAGCGATCTGCACAAGGTCCTGCACCCGATTGCCGGTCGCCCGATGCTCGACCACCTGCTGGCGACCGTCGATGCGCTGCAACCGGCCAAGAAGGTCGTGGTGGTGGGCGCGGGGCGCGACCAGCTCGAAAATGCGCTGGCCGGCAGCGCCGAAACCTGCCTGCAGGAACCGCAGCTGGGTACGGGACACGCGGTCCAGCAGGCCGAGGAGAGCCTGGCAAATCACAGCGGCGATGTGCTGGTGCTGTATGGCGATGTGCCCTTCGTGAAGGGCGAGACGATGCAGGCCATGCTCGACCGTCTGCATGCCGAAGATCGGCCGAAAGTCGTGGTATTGGGCTTCGAACCCGACGATCCGGGGCATTACGGGCGGGTCATCGCCGATGCCGACGGGCGGATCGACAAGATGGTCGAATTCAAGGATGCGAGCGAGGAGGAGCGCGCCTGCCGCCTGTGCAATTCGGGCGTCATGGCAGCGCGCAGCGCCGACATGTTCGAGCTGCTCCGCCGCGTGGGCAACGACAATGCGCAAGGCGAATATTACCTCGTCGACATCGTCAACATCGCCAATGCGGACGGCGATAGCTGCGCGGTCGTATCCGCCGACACGCCCGCCGAGGTCACCGGCATCAACAGCCGCGCCGAACTCGCCCGCGCCGAAGCGCAGTGGCAGGAGCTCAAGCGCGAGGAAGCGATGACCGAAGGCGTCACGCTGACCGGGCCCGACACGGTGTTCTTCAGCTGGGATACCGACCTTGCCGCCGATGTGACGGTCGAACCGCACGTGGTCTTTGGCCCCGGTGTCAGCGTCGCCCGCGGCGCGCGGATCCGCGCGTTCAGCCATCTCGAGGGGGCGCGCGTCGGGGAAGGGTGCTCGGTCGGTCCCTATGCCCGCCTGCGGCCCGGCGCGGTAATGGAAAAGGACAGCTTCGTCGGCAATTTCGTCGAGATGAAGCAGGCCACGCTGGGCGAGGGGGCCAAGGCCAGCCACCTGACCTATCTTGGTGATGCCGAGGTCGGCGCGGGCGCGAATATCGGCGCGGGCACGATCACCTGCAATTACGATGGCTATTTCAAGCACAAGACCGTGATCGGCGAACGCGCGTTCATCGGTTCGAACAGCGCACTGATCGCGCCGGTGCGGATCGGGACCGATGCAATCGTCGCTGCAGGCAGCGCGGTCAGCCGCGATGTCGGCGATGGCGATCTGCGCATGGTGCGCGGCGAACAGGTGGTTAAACCCGGCTGGGCCGACCGTTTCCACGATGCGATGAAAAAGAAGAAGGCGGCGGACAGGAAGTGAGGGCGCTGCTCGGCTGCACCCTGTTGCTCGCGTCCTGTGGCAGTGCCGGCGCGGGAAATGATGGTGAACCAGTGGAGCAGCGCGCCGAACAGGCGCCGCCGCCTGCTGGGCCCCTCTCGCCGGTACCGGTCACAGCTGCGTCAGGTTCGCCCGGCCGGACGGTCGAATGCGCTTCGGGCGAAGCCGAGGTGTTTTCGTGCAAGGTTGCAGGCGGCAAGCGGATTGCCATTTGCGGCACGGGCACGGGCAAGGGCAAGGGCACGGGGAGGGGCGAGGTCGAATACCGCTTCGGTGACGGCGAGCCCGAGTTGGTCCTCAGCGGCGGGCGCTGGGCCAGCGTGCCCTATTCCGGCGGCGGCGAAGCGCAGGTTGCCTTTGCCAGCGGTGAAACGCGCTACGTCGTCTTCAGCCGCATCGTGCGGACCAATTTCGCTGCCGGCGAACCGAACGACCCGGCCATCAGCGACGGCGTGATCGTGCTCGAAGATAAAGAGGTGATCGGCATCCAGCTATGCGACGATCCCGATGTCGCGGCAATCGACTACGATCTTGCCGAAGCCCATTTCCCCCGCGCCGACGATCTTTTCAGCTGGGAGACCGACCTCGCCGAACGCCGAACCCGATAACTGCTGGCTGTGCGGACGCGCGCTCGGGCGCAAAGTCCAGCAGCATCATCTCGTGCCCAAGGCGAAAAAGGGGCGCATGACCGTGCCGGTGCACCCGATCTGCCACCGCGCGATCCACGCCAATTTCACCAATGCGCAGCTGGCGCGGATCGGCACCGACCGCGACGCGCTGCTTACCGACGAGGCGCTCGCGCGGTTCGTGGAATGGGTGGCCGACAAGCCGCCCGATTTCCACGCCCCGACGCGCAGGCCGCGCTGATCAGTCCGCCAGTCGCTGCAGCAGATAGACCATCTGCAGCGCCTGGATCTTGGCGCGCTGTTCGTTGTCGACGCCGCCCGAATGGCCGCCGGTCATGTCCTCGAAGTAGTAATACTCCTGCCCCAGTTCCTTGACCCGTGCCGCGCCCTTGCGCGCATGCGCCGGGTGCGTGCGGTCGTCGGCGGTCGAGGCCCAGAAGAAGGGCGCGGGGTAGTCTTTGCCCTCGAGCAGCTTCTGATAGGGTGAATAGGGCTCGATCCAGGCGCGCTGCTCGTCGATGCGCGGATCGCCATATTCGCCAGTCCACGACGCGCCGCGCCCGATCACGTGATACCGCAGCATGTCGAACAGCGGGATTTGCACGATCGCCGCGTTGAACAGGTCGGGACGCTGGGTGAAGGCGGTGCCCACCAGCAATCCGCCCTGCGAACCGCCCTGGATGCCGAGATGGTCGGGACTGGTGATCCCGCGCGCGACCGCGTCTTCGGCAATCGCGAGGAAATCGTCCCAGGTGCGCTGCTTGTTCTCGCGGATCGCGCTCTGGTGCCAGCCGGGGCCGAATTCGCCACCGCCGCGCATGTTGCCGAGGATGTAGGCGCCGCCGCGTTCGAGCCAGATCTTCCCGATCGAACCGAGGTAGGAGGGCAGGCGCGGGACTTGGAAGCCGCCATAGCCGGTCAGCAGCGTGGGATTGGTCCCGTCCATCACCATGCCCTTGGGCTTGACGAGGAAGTAGGGGATCTTGGTCCCGTCCGCGCTGGTCGCCTCGTATTGTTCGACTTCCATGCCTTCGGCGTCGAAATAGCTGGGCGAGGTCTTGATCACTTCGGGCGCGCCGCTGCCGTCCGAATAATATAGCCGCGACGGGGTGAGGAAGTCGGTGACCGAATACATGATTTCGTCCGACCCTTCCGATGCGGCAGCCACATCGAGGGTCGAATTGTCGGGCAGCTCGATCTCGCTCGAGACCCATTCGCCGTCGACGTGGTCGAATTTGAGCACCCGGCCACGAACGTTGGCGAGCAGGCTGACGTAAAGGCTCTCGGCGGTGTTCGCCGCGCCCTGCTTGGTCTGCTTGTCCTGCGGGGCCCAGACCAGTGTCTTGGGCGCGCCATTGGGATCGGTCTTGAACTGTTCGAGATCGACCGACACCAGCGCATCGGCCGGGAAGGTCTGGCCGCCGACTTCCCAGTCGACATCGGTCGAGAACAGGAGCTGGCCATCGATCAGGCCGTAGGGCGAGGCCTTGAGCGGCAGCTCCAGCCGGAGCCATTCGCCGTCATGCTGCCAGAAATATTCGGTTTCGTGGAAGCTGACCGCGCGGAAGGCATAGGTGCCGTGAACCTCGCCCGTGTGATCGCGCAGCAACGCCGCGCCCGACCAGACATCGGCTTCCTCGCCGCGCCAGATCTCTTCCGCCTGTTCGATCGGCGTGCCGCGTTTCCAGATGCGCGCTGTGCGCGGATACTGGCTCTCGGTCAGCGTGCCTTCGCCGAAATCGCGGCCCACCAGCAGCGTATCGGCATCGATCCACTCGATCCCGCCCTGGCTCTTCTCGTCGAGCACGAAGCCGCCCTCGACGAAGCTCCTGGTTGCCATGTCGAATTCGCGCAGCACGGTGGCATCCTCGCCCCCGTCGCTCAGCGCGATCATGCACAGGCGATCTTCGGGCGGCAGGCAGGTCGAGCCCTTGTACACCCATTCGCGCCCTTCGGCCTCGGCCAGCGCATCGACGTCAAGCACGGTTTCCCATTGCGGGTTGTCGGAGCGGTAGCTTTCCAGCGTGGTCCGGCGCACCAGCCCGCGCGGGTTCTGCTTGTCCTGCCAGAAATTGTACAGGCCGTCCGGGCGGATCGTGACATAGGGGATGCGATCTTCGCTGTCGTAGATTGCGAGCGCTTCGGCCTTGACCGCGTCGTAGCGCGGGTCGCCCGCGAGCAGCTCCATCGTCCGCTCGTTCTCGGCGCGGACCCAGTCGAGCGCCTTGTCGCTACGGGCTTCTTCGAGCCAGATGTAACTGTCCTGCTCGGGGCCGGGAATGCCGTCCTGCGCGGCGACGGGGGTGGTGCTTGCAATGGTCATGGCAGTGGCAATGGCCAGCGCGGATGCGAGTTTCAAGGGCAGCTCTCCAGATTTGCTGGAGCAGGTTCTGCCCCGGCGTCAGGCCGGCGACAAGCCCTTCCCGGTCACCGGCTGGTGGAAAGAAGATCACGCCGCAGCCATACTGCGAGTCCGCGGTCATGGATGCGTTCTTCGGCGATCACGATGTACCCTTGCGGCAGCGTGGTCTCAACGTAGTCGAGCGTTTCCAGGTTCTGCTGGGTGAATGGCCGGTCGGCGGTCACGACCACCGGCGGACCGGTATCGAGAATACGGCGGACCTCGTCGATCTGGCGCACCTCGAGAGAATTGCGCTCGAGCGCGTTGTTGAGATGGTCGGGGTAGATCAGCCGGGTGGGAAGGCAACTGCCGGTAGCGCTATAGAGCGCTGTAGGACCGTCGAAGACCCACAGACAGGCTTCCTGTTCATCGACATGCGGCTGGATCGCGGCGACCAGTCCATCCATCGCTTCGCGGTGGTTCTGGGAGGCTTCGTAGCGTTCGGGCAGATAGAGCAACCCGATGCAGGCCACGGTCGCCGCGGCCAGTGGGGCCAGCCCCGCCGGTCCTTGGCGGTGAAGGAAGGGCAGGGCGACCAGCAGCACCCCGGGGACCAGCGCGGCGAAGTAATAGGCATAGACGGTCGACGGCAGAAATACGGTTGCGACCGAAGCACCGAGCATGGCGCAAAAGAACCGATAGGTCCGCCGATCGGCGGGAGGAGACATGCGCAGGCTTGCGTAGAACCCGGCGAGAGCAAGCACGACGAGCGGCATCAGGAAGAGCGTATGCCGTTCTGCAAACCGCCCCATGGGGGCAGGTTCGCGCAGGAAGAAACTGACGAAATTGGCGAACCAGAATTGGTCCCATCCGCCGACGGCGAAATAGAACAGCCCGACGAGAAGCGTGGGCGCCAGACCCAGTGCAGCGAACGCGATGCCGATCGCCGACAGCTGCGCCAGCGATCGCCCCGAGCGGTACTGCCCCCACAGCGCCCAAAGCCCGAAGAAAACGCATTGTGGCACGACGGTGTACTTCACCTGCAGCGCCAGACCGCCGATCACCATTGCAAGGAGCGCACGCTGCAAGGCCTGAGGGTGGCCCGTATCGCGGACCAGCAATGCCATCCCCAGCATGGCCGGGACATGGTAGATCTCGCTCTGTGCCGAATGCGAGCCATAGATCGTCATCAGCACGATATAGAGAACCGCGGCCGCGCTTGCGGTGACGCTGTCCGTCAAATGGATGGCCAGATTGCGCAGCAGCACGGCGCCCAGCACTATGAAGCCCGTCGCGAGCAACTGGTACGACCACGGGGCGGGCAGCCCGGTGGCATCGGCAAGGCCGAACAATGCGAAGAGACCGAAGGGCTTGCGGTCCCACAGGTCCACGAAGGGCAACTGGCCCTGCCACATCTGGCTGCCGATCAGCGCATAGAGTTGTTCGTCGATGTCGGCATTGTGATCGCCAAGGAATGGAAACCGCACGGCCAGCGCGAACAGTGCGAGAAACAGGACCAGCCACAGACCACGCGCTGCATGGCGTCGCGTCGGCGGCGCTTGTGCCATATCGAAGCTGATTGCCGTCATCGGACCGAATGTCTTCCCGCATGCATGCGGAAACGGCCCTCGCAGCCAGTGGTTAATTATCGGTTGCCACAGCGCAGGCTGCTGCAAACGAAAAGGGCGACCCGTGGGCCGCCCTTTGTAAGGTGCTGTATGGTTAAAGGGTCAGCCTTCGACGTGTTCGGCGAGGACCGTCAGCCCGTTTTCGCCGACCTCGGCAAAGCCGCCGCGGACTTCGATCGTTTCGGGTTCGGCGCCTTCGGTCTTGTAGACCTGCACCGCGCCGTCGCGGATCGTCGACATCAGCGGCGCATGGCCTTCGAGCACACCGAATTCGCCTTCCGAGCCAGGGACGACCACCATGTGGACATCCTCGGAACGGACCAGCTTCGCCGGTGTAACGAGTTCGAAGCGGAGAGCCATGTGCTTACGATTCCTCGGCCAGCTTCTTGGCCTTTTCGACCGCCTGGTCGATGCCGCCGACCATGTAGAAGGCCGCTTCGGGCAGGTGATCGTATTCACCGTCGACCACCGCCTTGAACGAGGCGACCGTGTCTTCGAGCTGGACGAACTGGCCGGGAATGTTGGTGAACACCTCGGCGACGTGGAACGGCTGCGACAGGAACTTCTGGATCTTGCGCGCACGGGCCACGGTCAGCTTATCTTCTTCCGACAGCTCGTCCATGCCCAGGATGGCGATGATGTCCTGGAGGCTCTTGTACTTCTGCAGCGTTTCCTGGACGCGGCGGGCGGTGTTGTAATGCTCCTCGCCGACAACGCGCGGTTCGAGCACGCGGCTGGTCGAGTCGAGCGGGTCGACGGCCGGGTAGATACCCAGTTCCGAGATCGCACGGTTGAGCGTGGTGGTCGCGTCGAGGTGGGCGAACGAGGTGGCCGGGGCCGGGTCGGTAAGGTCGTCGGCGGGAACGTAGATGGCCTGGACCGAGGTGATCGAACCCTTGTTGGTCGAGGTGATGCGTTCCTGCAGGTTACCCATGTCGGTCGACAGCGTCGGCTGGTAACCCACGGCCGAAGGAATGCGGCCGAGCAATGCGGACACTTCCGAACCCGCCTGCGTGAAGCGGAAGATGTTGTCGACGAAGAACAGCACGTCCTGGCCTTCGACGTCGCGGAAGTATTCCGCCATGGTCAGGCCCGAGAGAGCGACGCGAGCGCGTGCGCCCGGAGGCTCGTTCATCTGGCCAAAGACGAGGGCAACCTTCGAACCTTCGGAGATGGCTTCGCCAGCGTCGTTCTTGGCGATAACGCCTGCGTCGAGGAATTCGTGATAGAGGTCGTTACCTTCACGGGTACGCTCACCGACACCGGCGAAGACGGACACGCCGCCGTGACCCTTCGCGATGTTGTTGATGAGTTCCTGGATCAGCACGGTCTTGCCGACGCCGGCGCCGCCGAACAGGCCGATCTTGCCGCCACGTGCGTAGGGGGCGAGCAGGTCGATGACCTTGATGCCGGTGACGAGGATGGCCGCTTCGGTCGACTGGTCGACGAAGAGCGGGGCTTCCGCGTGGATCGGCATGGTCTGCTCTGCGCCAACCGGACCGCGTTCGTCGATCGGTTCGCCGATCACGTTCATGATGCGGCCGAGCGTCTTGGGACCGACAGGAACCGAGATCTGCGCGCCGGTGTTGACGACTTCCTGGCCGCGGACGAGGCCGTCGGTGCCGTCCATGGCGATCGTGCGAACGGTGTTTTCACCGAGGTGCTGCGCCACTTCGAGGACCAGCGTGTTGTCGCCGTTCTTCGTTTCGAGCGCGGTCAGGATGGCGGGCAGTTCGCCTTCGAACTGCACGTCGACGACGGCGCCGATAACCTGGCTGATGGTGCCGTTGGGCGATTTGTTGAGTACGGGTGCGGTGGCCATGATCTATGTCCTGACTTGGGGTTTATCGCGTCTTAACCGACGCAGACATTTTCCGGATCGGCGAAGGTCCATTCGCCTTCGCCAGCAGTGAGTGTCGCCTTGTTGCGCAGATATTCGTCGTCGCCGAGGCCGAACTCGCACACGACGTCGGGCGAACCCATGCCGGCGCGCTTGCACATCGCGGTGTTGATCGGTTCCTCGTCCGGGCAGGCTTCGGCGTATTTTTCCGTCAGCAACGCCTGGTCGGGCGCGGGCAAGGTTTCGATCGGCTCGGGCGTCACGACCTGTTCGGGCGCAGTCTGGGCGGCGGGTTCTTCGCCGCAGGCTGCGAGCAGGGCGAGGGGCAGGAGGAGGGCAAGCTTGTTCACGTAGGGTCCTTAGAGAGCTTCCGCACCGGCGATGATTTCGATCAGCTCGGTGGTAATAGCGGCCTGGCGGCTGCGGTTGTACTGGATGGTCAGCTTGTTGATCAGATCGCCGGCGTTGCGCGTGGCATTGTCCATGGCGGTCATCGAGGCTCCCTGTTCGGACGCCTCACGTTCGAGCAGCGAACCGAACAGCTGCGTCTTGACGTAGCGCGGCAGCAGTTCCTCGAGGATTTCCTCCTCACCGGGTTCGTAATCGACCACCGCGTCGCCGCCGGTCCCGGCATCGCTTTCGGGCGAGGGGACGGGGATCAGCTGGTCGACGGTCGGGTCCTGCGCCAGTGCCGAGCGGAAGACCGGGTAGATCAGGTGGGCAACGTCGAATTCGCCCTGCTCGAAGCGGCCGATCAGATCGTCGGCGATCGCTTCGGCTTCCTCGAACCCGGGGGTGCGGACCTCGGAGGTGTCGAAATGCTTTTCGATACGTTCGGCGAAATCGCGCTTGATGGGCGCGCGGCCCTTCTTGCCGACCAGATAGAAGCGCACTTCCTTGCCTTCGGCGATCAGCGCCCGGGCCTTGGCCTTGGCGGCCTTGACGATGTTGGCGTTGAGACCGCCGCACAGGCCCTTGTCGGTGTTGACCACCACCAGCAGGTGACGCTGGTCGGCGCCATTGCCGGCCAGCAGCTGAGGCGCGCTGTCGCCGCTGACCTTGCCGGCCAGCGATGCCATCACGCCCGAAAGCCGTTCGGCATAGGGGCGTGCGGCTTCGGCCGCAGCCTGCGCACGGCGCAGCTTGGCCGCTGCCACCATCTGCTTGGCCTTGGTGATCTTCTGGGTCGACTTGACCGAGTTGATACGGCCCTTGAGTTCCTTGAGGCTAGCCATTTCGGCTCCCTATCTTCGTGTCTCTGGGCTCAGGCGAACTGCTTGGCGAAGGTCTTGAGCGCGTCGACGACCTTGTTCTTGGTGTCGTCTTCGAACTTGCCGGTGGTGCGGATCTCTTCCAGCACGCCAGCGTGTTCCGTGCGCATGTAGCTGAGCATCTGCTCTTCGTACTCGGTCACACGGTCGACGGGGACGCTGTCGATATAGCCATTGGTGCCGGCGAAGATCGAGACGGTCTGCTCTTCGAACGGCATCGGCGAGAACTGCGGCTGCTTGAGCAGCTCGGTCAGGCGTGCACCGCGGTTGAGCAGACGCTGCGTCGCAGCATCGAGGTCCGAACCGAACTGCGCGAAGGCCGCCATTTCGCGGTACTGCGCGAGGTCGAGCTTCATCGAACCCGAAACCTTCTTCATGGCCTTGGTCTGGGCGGCGCCGCCGACACGGCTGACCGACAGGCCGACGTTGATCGCCGGACGGACGCCCTGGTAGAAGAGGTCGGTTTCGAGGAAGATCTGGCCGTCGGTGATCGAGATCACGTTGGTCGGGATGTAAGCCGAGACGTCGCCGGCCTGCGTCTCGATGATCGGCAGCGCGGTCAGCGAACCGCCGCCCTCGGCCTTGCTCATCTTCGCCGCGCGCTCGAGCAGGCGGCTGTGCAGGTAGAACACGTCGCCCGGATAGGCTTCGCGGCCCGGAGGACGACGCAGCAGCAGCGACATCTGGCGATAGGCCACGGCCTGCTTGGAAAGGTCGTCGTAGCAGATCACGGCGTGCATGCCGTTATCGCGGAAATATTCACCCATCGCGCAGCCGGTGTAGGGCGCGAGATACTGCAGCGGGGCAGGCTCCGAAGCGGTCGCGGCGATGACGATCGAATATTCCATCGCGCCGTTTTCTTCGAGCTGCTTGACGATCTGCGCTACGGTCGAACGCTTCTGGCCGACCGCGACATAGACGCAGTAGAGCTTCTTGTTCTCGTCGTCGCCGGCGTTCGCTTCCTTCTGGTTGATGAAGGTGTCGATCGCGACGGCAGACTTGCCGGTCTGACGGTCGCCGATGATCAGCTCGCGCTGACCGCGGCCGACGGGGACGAGTGCGTCGACGGCCTTGAGGCCCGACTGGACGGGTTCGGAAACCGATTCGCGCGGGATGATGCCCGGTGCCTTCACTTCGACGCGGCGGCGTTCGGTCGATTCGATCGGGCCCTTGCCGTCGATCGGGTTGCCGAGCGCATCGACCACGCGGCCGAGCAGGCCCTTGCCGACGGGGACGTCGACGATGGTGTTGGTCCGCTTGACGCTGTCGCCTTCGCCGATTTCCTGGTCCGAGCCGAAGATCACCGCACCGACATTGTCGGCTTCGAGGTTCAGCGCCATGCCCTGAACGCCATTGGCGAATTCGATCATCTCGCCGGCCTGCACGTTGTCGAGGCCGTGGATGCGGGCGATACCGTCACCCACCGACAGCACGGTGCCGACTTCGCTGACTTCGGCTTCGGTCCCGAAATTGGCGATCTGGTCCTTGATGACCTTGGAGATTTCTGCGGCGCGGATATCCATGATGTGTGTCCTTTAAGCCTTCATGGCTTGCGAAAGCGAATTGAGACGGGTGCGGATCGAAGCGTCGATGCGCTTCGAGCCGATGGTGACGACGAGGCCGCCGAGCAGATCGGGCTCGACCTTCGTGGAAAGTTTGACCGTACGCCCCTCGCGGGCGGTCAGCCTGGCCTTGAGATCGGCCAGCTGCGTATCGGTAAGTGCATGGGCGCTGGTGACTTCGGCCGTCACTTCGCCGCGCTGCGCGGCAGCGATCGAGCGGAAGGCGCGGATCACCTTGGGCAGTTCGGCAAGGCGGCGGTTCTGCGCCAGCACGCCGAGGAAATTCTGCGTCAGCTCGGTCACGCCGAGGATCGCGGAAACACCCCACAGGGCCTTCTGCGCATCGCTGCGGCCAACCTTGGGATTGGTGGTGACGGCGGCGAGCTCGCTCGATTCGGCGAGAGCGGTCTCGAGCTGGCCGAGATCCGATTCGACCGCAGTCACGGTTCCGTTTTCGCTGGCGAGATCGAACAGGGCCGAAGCGTAACGCCCTGCCAGGCTAGCCTGAATACCGGCGGAATTATCCACGCGCTTAAGATCCTCTCGGGTCCGGAAGAAAAGTCTGTGTGACCAAGCCGGTCATGGGCCGACGGGAGTCGCCCCGGAAGGTCGGCGCGCGCCTAGCAAAGCCCCCCGACGATGGCAAGCCGCCTGCGGGTGGGGAATCTGGACTCCGGGCGGCGTTGGCGTAGAGTGGGTGGCATAAAACAACCGTTCACCGGGGAGAGAAACGTTGGAAATGGTGCCCTTGGCGCCCCGCTGCGGGGTGGAGATCAAAGATGTGAAGCTGGCCGAGGCGCAGGGGCCGGTGCTCGATGCGATCCGGCAGGCGATCTACGAACACGGCGTCGCCCTGTTTCGCGGGCAGGACGATTTCACCCCCGAAGCGCATATCGCCTTTGCCCGGCGCTGGGGCGGGATCGACATCAACAATTATTTCCCGCTCACCGCCGAACATCCCGAAATCGCGGTGGTTCGCAAGCGCGCCGACCAGGTCACCAATATCGGCGGCGGGTGGCACACCGACCATTCCTACGACCAGGTGCCCGCAATGGGATCGATCCTCGTGGCGCGCACCCTGCCGCCAAGCGGCGGTGATACGCTGTGGGCGCATATGGGCGCGGCCTATGATGCGTTGCCGGACACGCTCAAGCAGGAGATCGAGGGGCTCGAAGCCTATCACACCGCCGACCATATCTATGAGGAAGGCGGGCTCTACGCCCAGACCGACATGGGCCGTGACCTGCGCGGCCAGTCGATCACCACCGGGGCAACGCATCCGGTGGTGATCCGCCACCCGCAGACCGGGCGCAAGCTGCTCTACGTCAACAGCGCCTTCACCATCAATATCGTCGGGCGAAGCCGTGAAGACAGCCTGCCGCTGCTCCAGCGGCTCTATGATGCGGCGACAGCGGCGGACAACACCTGCCGGGTGGCATGGGAACCGGGCTCGGTGGCGATCTGGGACAATCGCACGACCTGGCACCTGGCGATGAACGACTATCAGGGCCATGCCCGCGAAATGCACCGCATCACGCTGACCGGCGAACCGCTGGCGGCCTAGTTCCGGGCGTTACACTCGTACACCAGCCGCTCGTTGGCCTGCTGCGGCAACTGGCCAAGCACTTCGCCCTGCAACTCGCCCAGCCGCGCGGCGGCGTTGTCGCTGCCGCATTCGGGCGCGGTGTATTTGCCGCGTGCCTCGCGGGCTTCGGTCATCGCGCTGCGCGGCAGCAGATAGCGTTCGGAGCGGAAGATGCGGCGGTCGGGGTCGAAGCTGTTGACCGAGACCGCGTCTTCCGAATTGGGCACGAACACCCGGCTCCAGCTGCCGCCGGCAAAACCGTATTGCGTGCGGGTGTTCACGCATCCGTCGGGCGTCCAGTCGAATTCGATATCCTCGACCTTGGCGCTGGTGATCCGGCTGCGTTCGGGGATCAGCCGGCACAGGAGCGCATAATCTTCGCCGCCAGCGGCGGGGCCGGGTTCGGCGGCGCCTTGCCCGTCCTGCATCGCGGCGGCGACGCGTCGGTCGATCTCGTCGAGCCCGGGACGGGTCAGATAGGCCGCCAGCGCCGCAAGGACGCCCACGGCGGTCGCGCCCGCCGCGATCCGCAACCGGGTCTCGTCGCGCGGCTCTGCGCGCCACAGCGTCATCGCCCACTGGCCCAGCCCGAAGGCCACCAGCAGTAGGACGAACGACAGGAAGACGCGGTCCTCGCGCTCGACGATCACGCCCTGTTCGGCTTCGAGCAGCGCGCGCTCGCGCCGGGTGCGGCGCTCTTCGGCGCGTTCGGCCAGATCGGCGCGCGCAGCCATCTGTTCGCGCTCGAGCCGCTCGCGTTCGGCCTCGTCGAGATCGGCCATAGACCGGCAGGTGCTGGTGTTGATCCGCGGCTCGACATCGTTGGCGCGCAGGAAAGGCACCAGCTCGCGGTTCGATACGGCGAAGAAGAACTCGGCGTCGCCGCCGTCATTGTCCGCCCCGAAGCTGTTCACCCCGACCACCCGGCCGCACGGATCGAGCAGCGGGCCGCCCGAATTTCCGCGCGCGATGGGGGCGGTGTGCAGGATGGTGTCGAATTGGCGGCTGGGCCGCGCACCCGATATGAACCCACGGCTCTTGACCGGGGGCTGGCTGCGGAAGATATCGCTGATATCGAGCCCCTGCGCACGATCGACATTCATCGGATAGCCGACGCTGGTCACCTCGCCGCTGTCGGGCGGCATCCCGCCGGCCAGCGCCAGCGGGGGCAGGCGCAGGTCCCCGGTAATGCGGATGAGTGCCAGATCGTTGCGCGCCAGCACCGCGATGATCCGGCCATAGACCGCTTCGCCGCCGCCGGTCGGGACGATGCCGATCTGCATTCCCTCGTCACGCAGTGCATCGCGCACCACATGCGCATTGGTGACCACCGTATCGCCAGTGACCGCGAAGCCGGTGCCATGGCTGATCGGGAACAGTTCGCCGTCGCGCTCGCCCACGATCACCACCCGCACCACGCCGCGCGCGGCCGCGTCGATATCCGCGGGTTCGGCGTGGGCGGGCACGGACGCCAGCAGCGGCGCGAGCAGCGCAAGCAGCGCGGCGATAGGGGTGAAAAAGCGGGCCATTGCGGCGCCTTGTGACGATCATTCGCTTTGACCGCAAGGCGCGGGATGCCAGCGCAATTCGGTGCGGGCACAAGCGTTGCCCTTGCGCTATGAAAGGCACTGCGATGATCGACGCCGATACAGCCTGGGCCGCCGTTGAGCGGCGCGACCGCACCTTCGACGGACGCTTCGTCACCGGCGTGCTGACCACCGGCATCTATTGCCGCCCGTCCTGCGCCGCGCGGCACCCGCGCCGCAGCAACGTGCGTTTCTTCGCCGATGGTACAGCGGCGCGCGCGGCGGGATTGCGCGCCTGCAAGAGGTGCCTGCCCGACGATGTCGGCCGCGACGAGGCGGCAGTGCTCGCGGCGATCGACGAGATCCGCCAGGCCGAAGATGCGCCCTCGCTCGCCGCGCTGGCGCAGCTGACCGGCTATTCGCCCGCCCATTTCCAGCGGGTGTTCAAACGCGCGATCGGTCTTTCGCCTGCCGCCTATGCCCGCGCCTTGTGCGAGGAACGCGCGCGCGATGCGCTGTCGGGCGGCGACAGCGTGACCGGCGCGATCTACGAGGCGGGCTATGGCTCGGCCTCGCGCTTTTACGAGAATACGAAAGGACGGCTGGGCATGGCGGCAAGCGCATGGGCGAATGGCGGGGCGGGAGTGACGATCCGCTGGGCGGTGGTCGACACCACGATGGGGCGGATGCTGGTGGCGGCGACCGACAAGGGTGTGTGCCGCCTGTCCTTCGGCGAAGACGACAGCGAATTGCGCCGGCGCTTCCCCAAGGCCGATCTGGTCGAAGGCGGCGCGGCGTTCGGCGAATTGCTCGCCGACGTCGTCGCCAGTGTCGAGGCGCCGGGCGATTTCGCGCATATCCCGCTCGACGTGAAGGGCACCGCTTTCCAGGAAGCGTGCTGGGAAGCCTTGCGCGCGATCCCGCCGGGCGAAACGCGCACCTATGCCGAAATTGCCGCGGCCGCGGGCAATCCCAAGGCGGTGCGCGCCGCGGGCAGCGCCAATGCGCGCAACAATGTCGCGGTGCTGATCCCCTGCCACCGCGTGGTGCGCAAGGGCGGCGATCTGGGCGGCTATGCCTATGGCCAGGACATCAAGCGCGAATTGCTCGAACGGGAGCGGAAATGATCCGCAGGATCGACGCATTCACCGCGCTGCCAACCATCCTTGTATTGCGATCCATTCGCATTAACTAGTGGCCATGAGCACCAGACCTCCCCCGCGGACGCTTACCGTCCTCTCGCGCCAGTCCCTTTCGCCCTCGATGATCCGGGTATCGCTCGGTGGTCCGGGTCTGGCGGGGTTTCCGCCCGATTTCGCTGGCGGCTACGTCAAGCTCATGCTGGCCCCGGCCACCGCGGGCGGCAAGCCGGTGGTCCGCACCTATACCATCCGCCACCAGGCAGAGGATGCGATCGCGATCGATTTCGCCCTGCACGGCGGCGAGGCTGCGGGCCCGGCGACCCGCTGGGCGCTATCGGCCACGCCCGGGGAAACGATCGAGGTGGGCGGTCCGGGCCTGCCCAAGCCGCTGCCGCAGGGGCGCGATTTCTATCTCGTGGCGGGCGACATGACTGCGCTGCCGGCGATTGGGGTCAATCTCGAAGCATTGCCGGCCGATGCGCGCGGGTTCGCCGCAATCGAGATCCAGGACGAACGCGACCGGCAGGACATCGCTGCGCCCGAGGGGGTCGAGATCGCCTGGCTGGTCAATCCCGAGCCGGGGCAGCGGCCCGCACTGCTGGTCGATGCGCTGCGCAGTGCCGCGCGGCCCGAAGGCTCGCTCGCCGCATGGGCAGCGTGCGAATTTTCCGCAATGAAGCGGCTGCGCGAATATCTGCGCGGCGAACTCGCGCTCGCGCCCGCCGATCTCTACCTTTCCAGCTATTGGAAACACGGCATGATCGAGGACGAGCACAAGCTCGCCAAGCAGCAGGACGCCGCCGCGCAGCCTAGCTGAATCAAACCGGGGCGGACCCTCGGTCCGCCCCGCATGATCCGAATTCGCAGCCCGATCAGAGGCCCGAGTTCATTCCGTCGACGCTCTTGCTGACGAGGATGTTGACCGCCACGCGGCGGTTCTGCGCCTTGCCCTGTTCGGTGGTGTTGTCCGCCGCCGGATCAGCCTCGGCCATGCCGGTGGGGGTCAGCATCCGGTAGGGTGCCCAGTCGCATTCCTGCTGGAGGAAGTTGACCACACGCGAGGCGCGCTTTTCGCTCAGCTCCTGGTTGTATTCATAGTCGCCGGTCGAGTCGGTGTAGCCGACCACCAGCAGCAGCGCGTTGTCGGTGTTCTTTGCCTGCGCCGCGGCCTGGCACAGCTCGTAGCGCGCCTGCTGCGACAGATTGTACTTGGCCGTGTCGAAATAGACGTTGGTCGTGCCCTTGATATTGTACTGGTCGATATTGGCGACGCGGCCACGCAACGCCTCGGTCGCGGCTTCATTGGCGGTGAAGCGCTGGTCGGTCCCGGTGTGGATCATCCGCGCGGTTTCGAGATGCTTGCTCTTGAGCGCGACCTTGGTGGCGATCAGCCCGCGATTGGCCCATTCGACCGTCTCGACTTCGACCGGCAGCCCATTGAGCAGGTCGGCGGCCGAAAGCTGGTCCTTGTCGAGACCCAGGAAACCACCGCTGCTGCGGATTTCGGTTGCGGGGCTGAGCGCAATTACGGTGCGCGTGCCATCGGCGCTGGTCACCTGCACCTTGTCGCCGTCGCGCGCCGAAATAACGCCTTCGAATTCGGGGCCTTCGGGCATGCCCGACAGGTCGCTGGGCGTCGTGCCGACAACGGTCATCGGTTCGCCGCCGCTATTCGCGCCGCCTTGGGGCTCAAGCTCCTGCGCCTGCGCACCAGCAGTGACGGGCAGGACGAGCGCGGCGAGCGCTGCGACTGTCTTCGAACTCTTGGACAAGGCAATCATATTCATACTCCTTCAATTCGAACCGACACGGGCCGTCGAGCGGGTGTGGAATACCGCTTTCTCCCCAATTGCGCCTGTGCGGTCAATCAGCCCCCTTCATTCGGTAACGGCTTGGTCGAGCGGCGCGGGGCCGCAGGCGGGGGCTGGTGTTGCCCGCAGCCTGTCTCGCAAATGAACCGGAACGCGCAAACCTTTTGCCAAGCCGGTGGGCGGGGCAGGAAGTGCGATGAACCGACGCTTACCCGTTCCGCGCCCAGCCGGCGCGCGCCGGTTCGAGCCGGTCGAGGAAGGCCTCGGCGCTGTCGAGATAGTCGCGCTGGCGCTCCTCGCCCATGCGGTCCCAGGTCGCATAGATGCGCCCGATCCGGTGGTTCTGCTCCAGCCGCTCGCGGTGCCGGTCCATGAAATGCCAATACAGCGGATTGAACGGGCAGGCGCCTTCGCCGGTCTTCTTGCTGGGGGAATAGGTGCAGCCCGCGCAGTAATTGCTCATCTTGTTGATATAATTGCCGCTGGCCGCATAGGGCTTGGACGCCAGCTTCCCGCCATCGGCATAAAGGATCATTGCCGCCACATTGGGCAGCTCGACCCATTCATAGGCATCGGCATAGACCACGAGGTACCAGTCCTGCACCTCGCGCGGGTTCACTCC
>Ga0114915_1000421_pt1 | contig 19505 bp, 9 predicted proteins | sample MalvirAntarct_55_FD_87288 | JGI IMG/M metagenome (GOLD analysis project Ga0114915, IMG submission 87288) | Marine viral communities from the Global Malaspina Expedition - Malaspina viral metaG Antarct_55 | ecosystem: Environmental > Aquatic > Marine > Oceanic | place: South Georgia Island...
GAAAAAATAACAAAAGATATAAATCCTACTTATGGTAGTATTCAAAAACTATACTCTAGATCCACTGCTGATGGTGATCTAATAACGTTATGCGAAGATAGAATTTTAAAAATTCTAGCTAATAAAGATGCTTTATTTAACGCAGATGGAAACCCACAGTTAATAGCTAGTAACCTCGTGTTAGGTCAAACAATACCATTTAGTGGAGATTTTGGTATATCAACTGATCCAGAATCATTTGCGTCAGAATCTTACAGAGTTTATTTTACAGATAAAATTAGAGGAGCTGTTTTAAGATTATCTAAAGATGGATTAACTCCTATATCTAACGCTGGGATGAAAGATTGGTTTAGAGATAATTTAAAATTAACAACTAAACTTTTCGGTAGTTATGATGATAGAAACGATGAATACAACATTACACTTACTGATAGAACAATATTAGGAGAAGAGTTAATAGTTAATGGTGATTTTAAAACCGATTACATCGAGTGGTTTGGAATGAAAACTTCTTGGTTTTGGAAAAGTGGTCCTACACATTTAGCGTCGGATGGAGCTGCTTCTGCTCGAATAGGTCAAGATCTAATTGGTTCTATTCAACAAGGAAAAACTTATCAAATATCATATACTGTTGGAAAACCTGATGATACTGAATTGGACGGTAGACTATGGGTTACTCTTCACGATGATAGTGCTAATTATGCATCAGTCCCAGTTACTTGGACTGGACTTACTACAGCTGGGGCGCACACAAAGACTATTTCGGTAAAAGATTCTTGGAGCCCTTGGCCATATGGAGCTTTGGATGGCCATCCTTCTAGCATAAACTTTCACAACAAATCTCATGCTGGTAGTGGTAACTTTAATGGAACTATAGACAACATATCTATAAAAGAAATTATATCTAGTCCAGCAACAGTATCTTATAAAGAAAACGTTAAGGGTTGGAGTAGCTTTAAATCATTCATTCCGGAAAACGCTTTAAGTATGGCTAGTAATTACTATTCATTTATTAACGGTAGAATATATCTTCATAACAACGAAAATGTAGATAGAAATAACTTTTACGGAGTAGGATACAAATCTAGTATAAATGTTTTGTTAAATGACTCACCTGGAACCATTAAAACTTTTCATACTTTAAACTACGAAGGCAGTCAATCTAGAGTTGCTAAATATTTAGAGCAAACTAAAGACGGGGTAACTTACAGTAGTCAAGAACAGTACAATTTAACCGCTAAAGATGGTTGGTTTGCTAGCGCGATAATAACCGACAAGCAAAAAGGAAGCTCAAATGAGTTTATTAAAAAAGAAGGTAAGTGGTTTAACTACATTAAAGGCGGGGTTTTTGGTAGTATTAGGTACCCAAATTCGGATCAAGAGTATACTGTTTTTGATGGAAATAAACCAAGTGAGCTTTTGCTATCGGACTTTGGGGCGTTTGATTTACAGGGTATTGGACAAGCGGGTAGCATAGGCTTTGACCCTGTAAATCCTGATGGTAGCGTAGATACACCAAGCGTTGATGATGGCGCAAGTACCTCCACAAACACTGGTGCGTAGCAATGCCACACTATCTTAATAATATTTAAACAAATAACACCATGGCTACAATATCAATAACTTTTGCAAATGAGTTAAACACATCGCTTCAAGTGGGTGATATCGCTTATAGCAATACTCAATTAACTATACAAAGCCCGACAGGTGGTGGTATGCCAGGTCCAATGATAAATGCAATGTTGTTGGGCCCAGTAGTTGGTATTAGTGGTTTAACTGTGGAAATTCATATTAGTTCAAACGGTAATGTGGCGCCAAATGTTGGGGAGTTCATATTTTTCTCTAAAAACAAAAATATAAACACATCTAGTTTATTAGGTTATTACGCGGATGTTAAATTTGAAAACAATTCTACAAATAAAATAGAGTTGTTTTCTATTGGTTCTGAGGTTTCTGAAAGTAGTAAATAAAAAAAATATTAAATGGAAATTATAACGGGTTTTAGTATGGATTTTTCTAGCTTAGTTGCCGCTGGAGAGTCTAGATTTTTTGAGGTAACTGGATCTAACAATGCTAGCTTCGAGATAGAGTTTAGGAATGAAGATGGTTATTACTACAACTTTTTTACTCAAGCTTTTCAGGCGGCTAAAAGCGTTTTAAGTAAAAAAATAATTGGTGGACGTGCGCATAGAGGATCAGTAAAATTTCCAGCAGTAACCGATAATGACCAGTATGACATATCTATAACCGCTACCGGAGACACTAGACACAATCAATACAGTGAAGTCAGGTTTGGTGATGGTAGTATGGATATTAATTCAACTACAGGTTCTAATTCACGTTTAATTACAAAAGTAATTTACCAATACGTAGATTTAGTTTTAACTATAAGCCCTTATTCCACAACTGGCGCTCTAACCGGTACACTAGCAAGCGATACCATTGCTGTGTCGGCAGGCGCGGGGTTAACAGATCCAGTGGCATTCTCAACAACCTTTACCGTTGCTAACGACAAAGCTCTGCGAATTATAAAACAACCAACGCACTTAGATATACTTTCGTTTGTATCGCCAACTATAGGCGCAGCGCCAATAGATATTCCTGGTGAAAATATATACCCAACAGCTACAGCTGCTTTTACAGGTGATGATATAAACGGGGCTGTAACAAGCGGCGTAGTAGTTGATACGGATGCCACTGATATATCCGCTAATATTAAGGTTGGAGATAAAGTAACCACGCCCGTAACAACAGATACCGTTAACGGCGCTAGAGACGCGTCGGCTGTCGCAGTGACCATGGACTCTGCTGTTGCAACTAAAATGGCTGTTGGAGATCAAGTTACTGGAAACGCTGCTCTTGACGCTGGAATATTTACGGTTGCTTCTTTAGATTCTACAAATGTGTTTTCAATATCATCAGCGGTTGCGATAGCGGACGAGACAACACTAACGTTTAGCTCTAAGATAAACAGAAGTCTAACAACAGTTATTGCGCCTTTTCCTTCAGATGCATCGGCCTTTCAAATATCACAAGCAATTCAATTTCGTGACGGCGCTCCTTTAACTTTCTTTAAACAAATGAATTACCGTTGGCCAATTACTAACTTTGCCCACGTGTTAAAACCCGGGTTTATTTTTGTTGAGGGCTCAACTGGGCTTGTGGATGGCTCAAAGCTAGCTAAATACTCAGACACTACCACCGTTTTTGCCGGAACAGAGCAAGAAAAAGTTTATACTAATTACGAGGTGGAAGCGGTAAGCACTTTATCTTTAAAACCAACAATCACAAATGGCGAGGTAACAACCCAAGCTGGAGCTATTACATTCGACAGACAACAACCTCTAGCTCTTGCAGGTGTCACTTTAAAAGCAGGTGGATATGGACAAAGTGAAATACTTAGTGTTTATGGTTACGATGTTAGGTTTACTGATTTAGCGATAGCTCTAACACCAGTAACTACAACCACTACAGCTGCTTCGGCTGGTGGCTCTAGTACAAGTGTAGTTGTCACTTCAAGAAACGGTATATTAGATGCTGTTAGCACTGTTAGTGGTATTGGTATAGATCCAGCGGCAGTTGATCCAACGGTAGCTTCTGGTGCTGGAGCGGTTACTGGAGCTGGTACAATTGTGCTTTCAGCGGCACAAAGTTTAGAGGATGGTGCAACATTAACTTTTGCTAATGCAGGATTGGTGGCTACTATAACCGGAAGCATACAAGTTTTAAAAGCTGGTACCGCTAGTCAAACACTTAGAATTGACATTGAAAAGCTTCTTACTATTACTTAATAGTAAAAAAAAGAGTAAAACTGTAATAATATATATACAAACAAAATTATGATAGAATTAATTAAAGAAATATTATTTGGAGTTGATGATCCAAATTTACACCAAGCCTTTTTACCAGCTGCTATGGCGCTTGGCGGGTTAGCCCAAGGGCTAATGGGTTTTGATTGGGGAGGTAAAAGGAAAAAAGCTTTAGCTGAATCCAGGAAAAGGTATGAAAAGCAAAAAGATGTTTTTAGAGGATTAGACACTAGCAATGCTTTTGCAGGTTTAGAAAATAGATACGAAGGTATGGAAAACCAATATGACAACATGGAGAATACCATGGAAGATCTTACTGTTAATACCCAGCAAGCTGAGTTTGAAAAACAAATGTTTGGGCAATCTCAAGCAAATACTTTACAAGGTTTAAGAGGTGCTGCCGGCGGTAGTGGTGTAGCGGGTTTAGCACAAGCCATGTCAAACCAAGCTATGACTCAAGCTCAGAAAACATCCGCATCTATCGGAAGACAAGAAGCACAAAACAAACTATTAATGGCACAGCAAGCCGCTCAAAACGACAAATTACAAAGAGGCGAAGCATCAAGAATAGATACGCAAGTAAGACAAGGGGCTAGCCAAATAGATCAACTAACAGCTCAAGGTGAATTACAATCAATGCAAATGGAGCAAAGCAAGCAATCTACTTTGTTGGGCATGGATGCTCAAGCGGTTACAGGAGCACAAAGCGCGGTTCAAGCTGGAAACCAAATGATGGCGGGTGGCCTTAGTAATATTATTGGTGGAGTTGGTGGTGCTGCAAGCGCGGCTGCTGGTGATCCAAATTTTGCAGGTAAACTTAAATTTTATTAAAGATATGGCATTCGGAAAAGCAGATATAGGATTAATAAAAGCAGTGGCTGGCGCAGAGCAAAGTAAGTTTGTAGATGATAACTTAATGATAGGCTCTGTGGTTGGTGGCATGATGGATTCTTTAAATAAAAAAGCACAGGTGCGAGCTGGTATACAAGCTGGTATTCAAAAAGATATAGATGGTAAGTTTAAAGGAACATCGGCAAATCTACCAGACCAATTTACCAAAAACTTAGTTGACTTTGTGCCTGGCCAAAAAAACAAATATGCAAACGTTAGCGCAGGCGGTGTGCTTGGTAAAAGTGAGCAATCAAGAATTATAGCCAATCACGATGATTATTTATTGCAAGTAGAAAGTTTAGTTGGCAATATAAAAGCAAATCAAGCATTTGGCGGAGACTTAGCGCCTGGCCACAATGATAACACTAAACATGCAATGCTTCAATTAGATGGTGGTAACTATGAGGTTTTTACTTCTTATGATTCTGACGGTAAACCAAAGCCAAGTATTTCTATGCCAAATGAAGACGGGATAGAGCCAGATGAGTCAACTTTCACTTATAAAGATGGTAACGAGTCCGGAAACGTTAAAACTTTAAAGGCCACAATTGCTGAAAATCCAGACTTTGTGGTAACCCCTAAAATGCAAGAGCAATTAGATGCTTACGATACGGCTCAAGATAATTTTAGTAAGTGGCAGGGTGGCGAGCACACTTTGGCTGATGGAACTCCTAATCCAAAAAAATACGATATACTAAACAACATACCTAGTAAACAATCAAACCAAGATAATGCCGCGGCTGAACTAGCCGTTTATAATAATAATGTTTCATTATTAAGAAATGACACCGATCACGAAATGATTTTAGAACCAAGTGCCTACGGTACACAGTACACAAAACAAATCAAAGATTACAATGGTATAGATTTACAGAATACTTACTTTACTGATGCTAGTAACGATAAGATAGAAGGTAATTCTTATGGTGAATTTTTTACAAGCCAGTCGGCTGATCCTAAAAAGCACCCTAACATGTATAAAGCATCTGATGGAGAGTTTATAAAGTTTACAATGACGGATGGAACTGTAATAGCTTACGACGATGGAACCAGCGAAAAAGGTCTAGACACACCCTGGGGGAGATTAAATGATAGTCAGCAAGAAAAGTTGTTAAAAATGCACATTAGCGGTGAGAATGTTGATGGCACTTTTGACCCAGACAAAGAATCTGATTTTCACAAAGTAGGTTACGCTAGCTTTATGGGTGGTGTAACTAGAGATGCAGCTGAAATAAAACAACAACAATATTTTTCTAACAAAAACATGTACTTTAACAATGGTGACGGTAATCCAATTAGCAGGGGTGCTAAAGGATCTGATATAACAGAAAATAGAAAATTGAAAGCGTATAGTGATCATAAGTTTGATGCGGCTTTCCCTGAGTCTATGCTTGGAGGAGATAACTTTAACGAAAAAATTGAGCCTGGTGGAGCTATTCAAAAAGCACTGGCAAAAGAGTTTCCAGGAAGAATAGGTTTTATTGGTAGTGGCATAATAGCGATTGATGGGGTAGCGTCATTTGATTTTAGGGGCGACAACAAAAAACAAGAAATGCAAAGGTTAAAAGAGTATTTACATAATAATCCTGAGTTTAGTGATATAGAAAAAAGCTTAGGATCAAATATGAGTGTTAATGTAAAAGGTGATGATTGGAAAAAAATGCGAAGAAAAAAGTCTGAGTACCACGGTTACGCGCCGGTTAACGATTACCTGGCATTTAGAGGAATTGGTGGAACCCAAGTGGAAGGCACTTTAACCGTTAAAGGTTTTAATCCTAGTAACAACGCTGCAGATGGCACCTCTGGTGTATATGAGGTAGTTGATTCAAATGGTAAAACTCATTTTGTTGACGAAGAAACTCTTTATCCAAACGGAATATAGCTTATGGCTGAAAAAGTTATAGATGACAAGTACTTAATGATTGACGCTATAAAAAGCGAGTATCCTGGTATAAACGAACAGGGTATTGCTGCTATTATGGGTAATGTAGAGCTTGAAAGCGGTGGTGGAAAAGCAGGAAGAGAAAGGCCCTATACGCTAGAACAGATATACAAAAAACATACTAAAGCGTCGGCCGCTAAATGGAATAAACTAAATCCTAAAAAAACGCCAACGTCTGCCGGGAAATATGTGCAGAATATTGTAACAATTAGAGAAAATGTAGAAGCCTTAGGTTTTGGTAATCCTAAAGATTTATCTAAAGAAAAGAAAAAAGAGTGGAACGATAAGCTAAAACAAAACCCTGGTTCAATAATTGGGGCTATGTACATGCGAGATTTTAAGGCAACTTGGGCTGGTGGTTCTGGACCATTACAACTAACTATAGCTAATTATGGTGGTAATAAAAAAAAGGCTATAGCCCTTAAGCAGTTTGCAAAAGACCAAGGTATGGAGTTTAACGACTACATGGAGAAGTTTAGTAGCGACCCGGCTTTTGGCCTGAAAGAAACTTTGAAATATTACAAATCAACTGAAGAAACAGCATGGACTACCGAGTCTCTAAATGCTACTGATGCTCAAACGCTTGGTGATACGGTTATAAATCCTCACAGAAAACATCTTAATGATGAGAAATGGCAAGCTTATCAAACAGCTGGAAATGACAGTATAACAGATTATAATACAAATTATTTACCCACTATAATTGAAACTGAAGAAAAGGATGATCCATGGAAAACTTGGGATAAAGTAAAAGTTGACCTAGATAAGATTAAAGAAAAGGATGATCCATGGAAAGCTTGGGATAAAGTAAAAATTGACCTAGATAAGATTATTAGTGACAAGAAAATAGAAGCTGAAAATAAAAAACTAAAAGAAGAAAAAGAAAAAAAAGAAATTTACAGCGAAACAGATGATGCCATAACAATCCCGACCTTTGAGGAGATTAGAGCACGAAATGCTAAAGGTGAGGCATCATTCTTTAATAGAGGTCCTGACGGTGAATTGCTTGACGAAGGCTATACCATGGACGGCTTAGGAAATGTTATTTGGGTTGGAGAGGGGCGAGACCCAAATGATGATGTTTTTTGGGCAAAAGTCGAGGCTGGAATTATTGATAAAAACGGGTTTCCATTAAATGTAGAAACAGAAGATGTAGAAGCAGAAGATGTAGAAACAGAAGATGTAGAGACAGAAGATGTAGAAACAGTAGATAGTGGTCCTGATTCTAGTGAGCCGTACCAAAAAGACGGTAGGCTTTATGTAATGAAAGATGGCGTTGAAACGCTATATCAAAAAAAAGAATCTTTAATAACTCTTCCTGCACAAGAAGCTGAATTAATACCAACACCCACTCCAGCAGAACCGGTGATAGCTCCAAAGGCAACACTAGACGAAAATGAAGTTGATGACAAAACAGTAAACGTTGTTGAAAAGCAACAGTTAGAAAAAAATATATCAACAGTAGAAACAGAAGAAATGGAAGTGCTTGACGCTAATGGTAATATTAAAAAAATTACTGTACCTATTATAAAACCTGTAGAACCTGTGTTGACTAATGTAGATGCAGACAGTGATAGTATACCGGATGGCATTGATATAGATGGAGGTACAGATTCAAATATACCACCACCAGGCGTTGAAACAGCTGTGATAGAAAAAAAACCAAAACTTATAAAGCCAAGAATGCGAGATTTTCTAAACTCAAGTAGGTACATGAAGGCTAGAAGGGAGTATTATAAAAACGTTGAAGGCGAAAAAAATCCAGTTGACGATAATGAGCTAAATGATGAGGAGATAAAAGAAGCTGTTGACATGGAACAAAATGCTAAAACTATAGATGCATCTAAAAGAAATATATTTAAAACAAATGGTAAAAGCAATATATTTAACACCATAATAGGAGATGTCAATACGATATTGCTAGGAGTAGAGCGAGAAATACAGAAATTTACTAAATCACTAAACAACAAAGAGTAATGGTAGAAGAAACTACAGAAGAAGAAGAAAAAAAGATTACTATTAGGAGAGGTTCAATTGGGGAACGCGGTGTTTTTAGAGAAGAAATTACAGGAACTCAAAAGGCTTTAGATGCCACTAATGCTTTAGGCGAGCCTGTATTGATCCTAGATGATAATTTTGATATAGGCGAGGAAACTGGTGGTGATTTAGAAACCCCAACTGACAATAGAACTGCTCAAGAAAGGTACGACGAAGTTCCAATTGACTATGTTGGGCCGCTAACACAAACAGATGTACAGGAAAAAGCAAAACTAAATCAAAAAGAAACAAAAGAGCTGCTTGAGGAGTATGAGCAATTAAAAATCGATGAACTAGACTTACCCGGAAACAAATATTTAGAAGTGTCTTCAATTTTAGCAGACATGAGTTCGGAGGCTAATAAAAAAACACTACAGCTACTAGCAATTAAACACCCAGATTATTTAGATATAAACGAAGGTGTTGTCACAAACAAACAAGGTGAGGTTGTAGAAACAAAAGAAGACTTTAAAAAAGCCTGGGGTAAAGGTGATATGGGTGGTTATGTTTACGATTTTACTAGTAAACAGTTTAAGGATGAGACGTATGATTACTTTCAAAAAAACGTTACTTTAACAAATGATGCTTGGACTTACATTACGTCAAGCTATGCTACCGAAACAGGAAGTGTGATAGCCGATCTTTGGGGAGGCAAGTCAGAGACGCTAGATTTTGGAAAATATGAAGAACAAATAAAAATTGAGGTTTTAAATCAATTAGATCCTAGTAGAATAGCAAGTCTAGCAGATGAAGGTTTTTACAAAAGAGAAGGCGGTTTTAATCTTTATGGGGATAAAGTACCTGGTTTTTTAGGTGGAGAAACTATGTCTCTTGAAGAGAAAGAAATTTTAATTTCTAATGCAAAAACAGTTGTACTGGCTAATCAATTAAGAATTCAAGAGTCTGCTAGATATAATGTTGTTGCACTTAAGGATAACTTTGAAATAAAAAACAAAAAACTTGAAAACAATTATACGGTTTTAAAAGATCTTCAAGAAAGAATGCAAAAAGATATTAACGACCTAAACTCAAAGCACGGCACATGGGGTTGGGATTCTAGTGGTAGAAGAAAATACATTTCTTATGGAGACATGAGGGATTGGTCAGATTCTGATAAAAACAAGTTAATATCTATAAATAACGACATTGAAAGAATAGGTATTGATAATACTTTATTTCAAAGAGATCGCGAGGAAGTTTTAGAATTACAAGAAATATATAATGACAGTGCAAAGGATTTAAGCGCGTCAACACAAGATCTTTTTAATAGATTTTTAGTACAAGTGGTGAATGAAAAAGTATCGTTTAAACCTGCTTTTAAGCAAACTCTTTACGACAAAGTTTATCGAGAAATTGTTAAGAATTCAAATCCATACATGGGTCCAGTAATGGACATTGCTTTTACTTTTGGTAACTCGTTTTTAAAGTACGAGATGGCTGGGAAAGTAGTTGGCGCTATTGCTACTCCTGTAGGTGCTTTGATAACTGCTGGGGCAGGTGTTGTTGGTGAAATAGCCTATAGTAATAAAGAGTACAGTGGTAACAATATGTATGCGGAAGCTAAAACACTACCCTTCATGCAAGACATGTTTTCCACTATAATAAATGTTGCAAGTAAAGATATAGTACCGGTGTCTATGTCAGCAGAAGGCCAGATGACAATAGTTGGTTATGAATCTAAGTCAGACAACTGGGTTGGGCAACTATATGACGAAACGCTAGGCGAAGGAAGTAATTGGAATCCATATAGTGCTGGTAAAACTATATCTGATTTGTTAGGCTACGTAGTATCTCTTAGAAGCGGTATAGGTAATTTAGACATTAAGCATGCGGCTAGAACTACAAAGTTGCTAGGTAACGTAAAAACAGCTAGCACTCCAATAGGGAGAAGCATAGCCGAATCTTTATCTAAGGGCTTTGTTGGAAGTAAAAAATTTACTAGCGCTTTAGAAATGATAAAAGTTAATCACAAAATAACAGTTTCTGAAAATATTGCTGATGGTAGAGCTAGAGGCATGGATATTGTTACGGCATTTGCGTACGGAAACGCTTTATCTTTTATGACAGGTATTAGTCAGTCAATAATGCCTGATTATAATTGGTTTAAAAGCGCCGGCGGTAAGGTCATTAAAGAGAGTTTAATAAAAGCATTAACCGGTAAAACTATTGATAAAATCGCTAGAGACAAAGCGTTAAAAATTGCCTCAAAACAATTTGCTGTTAATTTCTTTAAAGAACAATTAGAAGAGCAAGTTGACCTTGGTTTAAGCGATGTTGTTAAAATGATGTTTATTGCTGGGCACTCTCCGGATATACTTAAAGCAAACGTTCAAGCCGAGGTTTTAAGAGGCACAACATTATTAGCTGGTGGCTTAGGTAGTGTACAAGCGAGAAGAAGTTATAAAGATGCTAGGTCAATGACAAATACAATTTTTGGTAATGAGGGCATAAAAATTATAAACCAAGGTTTAAACGAAATAAAAGCGCTAGAAAACAAAATTGAAACACTTAGTGGTACTGCTAAGGATGTTGAACTTGGAAAACTTTTACAACAAGACATAAGCGATCTCAAACAAAACGTTGAAGACGCTAGAGATAGATTAGCAGCTATAAATGCTGCTCCAAAATTAGTTACAGATACTCAGATAGATTTGTTAATACAAAAACAAAAACTACTAAAAGAAAGGTCAACGCTAAACAAAAAAGACAAAGCTTTAGTATCCTTAGAGTTAGAGGCTATAAATAAACAGATATCAGATATAGATGTTAAAATACAAGAATCTACGCCAGTAAAGTTTAAAGAGCAACTAATAAAAGCGCTATCGACAAATGTAAAAAAGTTAGCTGGTAAAATGGGTGTAGAATATTTTCAAATACCCGAAAAAGATTATGATAAAGCCGTTGAAGAAGTTATTAAGCAAACTGCCGATTATAATAACGATATTGATAATAAAATAAAACAAATAGACGGCTCAACCCCAGAGGGAAAAAAGAAAATAACACAGCTAGAGGCTCAAAAACGTAGAGTTCCAAAGTTTAGTGATCCTGGTGTAATATATTACGATGATGTAAATGGTAAGCACCGTATAGTTACAAATGAAAAAGCAGCTAAAAAATCTCATAACGAAGCTGTTGACTTACATGAGCTTTTACACGCCGTAATGCGTCAAACCATTTTAAAAAACCCAAACAGCATAAAAGCGCTTTCTTATATAATGAGAAAAGAGCTTTTGGAAAACCCCGAAGCCCTTGGAATTAGTGGCAACTTAGATTATGTAACAAGTAAAGAAGGTAAAGGTAAGTTTGACCAGTACAAAGAAGAAGTTGAAAATATGGCTTTTGATGAGTTGTTTAATGTGTTTTCAGAAGCTATCGCGCAGGGTAATATAAAAATTGAATCTGGATTAGGATCTAAGGTTGGTGACTTTATACGTCGATCTTTTATGGAGATTGGTATTAATTTCACGGTATCAGGACCTCAAGGTATGATTCGTTTTTTAAGAGATTATAATAACGAGGTAATGAGGGGTAGGTTTAGTTATGGTATGAAAACTATTATTAAAGATGGCATGAAGATTAATATTAGTAAGGAATCTATCGCTGAAGCTGAAAAAATGGAAAACTTGTTAGTTGCCGCTGACAAATCTAAAAAGTTAAAAATATGGGAGCCTAAAAGATCTGATAGCGCTAGATCTATAAAAACAAAAGCAACAAAAAAAGACGTTTACGAGCAGAAAAAAATTCAAACCGATTTAGAGCTGAGCGAAAGTACCGCCGTGATAGTCGAGGAAAATAAACGTCTAAGAGTTCTTATACTAGAAGAAGGCTTAGAAAGTGGAAATAAAATTGTTGCTTCTGAAGACTTGCAAAACAAACTTGTAGAAAACAACTTAGCGCTAGCTGTATCTCTAGGTAGTTTTGCTGCTAAAAACCCTAACATAATGGGGTTAGAACCTGGTAAAAGAGTTAATGCACAGCAATTTATATCTGGATATTATTTAGAGTTAAGTAACTTGGCTAGAACATATGATGCGTCTGTTAATGAATTTGGTCAATATTTAAATACTATACTACCATTAAGATACGGTCAAATACTAGAAGCTGAAAAAGCTGGTGCGGTTGAAGGCTCCGTAGGTTTAGATGAGGCTAAAGAAATTGTCGATGATGCTGACTTAACTCCAGACGATATTGTGGTTGGTCCAACGGTAGATACAGCTGAAAGACTTGGTATCAAAGAAGAAACAAAACCATTTGTTGACGCTAAGATTAAACAAGCTAAAAAACTATTAGCTTTAAGAGAAAAAATATCAGAAAACTACAACAAAGAAACAGCTGAGCAAATAGCTGAACTAGAGTTAGAAGGAGCGGCTGATTTAGATATGGACTCTGTAACGGTAAAACAAGCGCCTAATCTTTTGTATGAGTTTACTTCTAAATTATTTGGCATCGACGCTAATAAGTTAAATCCAAAAAGCACTAAGTGGTTAGCTAATCTTAGAAAAGATGATAAAAGAGGTAGCAACGAAGTTAGATCAGCCCAAAGAGCTGTTGTTAAAAATGTTCAGCTTATACTATCAACTATATTTAACGATGGTCACACTAAAGCTCACAAGTCTTCTGGCATGCCTAATAGCTTGTTAAAATTTGGCTATAACAAAAGTTCTAAAAGAATAGGTAACAGTTTTCCTCAATACAAAAAACCTAATTTATCAGAAAAAGACTTATTAGAATTTATAGGTGTATTTAAAGTTAAAGGTAAATATGAGTTTAGAGTAGATAGAAACTCTGGTACCAAGTTAATAGCTATAGCTAGCATGGTAGACAGGAACATGAGCTTACAAGCCATAAATGAAAACCTAAAAGAAAGTGGCGATATAACGGCTAAATTAAAGCTTTCTTTGGAAGATGGCATGTCTAAAGCTAGCAAATCTATATACTATATAGAGAACTTAAAGCTACAACCTACTATAGACGCTGGTTTAGCCTCTATAGCTACAAAAATAGAAAATTTAGATATTATTGATGTAGATAATATTAAAAAAATTATTGCTGATGAGTTTGAAGGCACTGCTGTTGATGGCAAAAAGTTTGCTAATTCTTTAACTAAAGGTTATAATGTTATAGGTAGATTTGTTAAAGCAACTAACACCTCTATGGGTGGTGGCATAAGAAAGTTTAATAATAATTTTAAAACTTTTGCTACGGTGCAAATTCAAGGAGAAGCTTTACGTGAAGATCTTTCTGTATTACTGCCAACTGAAAATATTAAAAATGAAGATGATAAGGGTAATTTAACACTGCCTATCAAAACAAAAAACGATTTATCTACCGTTAAAAGAATGAAACAAGCTAGATCTAGAGTTGCTGATTTTATTTTAAATGTAATTGTAAAAGAGTATAACGCTAGTAAAAAAACCAAGGCAGATAAAAAAAGAGCCATGGAGTTAATATACATGCTAGAACAACAGCATATAACGGCTGCCAAAGCTGGTGATGGTAGAACTTGGTTTGCGGTTGGCACAAATGACACTGAAAATGCTTTTTATCCTAAAGACAAGAAAAATAAAGATGGAACTCCTTATGAGTTTGCCGGGCAGCAAATTGGTATTAACGGTGAGTCACTAGCAAATAGAAGTCAATTTTTTGGTTCAAGCGAGGGTGCTAGTATGGACTTTAGATTGTTTATGAATAAAGTTTTACCTGCTGACCTTCAAATAGGGTTGAATACAAAAGAAAATAATAAGATCAAAAAAGATTTAAGCGTACTTGCTTTGCTTGCACAAAAATCTAAAAATATTTTAGAAGATTTAATGTCTGGAGATTTTGACTTTAAAGCTAGAAAAAACGAAGCTATGATGGCTAGAGAGCTTGTTAAAATGCAAGTTGAGTTTTTTATGCAACACAAAATGGTTGACAATGCCGAGCTACAACTTCATCTTATTACATTTGGTAGCAATATGAGCACATCGTCTAGAAGAGCAGCTTATGTATGGGGCGTGCAAGAAGGCTTGCTTAGCAATGGCACTAGTGGCGAATACATATACGGTAATATTAAAAACGCCGGTAAAGATCTAGAGCTTGAGCATGGTATCCCTCATAATGAAATAATAATTAAGTTAGTTCAAGCGGCACAAGGCAAGAAAACTAAAAAAGCTAGAAGTGAAGCTATGGATGAGGTTTTTATTGATTACGAAGCAAACATCATAACAAAAGCTTTTGATAGGGCTATGACGGCTACCGGTGTTCAATCAAGAACTTATGCTGGTCATATATCTGGATTAGCACAAGGTTGGTCTCAAAGACTTTATAATGAGTTATTTCTTGGTCACCCAGATACAGGTGCTATGCTAGGTTTAGAGAGTGATGGTAAAGTAAAGATAGGTGAAGCTTACAGTAAAATTGCAAAAGCAAAAATACTACCTAAGTCTGTTGGAGATATAAAACGTGATCAAAAAATTAGCAAAGGTATGAAAAGTGCTAGATCAATAAAGTATACTGAAAACGTAAAGGGTATTACTGTTTTGGATTTTGACGATACACTAGCCACTAGTAAATCTAATGTTTTATACACAGATCCACAAGGAAACAAAGGTAAGTTAACAGCTGAGGAGTTTGCGAAGCAAGGGGCTGATCTATTAGAACAGGGGTATGTGTATGACTTTTCTGAATTCAGCAAAGTTGTAGATGGTAAGACAGCGCCGCTGTTTAACAAGGCAATGAAGTTGCAGAGTAAGTTTGGTCCTAATAACATGTTTGTATTAACGGCTAGGCCAGCAGATTCTGCACCAGCTATATTTGAATTTTTACAAGCTAATGGTTTAAACATACCTTTAGAAAATATAACTGGTTTAGCTAACTCTACCGCGGAAGCAAAAGCCATGTGGATGGCTGAAAAGGTTGGTGAAGGTTATAATGATTTTTATTTTGCCGATGATGCTATTCAAAATGTAAAAGAGGTTAAAAACGTGTTAGAACAACTAGATGTTAAATCTAAAGTACAGCAAGCAAAGGCTTCTTTCAGCATTGAGTATAATCAGCAGTTTAATGAAATATTAGAAAAAACTACAGGTGTAGACGCTGAAAAAAGATTTTCAAGAGCAAAAGCAAAAATGAGAGGTCAAGATAAAGGAAAGTATAAAATTTTTATACCGCCGTCAGCCGATGACTTTGTTGGTTTAATATACTCCTTTTTAGGTAAAGGTGCTAAAGGGGATTTAGATTTTAAATTTTTTAAAGAAGCTTTAATAAAACCTTTAAATAGAGCTTATGTTGAGTTAAACATGACTAGGCAAAGTATAGCTAATGATTATAAAAAGCTTACTAAAGCTTTTCCAGAAATAAGAAAAAGACTTTACAGCAAGCTACCTGGAACAGAGTTTACTACTGGTGACGCTATGAGGGTTTACTTGTGGGATAAAGCTGGTTATAACATACCTGGTTTATCACCGTCTGATCAAAAAGCTTTGGTTCAAAAAATAAACGAAGATTCTGAATTAAAAGCGTTTGCAGACACTGTTGGCGTTATATCTAGGGTGGAAGAAGGTTACGTTAGACCAAATGATAATTGGCAGGTAGAGGACATAAGAGTGGACCTAATGAACAGTATGCAAAAAGTACATAGAAAGGCATTTTTTGCAGAGTTTTTAGAAAATGTTGGAATTATGTTTTCAGAAGAAAACTTAAACAAAATAGAAGCTATATATGGTTCTAATTTTAGAGAAGCTCTAGAAGACACGCTTTATAGGATAGAAAACGGTACTAACAGAAGTTTTGGTAGTAATAGATTAGTTAATAGGTTTATGAATTTTATAAATGGATCTATAGGTACTACAATGTTTTTTAATTCAAGATCGGCTGTTCTTCAAACCTTATCAACAGTCAATTTTATTAACTGGCAAGAAAACAATCCTTTAGCCGCTGCTAAAGCTTTTGCAAACCAAAAACAATTTTGGTCTGACTTTTCTATGATATTTAACTCTACTTTTTTACAGCAAAGAAGAGCTGGTTTAAACATTGACGTAAATGCCAGCGAACTAACAGAGTATGTTTCAAACTCAAAAGAACCAATTAAATCAGCTATAAATTGGCTGTTACAAAAAGGTTTTTTACCTACGCAGATGATGGATAGTTTTGCTATATCTATGGGTGGAGCAACTCACTATAGAAACAACGTTAATAAACTATTGCAAGAGGGGATGACTTTAAAAGAAGCAGAAGAGCAAGCGTTTTTAGAAATGCAAGAGATTGCTGAGGAAACGCAGCAGTCCGCTAGACCCGACAAGATATCTCAACAACAAGCTTCTGTTTTAGGTAGGTTAATATTGGCTTTTCAAAATACGCCTATGCAGTACACTAGGTTGATTAAAAAAGCTGTGTTAGATTTGCAAGCTGGAAGAGGTGACGCTAAGTCTCACGTGTCAAGAATAATCTACTACGGTATGATACAAAATGTTATATTCTATAGCTTACAAACCGCTTTGTTTGCTATGATGTTTGGTGATGATGATGATGAAGAGTTTATTAACACCAAAACAGAAAGAGTTGTGAATGGTAGTATAGATAGTGTGCTTAGAGGTATGGGTGTTGGTGGCGCTATTGTTTCTACTGCTAAAAATATGATTAAAACTATTTATGAGCAACAAAGTAAACCTAGAAATAAACGGGAAGAAGGCGCTGTTTTAATGGAGTTTTTAAACTTATCACCACCAATAGGTATTAAAGCAAGGCAAATTATGAGTGGAAGTAAAACGTTAAATTGGAATGAAGATAAAATAAAAAACATGCCGCTGTATGATTTAGACAATCCAATATGGGAGGCTGGATTTAACTATACGCAAGCATTTACAAATATTCCATTAGCTAGACTACACACTAAAGTAAATAATCTACGCGAAGCAACTAACAGTGACAATGAAGCGTGGCAAAGAATAGCACTATTTTTAGGTTGGTCTAAATGGAACTTAGGAATTAAAAGTAAAAAATCAAAAATACCAACGCGTAAAAGAAAGAAAAAAACACCAAGAGGAGCTTTTGGTGGTTTAAGAACCGCTGGATAAGTAAACAATTCAAAAAATAAGTGATAATATAAAGATGGTAAGAAAACTAATAATACTGCTATTACTAGTATCTAATATAGTAACAGCCCAAACGTTTGGTAAAGAAGACTTTAAGAAGCTATTTAAGTTCTCTACATTTTACGCTGCGGTAAACGGTGGTACGTCACTTTCTGATGTAGACGTTTTTTCCGTAAACAACGGCTTGTCAACACAAACAATTTCAACTCCTTACGATTATAATCTCGCTATAGGACTACGTAAAATAGCTAGATTCGGTTACGAAAACAAAGCGCAAACTTTTTATGATGGTACTGAGACGAATTACAGTGATGCAGCCATTGTAGGTAAGTCAAGAGGGGTTGAATACTTATTCGAGATAGACTACAAAAGACAAGAGGGTAAAAACTACATGGATCAACACCATTTTATTAGATATAGTTCTGATGATGGTTGCCCAGATGAAATGTGTATAAACTTTTTTGCCTTAAAAGTAGAATACTTGGAAGATGGATTTGCAGATATTAAATATTTTGAGGCATCGGAAAGATATAGAGTTAGAAAAAGCAGGAACTTATCTTGGAATATTGGGGCTGCTCATAGGCTTGCAGAGCCCTATGGCTACAACCCACTAGACGACTGGATGTTAGACAATGGAGGTATTCATTATACTTATTTAGCGTTACAAGAAGGCTACACGGTGGATGTGTATAGCAACGAGTACTTCTCGCCATCTGGTGAGTTAGTGGCTACTAGTCCAGAAGTTTGGGAAGCCGTGGTTATACCAGAGGTTCTAGCTGATTACACTGAAAAGAAAAGAAACGAATTAAAGCAAACTATAATGCATTCTGTTGTTATGGGGTTTGATTACTACAAATATAGCAAAACAACTTGGATGCATGCTTGGGCTAGCGTTATGCCTTATCACTACGATGATGGTAGTGAGTTCTCTTATCACAATTACGTGGATGGTCAGTGGGCGGATTACTCTCTAGGATTTATATATGGAATTAAACATAATAAACAGTTAGGTTACTTTATAGAAGGAAAATACAATAAGTACTGGAACAGAGAGTGGTACGACTTTAAATTAGGAATGAATTACGTTATATTTTAACATGGCAAAAGAATTAAGTGAAAACACAGGCGTAACAGTTAGCATAAAGACATTAGGTGGTATCGCTGCTTTAATTGCCACTATAGTGGGAATGTGGTTTGCCTTGCAAGCCGATATAGCCGAAGCAAGGACACTACCAGAACCACCACCACAGGACGTAAGTCGAATGGAGTTTGATATGAAGGACAAAATGATTAGACAAACTATACTAACAACACAAGAAGATGTAGAGGCTATGAAAAAAACGCTAGAAAGAATAGAAGATAAACTCTACAACAGATGATAGGTAAAATAGATATTGCTTGGAAGATTTTTGCGGTGTACTTGTTAGTATTAATACTAGTGTGTTTAAGTGGCAATGCTTCAGGACAAATAAAAATTTGCCAGTTTAACGCCAGTTGGAATAGTGCAAACGAAGTGGCTTGGGTTGGTGATCTTAAAGATTGCCAAACTATTTCTTACGTAGATATAGCGGCAGATCCTAAGTCGCAAACAAAACATAAGATAGCGGCTATACCAACTATCATAATATTTAAAGATGGGGAGGAGGTTGCTAGGTTTCAAGCTGATCTTAGTTTTAAAATGCTAGCAACAAGAGAGGAAGTACAAGAAGAAATAGACAATATACTAATGAGCGACTTTTAAAATGGCATACA
>Ga0114915_1000424_pt1 | contig 19447 bp, 12 predicted proteins | sample MalvirAntarct_55_FD_87288 | JGI IMG/M metagenome (GOLD analysis project Ga0114915, IMG submission 87288) | Marine viral communities from the Global Malaspina Expedition - Malaspina viral metaG Antarct_55 | ecosystem: Environmental > Aquatic > Marine > Oceanic | place: South Georgia Island...
CGCCTGGACCGCGCCGGGATGGGATGCGCCCGGCCAGCATATCGTCGATGTCGTCCCCGGACCCTCGGCGTCCTACGAGATCGCCGCCGATCCCTGGCTGTCCGGCGGCTGGGATTTCTGGGACGCCCATCCCGAGCGCTTCGGCGATGGAGTGGGGGAACCCTGGTCGCGAGCAAGGATATGCGGCGCGCTCGTCAGAGGACCGGCGGACGAAACGGTGTTCGCCGCTGAGACACAGGCGACGCTGATTGTGCTGGGCGCCCGATCGGGGGCAACGCCGCTCCGTCGGCGCGACGATGCCGCTGTCTCCGTCGGTCTCATGGCCGAACCGCCCGCATTCCTGCTTGCGGCGACCGGTCTCCGCCGGTCGCAAGGCCGCGTCGTCTGGCTCGGCTTGGCGCCCGCACAGAAACTATCCAGGCAGAACGACGCCGAGTGGGTGACTATTGTGCGGAGCGCAGCGGCGCGCCGCCTCCCGCTGGTGCAGGCCGATTCCCTTGGCGAGGATTCATGGCGCAAGGCGAAGGAGCGCGCCCGCCGGCTCAGGAACAGGAGGCCGCGCACATGACGGACCGCCTGCTCGAGTGGATGTCCTTCCGCCGCTCCGGCCGGATCAGCGACATCGCCTCCGACCTTGCCGACGCCGGCGCGGTCCGCCGCACTGTAGAAAATCTGGCCACGCTCGGGCATCTCGAACTGCTAGCGGGCGCGAACTGGAAGATTGCCCCGCCGGTCCTCGCGGTCCTGCCAAGAAGGCCCAACGGGGCCGCTGCCGCAGTGCTGTGCGGTGCCCGGACGCCCGGCGTTCTCGCGACACTGGCGAGCGCATGCGCAGGCGTCGGCGTCCAGCTCGAAACGGAGGCCGCCGCGGCGCGGCCCTCTGTGATCCGTGTCATCGCCGGCTCAAACAATGGGCTCGCAGCAGCTGCGTCCGCCGCCGGCATTCCGCTGCAGCACGACGCGGCGCTTACGCTGCTCGCATGCACACCCACCATCCGCAAATGGCCGCGCACACCTTGTCCGATGGTTGCCGGACGCGTCGAGACGGTGCGCCGCTTTTCCCGGTCTCGGATCGGCTGGATTGACTCCACGCTCCCAGAGGCAACCGCTGCCCGGTCCGGCTTCTTCCGCATCAAGCGCGACTGGGACTGGGTCAGCATCCTGAAGACGGACGTCTCCGATTGCTCCTATATCGATGACAGCGCAGGCCGGCTTGCCGCCGCGGCAAAGCTCAAGGTTGCTTCATGGACGGCCAGCTCGGGCAGGCTCGATCTGCCCGGACAGCTCTATCCGCCGGCCGCCATCGCCCGGGCCCTTACTCTCTGCACCGGCCTTCTTCCGCAGTACGACGCCGCGACGCGGCGGATCTCCTTTGCCGGCGTCCCTCCAGAAATCCTGAGGCTGACGCTGGCCATCACGGGACTGAAACTCGCATGAGCGATCCAATCCAGACCTTTCAGAACCTGAAAGGCGCGTATCTGCGCTATTTCGACAGCCCCTTCGACCTGCGCTTCGAAGAGCTGGTCCGCGCCCGCCGGCAGCTGCTGGACCGCGACGGCGTGCTCTATCGCGAGCCGCTCATAGAACCGCAGCCGCCTTATGCCGGCAGCGGCCACGACGTGCGCGCGGCCGTGACGAATGTGCTTGGCGGAGCCGCCGACTGGTCAGCTTCAGCCGTGGGCGATCTCGCCGGCGTCGCCGAGCAGGGCCTGTTCCTGCCGCGCGGCGCTATCCCGATCGAACTCTACGGACACCAGGTGGAGATGCTGCGCTCTAGCGTCCTACAAGGCGCGGACTCGGTCATCCTCACCGGCACGGGGTCCGGGAAGACAGAGTCCATCTATCTCCCCGTCCTCGCCGCCCTCGTCAGGGAATCCGCCGCCTGGCCCGCACTTGCCCCAGCGCCGCGCAACGACTGGTGGACGATGCCGCCGCCGCCGGGCTCGGGAAACCGGCGCTACCATCCCCGCATCTCCCAGCGCGCGCACGAGCAGGGAGGCCGGATGGCGGCCATGCGCGCGCTCGTCCTCTATCCGCTCAACGCTCTCGCCGAAGACCAGATGGCGAGGCTCCGCCTGGCGCTGGATGGCGATCACGTGCGCGCCTGGCTCGGCGCCAACCGTCCGGGCAACCGCTTCTGGTTTGGGCGCTATACGGGGTGGACACCGGTTTCGGGCCGTCCGGACCGCGATGGCGCCGAAGGCGAGCTGCGCACCGAGCTGCAGCGCCTCAGCAGCATGGCCGCCCGGGTCGCCGGTACCGACGCCGAGCGCTTCTTCCCCCGCTTCGATGGCGGCGAGGCCTGGAGCCGCTGGGACATGCAGGATGCGCCGCCGGACGTACTCATCACCAACTACAGCATGCTGAACATCATGCTGATGCGCGACGTCGAGATGCCCATCTTCGAGCAGACCCGCCAATGGCTGGAGGCAGACCCTGCCAACATCTTCCACCTCGTCGTCGACGAGCTGCACACCTATCGCGGCACGCCGGGGACGGAGGTCGGCTACATCCTCCGCGTCCTTTACGACCGGCTCGGTCTCCACCCGGACCATCCGCAGCTGCGCATCCTCGCCTCCAGCGCATCGCTCGGCGAGGACGAGGCCCGGGCGCAGGACTATCTGCTGCAGTTCTTCGGCCGCTCGCGTCCGTTCAGCCTGATCCGGGGCGGCGCGCTTGCATTGCCTGCCGGCGCAGCGGACCGTCTGCGCCACCTCGCCGCTCCGCTTATGGACCTCGGCAATCAGGTCGCCAATGGCGGCGGGACCAGCCTGTCAGCCGCCGCCGGCGCCTTCGCGGCCGCCGCCAGCCTGCCGGCCCCCGACGCGCGCCTCCCGGTAGCGCAGCAGCTCGGCGCGGTGCTGGCGGAAGCCGGCGTGCCCGACGCCGTCCGCGCTGCGTGCAACGGCGCCACTGACGAGAATCCGACGGTCGTGCCGCGCACCATTGGCGCGCTTGGCGCCACGCTGTTCCCCGGCGACACGCCGCAGGATTCAACCGCGGCCGCGACGGGCATCGTTGCGGCCATGGCGCCCGCGCAATCGCCAACCGGCGCGCCACTACTGCCGATCCGGGTCCACCTTTTCTTCCGCAACGTCCAGGGCGTCTGGGCGTGCAGCAATCCGCAGTGCAGCCAGGCATCATGGACGGATGCAGCCATTCCCGTCGGCCGGCTCTACGACCGCCCGACCACCACCTGCGCTTGCGGGTCGCGCGTCCTCGAAATGCTCTACTGCGAGCCCTGCGGCGATATCTTCCTGGGCGGCTACCGGCGCACGCTGCAGCAGAATGTCTGGTCTCTGGTACCCGACGATCCCAACATCGAAAAGGCGCCGGACCACTCGGCCAACGACCGCGACTACGACAACTACGCCATCTACTGGCCGGCGCGGATGCCTGACGGCACGCTCCGCCAGCCGCAGCGGGACAGCTGGGTGCAGGAGGGCGTCACGCGCAGATGGCGCATGGCCGTTTTCGACCACCGCACCGGCGAGATCCAGGTGGCGCGGCGGAGCACGGACGCGACCGGCTGGATCTACCACGTCGCCGATCTGCATCAGACACCGGTGCCGCCACGTGCAGCTGTCCCCAGCGCCCGCAACGAGCGGCCGTCGGTCTGCCCGCAGTGCGAAGCCAACTGGAGCGGAATGACCAGCTCCGCGCCGATCCGCACGCAGCGCACCGGCTTTCAGAAGGTTGCGCAGGTACTGTCCGACTCGCTGCTACGGGAAATCGCGCCGCCCCAGCCTGTGGCCGGGTCTCCGCCGGAAGACGTGCGCCGCAAGCTCGTGCTCTTCTCCGACAGCCGGCAGGACGCGGCCAAGCTCGCCGTCGGCGTCGCCAAGTCCCACTGGCTTGACGGGCTGCGCCAGGCGCTGGTCGACGGCATGGCCGACAGTACCCGCGCGGTGCTCCTCTTCGAGCGGCAGGTCCAGGGCGGCGCCCTCACCCCCGAGGAGACCGCGCTCGCCGGGCTGTTCGCGGTGTCGCGGCAGAGCGAGGCTCAGGCCATCCTCTCCGCTCAGCATGCCGCCTTGCGCACCCTGCCGTCTGCCGTGGGCGGCCTAACGATGGAGCAGCTCGCGGCCCAGGTCCTCGCGCGCGCCGGTGCGGGGCTGTCACGCGTCACCGACCTCGAGGAAGAGGCCGCGCGGCGGCTGCTGACCACCGGGATGAATCCCGGAGGCGTCGACCGCAGCGTCATGTGGACCGATCTCGACGAGCATCAGGGGGAATGGCAGCGGCTGTTCGACTGGACCCGGTCTCCGCCGGACTACAGGCCGGCGCTCTCCGGCGAAGAGCAGGCGCACCGCACGCGCATCCAGGTCGCTGCGCGCGAAGCCGTCGCCGAGACCCTGTTCTCCGGCGGCCGGCGCGATCTCGAATCGCTGAAGCTCGGCTACGTCACGTTCGACCGCATGCAGCACGCTACCGCGTCCGCGGTGGTGCGCGAAGCGGCCGACAGCTGCATCCGCATGCTCGGCAAGCGGCGGCGCATCGACACCCATCGCGCGACCGTCGATGACCCGCGCCTTCCCAAATACGCCCGCGACTATCTCGAAGCCGTCGCCGTGCTGAACGGCCGCATCCCCGCTGACTTCGAGCGCGATGTCACGGACCTCCTGGCGGCAGCCGGCGTGTTCGACCAGGGGTTGCTGCTTTTCCGCGGCCTTTTCGCCGCGGACGCGGGCGACACCTATTATGAGTGCGCGCGCTGCTCGCGCATCCATCTGCACGCAAGCGGCGGAATCTGCAGCGGCTGCCAAAACCGGCTCGACACGCCGCTGCGCATCGGCATCGACGATGCGGGCCAGGAGGGCGACTACTACCGCTGGCTGGCCGTGAGCGCCGGCCCAATCTTCCGGCTCAACTGCGCCGAGCTCACCGGCCAGACCGACAAGCTGATGGCGCGCGACCGTCAGCGCCTGTTCCAGAACATCACGGTCGGCGCCGAAGTGCCGCTCACCGACAATATCGACCTCCTGAGCGTGACCACCACCATGGAGGCCGGCGTCGACATCGGATCGCTGCTCGCCGTGATGATGGCCAATATGCCGCCGATGCGCTTCAACTACCAGCAGCGCGTCGGCCGCGCCGGACGCCGCGGCGCTCCGCTGTCCCTGGCGCTGACGCTCTGCCGTGGCCGCAGTCATGACGACTATTACTTCCAGCGCCCCGAGCGCATCACGGCGGATCCGCCGCCGCCGCCCTATGTGGATACCAACCGGCCGCAGATCCTCCTGCGGGTTCTCGCCAAGGAAGTGCTGCGCCAGATCTTCTCGGAGCTCAGCCTGTTCCCCGGCACCGCGGGCGACAGCGTGCACGGCGAATTCGGCACGGCCGAAGCCTGGACGCAGGCGCCGCCCAATCCGCCCACCGGCTATGCGGGCACGACTGTCGCCGACATCATCCAAGACTGGATCGGCCGGCATCAGGCGGCGGTCGCCGCCATCTGCGATGCGCTGCTCGTCGGTACGCGTCTTGCCGGTGACGCCGCCCAGCGGACGGCCGCGATCGGCTGGATCACCAACAGGCTCGTGCCTGAGATCACGGCCGCGACCCAGGACCAGAGCCTCATCCAGATCGGCCTGAGCGAGCGTCTCGCCAATCGCGGCATCTTGCCGATGTTCGGCTTCCCGACCCGCGCGCGGCTGCTCTATCATAAGCAGCCCTCGAACTGGCCACCCCGCCAGGTCGTCGACCGCGATCTCGAGTTGGCAGTCAGTATGTTCGCGCCCGGCGCCGAGACCGTCAAAGAGCGGACCATCCACACGGCCATCGGCGTCGCGCACTACCGGCCCCAGGGGCCGCGCGCCGTGGAAGAGGTCAACCCGCTCGGCCCGTCGGTGCGCATCGGACTGTGCGGCAACTGCCAGCATGTCGAGACGGTGACGCCCGACGTGCCGGCCTGCCCGGTATGCGCCTCGCCGGCAGGGCCGGACGAGCGCGACTATCACCCGATGGACCTGCGCCAGCCCAAGGGCTTCGTTAGCTATTTCACCAAGGCGCGCGACTATGACGGCGTGTTCGACTTCGTCCCGCGCGCCGCGCGCCCGAAAGTGGGCCGGCCCACCTTTCCGATCATCCCGCATCTGAATTTCGATGTGGGCGCAGGCCAGGGACGACTGCACGTCGTCAACGACAATGCCGGCAGGCTCTTCCATTTTTCGCAGGAGCGCTGGGCGGGAGCCGAGGCGATGATCGACGTCGCCGCGGCAAATGCCGCTGAGGAGAAGCACGCCGCATCGGTCGGGCGCCGGCCAGGGCGGCCCCTCGCGCCGACCGGAGCGATCGTACCCTGCGCGCTGGCGGCGATCAGCGAGACCGACATGATGCTGCTCGGCATCCGCGACTATGGTCCCGGGCGTGGCGCCGATCCGCGGACGCCGCAAGGACGTGCCGCGCTCTACTCGCTGGCCTTCATGCTGCGTCGCGCGGCGGCCGTCTTTCTCGACATCCAGGACTATGAACTCAAGGCCGGCATCCGCAGCCAGGAGGATCCAGCACTCGGCACCGTCACCGGCCAGGTCTTCCTTTCCGACACGCTGGAGAATGGCGCTGGCTATGCGACCCACCTTGGGAACCCGGCGGCAATGCAGGAGCTGCTGGAGATGATCGCGCAGCCGACGCCGCGCGAATTTCATGACCGGCTCGCGGCCCATTCGCACGCGGACGCCTGCGACACATCCTGCCCCGACTGCCTGCGCAGCTACAGCAATCTCGCCTACCACAATCTGCTCGACTGGCGGCTCGCGGTCGACATGGCGCAGCTCGCGCTTGACCCGGCCGTTCCGCTCCAGCTGTCGTCCCCGAGATGGAGCCGTGTCGCGAATCTCGCGGCCGTCACGCTCGAGTCGGCGCGGCCGGGCTTCAGCCGCACGCTGGTCGGCGGCCTGCCGGCCCTGACGGATGGGACGGAGGCGTTTATCGTCACCCATCCGCTGTGGCTGACAGACCGGGCGACGGTCGGCCCCGAGCTCGCGGCCGCGTGGGACGATGCCGAGCGCAATCACGGCCTCAGGGTCGATCCCCAGCGCAGCTTTATATCGGTGTTCGAGGCACTGCGGCGGCCGGTCTAGCATGCCCGGCCAGATCGCTCTCACGCCCCTCGGCCGCACCAGCCCGACCTTGTGGTCCCACATGCGGCTGTGCGCTCTCCGCGGCGCCTTTGCCGCATCATCGGCGGCACAGGGCCTTGTTCTGCATGATCCACGCGCGTGGCTCGGGACCGCTTTCCACAAGGTCATGGAGGCCGCCGCCCGGCCAGGCGCAACGGAGGCCGACGCAGAACAGGCCTGGACGGCGACGGTCGCTCAGGCATCCGCAGCGGCCGCGTCGCACGCGCTGGACGCGCGCTACGCGGCGCCAGAGCGATGGCCCGGCTATTTTCTTGTCCGGCAGAGGGCGCTCGCCTCGGCGCAGCGCACCATCGCCACGAACCCCGGCGGCCAGCGCCGGCCGGCGCCTGTTGGCGGCACGCGTGGAAGCGGCGCCTCGACCGAGCGGCTACTGCTGGCGCGCGGCGGCCGCCTTGCCGGACGGCCGGACCGCTTCGACGGCCGCGTGCTGACCGAATACAAATCCTCCATTCCGGATCCAGCCTGGCGCGGAGCAGACGCGATCCTTGAAGGCTTCCGCCGGCAGCTGCGCCTCTACGCTGCCATCATCGCAGAAGCCTTGGGCCGCTGGCCGGCGCAGGGGCGCATCGTCGCCGCCTCGGGTCAGACCGTGGACGTGCCGCTCGATCCTCCCGCCTGCAACGCCGAAGCCAGCGATGCGCTGACGGCGCTCGACAGCCTCAACCGGCAGCTCGCCGCGGAGGCGCCTGCCGGCGCGCTCGCGCAGCCCGAAGACCAGGCGTGCGCGGACTGTCCCTTCCAGGTCCTCTGTCCTTCCTTCTGGCCATGGCTTGCAGCAACAGGGTCAGGCGGGCTGCCCGAAACAGCGGCTGCTGGCGTGCTGGACAGGATAGAGCTGGGCCTGGATGGCGACCTTTACACCGCCTACCTCTCTGTCGATCAGCCATCCATGCCGCCGGTCATACAGCCGCTTGTGTTGCGCCGGAGTATTCACGGCGACCTGACGGCTTCGCCGGCAGGCGCGCACTGGAGAATCGTCGCGGCTAAGCTCAAGCCCGACGGGCGTCTGCGCGCAGATCCGTCCACCTGCGTCTTCGCGCTGGACGACCTTCCGGGCATCGTAACCGGCAGATGAATCTCCGCGTGAAAGGCAGACTAGCTGAGATGTCCAAGTCCAACTCATCGCCAATCGCGAAGATACCGCCACGGCGGAAACGCGAGCCGCTCACGCGCTCGCAGATTATGGCGCGCATCCGATCCAAGAACACCAAGCCGGAAGTGCTGACGCGCTCAGCCGTGCAGGCGCTCGGCGTGCGTTTCCGCAATCATGTGGATGACCTTCCCGGCAAGCCCGATCTTGCCAACAAGACGCGCAAATGGGCAATGTTCGTCCATGGATGCTTCTGGCACTCGCACGCTGACTGCCGGCTCGCGTCGTCACCCAAGTCGAATACCCGATACTGGAGCGAGAAGCTCGCCCGCAACCGGTCCCGCGATGCGGAAAAGATCGCGGCTCTGGAAGCTCGGGGCTTCCGCGTCCTGGTCGTCTGGGAGTGCGACGTCCGCGATGGCGCCCGGCTGCAGCGTGTGCTTGAGTCGTTTTTCGCCTCCTAAACGGCGGTTTACGCTTGCGCGCCGTTGTCAGCTATGTGGTGAGCTTTGCGGCTGCCGCCGCGCGAGGCAGAAGAAAAGTAGACAGGTCGTCGATCACCCCCGCAAGCGTTCCAGGATCAAGCGCGACATCCCCGATGAAGGCGTTCCATTGGCGCTGCTTCACTTCGTCAGCCGCAAAGTCAGGCGTAAGCGCATCAGGCAGACCGGTCGGAATTTCAGTACCGCGCCGCGCAAAGGTTGCGGCGATCGCGCGGGCAAGCCTGTCATCGTCGAACGGGAACGAGCGGCTGAGAATCCAGATGTCGTAGAAGTCCTTCATCCGGCTGTTGGCACGCCCCAGCGCCACCATCGCCTGGAACTTCTCGGCGATGACCGTCTCCCGCGCATAGGCGCGCAGCCTCGGCGCGGGGAGATCGAGCATGACCGGATAGTCGACGACTTCCGCCCCAGGCTCCAGCGCATCGCCAAAGCCGATGTCGATTGTCAGATTGATCCGGGCGCCGCCGACCGAAGCGATCGCGCGCAGCCGGAGACCGCCATAGTCGAGTTCTTCGCGAATGCGGTCGACACGCAGCGTGTCGGGATCGAATACGACGCCGTCTTCGGCGTCCTGAGCGAGGATGTCCCCGAAAGTCGCCAACATCGCGACTTCGCTCGGGTCGCCGAAACCCAGCAGATCGAGATCGCGCGTCCCGCGGTGCGGATCGTCAAACCAGCTCATCATCAGCATGGCCCCTTTCAGCACGAAGCGGTCGGCATGGGGTGACTGGCTGAGCCGGAACAGAAGGCGCTCAAGCGCGAAGCGCGTGAGCACCAGATCGAAGCTCTGTCCCTTCGCCTTGGAGAGGTTGAGGAGCCGGGCGCGCACCGAGGCGCCGATATTCTTGATCTCCTTAGCCATTGGCGGTCAGCGCCTCCAGATAAGGGCGGACCACCGTGCCGACCCCGCCCGTATCCGCAGCCCGCGCGATCTCTGCCGGCGTGGCTTTTCGTTGGCGCAGAGCCTCCTGCAGACCTTCGAGCGCGACGGCCAGACCGATCTTGCTGCGATGACGGAAGCAGTCCGCGACGGTCTTCGCCACGCCGAACACCTTTACCGATACGCCTTCGATCACATGGGTTTCGACGCTGTCGGCAAGCAGATCGTCCGAGAAACGCAGGACACGGATCGGCATGTCGCTCAGCTTCGGCGTCCAGTCGTTCCGGCCGATCGCCATCCACACCTTCTTGGGAAGCTGATCCGTGAGGCCATGAAAGGCGAGCGCCGAAACGAGGCAGATCACGCCCTTGGGGAAACGCTTGGCCGCCTCGGCGAGGCTGTGGTTTGCGTCGAGCTCTGCGTCGGGGAGCTGGTACAGCCCGCGCGCCAGGCGGATGACCTCGCCATCCTTTTCCATACGGCTGACCGTTGCGGCGGTTACACCGGCATCCGTGAGTTCCGAAAGGCGCAGAATCCCACGCGCCGCGAGGAGATCACGGGCTATCTCGCGCTGGGTTCGGGCCTGAGGCATAGATACATATTCTCGCACTTCAACATCCATAGTGAGAGGTTTTGTATCACATAGAGCAGTAAGGGAAAAGACCAACGAGATTGTGAATCGGCTGATTGGAAGCCACCGCGGCGCTGATTGGAAGCGTATGGACCGCGACGTGGAAAGCCCGGGAGGGGAAGGCCTTCCCCTGCGGCCGAGCCTGTAGTCTCGCCCGACCCCTTCTGCGGGGACACCCCGCAACGCCCCGACAGATCCTATGGGGCGAGTCGCGCCGCCTGCTACGGTTCGGCTTTTGGACCGTGACAGGAGAAAGGCCGATGCCCCAGGAGAGTAAAGCAGCAATACCGACGCAGGATCAGAAGATTGCCGGCGACATCTTCATTTCGGTGGAGATGAGCCGATCGAAGTGGGTGATTGGTGTGCACACGCCGCTGGCGGAGAAGATCGCGTTGCACACGTTGACCTGCGGTGACGTGGATGCGCTTTTGAAGCTAATCGATCGGGCGCAGGCGAAGCTGACCGCAGCAGGGGTCGGCGCGCCGGCCGTGGTGGTCTGCTACGAAGCGGGATACGAAGGCTTCTGGCTCTACCGCCGCCTGGTCGCGCTTGGCATCCGTGTCGTGGTGATCGATCCGGCCAGCCTGCTGGTCGACCGCCGCGCCAAACGTGCCAAGACGGATCGGATCGATGCACGGGCAATGGTTCGCGCGCTGATGGCCTGGTCGCGCGGCGAACGGCAGGTACTCAGCGAGGTCCGCGTGCCGACCGTGGAACAGGACGATGCGCGCCGCGGGCTGCGCGAGCGCCAGCGTCTGGTGAAGGAGAGGACGGCGCACGGAAACCGCATCAAGGGACTGCTGAAAACACAGGGGATCATGGACTTCGATCCTCGTGCCGCGGATGCGATCACTCACCTGGACGCGATCGTGACAGGTGACGGTCGGCCCCTCGGCCCCTGCCTGAAGCGGGAGATCGTGCGCGAGTTGGAGCGTCTCACGCTGGTGATGCGGCAAATCGAGCAGGTGGAGGCCGAGCGCGATGCCGTTGTCCAGGACTGCGGCCAACAGGCCGATGCTGGCGTGGAACCGGAACGGGAAGCCGCGATGATCGCAGTGCTGAATCGGCTGAAGGGGATCGGGATGAACGACGCCACGATCCTGGCGCGGGAAGCGTTCTGGCGCGACTTCCGCAACCGCCGCGAGATCGGCGGCTGGAGCGGGCTTGCGCCCTCGCCGTGGGCAAGTGGATCGGTGTCGCGCGATCAGGGCATCACCAAGGCGGGGTCGCCGATGCTGCGGGCTCACATGATCCAGATGAGCTGGCGCTGGCTGTTCTGGCAGCCCGACAGCGAACTGGCGCAATGGTATCGCAAGCGCACTGAGGGTGTGACAGGACGAATGCGGCGGATCATGGTGGTGGCGCTCGCACGCAAACTGCTGATCGCCCTGTGGCGTTATGCGATGACAGGCATGGTTCCGCGTGGCGCCATTGTGACCTGAGCGGCCTCGGCGAACGCTTCGAATTCCCGCGCGGCTCGCGACCGCCGGGAATGCCGGGTGGATGTGTGACCGAACTCTCACTGGGCTGAGACATGCCGTTCGTAGAGAAGGGTCCCATCCCTCGAAGGGCAGCACCCGCAGCAAACGGGATTGGGGTTGCGGCATCGGCGCTGGCCGAAAAGCCGGACCGGATAAAAGTCGAGCTGGTGACAAGCTCTTGCAAAACATGCCCTTGCCTGGGCGGTTCCATTCGGGCTCGCCGCGACCGTGCAACATCATCGACGAATGTCATCGCCGCGGCTGTCGTGCCGGTGGGAGCCTTTGCGTGCCTTCTTGACTTCCGTGGCCCCATAAAAGTGAGAGTGCGGACCGGTTTGCCGTGACGGGTTGGAAGCCGAGGGAGAGGCTCTTGGCGCCCGTCGCGGAGAACCGCGATGTCCAGACACAAGCGAAACGCCGACGCCCGGCGCGACCGGACCAACCTCTATTCCGAGATCACCGACAAGATCATCGCCGAGCTGGAGGCCGGCCGCGTGCCCTGGGTCCAGCCCTGGGGCACGGCCGCGGCAAAGGCGCCGCTCGCGATGCCGAAGAATGCCTCGACCGGCCGGACCTATTCCGGGATTAACGTGCTGCTCCTCTGGGGCGCGGTGATCGAGCGCGGCTTTACCGGCCAGAGCTGGCTCACCTTCCGCCAGGCGCTGTCGCTCGGCGGCAATGTTATGAAGGGCGAGCGCGGCACCACTGTCGTCTATGCCGACCGCTTCGTGCCGGAGGATGAAAAGCGCCGGGCCGCCGAAACTGGTGAGGACGCTCAGGCGATCCCGTTCCTGAAGCGCTTCACGGTCTTCAACACCGACCAGTGCGAAAACCTGCCCGAGGACGTGGCGACGGCCGCGCCGCCGGTTCCCGGGGGCCTGATAGAACCAGCCGTTGAGGCGCTGATCGAGGCGACCGGCGTCGATTTTCGCATCGGCGGCAACCGGGCCTTCTATGTGCCGGCCCACGACTACATCCAGGTCCCGCCGCCGCAGGCCTATTTCGAGTCGGTCAACTGGCACCGCACGGCGCTGCACGAGCTCGGTCACGCCAGCGGCGCACCCCACCGGCTCAACCGTGATCTCTCCGGCTCCTTCGGGTCGAAGAAGTACGCCTTCGAAGAGCTCATCGCCGAGATCAACGCTGCCTTCTGCTGTGTCTCGCTCGGCATCGTGCCGACCGTCCGGCACGCCGATTACATCGGCTCCTGGCTCGACGTCATGCGCGAGGATTCCCGCGCCATCGTCCGTGCCGCCTCGCAAGCCAGCAAGGCGGCGGACTGGATACTGTCCTTCCTTCCGGATGCCGACAGCTCCGCCGTCAATGCCGACCTCATCGACAGGAGGGCGGCATGATTCTCCTGACACCCGATCTGCGCGTTTGCCTGCTCGCCAACGACCGTCAGCGTGACGTCGACCATGTGCCGGTCGTGAAATTCTTCAATCCGCTCGGCGAAGGCGTCTGGCTCGCGACCGAGCTGGATCCGGACGGCGACATCATGTTCGGCCTCGCCGATATCGGCTATCCGGAACTTGGCAGTTTCTCGCTGGAGGAAATGGAGTCCATCCGGTTGCCCTTCGGCATGGGGATCGAGCGAGACCTGCTCTTTGCCACTGACCTTCCGATCTCGGTCTGGGCTGAGGCGGCAAGAGAGGCTGGCAGCATACGTGCGGCCGAGCGCATTCTTTACGCCCGCGCCCGCGGCGATGCCGCGCTCACCCGGAAATCCGCCGACCCGGAAACCCGCAAAGCCTGATTTCCGGCTGTCCGGTTTTGCGATCCTGCGCCGCTCTCTCAACGGACGAGGGCGGCGCCTCGCCTCGTGACGGGTTGAAAGCGTCGGCATCGGGCCTGCTGCCCGTCGGGAGACGTGACCATGACCCGACATCAGAAGACATTTGCTATGGAGCCGCAGTCCGTACCGCTTTCGGCCCAGGAGCAAGTCGTCATCTATGAGGCGCGCCAGATCCTGCTGCGCCACCTCAATCAGAACCCGGTCCTGTCGTCCTGGCAGGCAGTGCTGGATTATTGCGCGCTGACCATCCGCGGCGAAGTGGAGCGGTTTCATGTGTTATATCTGGATCGGAAGAACCGGCTGATTTCCGACGAGTGCCTCTCGACCGGAACAGTCGATCACGTTCCGGTCTATCCCCGTGAAGTTCTGAAGCGTGGTCTCGGGCTCAACGCGACTGCGCTGATCCTCGTCCACAACCATCCTTCCGGTGATCCTGAACCGTCGCGAGCCGACATAACAATGACGAAGGAAATCCAGAAAGGCTGCAAGGTTCTGGGCCTGACGCTGCATGACCACATCATCGTCGGCATCGGCCAGGAGGTCAGTCTGCGCGCCCGAGGCGAAATCTGAATGTCTGTCGGATAACCTGACGGGCTCGGGTGTATCCGAACACGGCTTCCCGGAATGCTGGCTTCCAGTCACAGGAAGCCGACCGCGCTTCCGGGAGAGTGAGAGGAGGGAAGGGGTTTTCGTGACGGGTTGGAAGTCGAGAGAGAGGCTCTTGGCGCCCGTCGCGGAGTAAACCATCATGGCAACCGCCAGTCAGAAGATCACCCTCAGCGCCTCGCGCGACATTCCCTTCAACAAGCTCGTCCTCTCCCAGTCCAACGTCCGCCGCCTGAAGGCGGGCGTCTCGATCGAGGAACTGGCCGAGGACATAGCGCGCCGCGGCCTCCTGCAGAGCCTCAATGTGCGACCGCTCCTCGACGCCGAGGGCAAGGAAACCGGCATGTTCGAGATCCCGGCCGGCGGCCGGCGCTACCGGGCGCTCGAACTCCTCGCCAAGAAGAAGCGCCTCGCCAAGACCGCGCCCGTGCCCTGCATTGTGCGCGAGGCCGGCAGCGACATCTCGGCGGAGGAGGATTCGCTGGTCGAGAATGTCCAGCGCGCGCCGCTGCATCCGCTCGACCAGTTCCGCGCCTTCCAGACCTTGCGCGAACAGGGCACGACCGAAGAGGAGATCGCCGCACGCTTCTTCGTTTCTGTCAATGTCGTCAAGCAGCGGCTCAAGCTCGTCACCGTGTCGGAGAAGCTCCTCGACATCTATGCCGAGGACGGCATGACGCTCGAGCAGCTCATGGCCTTCACGGTCTCGGCCGACCATGCGCGACAGGAACAGGTCTGGGAGTCGATCCAGCACAGCTGGTCGAAGGAACCCTACCAGATCCGCCGCATGCTGACGGAAAACACCGTGCGCGCCGCCGACCGACGCGTGCGCTTCGTCACCATCGAAGCCTATGAAGAGGCTGGCGGCACCGTCATGCGCGACCTGTTCCAGGACGATGACGGCGGGTGGGTCGAGGACGTGCCGCTGCTGGAGCGTCTCGTCGCCGACAAGCTCAAGGCCGAGGCGGAGACCATCGCCGGCGAAGGCTGGAAGTGGATCGAGATCGCCGCCGATTTTCCCTACGGTCATACGCAAGGCCTGCGACAGCTTGCCGGCACACCGGTCGATCTCACCGACGAGGAACGCGCGACGCGCGACGCGCTGCGTGACGAATATGACCGTCTCGAATCCGAATATGCCGAAGCCGACGAATTGCCCGACGAGGTGGATGAGCGGCTCGGTGAGATCGAGGCGGCACTCGACGCGTTCGAGGACCGGCCGAAGCATTACGATCCTGGCGAGATCGGCCGTGCCGGCGTGTTCGTCGGCATCGGCCATGATGGCCGCCTCAGCGTCGACCGGGGCTATGTGCGGCCCGAGGACGAGGCCCCGGCGGGCGGCGACACCGGCGTTGACGGCGATGGCGGCCAAACGCCCGGCGGTGACGGTCAACGCACGGTCATTTCGGTCGGCGGCGAACCCGAGCCGCAGGACGAGGAGGACGATGCTGTCAAGCCGTTGCCCGAGCGGCTGGTGATCGAACTGACCGCACACCGCACCCTCGCGCTGCGCGACGCGCTGGCCAACAATCCGCACATCGCCATGACCGCGCTGCTACACAAGCTGGTGCGCGATACCTTCCAGCACGTAGCCTCGCCGGGATGCCTGGAGGCCTCGGTCCGGCATGTGTTCTTTCCCGTGCAGGCCGATGATCTGAAGGACAGTGCATCCGCCAAGTCCGTCGACGATCGGCAGGAGGCGTGGAAGGTCGATCTTCCCCTCGGCGACGATGACGCGCTTTGGGAGAGGCTCGACGGTCTTGACGACGCAAGCCGCATGGCGCTTCTCGCCCATTGCGTCTCCTTCGGCGTCAATGCGCTCCACGAGAAGGCCAATCCCTACGGCGCCGGACCGACCGTGCACGGTGTGCAGCAGCGCATCCACGAGGCGGACCGGCTGGCGCGCGCTACCGGTCTCAACATGGTGGAGGTCGGCTGGCGTCCGACGGTCGACAACTATTTCGGCCGGGTGACGAAGCCGCGCATCCTCGATGCCGTGCGCGAGGCGAAGGGCGAGGAAACCGCGCAGCTCATCAACCATCTGAAGAAGCCGGACATGGCCAAGGAAGCCGAGCGACTGCTCGCAGACAGCGGCTGGTTGCCCGAACCGCTTCGCCTTCCCGCGCTGGACGACGACGTGAGCTCCGGGGCGAACAGCGGCGAATCCGAAACGCTGCCGGCCTTTCTCGCCGACGAGGAGGAGGTCGACGGCGAACCCACCGACGAGCCTCAGCCCGTGGCCGCCGAATAATCAGACGCGGGGCGGTCCCGCGCCGCCCCGCGTCCTTCATGTGCTCGATCTCGGCTGGCGGGACACCGTCGCCTGGATCGGCACCCATGGCTGGCTCGACGGTACGATCCGGGGAGGCCGGCCATGAGCATCCCCGATCATGCCCGCGCCAACTTCGAGACGCTCCTGCGCGGGGCGGCCGACGGCAATCTCGCTCTCATGGAGTGTGTCGACGCCGCGACGGGCACACCGCGCTACGTCATCTGCGCCGTCGGTCGCGACGGCGAAGACTTCGTCTTCACGCCCTTCGGCCACCTCGCCGAGGACAATCCCTACGAGGCCTATGTGCCGCCGGAGCCGTGAGAGGGAGAGGATAGCCGGGACGGGTTTGAGCCGGGACGGTCAAAGAGAGAGCGCCGCCTGGTTCGACCCGTTCCCGCTCTCCCGAGGTCTCCTCCATGACGCAAATGTTCCCCGCCGCGGCGCGCGCCGCCGCCACACAGCCGCTCGCCGATGTCGAACCTATCCCGCACGCCGCCGATGCGGCCAGGATGCTTCTCGTTCATCTCGAGCAGGGCCGCAAAATCGATGCGTCGATCCTGCGGGACGCCATGGAGACCGCCTCTGGCGGCTCCGATGCCGACGGCGCCTGGGACTGGAAGCTCGCCTATGACGCCTGCGAGGCGGCGACCATCCTCTTTCTGCGCAAATACGGCAAAGTGCTTTTGCGCAAAGCCGGCTCTCCGGCGGCGGCGTTACCGCTGCTCGCGAAGATCGCCGATCTTCTCCCGACCCACACCCGCCGCTCCGAAGAGAGCCAGACCTTCCAGCAATTCTCGACGCCGATTCAGCTCGGCTTTGCCGCCGCTACCGCGGCCGCGATAACGCCGGAGGATGCCGTGCTGGAACCCTCGGCGGGCTCCGGTCTTCTCGCCGTCCTCGCCGAGATCGCCGGCGGCAGGCTCATTCTCAACGAGCTTGCCGACGCGCGCGCGGACCTTCTCTCTTACCTCTTTCCGGCCATCCCGGTCACCCGCTTCGATGCGGCGCAGATCGACGATTATCTGGGCGCCAGGCTCGTGCCCAGCGTCGTGGTGATGAACCCGCCCTTCTCCGTGATGGCGAACGTCTCGGGGCGCATGGCCGACGCCGCCTATCGCCATGTCGCCTCGGCGCTGGCGCGCCTGGCGCCCGGCGGGCGTCTCGTCGCCATCACCGGCGCGGGCTTTGCGCCCGACGCCCCGAAATGGAGTGATGCCTTCGTCAGGCTGCAGGAACATGGCCGTGTCGTCTTCACCGCCGCCATCGACGGTCATGTCTATGCGCGGCACGGGACGACCATCGACACGCGGCTGACCGTCATCGACAAGATACCGGCTGACGATCCGATCGCCCTTCCCGCGTCACCGGGTGTCGCGCCTGATCCGGCGACGCTGCTTGGCTGGATCGAGGCGAACCTTCCGCCGAGGGCGCCTGTCTCGCTTCCGGCCATCGCACCGCTTCGTCCTGCGGCCTCCGATCCGAACAATGGTTCGTCGCGTCACGCGGGCGCGATCGAGCGGGCCTCCGCCATTGCCACTCCGGCAGGCGAAGAACTCGCCTATGAGACCATCGAATGGAGCCCGCCAGAGGGCGCACGGCTCACAGATGCGCTTTATGAGGAATACGCCCTTCAGTCGATCCGTATTCCCGGCTCTCAGGCGCATCCCACCAAGCTGGTGCAGTCGGCAGCCATGGCCTCGGTGGCACCGCCGACACCGAGTTATCGCCCGCATCTGCCGGCAGGTTTCGTCGAGACCGGCATTCTGTCGGACGCCCAGCTCGAAAGCGTCATTTATGCCGGCGAAGCCCATAGCCAACATCTGCCCGGCGCCTGGACTGTTGATGAGACCTTCGATGTCGTCACTACGGCGGCGGACGACCAGGACGGCGCGGTGCGCTTCCGGCGCGGCTGGTTCCTGGGCGACGGCACCGGCGCGGGCAAGGGCCGCCAGGTCGCCGGCATCCTGCTCGACAACTGGCTCAAGGGACGCCGCCGCGCGGTCTGGGTCTCCAAATCCGACAAGCTGATCGAGGACGCGCAGCGCGACTGGTCGGCGCTCGGACAGGAACGGTTGCTCGTCACGCCGCTCTCGCGCTTTCGCCAGGGCACGCCGATCCGTCTGGCGCAGGGCATCCTTTTTACCACCTACGCCACGCTGCGCTCCGACGAACGCGGATCGAAGGTTTCGCGCGTCCAGCAGATCGTCGATTGGTTGGGTTCCGACTTCGATGGAGTGATTATCTTCGACGAAAGCCACGCCATGCAAAACGCCGCCGGATCGAAGGGCGAGCGCGGCGATCAGGCCGCCTCGCAGCAGGGCCGCGCCGGGCTTCGCCTGCAGCACGCACTGCCCGATGCGCGGGTGGTCTATGTCTCGGCGACCGGCGCCACCACGGTGCACAACCTCGCCTATGCCCAGCGGCTTGGCCTGTGGGGCGGCGAGGACTTCCCCTTCGCCACCCGCGCAGAATTCGTCGAGGCGATCGAGGATGGCGGGGTCGCGGCGATGGAGGTGCTGGCGCGCGATCTCAAGGCGCTCGGACTCTATCAGGCCCGTTCGCTCTCCTATGAAGGCGTCGAATATGAACTCGTGGAGCACCAGTTCCCCGACGAGCAGCGGCGCATCTATGACGCCTATGCCGGCGGCTTCGCGATCATCCACAACAATCTCGACGCCGCCATGCAGGCGACCAACATCACCGGCAGCCCAGATAGCGGTGGAGCGACGCTGAACCGGCAGGCCAAGTCCGCTGCCCGCTCGGCCTTCGAGAGCGCCAAGCAGCGCTTCTTCAATCATCTCATCACGGCGATGAAGACGCCGTCGCTGATCCGATCGATCGAATCCGATCTCGACGCCGGACACGCAGCCGTCATCCAGATCGTCTCGACCGGCGAAGCGCTGATGGAGCGGCGTTTGGCCGAGATTCCGACCGAGGACTGGAACGACATCCAGGTCGACATCACGCCTCGCGAATATGTGCTCGACTATCTGGCGCATTCCTTCCCGGTGCAGCTCTACGAGCCCTTCACCGACAGCGAGGGCAATCTC
>Ga0114915_1000425_pt1 | contig 19443 bp, 22 predicted proteins | sample MalvirAntarct_55_FD_87288 | JGI IMG/M metagenome (GOLD analysis project Ga0114915, IMG submission 87288) | Marine viral communities from the Global Malaspina Expedition - Malaspina viral metaG Antarct_55 | ecosystem: Environmental > Aquatic > Marine > Oceanic | place: South Georgia Island...
CGATCACTTCAACTACCCGAACCAGATAGGCCCAGGCGTCTACGATATTCACTCGCCGAATATCCCGACCGAAGCTCACATGGTGCAGCTAATGCAGAAAGCCGCTGAGCGCATCCCGGCCGAACGCCTGTGGGTGAACCCTGACTGTGGTTTGAAAACGCGGCAATGGCCTGAAGTTTTACCCGCCCTGCGCAATATGGTGGCAGCGGCGAAAACGTTGCGAGCGTAAGCTAATGCAAGGTCAAACCTAGTAATGCCTAGGTTTGACCTGAGTGCTTTAATACTGATCGATATTAATATGTTTTCACTAATGAGCTTCTAATGGTACTGACAAGTTAACTTTCAGACTCAGCAAGATTGAATAAATTGGAAACTGCAGCATGATTCGTTAGAAATAGCTGAGCCTGGCTCGGCGATTTAAACCGTCTCATTCCTCGCTCTCGAAATCGCTTCAACTCATGCGATTGTTCTGCCCTGTTGTTCGCGTATTTAGCTGTATTGTGATGAACAGTCGGCATTAGCTCGCGTTGCGCAACTTTATAGCTTGCCAAGTTATCAGTGACTATCGTTCGCGGCTGACCGCCGTAGCTGCGTAACAAGCGCTTGAAGAACTGCTTTGCCGCCGCACTATTGCGCCTACTCTGAACAAAGGCATCGACCACTTCGCCATCTTGATCAACGGCTCGCCACAAGTAATGCTGCTTTCCGTTTATCTTGATGAATACCTCATCGAGATAAAACGTATCGCCAAACCCAACGTGTTTTTGTTTGAGCTTGCGAGCATAGGAAGGCCCAAACTTGATACACCACAATCGGATCGCCTCATAACTGACAGAGATGCCCTTCTCTGCCAGTAAATCTTCGATGTCACGAAAGCTCATGTTGAATCGATAATAGATCCAGACTGCATAGCTAATGATGCTGGGATGAAAACGATGTCGTTTGTAGGTACTCATGACCAAATTACCTCAACCAGCGAGTTAACTTGTCAGTACCCTACGATGACTTTTTCGGCCGCACCTGATGAACCATCAGCTTAATTTATCAAGCTCAACTTGGATGGTATTTATGCTTTTGATATGTCCTTTTTTCTTAAGCCTACAGCTCTCGAACAAATCGGACTTATCGTGGTTTCCATCAATTTTATCGAGTATTGCATCCATCCGAGCAATTTCGCTTGAATGATACTGCTGCTTCGCTTGCAGTATGAGGGCCCGGGTAGCCATTTGCTGCTGTTCCAGCTGCTCCATCATGGTCTGCGAACGCTTAAGCTGTTCGTTGTTTAAGCGCTCCTGATGACCTAGCTGTGTCTTCAAAGCATCCGTCTGTTCGTTCTGCGCCTTCGTTGACTCCTTCAGCTCCTTACCCTGAAGTAGAACCGCGATCAATGCGAGCACTACGGCAAGAGCCGAGAACAAGCCATTAAGAATACCGATAGAATCCCCAAACTCTGATGTGGATTTCGGTAGCGATAGCTTTAACCAAGAGGCATCAATGCCCCCAAGGAGAACGTAAGACAATAGCGCCCACGCTCCAAATACCACGACGCCCAAAAGAAAAACTATCAACTTCATGTCAATGAAACTCCTTTATCAGAGCAGAATGTCGAAAACACTCTTTAAGACCGATCATTCGGAACTGGCTATCCCTTCTATCTAGCGCACCAACTGCCTTAACACACTATCTGCCAAACCCAGCAGCTTTAGCTTACTCAACACTTCAGGTGTAGCGCTCAGGAAGTATGGGCCATCAAGCATCGGGCCTGCATCCGTGTTGTAGACACTCACCTCAAGGCCGTTTAAGACGGTGGGTAGCAAAGCCTTTACCTGGGCTGGCAATAGTGCCTTCAACTCATGCGGCACTGGAAAGCTCAGTGCTCGCCACTGACCGTCAGCCTTTGCTAAATACACCATTCGAGGCGAGCTTTCACTGGCACCACTAGTGCTGCGTGCACTAGCTCTTTGCTCATCATTGTCACCCGACTTAAATGAAATGACTTTGCGATAGCCCTTATCAGACATCCATCCATTATTACAGTAGGACATCATGTCAAAAAATCTACCGCGTGATGACTGGAAGTAGAAGTCGCGACCGGAGTCATAGCCCACACCAATAGGTCCTAATCTGCCATCGTCATAAAGGTCATTATCAACCTGGTCAACGCCACCGCAATTAGCGTGGCCAAGCGACTGAATATGTCCCATCTCATGAATAAAAGTTTCAGCCCCACGACTTAGCCAATACCCGTTGTATGGACCTAAGATTGAGTTGTTATCAACGGCAGTGAAGCTTTCTGAAAACATCGCTATCCCGGTTGCCACACCAAGCACACTAGCTGAGTCAGAAACAAAGCGAATATTGCTTGGAAATGCCGCTAAGCATTTGGTTACAAACCGAAATTGCTCAACTCCTAGATTATAGTCAGAGAGGCAATCAAACTCGGCTTCACTCAAGGCTTTCCCCATGATCTTGAAGTCAAAAACATACACATCACCCTCTACGCGCAGCGCTTTTTCTTTATCTAGGGCGGCCAATATGCGTGGTGGTTCAATCACAGTAGTCACGGAACCTTGTGGAAACACGCGCTTAATAAGGCCTTCAAGCTCATTTACTGTCGCAAACTGACCAACCTGCCCCTCAAAGCTAATAGGCATATAAACGTACTTATCGGAAACTGCAGGCCGCACGCGTAATGAGCCAGTCGCATACAGTGCGTTAGCCGCAGACGCCGTGGACTGGCGTAATGGATCGACCACTACTTGGTAATCGGCCCAGCTACTGCTTACGTCCACAGAGGAGATACGGGCTACATAGCTTTTAGATAATGTCGTGGCATCACGAACAGTCGGAGCAGTTTGGTTAGTAGCGACTAAATCGTAGCTAGTGCAACTACCTGAGCTATTACCAATCTGTAGGACTGCCTTTGCGGGTAATGTCACATCTTGTGGGCTTACTACATCAACGCGAACGAACACTGATTTCTCAGCCGCTAGCTGACTAGCAGGGTCAGTCATGTCCTGCTCAACGACCTGCACAAATCGCGTTGCCGTAATGCTCAGCTGACGGTCTGGAAAGCCCCCCGTAGCCTGAGTCAGTTGGCAATTCGACATAGCCGCCGTTCTCGTTAAAGTACCTGCCGGAGTGCCGTCAGACACATCCGGAGCTGGAGTAACTTTCGTAGGCTCAGTTGGAGTTTCAGGCGTTGTTGGATTGGTGGGCGTAGTGGGTGAACCATCAACGACCGTTTTTGCCGAAGAACTACCGCCACCGCAAGCGTTCAACACAATAGCAACAGATACGGCGCTAACAAATTTACTTAGCTTCATAATGAATTCCCTTTCAATGAATAGCATCTAGATTAAGGCCAAACGAAATATTTACAAGTGCTGGACTCTACAAATCAAAGGCATCCAACTTTTCTTCGTCACTTGATGAGTTAAATCAATATGCGCATGCATAATCTGGTCGTGAAACCTTCGCTCACTCGCAGTAATTTGCATATAAGTCATTCTCTGCACTTTTAGATCTTGTGACTTAATTGCGTTTTCGATTGCGCGAGCTTGAGCCTCATCTTTAACCGATAAAAAGCCTGTGTAGTGATCAACTAACCTTGGACACTCTTCCAGCGAGCAATACTACCTGCTCATTTAGCATGTAGCAGATAATGAAAAAGCTAATGGCTAAGCTGTTGAATAAATGATTTTTACAAGATATGCCATAGTATCCTTCGGGGCTTGGAAAACATAACGTTTGGTTAAGAGGCGGGCTTTAGCCCGTCCCAACGAGCGGAGCGAGTGATTTGAACCACTTGTTATGCGCGACCGTAAATTACGTTGCGCCAATAATCGATGGTTACATTCAACGCTGGCAAAAACTCAGACTGAGATCCGTCCTTTCTTCTAAAGACAACAGCAGATCTAGCCGGAGCCTCGCTTGAAGCATGGAAATACTCTTCATCTAGGCCAGACAGAGCCTCATCGTCGGAGATGAGGACTGATTCAATTGAGCCGGAAGAGTTTACGGTGGAGTGAACGGAAGGCCCTTTGCTCGAATCTGTGTATAAGTGTTTGTATGCATTGGCTATGCTGCGAATATCTTTGAACGCGCCGGCAGTTTCTTTAGACAAATGAGCTGCGTACTTTCCGATATCCGAGAATCCACTCACCAAAGCAGGATTATGGCGGTGGTTGAATTCAAAGTAGTGGTCGGCTAGATGGGACGCTGACACCGACGCATTGAATGCTCGACGAACGCAGCCGGGCGATTCGTTGCAGTCATACGCGTTCCCTTCTACGAATGATTCGAAGAACTCGGTTGGTGTCATTCCCATCAGAAACCTCCAAGAACGCCTAGCGCATAACGCCCAGCGCACGGGCGAGCGAAGCGAAGTCCTGCCCGCGGTTTTTGCGGGCAATTGTGCCGCTGCTTGTTAAGTGTTGTATGCATAAAAGTGCCAGGTACTCTTTTTGGTATCCAGTGAGTCATATAACTTTTGTGCCTGCTCATTATCTAGAGCTGTGACCCACTGAAGTCTTGCGGCATGATTTTGTGCTGCAAACTCCCTACAATGCTCAATAAGTTTTTTACCTATACCTTTACCTCGCATTTTTGGCGAAGTGTATAAATCGTTTAGTATGGCGACCTTAGCTGTAATCGTTGATGTATATGAAAAATATACTGTAGCAAAGCCAACAGCTTCTGAATTATCTCTGTATAGAAATTGGCAGCCCGATGAATTACTAGAGCCAAACTGAGAGAAAAACTCTTTATTCTTCAGATCAGATATATCAGCCACCTTGTAAAACTCTTGATAGGCTCTAATTAGAGGTAACACTTCCTCTATATTTTTCTCAGATACTTCCTCAATCACTGAACCCTCCTAAACACTTAACGCCAGCCATCAGCCGCGCGAGATATGAGCGTCGGTTGCATGGCATTGTTATAGCGCAACCGGTTCATCACGCATTTTTTCCCATGTTTGTACCATAAGCTTCTTGGTTGGTCCCCAGCGATACCCCCCCAGCGCGCCACTCTGCTGTATAACCCGGTGACAGGGGATCAGCAAAGCAACTGGATTTGCTCCAATAGCGTTACCAACAGCCCTTGCAGACCTGGGTGCGCCTAGTGATCTGGCTACTTCGGCATAGCTGGCCACAGCGCCCGGTGGTATTTTCAACAAAGCACGCCACACGGCGATCTGGAAATTTGTCCCTGTCACATGGAGCGACAGCGGACCTTGCTCGGAAGCTGTGTCACGGCTAAAAAAGGCATCAATAGCGTGTCGCGTAGATGCCAAATTTTCTCTGATCGAACTGAGAGGCCAATCGTTATACAAGTCATCCAGCAACTCCTCCATGCTATTGAAGTCCATAAACGCTGCCCGGCAAACACCACGCAGGGTTACGGCCACAAACATGAGCCCCAGTGGGGTAGGATGTACTCCATACTCGATCTGTACATCCTTACCTCGATTTTTATACTCGCCGGGCGTGACTGCTTCCAGCTGCACAAAGTGATCATGCAACCTTGAACTGCCGCTTAATCCAAGCTCATGTGAGACATCAAGCACGGAGCGAGAATTATCCAGCAATCCTTTGCCCCGCTCCAATGTCAGGACCTGTAAAAAGCGCTTCGGCGTAGTACCTGCCCAACGACAAAACAGCCTTTGAAAGTGATACGGACTCAGATGCACATGGGCAGCTATATCTTCAAGGCTGGGCTGATCAATTGCCCGATCAACCAAATAGGCCATAGCGCTTGCGATTCGGTCATAGTCTGACATGGGCCGGCCTCTCAAACCCGATTTATAGATACACCGCCATCGACCAGCATTGCAGATCCCGTGGTGAAGCTGGAGGCATCGGAGGCTAGGTACAATGCAGATTGGGCAATTTCATCTGGTGTCGCCATACGCTTAAGAGCATGCAGATTATGCACAAATGCCAATGCTTCTGGCGTACTGGCAAACTCACGTCCTGCCGGCGTATCAGTACCACCGGGCAAAAGGGCATTGACCCGGATATTCTGAGGCCCATGCTCTGACGCCAGCACTTGAGTCAATCCAATAAGCCCAGCCTTACTGGCCGCGTAGGCAGCCATGCCCGGCATACCCGCGGTGTAACCAACGAAGGTAGAGGTGAAAATTAACGAACCTCCTTTTCGGGCAGCCATAGCCGGCAGTTGGTATTTTGCACCCAAAAATGCGCTGGTTAAGTTCGTCGCAATAACTTGATTCCAGGCCGCGAGCGACATCTCTGAGACTGGGCCCATAGCACCCAGAATGGCAGCATTGTTAAAAGCGATATCCAGGCCACCAAAGTGGCTTACAGCCGTATCTACCAAAGCTTTGGCAAAAGCTTCTTCGCCAACATCACCGGCTAGTGCCAGTGCCTGCCCGCCTTCCGTATTGATTAAGTCCACCAGGTCATCAAGCTCCTTCTGTCGCCTTGCAGCCACCACTACGGCAGCACCTTCTCTCGCAAAAAGCTTCGCGGCTGCGTAGCCAATGCCGGTACTGGCACCGGTAACAATAGCGACTTTGTTGGCAAGTATAGTCATCGTTATTCCTCTAGGATCTGCTTACTATAAAAGGGCATATGCCCGAACAGATGCTATGTTAGGAGGCCGAACGACTACTGCCGACCCGAATCTTGCTGTATTTCAATTGCGCTATAACGTTTGAATTCACCGGCCTTGCGCGCCTTTATGCGCAAGGTCTGGTGGAATGATGGGTTAGACATTGAGTTTCGCGAGCACATATTGTGCTGGAGAGCCTTCAATGCCTTTGCAGAAGTGCTTTACGTTCTTGTTGAACTCGTCAGCCTTCTTTTCCAGATGCAACTTGAATGCGTTGAGTGATTCGCCGATTCGATTGTCTTCGCTCGCTAGCTTATTTAGCGATGGCAGATTAACGCCATCGTTAATGAAAGCCAGATAAATATCAAAGGAGTCCCTTTCTCTTTTTTGCTTCTGGCAACTATCCATTTTCGTGACGAACATTCCTTCAAAAGTCACCAATGGAATACTTTGGCCGTCGATACTCTCGATGGAGTACATGCTTCTTTGAAATAGCACTTCGGAATTCGGTAGCGCAACGGAGCACATACTCTTCAGTCGGCGCTCTGCATTGTTTAACGGAATATCGAGCTCAAGGTGATCGACGAAAAGACCCACGGAATCTTTGTCTTCGAGCATTTTGGGGTGAAGCAGATCAATGTTGTAAATCAGGGTGCTGCCATTGACAACTTGCCTCTTGAGCAACTGAAATGGATGTTTAGCTGAAGGATCGAAACCAGACCGGATGAACTTCTCAATTACATCCGATATAAATCCTGGACGACTTGAATATCGAAACAAGATGTCTACATCGAGGGTTCCTGGATGCTGAATGCTCGATTTGTTTCTGATTACGGGGCACCATCCGCCGATGACGAGGTGCTCGATTTCGGAGAAGTGCGAAAGCACCGCTGCTGTGTCTTTCAGCAGTGCTCTGGCTCCATCTTCTACTGAGTTCAGCATGAAGTAATTCCAATGGCTAACGCCTCAATCAGCCGCCGCTTTAGCGGTCGGCTGCATTGAATTGTTAGATTTTTCGTCAGCTTTCTGTTTGGCAACGCCAATAATGCTCTCTAAGTGTTTTTGCCTTTCATGTTTAGCGACATACCAATCTTTAATCAATATTTCTATTAGGCCTATAAGAAGCTGCGCTTCTGCGGGTTCAACATCAATGATTAGGTTGATGTCCTTTTCCATGTGTGCGCCAATATTGCCAATGCTTCTGACCGAGTCGATTGCCTGCCACGTAATCGGATCTACTTTGTCCTGAATAGAATTAATCTCGTCTACCAGACGACCTTTTTTGCAACCCCAAAAATCTCGAATGATTCCTTGAAGACACCGTCTAGACAATGTTGCTGATGCCTTTGGGCTTAGATCTCTTATTAAGCAAGCCTCTTCGTAATCATCGATAACTGCTTTTGGTATATAGGTTGGAAATTGCCTCGCCAATGAACTCGGCTTCATTGACCAGCTCATTAAGACTTCATCTTGGATTACACGGCCATGTCCATTGAAATAAGACTCGTGAAGTGATCCCGTGATCATATATTCTCTGCAGTCTTCATTAGGGCACGTTATTACCTTGGTTCGAATGCCTAGCGGTCCATCTTTATTATCATGATTAAAAAAATGAACTCCAGACATAAAATTCGAATCTGTTATTGTCGCATCCCTACTACAGTAAGGGCATGACCAACTAAACTTTATCGGCATGTGCCTTTTCCTTTGTGAAATCTAACGTAAAGTTGAGGGGCGCCGCGCTTTCGCGGCGTCCCGCTCGAACGCAAGGTTAGAGCTATGGCTATAGCACGCCATGCTCTATCTCTTGTAGATAAATAAAGTCAGGAGATTTCACGCCAGCTTTTTTCCTGATTTCCACTAACTCCGGGGACTCGAAGAAGCGCCGGGCATTATCAAGCGAAGACCACTCAGAAAAGTGGACTATGTTGTTTGCGTCATTGTCGTAGCGCAGCAATTGGTAACTGATTTCTCCTGCGCGTTTTCTAATGTCCGCCGCTTGGTCAAAAACCACTTTCCACGCCGGATAAGACTCGACCTCATGAATGATTAAAACGTGTTGCATGTGAATACCTTTGAGGAATAGCTCTAACGCTTCGCATCAGCGGCTGAGGCGAGCGTAGCTCGCCGAAGTCCGGCTGCATGCGATTGTTAGCAATTTTATCTATTTTTCACAACGTAGATTCCTGGCCAAGTGTCGTGCCAACCTCGCCTTTCTTTTCCAAAAAACGAAAGCGGCTCGAACGGAACAAGCCTGGATAGGGTCCTTCCAATGACTCGCTTAAAAGAGGGTTTCGTACCTTCTTCTGTAACAATTTTTGTTCCCGTGACAAGCTTGCCTACGGTTCGTCCTGTAAGAGTTTCAAGCGGCAAATAATAGATAAGAAACATACCAGCTCCAAAAACCAAATCCGGTATTGAGTCGAAAATCGATTCTAGTCTTACAGCTCCTTCCTCCCCGACGACGAAGCCAATTAAAAAATATAAGAGACCAACCAATACAATCATTACGACATAGTCAATGACAAAGTTTGCGAGTCTTAACCACCTGCCTACCGGCATTTGAATTTCGACTACCTCGTTAGGCTTCAAAGCCAAATCACTTTCTGGTGTGTCATACGGGGATATTTCTGAACTCATGCTAGTTCCAAAAAATTGCTAACGCCCTGCTAATGGGCAAATGTTTGATGGCGGTTTTTGTGCGTATTTTTGCACAAAAAGTGACAGCGAATATTTGTCCTATTGAGCTGTTTGTTAGGCATTTTCTGGTTCTGGCCACATACCATCCATCATGACAGGATAGGTAATTGGCTTATAACTAGTAAATTCGATGTCACGAACATGCGTAAAACCAGACCACAATGTACGAGCACCTTTCAAGAATTGTATTGGCTTGACCCGACTTTCAATTTTTTCTATTTCTTCTGCACTTGCAGGCCGAATAGCGCTAGCTTTGCCATATAAGCGAACACCGGGCGGTGAAACAAAACGGCCTTTGATGAGTGAGCGAAGCCAATATAAACGCCCAGAATTTACTGCCATAATGCAAACGTTTGGATTTAAATCGATATTCTTACCCAAACTTTCTGCGTAATGATCAAAAAAGTAGCCTGTCTGATCATTGCGAAGAAATACAGTACCTACAGGAGTGATATGTGGTACTCCATCAGGATTCACGGTTGCTATCGAACAATAAATAGTGGATGCCTGACCTACCTCTAGCACCCTCTTAACTCTTAACCAATCTTCCATAATGTTCATAGTTTGAATTCCTTTTTTTGCCCAACGACTAAGCTGGCCGGCAAGAAAAAGCTATGCTTTTTCCTGTCCAGCGAAGAATGAGCGAGGCAAAGCGACTTGTTAGGCTGAGCCTTGGCATTGCTTTGCATTTGGTACTGAGTACTGCCCTTCTAGACTCAGTGAGAAGGAACATAGGTAACCTTACTTCTGTCTTGCTTTGAAGTTGCCATAAGATCGGCAGGAAGCAAAATGGTGTCAATTAATATTGAACATGGAACATTAAGTATAATAAATGGCGCAGGGATGAACAAAACCATTGCACTCATGGCAAGGCCAGGCTCTATTGTATTAACTGCCTTTTCTGCTCCGGCATAAGGATGCCCCCAATCTTGACTGTGAACATCAATAGATGAACACCCGGAGATGACAACGCATGCAGAGAATAACAAAGGTATTAACTTTAAGGATTTATTTGAAATCATGGCGCCAATGACTCCTTGATGCCTAACGCCAGTGACTAAGCTGCGGTGCCGGCGGAGGCGGCACCGTCAGATTGAGTCGTTTGTTGGGCGCTTTCAACTTCTTTTATATAAACAAAAAAATAATACACGAAAGACATTATCACAGGAAAAAATAGTTGCGCCAGAGTCCACCATCCATAATTTCTATTCTTATTACCAAGGCGTTTTAGCGCATGACCCAAAGATCCCAGCCAGAGCACGGCGATCCCCGGAAGCAGAACAAGCGAAGCCTGCCCATATAAATAAAGCCACCTCGGCCATTCATCAGCACTATCTCCCAGGCCGAACAGTCTGGCAAACAAACTCATATAAATATTATTTATAATAAATATAGCCGCCATCCATGCGCCAGCCTTCATTACTCTATTCTTTGTTATAGCCATGTGATGCCCAACGCCGTGCTCACCGGTAATTTTGGAGCGCAGCTGTAAAATTATCCGTGTGCAGCACATTGTTATACTGGTGATATATCAATATTTCTTTCCCTTGCATAACGTACTTTTGGGTCTCTGATCTCATAAAGAACTCCGCCTTGCGAGTTCTTTTCTCCAGTTTTTCTAATGAGTCCCATGTTTTCCATCGCAACAACATAGTTATTAGTAGAACCACCTGTCCCAGCCATTTCATTCAGCTTGTTTTTCGTAAAAATATTTGAATCTAGTTTCATCAAATGTTTTGTATATGAATAAATGTCCATAGAGTCTGCGCGTGAATTTGACTTTCGTGGATAATACTCATAGTAATTAAACTGTTTCACGAACCTTTCAATACCTATTTCTATAGCCTCTCTCGTTATTTTTCTTGTGCTATCAATCTCAAACTGAGCTTCCAACGACTTGTTCAATAAGTGCCATAAATCTCTCGGATTTTCATTACACATATAAAGAATTTTATCAATATAACCAACTGAATCCTCATCAAATATCGTATCCAATTGATTTAATTGTTTATTAGAAAAAGCAGAAAGCCTTTTTCCTGCGGCCTCTCTGAGTCCTAAACTGTTCCATGACAATGGTTGTAGAACAATTTTTTGCGTCCTAATATTTGACTTAATAGAATTGAATGGAGTAGACCACACAAAGAGCACAACTTTGAAATTATCATTGATAATTACATTGTGATTCGAGGCAATATCTTTAATGAAACCGGCAATGCGCTCTGCATCATTAGTGAATCTAGGATCTTCATCAATTTTATCGATTACAATAGTTATTTCATCGATCTTAGATTTCAGAATGAGGAGACATAACCTTTCCAAGTAATGATAACTCTGGTCTTCTGGCGTAAAACTATCATCGACCTCGACCTCCAACCTTTTGAAGTACTCTGCATCGCCAGAGTCAAATTCGGGTAGTGCAGAGAAGTGCTTAGTAACTGCATCGCTAACGGCTTTTGTGGCAGCCTTCATGCCATAATTTAATACGACTCTTGAAAAATTATATACGTTAATTGAATATCGCTTAATCAAGCCTTGTTGTATCTTTTGGATTTGATCTCGAAGCTGACGTTTAGTGGATACTGGAACATATTTATTTAGGTACATCGATAAGTGAAGGCGGTCGTCCTTGCTATAACTCCAGAAAGAAGATGGACTAAAGCTCATTTTTCTGAAAAACTCACCAGCAACTCGTTCGGTAATGAATCTATAGAGTTGCTCGTAATTGAACCCTTCTTCAAGTTTAGAAAACTCCTCAATATTAACTAGCAACGTCTTATCTGACTTCTTACGCCTAGCGATGTCTAAGTTTAGTGCAGTTTTCCCACTGCCACGCTCTCCGGTAATAATGACTGAACTACCGTTTATTGCTTCATCGATAACCGAATAGTTTGAAGGTCTTTTATAGATAATTTCAGCCTTATCTTTTTCAGATTCTGCCGTATAAACGGAGAATGGGTAAGTAACTAACCCCAACGATTTATAGTAATCTTCGAATTCCAATGAAACCTCCTTTTCGTTTTTAGACATCTAGCGCGAATTTAATCTACCGGTATAACGCCTGAATTCAGCGGCGTTTGAGGCGACGCCTGTTTTTGCGAAAGCAAAAATGGGTGGCGGGTCAAGCGTCCGCTGCAATGATTTGTTAGGCACCATCCAACCCACGTTCCTTCAGCCTACGTTTGAACTCTGGCCCATGCGACCCCGACACTAAATACGCAAAAACTTCCCTTAGATCATTTCGCAGGTCAAATAAATCATCATGCATCAATGGAGCATAAGGGCAGTCGCCGAAGCGGCTACTTGGGTGCATGGTAATTACCCTTTGCTCGTAAAGCTCCTCGAAATACTTCCGCTCACCCGGCTCAATCCCGATGGGTCTATTGAACGTGTCATCAAGCCACTTACCAGCATCACGGGCGGTTGGGTTTGACACACCATCTCTTTTCAAACGCTCCACGACCAACGCAAACGAAGCCTCTAGTGCGATAAAACCAACTATCGCCGCTTCTTCAGCAAATTCATAGTATCGCGACAACATGTCACACTTGATTAAGCAACATATGCCTCTTAATAGAATGTGGTCGGTTTCGCCAATGTTTCTAAAAAAGAGCGGCTGACGCTCCAAGCTCACATCGTTTTCAATTAGAGAGTAGCTTGAGAGCGAATGCTCGAGAAGGCTAAAGACTCCTCGCTCACGACGTTTCTCGATTTCTGCTGAAATTTGGCTCTTTAACTCCAGATGAGTTTCTGGCGCGGTTAGATCGACTGGCGGCTCTACACGAGAGAATATGTACCTCTGCGGATAAAGCATTATTTTCGGCTCATCCGCATCTTCGCAAAGCAAAATTGACGCCCAGAATCTTGTTTCCTGCGGAGTCGCCCAATCCATTTCCGAATATGGAAAATTTGAGGCGACCTGATCATATGGTTCAGCCCAGACGACAGAAAAAACCAAGTCCTCGTCAGCAAAAACCAAGTCCTCGTCAGCAAAAAATAGTGCATGTTCAGACGCAATAGCACCACGCGGGTAAATACCTTTGGGGCTAAAGATCCGAACTCGGAATGCTGGCTCCGAGCGATTCGATAATAGCCCCTGTGAATCTGCCAGTTTCATCGCGATGCCATCAATGGTGCCTAACGCTAAGCTAAACGGCAAAAGTTGTTGGCGGCTTTTTTGCGTTTCTTTGCAAAAAAGGTGACAGCACATTTTGTCCGACTTGAGCGTCTTGTTATATTTCTACCTACCTAGGATGACAAACAACACAAACAAAGCAATTAAGCCAAAGGTCGTTAAACCTGCCTTTTCCCCTGTAGACATAGGAAACTTCTGGTGGGTTGCTGCACAAAATGGGCATACGGACTTTTTTGGCACCGGCGTCCATCCATGTTGCGGTCTGATTACTGGTGGCCCTGTAATGATTCTCGGAGTCATCTTCTTCCCGCAACTCGAACAGGAAACACGCTCATCATGTTTATTTTGATACTGTTCAGCTTTTTCCTTAATCCACTCACCGCAGTGCTTACATTTACTAGCTTTAGCATTAATATCACCAAAGCAAAAAGGGCATTCTTTAGTGCTCATAAATCTCTCTTAAAAAATAACGTTTGAGCTCAGGCCGTGGCCCGTCAGGGACATCGCGCCTGAAGCGAATTGTTAGCCGCGATCTTCACTTGCCCGACCCACCGCCATCATTGCTGCGAAACAACCCGAGGTTAGGCGCAAGTCTTGCAAGCGACTCTGCGAGACCAGCTCGTTCACGTTTAGGAGCATGCTCAACCTGCTCCAGTACGCTATTTCTCATCAAGTAGTCATTGATTAGAGAAATCTTTGTCTGAATTACGTGCTTATTTACCTCTTCTATTGGCAAGTCCTGATCTTTTAACGAAGATTGAACCGCTTGGTTTGCCAAAATAGATAGCTTGTGCAAGAACAATCTGTCTTTATGCATCTCGATCACCCTCTTAACAAGCGCCTCGATAGAGACAAAGCATGCGGCGATTATTAACGCACTCACAAGAGCAAAGGGGATTCTTGCAATCACAGCTGATGCCGCAGACTCAAAGGTTGGATACTCTCCTGTCATTAGCTGGCTAGCATTACCAGTCACGTAGATCGAGTACCAAATTAGTGTTGCCGCAGGAATTAGCGAGAGAAGAACATAAGTTGCCACGGTCTTGTCTCCGTGCCTCGCGTAATCTGAAAGCTCGTCTGTATACAAGGATTTTTCACGCCTCAGAGCCTCCAGAGCCTCATTAGTCCGCGACAGGCCCTCCCTCTTACCTCTAATTCTTTCGTCGAGGTCTGTCGATTGTTCTTTGAGCTTTGCGACGGCGTCTTTGCTTAAATTTAATTCGGACTTTACCCCAGACAACTCCCCTTTGACCGTTTGGAGATCTACCTCGGCTTGCTGCTTATCCATTTTGGCTGCTTCTTCTTGTTCAACGTGCGACGCAAGTTCGTTTTCTGACTCTTGAATTGCCGTTTGTGTTGCAGAGGCTTTCTGATCAAGAGTCTCTTGGCGAGCCGATAGCGCCTCAAGCTTCTTCTTTATTTCTTCCTCTAGGCCAGACGCCTTCGTGTTGAGCCGGCCTTCTAACTGCTTTAGCGTCAACAAATCATTTGATACTGACTTAAGCTCTTCTAATTGATACCCGCAAATTTTAAGGTTTGAGACCTCTGGCTTGAACAAATGGTTATTTGTTGAGAGTTCTATTGAATTTACCAAGCAACGAACCCAGTAGACGACCCACTCTGGCTTATTCTTATCTCTCTGACCGGTGAAAAGCTTAACTTCTCCTGAAACTGTTGAGGCTCTGACAGTAATTTCACTCGGCTCACCCGGCGTCGTTACGATCATGTAATCAACATAAACCGGAAATTTAAAGGAAATCTTTTCTCCGGTCTTTCTGATTTTCTCTGCTTCGGTGCTTTTCTTTGCAACCAATCTATAGAGGCGACCGCGATTCGTTATCAAAGAGTCCGGAATTTCCTGTGCTTTCGGACTGAACTCCTCAAGCTCGAGAAACTCATCTCCTACAGATTGGAGATCTTCTGCAGCTTTGCTGATGCTATCGCTCGTCATTTCTTCGCCTCCTATGCGATCCATTTCTCTCGTGATATTTCTTAATCGTTCACTAAATCACTTACAAGAGCGGCTAACGCCCGCGTTCAGCGGAGCCGAGGGCCGTAGGCCCGAGGGAACCCGAAGCGCGCAGCGCAAGGGCGTCCGACTGGAACGCGTGGTTAGAGCGCATTTACTTGAATTTCCGAGAAGGCATCGATGAAGAGTTGTTGCTGATCCTTTGGCGGCACGATAAGCCACGTGCACGCAACCGTTGTGAATGCCTCTATGGCATCAATTGGGGATTGGAAGGTTGCTCCTGCTCTCGCGACCCCGAGCACTTCGTTAATTGGCCCAAGGTGTTGGAACCCGATGTCTGCGCCCAGGCGATGACCGGCTTTGTTTCGAAGGCTGTTAAGTTTCAGGATGCCTGGCTTAACGAATGCAGCACTTGAGGCTTTGCTCGGGAGCAACATCGCCTTATTGAAGAAGCCGAGCTTCGCTTCCTCCACATCTTCAATACCGAAATGCTCCACCAAAAAGCGACCCAAGTAGTGTTCGACTACCAAGTGGCATTTTAGAAGACGACCCAATGTGTCATGTGGTTTCCCCATGAGGGCAATAAACTTGGCGTTTTCAGTATGGAAATGCGCCTCGATTGCGGGCATGTGCGGCTTCAGAGACGCAACAACCTTCTCGATACCATCGATTTCTCGCATATGCGCTCTAACTTAGTTTATACCGCAGGGTTGCGGCGTAATAATTTTGATCTGCTGCATAAGACGGGGTAGCGCAAGGAAAGTTCAAAGATATCAAAGCTTTGGGAACTTGAACACAGCACTCCTTGCCATCAAATACCGCACATCCTTTGTCGTAAAGCATGCCATGCCGTTTTGTAGGCAACAATCTCGCTGCATAACAAAATTGACTGGCGAAACTAGGAAACCGTGACTAGCTTTAACTACATGATTCCACAAGGAAGCGGAAAGTCATGTCATCAGCAGCCCAAGAAAAAGACCGCATCCCTGCCATCATTGCTAGAGCAAGTGCGCCGCCGCGTGCGCGCCAAGCATTTGAGTCGGCGTACTGAGCAGGCGTACACGCACTGGATCAAGCGCTACATACTCTTTCATCAGAAGCGACATCCGAGCGACATGGCCGCCGCCGAAGTTGAAGCATTCTTATCTTGGCTAGCGACAGATCGCGAAGTGTCGGCCTCGACACAAAATCAGGCGCTTGCCGCACTGCTATTTCTCTACAAGGAAGTGCTGGGTTTAACGCTACCTTGGTTAGACAAGATCACCCGCGCTAAACCGCGTGTACGACGACCTGTTGTGCTGTCGCATCAGGAAGTAAGTGCCTTACTGACACACATGCATGGGGTCACAGGTCTCATGGCTCGTTTAATCTATGGCACTGGCATGCGCCTCATGGAGTGCTGTCAACTGCGCATCAAGGATATTGATTTTCATCAGCGCGAAATTACCATTCGTGCGGGCAAAGGCGATAAGGACCGCGTGACCATGTTGCCGGCCAGTTTGGCTCCCGACTTACAAGCTCATATCAGTAGCGCTCGCCGCTTTCATGATCTAGACCGGCTCAATAACGAACCGGGCGTTTCCATGCCTGAGGCACTCGCGCGAAAATATCCTAACGCACCGACCAGTTGGACATGGTTTTGGTGCTTTCCAGCAGATCATCTGTCGACAGATCCAGTGAGCGGCATTCGCAGGCGGCATCACCTCTTTGAGCAGGCCGTGCAACGCGCGATCAAGCGTGCGGTGCAGGCAGCCGGTATTGTGAAGCCAGCGACCACGCACACCTTACGGCACAGCTTTGCGACTCATCTGCTTATGGGCGGTTACGATATTCGCACGGTACAGGAACTGCTGGGCCACACCGATGTATCCACCACCATGATCTATACGCATGTGCTGAACCAAGGTGGTCGTGGGGTTATCAGTCCACTGGACAGCTGCGCTGGGCACGCTACCGCCACTCAGTTGACGTAGTGCAATGAGAGCGGTCCATCCTTGGAGTCATTGCGAAGAAGGTTTTGACACATCCTAGCCAGTACACTGGCAAAGGTGATGTGCGGCCGCATTCCCTGCGAAAGCTACAGCTACTTTCTACCAAACAGCTCTGCATTTTGGCAAACAGAATTTCTATGTCACTAGCTAGCTAAGGTCCATAATCAGGTGATTCCTCCAACTCCAGGCCTTCATCGCCTAAATCATCAAACTCATCCCACGACAAAGAGTCGCTCATGAGACTATCGACAGAAAAAACACCCCTAGCTTCATCGTCAGATGTGATAATCAAATCTGGCTCAGCCGCCTCAAAGTCAGCAACGAACAAATCATCAATAAGCTGCAATGCCCGGTCGTATAAGATGTCATCTGAGTGGCTATTAGCGTATCTAGCCTGTCTGTTAACCCGACACTGTATTGAAAATATCAGCGCTTGCCGCGCCTCTGCCAATCTAATTGGTCGAGACAAATGAAACGCTCTGCTCTCCTCCATAAGCTTTACGTAATAATCAGCAGAGAAGTCAAAGCCTTCTTCGTACGCAAAGCCAGCAAGCCTGTACTTTTTCTTGCTACTAATATCCGCAATGGTGATTGAGCTATCTTTTATGCTAGTCACCTCATATCCATAAAATATATAAAACTCAAATAAATCCTCTCTTGAGGTAATTACGCCAGAATCAATGTCGCGCATAGCTAGGTTGTGCAGCCTTTGTAGCTCGACTTTACTCTCACTAGGAAGTTTTTCGTTCAAGATCAAGCTACGCTTATTAATAGGGTCAATCGGAGAATCATAGTTAAACAAAGCATCGATAAAGTCTCGAAATCTTGCCAAGAAATAATGATCAATTTTTTTATCAAGAAAATTAAGATTTCTCCCAGACTCAAGACTCACGCAAGGTACGACAAAATTTAGCTCCGTATGACTTTTATCAATATGCTTCACCCACAAAAAATTGACTTGATTTTCGGATAATCCAGCGCAGGATAAAATCTGAAAACAGTTTATTATCTCTCGGATACGGTTTTCTTCGATATCTTTTCCTTTAATATTAATCACGCCTGAAACGTAGTTTCTTTTAAATCTAGAGCTATCAATTATTAAAGATGTCAAGCTCGGCAGGCCAGAAATAACACTAGCATCACCACGCTCTTGTTGCCAACCAAGTAAATAGTTTATGCATTGTTTCCCAGTCCTGCCCTTAGTGTCGAAGATTTTAAAAATCAATTTTTAACCTCTGCTTACTAATCGTTAGCTTATGAATATCATCGCAAGCTGCTGCAAGTAATTTGCTACATTCTTCACTGGAGCAGGAGTCGCAATTCATTTTGAGAGACTGTAGCGCCTCATAGACCCGCCCTAAAGCTATCGCAACCTCATGACTGTGATCACTAGACTCTTGTCGGCGCGTAGGTTTATGGCGCGAATCAAAGTCTGAGGCATGCAGCAGGACATCTCTTGCCCAAGTCGCCACTTGCCGTCCAGGACAGGCCAGCAAGATCGCTGCATGCTCCTCATGATTTAGCTTAATTTTTATCTGCTTTTCGCGCATTTTCACCACCCTATGTGCTGGTATGTCAGGCCAAATCCAGTGAGTCTAGAAGGCCCTCGGCTATACCTTGTTCTCGACACCACACTGCCCTCATGTTGGGGGTCTGTCAACAAGACATACAATGCAACCAATTGATTCATAAGGATTTTTATGGCGCCAGAAGCGTTCAAGCAACTTCACGAACGTTCAAAATTTACTGAAAATATTTTTTTGCAGACGACAGGTACCACTGCGAACAAAAAATGAGTTCTTATGCCATGACGTTATATGCGTACAGGTGAATGCTGGTGAACGCTCAGATTCAAGCAAGCAGCCGCATGGTGGGAAAAATGGTGGGATTTGAATAAAACACGGTTTCCAGAAACGCTGAAGCCCGCTGACTAGGCGGGCTTCAGGCAAATCATTTGGCGGTGAGAGAGGGATTCGAACCCTCGATAGGCTATTAACCTATACACGCTTTCCAGGCGTGCTCCTTAAGCCACTCGGACACCTCACCGGGGTGCAATAGACGCTGCTATTGCGGGC
>Ga0114915_1000426_pt1 | contig 19419 bp, 17 predicted proteins | sample MalvirAntarct_55_FD_87288 | JGI IMG/M metagenome (GOLD analysis project Ga0114915, IMG submission 87288) | Marine viral communities from the Global Malaspina Expedition - Malaspina viral metaG Antarct_55 | ecosystem: Environmental > Aquatic > Marine > Oceanic | place: South Georgia Island...
GGCTTTGCCAGCAATGAGTCCAGCGCCGAGTTCCGCCAGAGCCTGCTCGATGGCATGGGCTGGGGCGATGCCAAGCAACAGCTCTTTGCCTTGCTCGATGCCGAGCTAGCGCCGGGTCGCGAGCACTACAATGCCTTGCTGCAACGACCAGATGATCTTGAAGATATCTTGCTAGCAGGCGCGGCTAAAGCGCGTGCGATTGCGCAACCATTTTTAGCGGAATTACGCGAAGCAGTAGGCTTGCAAAGCTTTCGTAGCAAAGCGGCTAACAGCACAGCGAAAGTGAAAAAAACGACGAATGCTGCGCGCGTGGTTAGTGCTCGCGATAACGATGGTCAGTTCCGTTTCCGTCTGCGCAATGCCGCCGGCGATGTGCTGCTAACCAGCATCGCCTTTGCCGATGGCAAAAGTGCCGGTCTAGCGGCGAAAGCCATGATTCAAGGCAGTGATGAATGGCAGAGCAGCGAGTCTGCTTGTGCGCTGTGGCAGGCTGGCGTATTGGTGGCTGAGTGCGAAGCGGAGCTGGCTGATGCAGCGGTTATCGCCTTAGCCGAACTGCGCGCTTTAGAAGATTAACTGCCCAGGCGGCAGTGGCTAGTTAAGTAGCCACTGCGCTAGCGGGATCTCGTTTTTGCGCAAGATCATGGAGTGCCCGCAGCACATCGCGGCGACTAATCTGACCGACTACTACGCCCAAGTCATCAACTACGGGCAAGCGTCGGCGCCCACGTTTTTGAAACAAATCAGCAGCATCTAAAATACTTTGGCTAGGATGAATGGAGTCGATGCCAATACTCATGACATCGCGCACTAGGCCTGAGCTCATGTCGTAATAACCCGACTGCAAAAGGTCGCCCAGGCAGTCAGCCTCAGAAAACATACCAATTAGTTCGCCATTTTGAACCACGGGCGCGCCAGATATTTTGTGCTGCAGCAGGGTTTTGATGGCGGCATCTATACTAACTTCAGGGCTGAGCACGATGGGCTGTTTAGCCATGTAATGGTCGACACGGATATCATGCAGCATCTAGCGACCTCGACTTAACGACTATGGTTATCGAGTCATGGCCTAAGTCGAGGGCAGGGTCAAGTGGCTTGCGCCCAGTGACAGTTTTTAGTGGCCGAGCTGCGTGCGAGCAAGGCGTTCGCCGATGGCGCGCACAATGCCATCGCGATCGAGACCGCAGGCGGCATGCATTTGCACAGGCGAGGCGTGTTCGATATAGGCGTCGCGAATGCCGATGGTGAGTAGGCCGCAGTGGTAGCCATTGGCGTGCAGCCACTCGCCGACAGCTGAGCCGGCTCCGCCCATCACCGCGTGCTCTTCAACACTGACCAATAGGCTGTGGCTGTTGGCAAGTTCGACTAAGCAGGCTTCATCTAGCGGTTTTACCCAGCGCATATCAACGATGGTGGGCGTTGCTAGACCTAGTTTTTTTAGCTCATCGGCGGCCTGTGTCACGGCTTCTAGGCGCGAGCCGAAGTTAAGGATGGCAACTTCAACGCCACGACGTAGCGTGCGTGCGCGGCCAATGGCTGGCAGCTCAGCGCTTGCGTTGATAGCTGCGCCAGTGCCGGTACCGCGCGGATAGCGCACCGCCGATGGGCCTTGGTGTTGCCATGCGGCTTCGAGCAGGGCGTGGCATTCGGCTTCATCGCTGGGCGCGGCGATGATCATATTGGGGATGCAGCGCAGGAATGCGAGGTCGTAGGCGCCGGCATGCGTCGGACCATCTTCGCCAACTAAGCCGGCACGATCGATGGCAAAAGTGACATCGAGATTTTGCAGGGCAACGTCGTGAATGAGCTGGTCATAGCCGCGTTGTAGAAACGTCGAGTAGATGGCGACAACGGGTTTCAAACCTTCGCAGGCAAGGCCGGCGGCAAAGGTTACTGCGTGCTGCTCGGCAATCGCCACGTCGTGATAGCGCTCGGGATATTGTGCGGCAAAACTCACCATGCCTGAGCCTTCGCACATGGCTGGCGTGATGCCGACCAAGCGCAAGTCTTTCGCGGCAGCTGCGCAAAGCCAGTCGCCGAAAACATCGGAGTATTTTTTCGGCTTCGGCGCGACAGCCGCAACTACATGAGCGGCGCTGGCTGTGGCATCAATAGAACTAGCCGCTGTTTTCTTCGCCTTAGCAGTGGGCTCTGCTGCACGCTCGGTCACTGGCGCAATTTTGCTAATCGCGTGATAGCCAATTGGGTCAGCTTCGGCCGGCGCAAAACCTTTACCTTTGGTGGTAAACACATGCAGCAGCTGTGGCCCTTTCGCCTCGCTTAAATTGGCGATGGTCTCGATAAGCTCATCGAGGTTGTGGCCATCAATCGGGCCAACATAGTTAAAGCCGATGGACTCAAACAAGGCGCCGGGCGCGTCGGTGACCATGGTCTTCATTTGTTCTTCGGTGCGGCGAACAAAGTTCATCGCGGTAGGCATCGATTGCAGCACGCGCTTGCCGCCTTCACGTAGCGCGATATAGCTTTTGCTTGCCCAAATACGCGAGAAATAATTCGACAGGCCGCCGACTGCATTTGAAATCGACATTTGGTTGTCGTTCAAAATCACCAGCATATTGGCATTTTGATGTGCAGCGTCATTTAGCGCTTCGAAGGCCATGCCCGCCGTCATTGCGCCATCGCCAATAACGGCAACCACTTTACGCTCACTGCCAGTGAGCTCGGCGGCACGTGCCATGCCCAGTGCGGCAGAAATCGATGTTGACGAGTGGCCAACGCCAAAGGTGTCGTAAGGCGATTCTTCGCGGCGTGGAAATGCAGCAAGGCCATCTTGCTGGCGCATGGTGAGCATTTGCTCTTTGCGACCAGTTAAAATTTTGTGCGGATAGGTCTGATGGCCAACGTCCCAGACAACTCTGTCCTGAGGCGTGTTGTAGACATAATGCAGGGCAATGGTGAGCTCAATAACGCCGAGGCCGGCACCAAAGTGACCGCCTGTTTGACCCGTGCTCCAGAGCATAAACTCGCGTAATTCGCGGGCCAGTTCAGGCAGCGCGTCGACCGGTAACTCACGCAGTTTATCCGGCGTCGGCACTTGGTCGAGCAGGGGCGTAAGCGGTCGATTCAGCGGAATTTCGTGGAACATCAGAGGCCTTCCTGAGCAGATGGGCGAATTATACCCATTCGTCAGTGATCGCGCGCGAGTAAGTAGTTTGCCAGCGTGCGTAATGGTTCTGCGGGCTCGCCCAATGGCGCGAGTGCGGCCAAGGCATCATCGGTGAGTTGGCGCGCTAAAGCTTGCGCTGCTCCTAAGCCCAGTAGTGCAGGGTAGGTGGCTTTCGCATGTGCGGCGTCGGCGCCAGATTGCTTGCCAAGCGTGGCGGTGTCGCCGATGACATCAAGCACGTCATCGTGGACTTGGAAGGCTAGACCTAAAGCATCGGCGTAATGATCAAGTGCTGCGAGTTGAGCCTCGCTGGCGTTGCCAGCAAGCGCGCCTAAACGCACGGCGGCGCGAATCAGAGCGCCGGTCTTGTAGCGATGAATTTGACTGAGGGCATCGACGGTGATGCTTTGGCCTTCGGCGGCGAGGTCGAGGCGTTGGCCATAAACCATGTCGCGTGCGGCCTGAGCCAGTGCGCGCGTTTGCTCGGCGGCGATTAGTGCGTGTGCGCTTGAGGATACGCGTGCCGCGTCTGCCTTCGGCGCATCAACTAGCCCGTCGCTTAGTGCGCAAAAGGCCAGAGCTTGCAGCGCATCGCCGGCTAAAAGTGCTGTGGCCTCATCGAACTGGCGATGGCAGGTGGGCTGGCCACGGCGCAGATTATCGTCATCCATGCAGGGTAAGTCGTCGTGCACTAGTGAGTAGCCATGAATGCACTCGACGGATAATGCCGCCGATTCAGCGGCCTGCCAGCTGCCGCCGACGCTTAAGCACGCGCCCCAAGCTAAAGCTGGTCGCACGCGCTTGCCGCCATTGGCCATGGCGTAGTCTATGGCGGCGTTAAGCCGCTCATCATGGCCCTGATGGCGTGCGAGAAAGTCCTGCAGCAGAGGTGTAAAGCGAGTCTGCGTCTGAACTAAAAGCTCTGGCAGCGAAGCGGCCGCTAACGATGTAGCGGCCTCAGATGCGATGGGCATGGTGCTTAGCTATCGTCGCGCGGTGTGAATGCCTCGGTGTCGAGGCTGCCATCGCGCTTGGCGAGTAGCAGCTGCACTTTTTGCTCGGCGGCATCTAGCGATTGCTGGCATTGGCGGGTGAGGCGCACGCCTTCTTCGAAGGCTTTTAGTGCATCTTCCAATGGCAAGTCGCCGCCTTCTAAGCGCTGCACTTGCGACTCTAGTTCGGCGAGCGCGCGCTCAAAATCGACAGGCTTTGCTTGCGTTGCGTCCGTCATCGCGGCTCTCCGTTTTTCGCACAAAATTGAATGCGCTATTTAACCATGCCACGGCTAAAACTTATATCGCAAGCCTACGACGCCGCCACGCCCTGGCGCTGGCACGGCATCCTTAATGAACGATGTGGCGCGGCGAATATCATCATCGAGCAAGTTAGTGCCTTGCACGAAAACACTGGCCTCGCTGCTGCCATGACGGTGCAGCACTACGCTGACATCGGCATTCAGCAGGCCATAACCGGCAGTTTGCGTGTCGAGGCGACCTGGGCGATCTTGATCCATGGCCTGAACATAGCTGATGTTGGCGCTGGTGGCTTTAAAGTGGCCATGCAAGCTCAGGCCATAGCGTGCCGGAGTTAGACGTGGCGCAGGAGCATCGCCAGTCGAAGTTTCGATGGTGCCACGCACGGCATCGGTAAAGCCGCGAATGCTCAGCTGTACGGGGCCGTCGGTTTCATTTAAAAGCGCATAGTTGGCGGCGAGTTCGTAGCCGCTGAAGCGAGCGCGATTTTGACGATAGTTGATCAACAAGAACTCGCCGGCAGCATTGACAGTGCCATCGTCTTCAACTCGTGTTGGATTGCCGAGGCCATCGTCGACTTCACTGGCATAAATATAATTGCGTGCCTGCTTGTGAAATACGCTGGCCTCGAAGCCAAAGCGGCCTTGGTGATGATCAAAGCCAATCTCCAAATCTTGACTCTGTTCTAAGCGCAGCTGAGCGCCGCCAACTTCGAAGGTTCCAGTGGCGGCGTGAGGGCCTTGGGCATACAACTCCTCAATGGCCGGTGCACGTTCAGCATGCGTTAGCGTGATACGTAAGTGGCTGTTTTCGCTGATGTCATAAAGATTGCCTAACGATGCACTGACCGGCGTAAAGTCACGAGCAACGGCTCCTTCTGGGTCCATTCGTACGCTTTCCACCCGCGCACCTAACTCAATTTTATTGCGGCCAAAGCGGCGCTCTTCCAGCACAAAAAGTCCAGCCTGCTGGCTTTTGGTTGCCGGCACATAAGCCTCATCGCCAATGGCGGCAAATTCGCGTTGACCTAATTGCACACCGACCACGCCACGAAAGCCGGCAATAGGCTGATGCACAGCTTCAATGCGTGCCTGCGTTTCATTATTGGTGAAGCGTGTGCCGGCAGTGGCGGCATCTTCAAACTCGGTGTGGCCATAGCGCGAGTCGCTGATCTTGAAGCGTAGAGACTCCAATGCTGAAATAGGGTCACGAAGCAGCGCCTGTGCGTCGTAGCGGCGCTGGCGCATAACGATAAATGCTTCATCCTCCACCGGCAGGCCATAACGTTGGTCGTATTGGCTGGCGGAGAAGCCAAAGGCATTGCCTGCATCGCTGATATAGCTATAGCCGAGTGCGCCGTTATCGAGGTCGTTGGCGCTATTGGCGAGGCGGCCTTGGCTCGGACTGCTGCCATCCACAGCCGCATTGCCTGGAATGGCGTAGTTTTCGCTGCGGCTACGGGTTCCGTCGATATGCCATTGGTGATTGCCTTGGCCATAGTTGATGTCGGCCGCGCCTAGAGCGTTGCGTGCGTTGGAGCCTTGGCTCGCCTCTAGCGATCCTGAAAAGCCTTCGGTTACCTCGGTGGCAAGGCGCGAGTCGGTGACATTGACCACGCCGCCAGAGGCGCTGCTGCCGTAAAGCAGGCTCGCGGGGCCTTTAATAATTTCGATTTGGCGCGCGATTAAGGGGTTGATGGTGACCGCATGATCGGGGCTGAGCGCCGACACATCCATGGCGCTAATGCCGTTGGCGAGCACATCGACGCGTGGACCAGATTGTCCGCGAATGACCGGACGTGATGCCCCAGCGCCAAAGTCGCCGGTGCTAATGCCGGGCTCATTTGCTAAAGTTTCGCCAATGCTTGCGCGCTTCTTACTGGCCAAGTCTTCACCGCTCAAAACTGCAATAGGCTGTACTAACTCATCGGCAGTGCGGCCTAAAGGGCTGGCGCTAATGGTTATTTCGAGTAATGGCTTGGCTTCTGGGGTGTTGGCCAAACTCATGCCGCTAGCTAATGCAGTAAGGGCAAAAAGACTTAAAGGTGTAGAGCGATAAAGGCGGGCGCGCATTAAACATATCTCCGGTGGCTGATGGCCGATATGTTATACCATAACACTTTTAGTGCAAGCCCTAAGACTATTCGGCAGGCATCATCGACTGCGTTATGATGCGGCATCGATGATTAAGGGGTGCATCTGTGTCCGTAACCAAGCCATTTACCGAGGCCGAGCTGGCCCAAATTAAAAAAGACTGTCAGCGCAAAGTGCGTCGCATAGCGTGGGTCTCTGCCGGCGCAGCCATTGTGCCAGTGCCTTTATTTGATGTGGTATTTGATGTCGGCGTGTTGATTAAAGTTGTGCCTGAGATCAATCAGCGCTTCGGCCTTGAGCCTGAACAAATTGCGCAGATGTCAGATGAGACGCGCATTCAAGTATGGAAGCGGCGCGCTGAGCGCGGCAGCGAGTTGATTGGTATGGTCGTTACCCGCGAGCTGATTCGTCGCAGCCTGCAAGGCATGGGTACGCGCATTGTGGCGAAGCAAGTGACGAAATTTATTCCGTTAGGTGGGCAAATTGTCGCCGCAACTTTGGGTTATTGGATCATGCGCAAGTTGGCCATGAGCCATGTTGATGATTGCTACGAAGTTGCGCTAACGGCTAATGGCCATAGTCCGAAAGCGAAGCGCTAACCTGGAAATAGCATGATCGATGAGTCGCCGAAAAAACCAAGCAAGCAGGCCGCCGAAGTGAAGGCCTCTTCCGCGAAAACCGCTGCTGCTAAAAATCCTGCTGCGAAGAAAGCTGCCGAGAAAAAGCCATCAGCCGATCGCGGCAGACGCTATCGCGGCGTCAGTGAAGAGGCGCGACAAGCTGAGCGCCGCCAACGCTTTGTCGAGGCAGGGCTGACCGTGTTTGGTTCGCGGGGTTATCACAGCTCCACGGTGCGCAGTATTTGTGCTGAAGCAGGGCTGACTGAGCGCTATTTTTACGAATCATTCTCCAATAGCGAAGACTTGCTTTGCGTGGTCTACGACTACACCAATCAGCGTGTACGCGAGCGCGTATTGGCTGCTGTGATGGATGCACCGCGCGATGTCTCAGCCATGGCCTACGCCACCTTGGTGGCGTTTCTTAGCATCATGCGTGATGACCCACGGATGGCTCAGCTATTATTTGTTGAGGTGCTAGGAGTGAGCGAGCGTGTCGATCAGCGCTACCGCAAAAGCGTCGAAGACTTTGCCCAGCTCATGCAGCTTATGGTGGCTCCACTGCTTGACGCGAAAGCCTTGCCGGCACCTTTGCAGCCCGACATTTTATCGGTGGCGATGCTGGGCTCGGTGATTACCGTGGTTTCGCGCTGGATGATCAATGGCTTTCAAGAGCCCATCGACACCATCGCGGAAAACTTGCACGTTGTCTTAGTTGCGATGATGCGCCATTTGGTTATTTTGGCGGACGCACCTGATGCATCCGCTTCGAAATAGTCGCAGTACGGCGGTTCAAATAGCGCGTGCTGCGATGCTTATCGTAGTAGCGCGGGTTGGGGATCATCGCAGCTAGTTTCGCCGCTTGTTGCGGGCTTAGATTATTCGCGGAAACGCCGAAATAATGCCGTGCGGCGGCTTCGGCACCAAACACACCATCGCCCCATTCGATCACATTTAGATAAATTTCGAAGATACGCCGCTTATCTAAGCGCTGTTCGATCATCAGCGTGATGATGGCTTCTTCGCCTTTGCGCAAGGGCGAGCGCGAGCCTGATAAAAATAGGTTTTTCGCCAGCTGCTGCGAAATTGTAGAGCCGCCGGCAACAATGCGACCCTTCTTAATATTTTTCTTCCACGCTACCTCAATGCCATCCCAGTCGAAGCCTTCGTGCTGAGTGAAGCCACTATCTTCTGCGACCATTACCGCGCGTTTTAATGAGCCTGAGATACGCTCATACGGCACCCATTTATGCTTCAGTGCCGCGTCCGGATTTTGCTGCTGCATGGCATCTAGGCGAGCACTCATAAACGCCGTCGACTGCACCGGCCGACTTTCCCACCACCAAATCTGCGCATATACCCATGCGTGCCAAGCCAGCACCATGGTTAGCGAGAGCAGCACTAAGCGCCCAAGCAAACGCCGCCACAGCGGCTTGGCTTTGCGCCGCGTGCTTTTCGTGTTTTTACGCATACGTTTAAGCACTATGCAGGCGGGTCAACTCAGCGATTTCTTCGCTAGCACCAAGCATCACCGGCACGCGTTGGTGCAGGCCGCTAGGCTGAATATCCATGATGCGCTGATGACCGGTGCTGGCCTCGCCGCCGGCTTGCTCGACCAACCAAGCCATTGGGTTTGCCTCATACATCAGGCGTAATTTGCCGCCTTTGCTGGCCATTTTGCTATCGAGTGGATAGAGAAATACGCCGCCACGACAGAGTAGGCGATGGACATCGGCGACCATTGCGGCAACCCAACGCATATTGAAATCTTTCGCGCGCGGGCCGGTTTTGCCGGCGAGCAAATCCGCGACATAGCTCTGCACCGGTGCTTCCCAAAAGCGCTGATTCGACATATTGATGGCGAACTCCTGCGTTTGCGCGGGCAGAGTTAAGTTTTCTTGGGTGAGCAGGAGCTCGCCGCTGTAGCGATCGAGCGTGAAGGCATGCACGCCATGGCCTAGGGTAAGAATGAACTGCGTTGATGGGCCATAAATGGCATAGCCAGCGGCAACTTGGGCGCTGCCGGGCTGTAAAAACACGGAGGCATCGCGGGCATCGCAGCCGTTTGGTGCCGGCAGCACAGAGAAAATGGTGCCTACGGGCGCATTGATGTCGATGTTTGATGAGCCATCGAGCGGATCAAATAAGAGTAAGTAAGCGCCTTCGCTGCCCGGGTGTGGCACAGGGAATGGGTCGTCCATTTCTTCCGAAGCCATACCGGCTAGGTGGCTGCCGTCGCTATGTAGCTGTAGCAAAATATCATTGGCGATGACGTCGAGCTTTTTCTGATCTTCACCTTGCACATTTTCGCTGCCGGCAGCGCCAAGCACGCCAGCGAGCGCACCTTGGCCAATGGCGGCGCCAATACGACGACAGGCTTCAGCCGTGACCATCAGGGTTTGGATGAGATTAGCGGGCAGGGCGCCATGGCCGCGGCTTGAGTCATGCAGCCAGTCGGTGAAGGTAATGTGTTGCTCTGTGGTCATGTCGCGGCCCTGTTTGAGTCAATAATGTAGGCAGTATAGCAGTGCACTAGATGACTGCGAGCGATGGAAAACTCTGTTTCGGGCTAGACGCTTTTGTCATTGCACCGTTTAATAGGCGCCTGCCACTCGGCTGAGCAACCTAGGAGGCCTCTAATGAGCCTGATCCAAGAATTCCGTCAGTTTGCTATTAAAGGCAATGTGATTGATCTCGCTGTCGGCATCATCATTGGTGCTGCATTTGGCAAAATCGTATCGTCGTTTGTTGGCGATATTGTCATGCCACCTATTGGTGTCTTAGTTGGCGGTGTCAGCTTTGTTGACCTTGCGGTAGTGCTAAAAGAAGCAGTTGGTGATCAACCCGCTGTGCTACTGAACTACGGTAAGTTTCTGCAAACATTACTAGATTTCTTCATCGTTGCATTCTCAGTGATGATGGCTGTGAAAGGCATCAACTCGATGAAGCGCAAACCTGAGCCAGCACCTGAGAAGGCCGCAGCGCCAGTTCCGCCAACGCCACAAGAGCAGCTCTTGATGGAAATTCGCGACCTATTGAAACAAAAAGGCTAAAGCCATGAGTCTGAGCGAGGAAGACGCCTTACTGCGCATTAAGCGAATGGAGGCCTCGCTCATTCGTAGCCATCTTGCGCACAGCGATGTGCTGCCGAAAGCGGACTACCAGCTTCTGCGCTATGCCTTAGTGCTGGCACGCTTGCGAGCGTTTAGCCCCGGTGCTGCAGGCCCTCGTGGCGAACAGCGTGAAGTACGTAAAGAGGTCACGCTCAATACCTCGCCGGTGTCGAGCTTGCGCCAGCTTTTGCTAGACACGCTCTATGTTCCGCTGCGGGAACAACGCAATATATTGCTGCGCTTAAGCCAAGCACGTCAGCAAGTCGACGGTGTGCGTACGGCGACCGCGCAGGCGCGGCGTGAACTCATTGCAACACATGCCCACGACTTTAGTGCTGCCGAACTCGATGCCGAGCTTTGCCACAAAGTTTTGGTGCTGATGCCGGGTGGCGGTGGTGGCTCTGGCTTTGTCTATATTGGCTTAGTCGCGCGCTTAAAGGCTGAGGGCTTGATGCCCTCGTATATCGTCGGTGCGTCCATTGGTGCCTTGCTTGGCGGCCTGATGGCACGAGATGCTGAGCCTGATATTGATGCCTTGATGGCCTGGGGCAAGGGTCTGCGCATGCGGCAGATTTTCTCGCGACCTACCATCGGTGGTGCCTTGAGTTTGCCTGGTGCCGTGCGCCTGCATTTGCGTGGCATGGATCAAATGCTGCGTCATCCGGATGGCTCGCCGCTGCGCATCAAAGACTTGGCCATTCCCTACGATGCATTGATAGCCGGCGTAAAACTCTCGGCCTACCGTGATTTGCCTGCCGCTCCTGAGCGCCGTAGCCATATGCTGGGCGCACCGCTAGTGGTGGCAGAGCGCATGTTGCAGCTGCTGAGCTACTTCAGTCCGCACGTTGCCAAAGGTATCGTTCTGGGCCGAGATGAAGTCACGCGTGAGATGCGCGTTGTCGATGCCATTGGTTTGTCTTCGGCGATTCCCGGTGTGTTGCAATACGCACCTTGGCGAGAAGATGCGCATAGCCTGAAAATTCTCAGCGATCTGCGTGAAACGCATAAATTACGCGCCTTCATGGATGGCGGCACGGTGGCAAATGTGCCGGCTCGCGCCGCTTGGAAGGGGGTGCAGTCGGGCCGTATTGGCACCCGTAATGCTTACTATCTAGCGCTGGACTGTTTCCATCCGCAATGGAGTGCAGGCCATGCTTGGCTGATCCCCGTAACGCAGGCTATTCAGGCGCAATTACCGGCGCAGCGGCCCTATTACGATTGGCTAGTTCGCTTTCAGCCAACACCATCGCCAGTGAATTTATTGCCCACCGAAGCGGTGTTCGATAAGGCATTTCAATGGGGGTGGCAGCAAGCGGATGCCATTTTGCCGCAACTACATGAGGCCCTAAAGCCATTGCAAGTGCCTGATTTTACTTAAGCTAAAAGCTTATTTAAAAAATTGAGTGTACAAGTGTTGACCTAAAATAAGTACATGTGTACTCTGAGTGTGTAGATGTTCACTTGGAGACGCAAAATGTCGTCGCAATTTGTCTTACCCTCATTTGTTGGTCGTGTCGTTAAGTCTGTAGTGACCCCTTCGGTCATCGACTTCTGGGCCGCCGAGTTAGGCCTTGATAGCCGTGTTGAGCGCACCGTTTGCCGCGTCGTTGCGCGCTGGATGGAAACAGCCGACACTGTTACTTTGGTCGTTAAACCTAATCGTAATTTCTCTGGCTTCAAGGCTGGTCAGCACGTCAACCTCAGCGTAGAGATTGACGGCATTCGCCATACTCGCAGCTATAGCTTCAGCGAAGCGCCTGCGGCAACTGGCTTACTCGCCATTACCGTGAAAAAAGTACCGAATGGTCGCGTTAGTAATTACTTAGTCGATCGGGTAAGTGTTGGCGATCGCATTGAGCTCGGCCAAGCTTTTGGTGACATGACCTTTGCTCAAGGCGCACCAGAAAAAATCGTCATGCTCGCAGCCGGTAGCGGTGTTACGCCTTTGATGAGCCTGCTGCGTGAGCTTGCGCAACAACAAATGCCCAGTGATGTGGTGTTTATGTTTTGGGCGCGTACACGTGCTGATCTGATTTTCCGCACCGAGCTAGAGGTGCTAGCAGCGCAATACCCGCAGCTTCGATTAGTGCCGATTTATGAGCATGAGACCGAGCTGCAAGCTGGCGACTTAACTGGTCGTCCATGCGCCGAGCATTTTGCTGATATTGCCGACATGAATGAACGCACGGTATATGCCTGCGGCCCAACCGGCTTTATGAACGCTGTGCAGACATTGGTTGCCGATCAAGCGCAGGTGTTTCATGCCGAAGCCTTTACGCCGCCAGTGTTTGTTCCCAGCAGCACAGAGACCGTACGCGTGTTCTTGAAGAAGTCCAATAAGCATGTCGATTTGCCACAAGGCATGCCGCTACTCGACGCGCTTGAAGCACAAGGCATCAAGCCAAATTCGGGTTGCCGTATGGGCATTTGTAACACTTGCGCCTGTGGCAAGTCTGGTGGCGTGACACGCAACTTATTAACCCAAGAATTAGATGTCGATGACACTGCTAGCTTACGCATCTGCGTTAATGCCGCTGTCGGCGACCTCACTTTAGATTTGTAATGCCACAGGCATTCGGAGAAATATCATGAGCAAGAGCCGTCAGTTGAGCCCAGCAGAAATCGAAGCCTTTGGTGCCGAAGTTGATGCCATTAAGCAGCGCCATTTAGCCGATGTTGGCGAGCGTGATGCAAGCTATATTCGCAAGATCGAAAAAGCTGTGCGCTATACCGAAATAGCCGGTCGCGGTCTGTTGATGGCCGGCATTTTCCCGCCCGCATTTGTTGCCGGTGCGACACTGCTAGGTGTGTCGAAAATTCTCGACAATATGGAGCTTGGCCATAACGTCATGCATGGTCAGTACGACTTTATGCAAGATCCGCGCTTTAGTGGCCAGACGTTTGAGTGGGACACTTGGTGCACCGCCGATAACTGGCGCTATAGCCACAACTTCATGCACCACACCTACACCAATGTGCTCGGCAAAGATCACGATATTGGCTATGGCGTGCTGCGTATTTTCCCTGAGCAAAAATGGGAGCCACGTTTCTTGGCTAACCCTGTGCTAGCCGTCACGCTAGCCGTACTTTTCGAAAACTTATTAGCACTGCAAACTCTGGAGACAGAGAAAGTTCTGGCTGGTGAGAAAACTTGGAAAGAATGGTTTAAGCAAGGCAAACCAACATTCCGTAAAGGCTTTAAGCAAGTCGCGAAAGACTATGTGTTTTTCCCCTTGCTGGCCGGCCCATTCTTTTTGCCGGTATTGGCGGGTAACTTTATCGCCAACATCATGCGTAATTTGTGGACCTTCACCATCATTTTCTGTGGTCACTTTACTGAAGATGCCGAAGTGTTTGCCATTGAGACACTAGAAAATGAAACACGTGGTCAATGGTATTTGCGCCAGATGCGTGGCTCGTCGAACCTCACTGGCGGCAAGCTATTTCACATTATGAGCGGCAATTTAAGCCATCAAATCGAGCACCATTTATTCCCAGAAGTGCCGGCACATCGTTATGCCGAAATGTCGGTGGAAATGCGCGAAATCGCCAAGCGCTATGGCCAGAACTACAACAGTGCTTCACTGGTAAAACAGTTCAGCACAGTCGCTGGTCGTATCTTGCGCCATGCCTTACCTAGCTCGCCTAAAAAGGCGCTAACCGTGCTCGCGGCTGAGGGAAAAGTCAGCTTGGCGCAGGCGGCTTAAGCCATGCGTTTAGCCTTATGGAGTAGCAAGGGCGTGGCGCATTTGGCCATGCACTCGGCGGCTGAGATCACGGAGCTGGTTACCGAAATGCACGGCACCATTAAGCGTGTGCCATTGCCCTTGGGTGCTGGCCTTAGTGATGCTCGTGCCGCGGCGCCATTTCCATATCGACTCATCTCCGGCGTGTTTCGTCAGTTGGCGCGCGGTATTGGCATGTTGCCGGTGCATGCCGACCTGACATACCAACCGCCATATGCATTGCCGATCATCAGTGCGTTAAATGGTGTCTGCGGCGATAAGCTGGCGCGCTGGCAAAGCCCGCTAGCGCTGCCGATGAGCTTGCGCGATAGCGAAGGCCATGCCATTGCTTGGGGTGATCTCACAGGCGCTACGCCGAACACAAAAATCGCGCTATACATTCATGGCTTGTGCATGAGCGATCGCGAATGGCAAGCGCCTACCAAGCAAGCTACCGATGAATTGATGCGCAGCAAAGGCTGGCAAACTGGCCATCTGCGCTACAACAGCGGCCGTGCGATTTGGCAAAATGGTGCAGATTTGGCGAACTGGTTGGAAGCAGCCAATGCGGCTTATCCGGCTCGCGAAATTGTGCTTATTGGCCATAGCATGGGCGGCCTGCTAATGCGTAGTGCCTTTGCCTATGCGCAGGATCATGGCCAAAGCTGGCCGGCACGAGTAAGCAAAGCTGCGTATTTAGCGACACCACATTTGGGCGCGCCACTGGAGCGCGCTGGCAATCGTCTCAATACTTTGCTCGGTCATTCGCCTTACACCGCGCCATTTATGCGCTTGGGTAATATCCGTAGCGCAGCTATTAAGGATCTGCGTTACGGCTTCATCAGCCAAGTCGAGCATGAGCAAACGCAAGACATCGGTTCGCGTGATCATCGTCTGCAATTAAATCCATTACCCGATGGCATGGCGCATTTGCTGATAGCCGGCAGCCGTAATCCGGAAGCTGCAAAAAACTGGGTCGGCGATGGCTTAGTGCCGCTCTATAGCGCACTTGGCCAACACAACCGCGCCGAGAAAACACTGCTCGCGGAAAATATCACACGCTTGTGCTTCGACCATGTCGATCACCTTGCCATGCTGAGCGATGTTCGCGTTTGGGATGCGCTCACCGACTGGTGGCTAGCGCCCTAAGGCGGAATGCGTTACAACCCATGACATCATTTTCAATGAGTTGATGTCATGGGTTTCTACGATAAGCATATTCTTCCGCATCTAATTAACTGCGCCTGCGGTTTGCCCGCAATGATGGGGCAGCGCGCGAAACTGATTCCGTTGGCGACAGGACGCGTCATTGAGTTAGGCATCGGCACCGGACTTAATCTGCCATTTTATGATGCGAAAAAAGTCAGCGCGATTATCGGCGTTGACCCCGCCGTAGGCATGCATAAAAAAGCCCGCGAGCGCGCTGAGCAAATCAGTATCCCCGTCGAAACCGTAGCGCTAGAGCTAGAGCAAATTGCGGCCGAAGACGATAGCTTCGACACTGCCGTGAGCACATTCACTCTCTGTACAATTCCTGATGCTATTGCTGCGTTGCACGAGGTTCGTCGCGTGCTGAAGCCTGGTGGTGAGCTGCTATTTTGTGAGCATGGCAAGTCACCGGATGCTGGCGTCTATGCTTGGCAGCAGCGTATTCAGCCATTTTGGAAACCTATGGCTGGCGGCTGTCATTTAGATCGTGATATTCCAGCGATTATTGAGCAGGGCGGCTTTCGCATCGTGGAGATGGAAAAACGCTATTTGAAAGGGCCGAAGCCGATGACGTATGTTTTTCGTGGTCGCGCTGTGGCGGTGTAATCGATCCAGTCGCTAAGATGACTGAGTGTTCGCCCTTTGCTTATGCCTCTGGCAGCAGTTGATCTTCATAGGGCGCTACCGTCACGCGCACGGTGAGTTCATGATGACCGCCACCATGAATCACGCCGCGTAAGGGCGAGATGTCGGTGAAGTCACGACCCCAGGCAAGCGTGATGTGCTGTTGGCTCGGACTAATATTATTGGTCGGGTCGAAGTCCATCCAACCCTGTGATGGACACCAAACTGATACCCAGGCATGCGAAGCATCGGCACCAATCAGGCGAGCCTGACCGGGTGGCGGCTGAGTTAGTAAGTAACCACTAACGTAACGTGCCGGTAGGCCGTAGGCGCGTAAGCACGCAATCATGAGCTGGGCAAAATCTTGGCAGACGCCGCGCTTTTTGCGCAGTACCTCAAGCAACGGTGTGCCAATATCAGTTGCCTCAGGATCAAAGGTTAGTTCAGTAAATATACGCTGCATCAGTGCGTGGGCGACCTGAAAAATTGGTCGGCCGGGGACAAAGCAGGGTGCGGCCCAGTCGGCAAACTCATGCTTAATTCGAATAAGCGGCGACTCATGCCGGAAAATTAGAGCGTCGCGTTGCTCTGGGGTCAGTGCAGCTGAGCCCGGATAACGACACATCGCGGTAACCACCTGCCATGGCAGGCTTGAAGACAGCGCCACAGGCTTGCGGGCTAGCACAGAAATATCGAGCTCGCTGATCAAGCTCAAGTGCTGATGCGGTTGATTAAGTTCTATGGTTTGGTTTGGATTGCCGAAGCTGTCGTTGCTCGTCTGGCTAAAGTCCGGAGCCGGCTGGATATTGATGCGCGCCGTATGAATTTGCTGCCAAGCCAGCGGCCGTGGTGCTAAGTGCAGTACTTGCTGCGAGAGCAAGACCAGCTGCTGATAATCGTAAAGGGTTTCGTGGCGAATACGGTAGCGCATCAGCTTGAGCTCATCTGTTGGCTATCGTCATCGACATGGGCGAAAAACTGTAATGCAATGCCATTGCCAGCGCCAAGAGCGGCGCCTTGAATATCGGCAATCAAGGGGCTGAGTCGTTTTAAGCAGCGTTGTAGTCGATCAGGAAAGCCTAACTCACCCTCAATAACTGACAAGTCCAAGCTAAGCAGATCATCGTGTGCGCTTTGCATTAGTGGGAGGTCACGACTACCTAAGTCGCGCATCATGCTAAGCAAATGGGTGATCTGATGGCCAAGGCCATGCGGGTTGCTAGGGTCAAGTAGCAGTAGGTCGAGCACGGGCAGCCATTGCGCCTGAGTTAAATAGCGCAGCCGATAAGTAATGCGGCTATTGGCCATTTCCAGTAGCCAGTCAAGGCTTTCGCTGGCCTCATTGGCGGGGCTATCGAGCACTGTCATGATCAGTTGCGCTTGGCCTTGTAGCCGTTCGAGGCGGCGACCTAGCATTAGAAAGCGCCAGCTTACATCTTGCGTCATGTCATCGAAGGCAAAGCCGGATAGCGCCGATAGTGTGGTCATTAGGCGGTCAATAAAATTCAACGCTGAGGCTGGATCGAGCACATCAGGGCTGAGTTGGCGCGCCTCGGCCTCAAGCTCAACAATAGCCTGCCAATTTTCCTGCGATAAGTAGCGATGCACTTGGCTACTGGCGAGCACTAGCGCGCGCAGTGTTGACAGCAGATCAGGATGACTGCCGTTGCTATGCACACTGCTGAGCAGCTGCTGTGTAAGTTCATCTTCAGTGCTAAACAGCTCTAAGCTCTGGCCATAATGTAGCGCCAGCATCAGCCCTAAGCCTTGGCTTGGATCTGCTTCCATGTGACGAATTAACGTTGAACGAATGAGCCGTGCGTGATGGTCGGCGCGTTCAGCGTAGCGTCCAAGCCAAAACAGATTTTCAGCGATGCGTGAGGGCAGGTAGGGATCAATACGGCGCAGGTCGCGTATGTGTATGCGCTTACCTTGAGGCAAGTGTTGGCGAGGTTTAGCGCTAAAACAAACCCAGGTATCTTTGCTAGTGCCGCCGCGCTGCATCGACACCATATCATCGTGAGAATTGGCAGCGACGCGCGTGAGAGCCCCGGGCATCACTACATAGCCAGACTCTGTTGCTACGGCATACACGCGCATACCGCAGGCATGATTATTAAAGCGCTGGCTGTCGCGATGCCACATAGGTGCTTGCGCGAGCTGCATGCGTTCTTGTGCGAGATAGACATATGGGCGCTGGCGTATGCGCTCGCATAGGTCTTTCCGTGCAGCAGGAGACAGGTCGCGACCAAAGACGGGATCAAAGCGTTGCGAGCTAAACACGGGTTTAAACACCAACTCATCTATGCGCTCAAGTGCTTCTTCCATAACTGCTGGCTCGCCACACCACCATGTCGCTACTGAAGGCAAGCTTAAGGGTGCGCCCAGCAGACGCTCGCTAATGGCTGGCAGAAAGCCCAACAGACCCTGCGACTCCAGTACCCCACTGCCCAAGGCATTTGCAATGAGCACATGGCCGGCGCGTGCAACGGCAAGCAGGCCAGGCACGCCTAGCGCTGACTCATTGCGAAGCTCTAAAGGGTCACAGTAGCTATCGTCTAAGCGGCGATAGATTGCATGTACGCGCTTGAGGCCAGTCAATGTTTTCAAATAAACATAGGGTTGGCGCACACTTAAGTCATGACCTTCAACAAGAGGAATGCCGAGATGGCGTGCGAGATAGACATGCTCAAAGTAGGTTTCGCTATAGCGGCCTGGGCTGAGCAATACCACCAAGGGTGATTCATCGTCACAGGGTGCTTGACGCTTTAGCGTAGCGAGTAGCGTATCGAAAAATGGTGATAAGGATTGCACACCAAGGCTGCGAAATGCCTCGGGAAACGCGCGCGCGACTACCTGTCGATTTTCGAAAGCATACCCAGCACCGCTAGGCGCTTGCGTACGATCGGCCATTAGCCACCATTGGCCATCGCCGGCTCGCGCGAGATCAGCGGCATAGACATGGACATAGCAGCCTTTCGGCGGTTTGACATCACGGCAGGCGGTTAAATAGTTGGGGTGGCCAAAGACTAGTTCGGGTGGCAGCAAGCCCTCATTGAGCAAATGTTGTGGGCCGTAAATATCTTGTGCTACGGCATTGAGCAGGTGCGCGCGCTGAGCAACGCCGTCAGCAATGATCTGCCACTCTTCAGGCGGAATAAGGTTTGGTACGGCCCCGACGCGCCAACTATGTTCTTGATTCTCGCCATAGAGCGCGTAGGTAACACCATTTTCTTGGATGCGTCGGGTCACAAGATCATCACGCTGCTGCATCTGCGCGGGACTGAGCTTGCCCAGTGCGTCAGCCATGGGCTGCCAGTGCGGGCGCAGCTTACCGTCGGCACTGAACAGTTCATGGTAACGACCGGGTTGCGGGCGCAGAGAATTTAGCAAGGAAGTCATGGTGGCCTATCAGCTAAGTATGCGGCGTTAGGTCGGCCTAACGTGGCGCAAATCTACCATGAACGGGTGCTCTCGGCGTGGCGGCAATGTCGTGATGCTCACTTTGCCGCCACTATGGCCATGGCGCATAAAGCGCGCCAAACGCCGACCTTCAGCCTCATAGGCATTGATTGGTGCGCCTTCATAGCTGCGTCCGCCCGGATGCATAACGTGATACTGGCAACCACCGAGCGCACGATCATGCCAAGTGTCGATA
>Ga0114915_1000427_pt1 | contig 19413 bp, 21 predicted proteins | sample MalvirAntarct_55_FD_87288 | JGI IMG/M metagenome (GOLD analysis project Ga0114915, IMG submission 87288) | Marine viral communities from the Global Malaspina Expedition - Malaspina viral metaG Antarct_55 | ecosystem: Environmental > Aquatic > Marine > Oceanic | place: South Georgia Island...
GTTGAGAACCAAATAGACGAGGCTCACGCCGTAGTTATGGGCGATAAAGAGTGGTCGCCCACCCAAGCTCGCGTCTTCTCAGCCTTACTAAACAAGGTAATGCCTGACCTGACCGCACAGTTCGTACAACACGAACACACGTTGCAGGACAGCCCCGACAAGCTGTCTCGTCAGGAGCTTGAGCGCATTGCTTCGGGCGTAAATCAGATCATAGACGCTGACAGTTTGGACGCAGACGCATGAAAAAGCAGATATACGCAAACCAGCACATAATTGGATTCCCTCAAAAGACGGAAGAGCAAAAACAACTTGGTCTACTTAACAAGCAGTTTGAAGAAATTGAAGCGCAAGTCTTAGAGATCGAATATCAAACACGTCGAGTAAAAGAATTTGCACGCAAGAATATGAGCAATGACAAGGTCGAGACCCGATCCGAAGTGACCTGCGACGGGGAAACGACGGTATGAGCCTCTCGCCACAAGACGCTGCGCGTCATCTCTTAGCCCTGCGTAAAGCAGAAGAGAGCTTCGACGGCTTTGTAAAGCTGCACAATCCTAACTGGGCCATACCTTCGTTCCACAAGACGATGATAAAAGCCCTGGACGCTTTGGAGAGGAACACCCTCACCAACCAATTCAACATGTCGGACGCTGAAAAGCGCAAGACGACTAAGATGCCTGTCCGAAACCTTCTCATCACCATGCCGCCGCGCCACGGCAAGTCCACCTACGGCTCAGTCTTGTTCCCATCCTACTTCATGGCACGGAAACCCAGTCGCTTTCTAATGTCCACCAGCTACAACAGCCAACTCGCAACAGACTTCGGGCGCCAAGTCCGAGAACTCGTAAACGACCCCTTAACCGATCAAGCCTACGCAGACTTTGAGATGTCTGCTGACAGCCGCGCAGTTGACCAGTGGCGCACGACAAGCGGCGGAGCCGCATACTTCATAGGTATCGGCGGCACCACCTCTGGACGGGCCGCAAATCTGCTCTTATTCGATGACCCGTTCAAGTCACGCGAGGACGCGGAATCCGCCACTCAGCGCAACAAGGTTTGGAACTATTATGTCTCCGCACTATCCACCCGTCTACAGCCTGACATAGACGGGGTGCCGCCAGCCCAGATCGTTATCCTAACGCGCTGGCATCCAGACGATTTGGCTGGCCGACTTATGCAAAGTGACGACTGGAAAGAGGGGCGGTGGCATCATATTAACTTCCCTGCCATAGAAACTAAGCGCACGGCAGACAAAAAGAGCCGTGCATCCCTACCAAAAGACGACCCAGACTACATGTCTGGTACGGATTTACAGAAGGTTAACCCCTCAAAACGCTATATTCATAGCACAAAGAAGCAAGCATTGTGGCCTGAACGCTTCTCTTTGGAGGATTTAGAGCGCAGAGAGCGCCTAAACCCGCGAGAATTCGCCTCATTATACCAGCAAACGCCCTATATTGTGGGCGGAAACATGATAAAAGCGCATTGGTGGCGTACATTTCCGTCCGATTTAAAGCCAGAAACCTTCTCAACCCTCGTAATATCTGCTGATACGGCCTTCAAAGCTAAAACTACGTCCGATTATTCGGTGATGTGCGTACTCGGAATGGACACAACGGGCGATATTTACCTAGTTGATGTCATCCGCGAACGGTTTGAGTTCCCAGAGCTGAAGCGGCGCATGATAATGCTGAACAATAAGTGGCGCGGCAGGGGATTGCGCGGCCTTTACATAGAAGACAAGGCCAGCGGTCAGTCCCTCATCCAAGAACTCAAGCGCGAAAGCGGTGTATCTGTAATTCCCTACAAAGTATCGGGCGATAAAGTCTCACGCCTTAACGCAGTCCTCCCACTTATAGAGGGTGGCCGCGTCTTCTTGCCAGAAAACGCACCGTGGATAGACACGTTTTACGACGAGTGCCAAACCTTCCCATCTGGCACACACGACGACCAAGTAGACGCTCTTTCCATTGGGCTAGATGTCTTAGCAAGAACGCCCAGCACTGGCGATTATTTCGCGCCATCACCCATCAACCAAATGGACGCTAACGCTTGGCTGACGGGCGCATCAAAAACAGAGTGGAGAAACTGGGGTGAGTAGGGACGACTTGCTAACCGCAATGGGAGTAAAAAATAACTATGGCTATTAATAATGTAAATTATCGCGCAGAATTCACACCATCCGGTGACGGTATCGTTGTCGATTTGTCTGATCATGCCGAAAAGTTGATGTCATACGACGACATCTCAATCGACTTAACGGACGACCAAGAGCAACGTCTTGTGAGCTACGCGAAGTCAGCGATGCAGATGTCATACGACAGGGTATCGCAACGCTACAGCCATTGGAAACAGGCTGACCGCGCCCACGATGTTTACGTTAAGCCAGATGCCACAAAGTTCCGCGAGAAGGCTGTAATAGCAGACACACGCGCTATCAGTGACACCGTACTCACATATCTCATGGCCGCGCTTACGGGCCGCAATCCGATGTTCCAGCTAGAAGGGTTAAACAGGAAGTCTCGCAAGTCGGGAGCAATTCTTGAGCGCCTTCTTCATCAACAAATGCGGCGAACCGCAGGGGAGGCCCGAATTGCGCAACATCTTCTTGACTGTATCCGCTACGGGTACGCCCCTACGAAGGTCACATGGTCGCAAAAGAACAGAACCAACGTCATCACCAACGTCGATCCCAGAAGGGTCTTCCACGATCCTCGCGTACAGTGGGGCGACTGGGAGCGAATGCAGTATATCATATTCGCTGACTACTCCTCATACGATGCGCTCCTCCAATCTGGGCTGTACCCCAAGTTGCGAGAGTTCCCAGCGTTGCGCAATAGAATTTCTGCGCCGAATAACGGGTGGGACGGACACACTTGGCACAAGGAGGCTGGCCGTGGGTTATCTATCGACCCAGCCGACAGAAACCGCAGGGAAAGCGGTGGTTCCTTATTTACGCTTGGTGACAGCCGAGTAATTGACGAGTGCTGGGTACGGCTTGCGGGATACGAAGTTAATCTCCCTCAGATCGACCAGCTATGGATGGTTGTTACGATCCTAGACGAGAGTGTTGTAATCAGATGCCAGTTAAATCCTTACGGCAAGCAATTCCCTGTGGTAATTGGTGGTCTGTACCACGACAGCCACAAGACATACGGCCAGTCTCTTTACGATTTGCTTCTTCCGCTTCACGACATAGCCACATGGTTGCTACGCAGTCGTATCGACAACGTGCAGGCTGCATTATCGAACCTTATATTCGTAGACCCGACGCAGGTTGCCATTGGAGACTTAATTGACCGCAACCCGCACGGTCTTGTACGCACTTTGCCAGGCTCTAAGCCCAATGAGGGCGTGTATATTTCGCAAATACCTGACGTAACCTCAGGTCATTGGCGCGACATAGAGGCGATGAGCGGCTTAAAGCAGCGCTTATCAGCCGCATCCGACGCCCAGCAGGGCATGCCCACCGCCGAAGGCGGCGTACGAACGGCCACGGAGATACAGCGGCTCACACAACTGGGCAGTCAACGCCTCGGCGTACTCAGTCGCATCATATCGTCAACGTCAGTACGCCCGATGGTGCGAATGATGACTTCGAACATACAAGATTTCTTCGCCACCGAAGGATCAATACGCATGAATGACGGTGATGCGACAGGCTCACTCGCTGATATGGTCAAGGACAACTACCTCGACTTCAATCTCTCCGACTTGCAGGGCGAGATCGACTACCTCGTAATCGACGGTACGCTTCCTCTCGAACCTACGAAGAATGCCGAAACGTGGATGAACATGTTGGGCATGCTGAACCAAACTGGCATGAGCATGGAGTACAATAGCGGCAAGATAGTCGAGGAGGCTATCCGCGCTATGGGCATATCCGACTTAGAGCAATTCAAGATCTCCAAGGAGCAGGCTGCGCAAGGCCCAACGCCAGCGCAGCAGATGCAAATGATGGAGAAGATGCGCGGTGCATCCGTTCAGCCTCAAGAGAACATCCAGAATGAAGTCCAAAAAGGGAACCTTGTTCCGATGAAAGGCGAAAAATGACGTTAGCTGACAGCAAAGCATTAGCCTCTGCAATAGATCCGAAGGTCAGAGATTACATCGACGCAAAGATCAAAGAGGAATTATCTCCAATCAGGGACGACTTACTAGCGATAAAGATTGCAATATCAGAACTAAGAGATGCGGATCAACAGGGCCGCGATACAATCAATGCTCAGGTGGTCAAGATACAATCAATAATAAAGCTCTCTCGCAGTCGTGTAGAACAGATTGCCGAGAAACTTGGAGATGAATAAGAATGGCTCAGACTAGAGTTCCATCCGAGCAGCTTACTTTTAGAAGTGCCGCCACTGGCGAGCATTTACTCGACACGTATCTTGAGGATGCGGAGATTGGTGGCTTACGTTTAGATCAACTTCTATCAAAAATATTCAACTCAAGTGGGAACGTTGCGGCGTTTGAATTCCAATTCATAGACACGGCTGGCTCTGAGGCATTACAGTTCCGAACAGGCGGTGGAGATTGGCAAGACATAGCTGGAATTTCCACGCTAGTTGGCAACATGAATACTCAAGTTGCTACTGCTTTGGGTCACTCGACAACCGCTCTGGGCCACGCCAACACTGCATCAGGCCACGCCACAACAGCCACCACACGCGTTGGTGAAATTCAGGCAGTATTCACAGGCCCACACAGCTCTGATCCCAGCACCGCTGGCGTACAAACTGGTGCTATCTACTTCAACACATCTTCTGGATCACTTAAACTTTACAACGGCTCCGCGTGGGTCAACGCAGTTTTCGATACAAGTGGCGCACTTTTACTAGACGATTTTTCTATTGCCGTTACGGTTCAATCCACATCAAGCGGAAACAAATACGCGATTGACGGGACGATCAAGCGAGCAAATATTATTCCGACGATCAAGTACAAGTTCGATCAATCTCATTCCTCAAACTCTGGTCATCCAATTCGTTTCTCTGAGACTGCTAACGGCACACACGCCACCCCAGCAGGGTCGAGCTATACCACAGGGATCACAGTCGTCGGTACGGCTGGACAGGCTGGCGCATATACCTTGGTACAGCTAGAGCAAGACGCACCTATGCTCTACGCATACTGTCAAAATCACTCTGGCATGGGTTTTATTGCGTATTCATCATCTGGCGGTGGTGCTACGGGCGGCACAGCTTCGGCCTACGTTGTGCCTGACGCTTCTGCTACGGATTATATTTGGAAAACAATTGAGATAATCCCGAACAACACAGTGATAAGCGGCACGTATCAAGGCATGGTTACGGACGCCACGCTCTACGTTGGCGAGAGCGACACCATCGACAGCCACTACAACTATTTTGAGAGCAATACCGTACTAAGCAACCACGCTGCGTATCAATTTATTTACGTTGGTGACGCTGCGACCGTAACGGTTCCAAGTGGTGTGACGCTTCACGGATTTGCAGACGCGCCAGCAGCAGGTGGCAGCAATAGATATCAGTCAACAGGTCGCGTGACCTACTTTGGCGACATATAGGAGAATACGAGATGGCTGGTAGGAAAAGTTCGAGCATCACAGCGGGAACAGCGCAAAATATTTTTGAAAACACGGGGAGTGGCCCCGTCGTTGTTTCGATTAATGCGGTAAGTAGTGACAATACCGTTAATCCGAAACTATCTTTGTTAATTGATAACTCTAGCACCAGATCTCTTAATTTCCTTTCTGTCGCAAAAACTCTGGTGGGGCCTGTCACGGAAAACACTGGCGACTTTGATTTAAAATCTGGGTCTAACGGCGTCACCAGACTGCAAAATGTTGTTGGTAACGGCAAGAAACGGCTTGGGGTAAATGGAACGAGCTACACTTCAGCATATTGGGGATACACACAATACGACAATTATTTTCTTACAAAACCTAGCGCATACAACAAAACTTCAGCGTATGGCGGAATTACTATTGGTGAAGCCGTGTATTTTTACGGTGACATATCTGCTGACAAGTCTTATTTCCCTACTTGGTTATCGGGTAGTACCACTAGCGGTTCAAGTTACATTAGCGGCAATACTTATAGTTATAGTGGAAGTTTCTTAATATATGATATTTGGACTGATACTGCGATAAGTATTAACACCAGCGGATATATGACTGGCGGACAGTACTATGACTACAACGGCTCTTCGGTTAATCACGATAGTGCTAATCGCACAAGCGACGGTTTCCAATACAGCGGTTTGGCAGGCAGTGACAATCCAGACAACTTCAAAATTGACGATGGTAAGACCTTAGACGCTCAATGTGACGGAGGTGTTTATGTTTTTGCTACTGGCAACAACAAAAATGCATCTAATAGTAAAACTGTTGGTTTTATATCTGCGAGACAATGGAGAAATAACGGCACTTACACTGCCGGTGCGTCAACAATTAAAAATGCCAAAGACACCACGACATCTCAAAACGAAAATACTTTAATTTCAACAAGTCAACTTTGGCATTCTCGTCTTAACTTTGATTTGTCCACTGGCGGTAGCCACTCATTAAGCTGGATTAAGTATAACCCAACAACCGACAAGTATTATTTAAACGTTCAATCAAGCTCTAGTAATAATGGCGTGTGGTCGTTTGGGCACGAAGACATATTCACATCGGGTTATACTCTTGTAGATTTTAATACCGTGTGTGCGAAGGAACCAGCTACATACCCGCTAACGGTAAAGACCTCACAACCAGAACGGATCGGTGCATCACTTTGGGTTGTTTACACTAGCAACACTCAAGGGGACGCCCTGTATTCCACGGATCTTATCAACTGGAAGACTGCTTCTGAGATGGGGTATCCATCCGCAACGCTTCTGGCGGTAGATCACTCTGGCAGTAGTGAGAAAATATTGTTTTTGAAGTCCACTGAACAGGACAAGTTGTTTAAAAAAGAGACTGGCTTTTCAAGCATTCCTCAGACTGGTCTTTTGGAAAACGGTTCTTCTATTGGGACTTACGAGCGAAACGGTCTGGTCTTAGATCCTGGCGATTGCATTTACGCTGAAAACCAAGACGCCGCTACAACCGTCCACGCAACTGTCACATTCATGGAGGTTTAGAATGGCTCGCGTAGTAAGATTGAACTCATCAAGTGGCGGCTCGGCAGCAGCAGCAACCAGTCTTTCTTTAGAAGATGTAGAGGCGGCTTTTAGCCTTCAGAGACATATTGAAACAATCTCAGTTGTTTCCGGTGCGCCAAAAAGCACCATTGAGTTTAAAAATCTGGACACCAAAACTTACGAGCATTTCAAAATTGTTGGCTCGCGTGTGAAGCTATCAGCCAACAATAGTTTTCTGTATTTTGGTGGAATGGTGGGCGATTCACGAACGACCACGCAGGAATACTCAATGTCAGGCACATACGGACAATCCTTTTTTTCCACTAACTCGGGTGGTGGTGAAATGCAAACATCAAATGGCAACAACATTATGACCGACATAGACGGACAAAATAGCTACGGCATAATCGAGTGGAACATTTACTTCCCACATCCTGACCAAGACGCCACTGTTTCTAGAAAGTTTTTTGGTAATTTCCACAAGGGGCCGTGTGAATATGGGGATCCTAACCAATCTGGATACACTAATTTTCTTTCGTTCCCCGCTGCGGTTCAAGATGGTTTTTATTTTCGTCCTAATAGCGGAAGTTTTGAGCAGGACCAAGGCATGGACAGCCTCTTCTCTATCTATGGAACAAACCGCCGCGCAGTAGCGGCATAACCCCCACTCGTTTGAAAGGATAAACAGATGAGTAAGATCATAGTCGATCAGATCGCAAAAAACGGGGGTACTACATTTACCTTGCCCTCGTCAGACGGCGGTGCAAATGCACCACTTGTAACCAACGGAAGTGGAACATTGGCGTACTCGCCACTTAAACTGCCAGCAGCCGATGGGACGGCAAACAAGCCCCTGACTACAAATGGATCAGGACAGCTTCAATTCAACCCTGCGGCACTACCAGCAGCCATAGGTACGGCTGGTCAATCGCTTGCCGTAAACTCTGGCGCAACAGCACTTGAGTATGTTGCTGCACCGCAGGGCGTGGCGATCAAGAAAACCTACGATTTTAACACTCTTGGCGCAGCAGGATACCACGACATTACTTGGGCGAGTATTAGCTCAAGCATTGTCTACAGTAAAATTGCTGGTGTGCGTTTATCCATGTACGAAATTACTTGCTCAAGTAACTGGTATCTATACATTTACGGTTTGAACGCAAGCAATGCTTTGATAAATAGCGGCTATTATGGTGGCAGTTACCGTGGCAGACAGAACACTGGTAACATGGAAGGCTATGGCGATAATAGTAACCAAGCCTATATGAAATTTCCGCAATATGGGCACAACATCTCACCTACTAATTATAGTTACGGACAAGGCATGACGGGATATATTTTGTTCCAGCCGTGGCGCGAAGGGTCAAGTGACCAATCAACTAAATCTGGTGGTTCAAGCTACAACATCATGTGGCAATACTCATCACATACATACCCCAACATCGAACACGGTGGTTGGAATAATTACAACAATAACACTTCACCTGCTGCGATGGAAGGTGGCTTTCGTTTTTACACGACAGCAGGGCAATTTAATCACGGCAAACTCGTAGTCGAAGTTCAGATGGAAGAGGGTTAAAAAAATGGGTGCGATATACAAAAGCGGTGTTTACCGTGAAATGACCGCAGCAGAAGAAACGGAAAACGATGCTATCCAAAAGCAAATAGCTGATAGTTTACCGGCTCAACAAGAAAAGACATCTCGACAAATGCGCGATGGCTTGCTTGCTGATTGTGATTGGACGCAAGCTGGCGACAGCCCTCTTACGAGTGCAAAGAAATCGGCTTGGGGTACATACAGAGCGGCTCTACGTAACTTACCAACTGCTGACGCTGAGTGGCCTGACCCCGTAAAAATCACTTGGCCCACAGAGCCTAGCTAATGGCGAAGGCTAAGCCAAAAACAAAGAAGGCTTCTATGCCCTGCAACAAGCCTAAGCGCCAAGTTTCGGGCGGTAAGAAGTTTGTTGTGAAGGCATGCGCTAACGGCAAGGAAAAGATAGTTCGTTTTGGCGATGCCAACATGACGATCAAGAAAGACCAGCCAGCCCGAAAAAAAAGCTACTGCGCTCGCAGTGGCGGAATCAAGGGCAAGGCTAACAAACTAAGTGCAAACTATTGGTCACGCAAAGCGTGGAATTGTTAGGAGAAAGACATGCCATCCGTAGGAAAAAAGAAGTTCCCTTACACCGCAGCAGGAAAGAAAAAAGCTGCTTCTTACGCCAAGAAAACGGGCAAGCCCATGAAGAAGAAAAAGGGCTACTAAATGAGTTTGTACGCCAACATGAACAAGCGAAAAAAGAACGGAAGCTCTCGTTCTAAAAAGAAATCGACTGTTTCGGACAAGGCGTACAAGAACATGAAGGCTGGTTTTCCTAACAGTGCGAAGAACAAAGCTAAGAAAAAAGCTAAGAAAAAAGGACGACCTAGTGGCGCAAGTTTCTAAAGATGTAAAAGCAATCGGCAAAAAAACCAAAAGCGGAAATATGAAGCATGCGAACTGTCCATGCACTCAAAAGTAAGGAGGCCGACTATGGCTAAGAAAAAGGGATCTAAAAAATCCACCCCAGTCTCGAACATGCAGAAGTTCGGGCCAGCCAACATCGGTACTGGCAAGAAGGGAACTGTAAAATTACTACATTAAGTCAACTTAAAGATTTAACCGCTCTTAGCAAAAGCAAGGGCTGGACACAGTTACACAAGGTCATGGAGGAAGAGATAGTATCACTAGCTCTTACTATGGCCGACAGCCCCCAGATGAGCCAGCAACAGATGGATTATAATCGGGGCGCGATCTGGGCAGCTAGACAGTTGCTCGACTTACCTCAACGGCTCATGCTCCGAATGGAGAATGATCTATACCTTGAAAATGCAAATAGCCGCGAAAGCCGCTTACAGGAAGATGGAGATTACGATGGCTGATCCTTTACAACGGATTACCGAAAAGAAACTTGGCCCACAACAAGGCCCAGCACCGCAAGCGCAAGCACCGCAAGCGCAAGCTCCTAAGCCTGCGGAAGCACCAACGACGAACATGGAGAAAGCTCAAGAGATCGCTTCACCGATTACCGAGGGTGATCGTGAGCGAGATCAATCCGTTGAGTTTTTTAAAGTAGGCGACCAGACTATGACTGCGGCCCAAATCAAGGGTACGCGAGATCGTTACGCGGCTTTAAACAATAAGCACTCTCAAAACGCAGAGGTGTACGGCTACGTCGATCAAATGATGGCGAAGGGCAATATGAACCCAACGCAAGCCAAAGCTCTCATCGACGGTTCGCTAAAGCGTGCGTTCACAAAGAACGCCCAATTCGGCAAGGGCGCACAACCTCCTGCTGGTCAGGGCCAAGCAAACCCTAACGCACAACAGGGCGGAAACGTAGCTGCTGCACTGGAAGAAGAGTTCCGTAAATACGAAGATTCAAACGCTATATCTCTCCCACCCAAACTTCGTGAGAGCTACGCAGAGATCGAAGGTCTAAAGAAGCAGATGGCTATGCAAACTCAGCTAATGAACAGAGTTATGCAGGCTGGAAAGCAGCAGGCGCAGGTTAGCCAGCAAGTCCAGAAGCAAGCAACCAACCAGTCTAACCAGAGCTACCAAGAAAGAGTAGCTACGAACCTAGACAGAGTTCAGCAGGAGCTAAAACTTCCTGACGAAATGGCCCCTGAGTTCTCTGATTACGCTATGCAGATGGGCTATACGGGAGAAGACTTTGCCAATCTGGGTCTAACTCGTAAAGTTATGAAGGCGTTTCAGAACGAAAAGAACTCTGGTGAATTTGAAAGACTTAAATCTTTCTCAGAGAAACGTGCAGCGTTTACAGAGACAAACACAACGGCCCCTACATCCGCTGGTGGAAGCCAAGGTGGCGATGATATGCTAAACCGCCTAACGGCACGCGCACAAGATCGTCGCGTTACCTAAAAAAATCGTCCCTTTTTTTTAAAAGAGGGACGACACCCCGACCACTTATATTTCAGACTGCCAATAAGACACAATTCCGCGCAAGCCGAATGACGTTTTGTTGGGACGAAGAGTTAATACGTGAATTCCGTTTAGACTTATTTGTGCCGCCTAGTTTTGTAATCTAATACAGGAGATTAGCACAATGGCTGCTATTCAAGGACTGCGCGGAACCGGTCAATTTGACAGTGACTTCCGCCCTAAAAACTACAGAGAATTATACACTCTTCTTGAGCCAAACGGCTCGGCTCCCCTAAATGCTTTGTTATCAATGACCTCTTCTGAGGCAACAGACGATCCCGAATATCGTTTATTCAAGGATGAACTCCCCGACCGTAAACTTTCGGTCAATGGTGCGGTCGCTTCCACATCAACGACAGCTATTACTGTTGATGCAGGCAACGACAATCTTTTTGCGGTCAAAGGCACTATGCTTGTGAACGCAGCCACCGGCGAAGTCATGCGGTGTACAGCAGACAGTACGGCGACAGGTTTAGTTGTTGAGCGTAACATCGGTGGTACAACACACCAAATCGCAGATGACGCGAACTTGTTCATCTCTGGTTCGGCTTTTGAGGAAGGGGCAACTAGCCCCACAGCCATTTCGTTCGACGCGAGTGTTGACTACAACTACACTCAAATTTTTCGGACTTCTTACGGCCTCTCAAATACGTTGTCCGCGACTAACTTGCGTACTGGTGACAAAGAAGATGAACTAGCTACTAAAGCTCTTAAACTGCACATGCAGGATATTGAGCGCGCTATGTTCTTCGGCAAGCGTCACGAAACAAACGGCACGTCTTCGCAGCCAACTCGCTACACAGGCGGTTTGGTCAACAACATCACCAACGTAATCGACCGTTCTTCTGCATCATCAACGATGACAGAAGATCAGTTCGACCGCTATCTGATTGAGAGCATCTTTGCTTTCGGTTCGAAGCAGAAGATTGCGTTTGTGGGTGCAAAGACAGCAGGTCACTTACAGAAGATCGGTAAGAACCGTTGGCAGCCGACAGTGATTGACGATACCTACGGTATTTCAATCTCTCAGTACCACACGTTCGCGGGTGATTTGATGGTACACTTGCACCCCCAGTTCCGCCAAATTCCTGGCATGGACGATGCAATGATCATCATTGACTTCCCACACTTGAAGTATCGTTACCTTGATGGTCGCGACACCCAGCTTCTACGGGATCGTCAGGCGCCAGATGCCGACCAAATTAAACACGAATACTTGACGGAATGCGGCTTGGAAATGACCCAGAGCAAAACACACACATACATCAAAAACTGGACTACACTCGCTTAACCCCCAGTTTTAAGATGTTGAGAGGGGGGCGCGTTTTATACCGCGCCCCTTTTTTTCATGTGTTTCGGTGTGACCCTCCACAGGAGAAGGGGAGGCGACAATGATTGATCCAGTATCTGCTTTCGCCGCTGCACAGGCTGCGTTCTCTATCACGAAAAAACTCATCGGCGCGGGCCGTGAGCTTCACGATGTCTCAAAGTCGTTGGGTTCTTTTTACGAAGCGTGCTCAGACGTATCCAAAGCTGAGAGCCAAAGAAAGAAACCCAAGCTACATGAAAAAATGGGCCGAGGCTCAGATAGTATTGAGCAAGAAGCTCTTCAAATTATTACACATCGCAAAGCCCTGTTGGAGCATGAGAAGGACTTAAAATTTATGCTAAACATGCGCTACGGCCCAAACACTTACGCAGAAATGACCGACCTCCGCAAACAGATTAGGGAAGAGCGCGAGCGCACAGTCTACCGTGCAATGGAAGCCAAGCGAGACCTCCAGCAGAACGCGCTGATCATTGCGTTAGCCACAGGCATCTGCGCGGTTTTAGGAGGCGGTATGTATCTTATTGCGATGGTCGTATTATGATGAAGCCCTTACTCGTATCGATGTATCTCGCTGGCCTGCTCGATCCAGAGACGGTGACGTGTCACCTATGGAAACGTCTGGACATTTTCGGCACCAAACATTGCATCTATCGCGGACCAAACAAGACATTCTATACGCATTTCCCAACCAACAGTTTCCGCGAGTGCGTGAAGACGTTCCAATGCCCGTACTCCCGCAAAAACAAGAAGCCAAGTATCCACGAAATTCTACGTGGTATCCAGCAAGGCTTCTGAAACTAAGCAGCGGTAAGTAGGGACGACTGGGCCATCAAAAACATCCATAAATAATTATATTTAATCTCATGGAGCTAACATGGCACGTAAACGCGCAAGAACAGAAGACGGTCACTTTGTAAAAGACGACCCAGCCACGCCCGAAAACGAGGCTTGGGTAGAAGATGAAAAGCCCCAAAAAGCAAAGGCAAAGGCACCGTCTGCCCCTGCGTTCACTTGGTATATTTCGTCTGACAAAGAAACTTCTGTCTTTGATGTGCAGCTCAACGACGACCGGTTCAGCGGGACGTGGGACGCTGCTCGGCAGTACGTCCGCTGGAAGATACCTACGGAGATGAAAGCCTCTATGAGCCTTCACCATTTCACTTGGACTGGGCGCATAGTAGAGGATAAAGACTAATGGCAGAGGTCAGTGTAGCTAAGCCGTTCGCCGCTGGGAAGGGTAGTCATACCCCGCTAGAGAACTTGGTTCGTAGCGCACTGGTACGCGCAGGAAACTTTAGCCCTGCTCGCGTGGATGGCGAAGTGATGATGATGTTCATAGAACTCGCCAACCGTGTCATCGAAGATGTACGCCGACATCCTTATTGGACGGGCGGCGACCTCGACTATTATAATGATATTACAGAAGACCGTGCGGTCCCAGACCTCATAATGATCGACGGTCTGACTGCGCACTACTCGCTTCAACAGGGCAGTGAGAAAGCTATGGTCATGCTCAAGCTCTACCAAGCTGGCATTACGGACATTCTGCACGAGCGAGCGAACGGCAATAAAGGCTACTCAATGATTATTACGGACGTAACGCCAGAGAGCGACATGTCACGTACAACAGTCAGATCATCTACCGGCACGACCGTAACCACAACGTACACGTACAAGGACTGACATGGGCAGACTTTCATACGCTCCCATTGCTATAAAATCTAACGCGAAGTCTTATTACAGCTTTCGCGGCATGGATCGTTCGCGTGACATAACCTCTATGGAGGGTGATAAAGAGCAGCACTTTTGGCTGGTTGAGAATGGTCAGGTTGATTACAGAGGCCAACTATCGCGTGATCCATCGTTTTTTTTACACAATGGATCTACCAGGTCGACAATAAAAACAGCAAGATTTTACAACCGCAATGGCCTTGTCTGGGCGGAAGAGGATGCAAGCTCTACTCATTTAACATCTGACCGTGGACACAAGATCACTTCAGCATACGAGAAAAACGCTGTTGTCTCCATGACAAACTTCGAGGGTAAGGTGCAAATCTTCTCACAAGGAGAAAAAAGTTACGGTTACGACGGTTTTGAGTTTTCAACCTCCACGGCATCTATAGAACCGGCGTTCGGGGTTGCTGTGCAACGGCGCTTGGTCGTAGCAGGGTTCAAAGACAGGCCACGTATGGTTGAACTCAGTAGGGTAGATAGTCCTAATATTTTTCTTGATGAAGAACCTGCTTCAGACGAAGCATCGCAAGCAGGCTTCATTGACATATCTAATCTAATCGGAACGGCTGATGAAATTACGGGGCTTGGTACTTTTGAGGCTAACAGACTAGCCATATTTACAAACGATCAAACGCTTGTCTATATTCTTGACCCTGACTTTAAACAGTGGTCGCTAGACAGTCGGGCTAACTTACGCATCGGCTGCATATCGCACAACACAATCGTAAACGCTGGCTCCGACCTTCTCTTCTGCTCACGTCGCGGCATCCACTCTATCATGCGTAGCGAGCAAAACGGAATAACTATCTCCGAGGCTTCGTTAAGTGACGACATGGAGCGTTATTACCAAAGCCTCTTGAAACAAGTTGACAGTTTCAAGGACATCTCTGCTGTTTACGACAGCGATACCCAGACTTACCATGTTTTCTTCAAGCTACGCGGCGGTAAGTCTGAACGTTTGTCTATGAACTTCCGCAACGGATACGAAAAAGTAAATTTTCAGATTGGTAGTAGTCTGCTCCCAAGATGCGGAACGTTTCTAGGTGGTCGTTTGATGTTTGGAACGAGTGATGGCTTGTATGAAAGCCTTACCGCCACATCAAATATTGATACTGGCCTATCAGAATTACGAAGGTCTAAGTTTGTAGCTGAAACACCCGTTCTCTGGTTGGGCGACTTTCTCTCTAGTAAACGATGTCACACGTTAATTGTACAAGCCTTCGGCAAAGGCCGGTTCTTTGTAGACGCGCTCGATGAAGAAGACCGCGACATGGCATCTATAGAGGTAAACCTCGAAAGGATTGATGGCGACCCACGTTGGGGCGACATGCCTTTATCCCACGACTTTAGCTTCCCCTTTAACCACGTATTCCGAGGCGTTCGACTACGCTTCCGAACGGAAGAAACCGACACCCAGAGCGAGATGACAATTATCTCTTTCGCCTTTCTAACGCACAAGGAAAAATAGATATGGCACGTTTGAAAATTCTTTACCCGAACAACCACACAAGCAGTGGAAACATTGGCGCTGATATTGAAAACATTGTTCGATACGTCAACTCTGCCGAACTTGGTGATAATACGTTATCCGAGCTTATGAAAAAGCTGTTCAACACTGAGGGTACGGTAACAGGAGTTGTCGAGATTCGTAACGATAATACGAACGGTCTTCAGTATCGTGTGGGTACATACACTGACACAAACACTGGTTGGATAAACCTAGCCACAACTGCTGAATTACGTGGGGCAAGCGGCGTAGACGTAGGAACGATTGGTGCGCCGATATTCTCCGGTCGCCTGGACTTCACCGCTACGTCTGGGCAAACTGTATTTAGTTACTCTCACATCTCTACGGATGCTATTCTTGTTTACAAGAACGGGGCGCTTCAGGCTACGGCGACTATTACTGCAAGCACAAGTGCTAACACTGTAACTTTGGGGTCTGCTGCATCCGCAGGAGATGTTATTTCCATATTCAAGGTTCAGAGCGCGAACACTTCTGGCTTTAGCAGAACGGACGTTACGTCCAACGCAAACCAAGCTGTTTTCCCATATGTGCATACGGCAAGTCAGACCATTATGATTTACCGAAATGGTGTCATGCAGCGCGAAGGTTCTTCAAACGACTACACAACTAACCCAGCCTCATCGACAGTAACGTTTACATCCGCACTAAGCGCAGGAGATATTATTTCATTACTCCGCGTGGAAGACGTTAGCTCTGTCAAAGTTTCGGGGTTGATGACTGAAGACGAGTTTACGGATGCTAACGGCTTCATACCGTATTCGAAACTAGCAATCGCGGACGCAGGAATACCACAAGCAAAGATTGCAGACTTGGCTGCGACACTCGCCAACAGGGGCAGGGTTTATGTAAGCGCGTCGACGCCTGCGGGTGTCAACGCTGGTGACTTCTGGGTTGATACATCTGCGTCACCGAACGTGCTTAAATTCTACAACGGAACAGGTTGGCTTCTGACAAGCCCAGACACAGGCATCCCCGCATTTACAAGTGCGAATGCGTTACAACAACTGCGCGTAAACTCTACGGGTGGTGGGCTAGAGTTCGCAGCAGTAGACGTATCGGCGCTTATTCCACAAACCTATATTGGGGCGGCATCTGGCGTAGCTGCACTAGACGCTCAAGGGTTACTTCCCGTTGCCCAGTTGCCTACAATATTTGCTACTCGCTCGTTCTACTTTTCTAAGGATGGGTCAATCGCAGACGGTGACTTTACTGTAACGCGAGCTTTCAAGCAGACCGTTCGTATTGACGCTATCGCTGTAAAAACAACAAGCGGTACGTGCAACGTGCGCCTTAAACTAGGCGGCACACCAGCAGGAGATACGATTGCGGCAAGCTCGACTTTAACAGAACAAAACTTGTCATCTTCCATCACGGTAGACGCGACGACACTCTCAAAGAAAATAGAGTTCACCGTATCTTCCGCATCAAGCGTAACTGATATCGAAATAGCACTAGCGGCGGTAATCACGAATGTCTGATTTTAATAAATACGATAGATGGCGCGGTATTCTGGGTATGACCGCAGGGTCAAATCTCAAAGAAACCGCGCAAGACCTTTCCGAAAAAGGAAGACACGGTGACACCGAAGTCGTCCACGTAAACCCGCAAGAAGTAGAGATGCTCAAGAAGATGGGCGGCTCTGGTACGATTAACCCAGAGACAGGTTTGCGCGAATTCAATTTTTTTGGGTTTGACAGCTTTACGGACGCGATTGACGGTGGAGGTAAAGGAGGTTCTGGTTCAGAATATTTCTCTGGTACGCACGAAGAGTACAAGCAAAGTGACGCTGGGAAAAACGACAGCAGGGCTTTATCTAGCGAAAACGATAAAGAAGAGCTTAACGCCCTGACTACGTTTACCCGCGTCACTGGCTACGACGACCTGACCGATACTTGGGATGGTGGCGGCATGGGGGCGAGTGGCGATGCTTGGGGGTCTGGAAATTTCCTACATTTAGATACGGGTGATGCGGACGGCAAAGGCGCTGGCGACAATAACATATCCCAAGAGGAAATAAAAAAAGGTGGCCTTAAAGGGCTTGAGGGCGGCATCGACGGCGACGAAGACACACTGATGAGCACTATTATGAATACCTCGTTGCTTCTAGCCAACCCGTTGGCTTTCGGCGCAGTTCAGATGGAAAGTTACGTCAGCGATATTAAACTCAGTGATGCGAAAAACAGCATAACCGGTGACAACGAGAAGCAGGTGACTTTAAAAGCGGACTACCTCGCAGCGTCTAATTCTTTTACATACACACACAAAGGCAAAACAATCACCTACGACATAAGTGAAATGCAGTCGGACATGCTTGATGTTGATACAAAGCTATCAGAGAATGAATATTACGCCTACAGAGAAGATGAAGACGGAAGTCGCATCGTAAAGCTTAGTAGCAAATTGACTTTACCAGAACGTATTTCGGATACTTCAAATATGTCGGAACAGGATAAGTTAGACTATTTAGCTCTTTCAAATAAAGAGTTCGATGACAAAACTGAGTCTGTTGTTGTAGTGTTAACTGATAACACTTCAGACTCAAATAATCTGATGGCCGAAAGTAATGGAGACGAGGGGTCTACTAACGGGGACGCTGTCGTTGCGCAAGAAGACGCCAGCGCTTTCTTAGACGGTACATACGGTGCATACGATCCAAAGAAGTACGAAAACGGATTATCCACTTCCACGAACGGCGCTAAGTTTATTAACTACAACTACGCTGATGGCTTTGGAACCCCAACAGACAGCTACAAGGGTGAGGCCAAGCCTCTCGTTATGAGCTTCGGCAGTCGCTACACTCCTGCAACGTGGGCCAAGTCAGAGACAGCATCTAACGAAATAACCAGCTTCATCACGTCTCTTCCTGCCGACCTGCAAGACAGCCTTGTGGGCAACATAAACGTAATCGATAACGGAGAGGACGGATACGTTCTATATGTGGGTGACGAGGCTACGGGATACACCGAGGCGACATACGAACTTAGTGACGATGGCTACGCAAACCTGATGTCGGACGTAGAGAAGATGTTTCTTTTCGCCAATACTGAGAACGACACAAATTTTAACGGCGGTTTCATAGGTAGAACCAACTCTTACAACTCTTTTGTAAACCAGCTTACGGAGGACTTAGAGTACGACAAAACGCTGCTCGTAGCACAGCTTGGGCTACTTGACCCGACCTCTATTGGTTACGAACAAGCGGCTCAAAAGTTAAACTCAGAAATAGACTACATGGATCGTGAGTTAGCGCGAAGAAGCGGCGACGATCTCTCTAATCAGGCTGCGTACTCTCTCGCGGCTATGGAACATAAAGCATACCTGACGGCCTTGCAAAAGATGCAAGCAGCGTAGGACGACAGTACAATGCTTCGCTCATAATATGAGGTAACACAGGAGATTATCATGGCTTTTTCATCGGCAATGTTCGGCCCGAACACAGGCACAAGTATGGCGCAGCGAAATGCTGCGGGCGCAGCAGGGAAGAAGATTTCCCAAATGGGTCGTGGCGGAGACACGATGGCTATCCATGCCACTCCATTTACTCGGAACTTACTGAAAGCCCTTGGCGGTTCTGGCGGTATAAACCCAAAGACAGGTCTTACAGAGTTTATGTCACCCGAACAATATTCACCTATCGGCAACAATACAAGCTACGGCGAAGTCGAGGATGGAAACATGATAGACGGTGGCATGCCAGAGTACAGTAATTCATTTGATAAAGAAACTGGA
>Ga0114915_1000431_pt1 | contig 19375 bp, 19 predicted proteins | sample MalvirAntarct_55_FD_87288 | JGI IMG/M metagenome (GOLD analysis project Ga0114915, IMG submission 87288) | Marine viral communities from the Global Malaspina Expedition - Malaspina viral metaG Antarct_55 | ecosystem: Environmental > Aquatic > Marine > Oceanic | place: South Georgia Island...
GAGTTTGGGTTCGTTCTGACATTGATCGCGTCGAGTGCTGCAATTGCCCCACTGATAGGTGTGCGCATCTCATGGCTCATGGCAGCAAAGAAACGTATACGTGATTCCACGGCGTTCACAGCCTTATCTCGCGTTTCTCTAAGCTCAGTCTCACGCGCTTTTTGTTCAGTAATGTCGCGCAAAAACAGGACCAAGACGCTGCGCCCTCGACTGTCTCGATCGCGGGCCACAAGAAGGTCGATATCAAGCATCGTACCATCCTTACTGCGCGCTCTCGTTGTGGTCCTATGGGTCATCCCGTGTTCGAGAGTTATGCCGTTGTGCTGACCTTTAGTTAGGATATTCCAAGCAAACTGTTTGGGGTCACCTTCGCCGTGATACAGTGTATCAATGACGTTCTGGTTCAGGAGGTCGCTTTCGTCCAAGTTAAGCATCTCTGTAGCGGCAGGGTTCACCGTTAGAATGCGCGCCATGCGGTCGACAATCATGATCCCCTCGCTGGAGAGGTCATAAGTCTTTTGAAGGCTCTCTCGCGCTTCAGCCTCTTTGTTGCGTGTGACAATCATTCTGTTCCAGCTGAAGATCATCACAAACATCGATCCGACCAACATAAGAACAAGCACAAAAGAGGCTTGGGCAAATCCGTTGATTGTGCTCCACAGCCTGGAACGTTCATATGCAGACTTATCTGCGGCGAGGCGCATGGTTTTCACTGTGAAGCCACGAATGCGTTCAATGAACATATTCATGTCCATCTGCATCACCATTGCTTTGTTTAAGGTGTCGGCTCCTTTGTCAGCCTGAGCAATGGCAAGAAGTTTTGGCTTGTAGGAAAAGATAGTATCAAAGGTCTGAACAAGCTCATCGATAACTGCCAAGCGATCTTCGGCAATGTGTATCTTTACGATGTCCATCCGGCTCATGAGGATGCCGGCGGACATTCTGAGGCGTTCTTCCGCAATGGGGTCTGAAGGATTGAGCAGAAAATCTTCCATGGCAATTTTGAACTGCAAGCTGTTCGGTTCGATCTGCCCTACAACCCAAATGGAATTTTCTGTAGCTCTATCCGTTGTTTCACGCAGGCCTTCATAGACCCGCGTGAGATAGATACCGAAGATGACAAAGCCGATGACTGTGGCTACCACAAAAAAAGATGATCGGATCAAGCCCTTCCGTGCGGGCTGATCCAATGCACCAATCTCATTATTCTTTTTGAGACTTCTTAGATATCGTCGGTAAAACGACAAATTATTCTGTCCCTGTAGTCATATCCAGAGAAACACCTTCGTCTTGTAGAAGTTCTCTCATTGCAGAGAGTTGCCATACTGAGATTGCATTTCCGCGTTCAGCCTGGTCTCCGGGGAAGTCGTCGAAATTGTATATGATCCAAAGAGGGCCCTTTTCCCAAATCTCAAATGGTTCTGAATCGATGCGGGTGGCAATGATCGGGTAATCATCGCCAATGGGATCCTTACTCGTATCCATCACAACAGTGTAACCATTCAGACCAATGAGTTCGATCCGGTCTTCCTTGATGTTTGAGGCATCGAGAACAGTTTGGAGGCTGGGACCGGAATAGCTATGTTCACCCTCAGTCCAAAGAGATTCTGTCGCAAACTCGATCTGTTCAAATTCCTCCAACCGCTCCCGCGTGAAGCGTTCAATGTGGCCTTCGGTGGAGATAACTTTGAGGAGAACCTCATCGTTATGGGTCTCAGCATTTATGGGGTTTGCGATAAACATAAGGGCCGCAAGAAAAGGCAAAGTTTGTGATCGCATAGGTCTCATTTGATTCTTGATCGTGGTCATACGGTTGAGTTCCTTTTGGTAAGGTACTGCCATACATGGCGAGTTCGGAAAAGACGCTACTTTGTTGTGGATAACCGGCGCAGCTTAGTGAAGCAGGGCATATGTCTCTAAGAGATTGGAGGCAATGCCTTATGACCATAGAGTTAGGTTTTGATCACAAATCCGCCACACCATACTGGCAGAAAGTGCAGGGTATACGGCAAAGCGTGCAATCCGTAGATACCATCCCGCATTTCTCGAATGTTGTAGATGAGGCGGTATTAAGTTGGATCGACGCGCAAGTCGAAGATCTTTCGGTCTATGCAAAGCCCATTCGAAAAATCCAAGAGGATTTTGCAAATTGCGATATAGGTCATCTTCAAACGCGCATTTCAAAAAGCGATGCATTGATCAAGAACCTGACCCATCGCACCGAGCGCTTGGTTGATCTCAAGAGAGATGCGGTTGACGTACGAGCTCTTGCAGAGAGGTTGAATGGCCAGCTTCGTGATCATCAGGCTGACTTCGAAAAGCTCGATGCAGATCCAACAGGCTCTCAATCCTTGGCAGAGTTTGAGGGGCTCATGTCATCCCTGGAAGCTAAGGCCCAGGATTTGGAACAGAAGGTAGAGGTGCTTTCAGCCAAACTTCAGTCTGAAACCACGGCGCGCATGCTGCAGGCTGCACAAGAGGGCCGACGGCCTATCCGAGATGCATTGGCCAAGGAGTGCGAGAAGTTGCGAGAATACGTCTCGTCGCAGAACCTCGTCACCGCTGCACCGGCAGGCGCAACAGCACCTGAACCGATCGCCTCAAAACCCGCGGCATCCAAACAGCAGAGCGGGCCTCCAATCAAAGGTCAGAGTAACAGCGATCCAAACCCACAGATCCAGCTACGACGCAAAGAGCTGGGCGGTGCGCTCTCAGCCGGGGAGGTCTACCGAAGAACAGAAGTCTACTTCAAAGCGCTCTGGGAGGCAGAGATTGAGCAGAAACATTGCGGCGCAATCTTATTCTTTGAGCCTACGGCAAGCCGTGGGATCAGCATCCATGACCTCCTCGGATTGAGCAATACAGATGTCATTCTGGAGCAGGCTAAGACGCAGATCCTGGCGCGTTTCGGCCGTCGCGATTGACCGCCTTTGCATCACGTTAAATTACGGCATCGTAGCGCCCTTGTCGCTCAGATTGCGCCGCGCAATGCCAGAGAGATATCCTGCTCAGAATGGGATGTCAGGCCGCATCTCTGTCGACCATAAAAACCTCGAGCGATTTGCTAGGCCGCCTGGAGTTTCGCTATTCAAACATGGAAGGCATGCTGATATTCGCCACATGATAACCGATCATGGCGCGAAGATAACCGATTTTGATGGAACGCAATTTAATGCAGCGCAAACAGCACATTAAGTCTTTGACTTAATGTGCAGGCGACTTGTTCTGCTCGCCGCCTGCACGATGACGCCTGCCTGCGTCCTTGCCTCTGTGCTTCGCCATTTTGACTGACGTTAATGCACATATGATAGGTAGCAGAACTTCACCGAATCGCGCAACAGGGAACCCGCTCAATTGCCGTAGAGTCATGCGATCCTTTGTGGATATCCTCTTCCACACACCGCCGCCGGAGGCAGAGGTCCTGATCGTTATGCACCATCGTTTAATAAGGCAGTGCAAAGAATGCATATAGATAAACGATACCAACCCAGAACACCCTGACACATCAGCACCACCTCTCATCTCGATGAGATGCGGTGCGCCAACCCCAAGAACGTCAGAACACATCAGGCCCTCACATACAAAAAACCGGCACCCATCAGAGCACCGGCTTTACCTGAAGATCAAGATCGCCCATCAGGCCATAAGATCATCACGCATATTCAGGGGTGACATTATTCTCACGGGCAGGGGTAGCTTGGAATGGGTCTTTCGGTTCAGCAGGCATAGCCTTGTCATGCACCCGAGACACGCCACTCATCAACTGACGAGACACCCGATCTTCGATATCCACACGACGTGACCCAGACAAAGTAGACCGAGACATACGTTTTGCAATCACATCGACGTCCTCACGCAGTTGATCGGGAGACTGATGAATGGCGCGCACCATCAATGCTTTGGACCGCTTTTCAAAATCATCGAGAAGCTTGGGATCAATGCCGGAAGCCTCAAGGCGATCACGGATATCGCCAACCTCGTGAGCCGCAAAACGCTTCACAAGGGTCTCGGTCCCATTGAAGCGAGCCATGCGCAGGTTTGGCTGGTGCTTGGTAGAGATGGTTGGGTCTGGGATGTGGAACATATCATGTTCTCCTTTCCTCCCCATGATACCCAAGCCTGCGAAAAACAACGAAAGCCCACGGACGCCAGAATATCAAAAAGCCACACAGAGCAGGAAACAGACCCCAAAATACCAAAAGGAAATGCCGAACTCTTGAATGGTCACACTGGTGCGAATAAGTTTTACATATAATTATTCATGGGAAAACGAGACATGACAGCTTCCGAGCGGCAAGAGCGACTGGACCGCCTATCAGCAGGTATCGTCGAACTCCGCGGTCTGGCACCCAAGATCAGCGCCGCAACGGAAGAGATCGAGAGCTTCTGCGGCTCGGCGGCACGGCTCGGCCTGCGCCTGCTGGACGGGCTCGGTATGCCGGTCTCGCTGCGGCGTCATGAGCTGGTCTCAATCCCGGAAACGATCACCTTGCTCAAACATGTAGATGGCCTAACCCAAAGCGGTGTCACACCGGCAGACATGAGTGATATTCGAGGCCTTGTGGCCAGCCGGGCGGCCGCGCTTGATGCGGCACTTAACGCCATTCAGGAAATCGACATGATCCGCATCGAGCCTGGAGTAGACCTCGGGCTGACGGAAGCGCGTATCGACCCTCAGCGCGCTGTTGCGGCCTTCCTGTCGCGCATGGGGCATAGCTTGCCTGCAGAGATCCAGCCCGACCTAAACGAAGACATCGGTGGCGCGCTGTTCTCGGATTACGTCTCAGCCGATCTGCCACAGGAAGAGCGCGAGGAGAGCGCCGCGCGGATCAAGGCCAATCCCGTTCTGAAACGCTATACCCATGACGAGCTGATTATCGTGGCAAAGCTGCGCCATATCATCCTCAAGCTCGACCAATATGGCTTTGGCGTTCCTGCACGCCGTCGTCCGATGTTCAGCCGCGCGCGACGCAACATCCTATGGTCTGTGCCACGAGTCGGCATGATCATGGTGACCCATCTGCCCAGCTGGCACCGCAATGAAGAGATCGGCAAACTGCTTTTGGATCTGCGCCGCTATGAGCAGCATATGAATGACATGGCCATGGTTCCCGAGGATGACGACTGGTTTACACGCAATGACCCGCTGGCCAAGGCACTGCGCCAGGACGCCTGGTCCATTCATCAGCGCGGCACAGGAATTGTTAAGAGCATCAAGCAGGGACCTTCGGCTTACAGATTTGATGAGGCTTTCTTTGATCTCATGCCTGGAAAACACGCCAATTTCACGCAGCGCTTCGTGGAGGCCTCGGCACCTCTTATCAATGCCATGGCAGCCTGTGGCATCGGAGGCCGCGGTGAGCGCGATCGGGCGATGATGCCCGAGGAGATTGCCGAGGCTGCGCGCGCCGAGAGCGGCAAAGAAACTCTTTTGGGGGCACTAAAGGATCTCTTCCTTTAGATTAGGTTCACGATGTAAATCGTTTGTTAATCGAAAAAAAATATAAAGCTGGCCTGTTTAGGAGAGTCTCAGCACCCATAAGAAATGGGTGCCGGTGCCGCTGAGCTATAAAAACATAGGGTTCAACGTTTTTGTGAGTTGGGTTGGTCAAAATATCCACAGAATTGCGTTCATAAATCTGCGAAAAACATGCAAAATAAAGTGATAACGTGTTGTGATCAGAGGTAGTAACCCTTATTTAATATTCATTGGGGTGGGGGCCTTGATGGGAACGAGAAATAGATGAACTGCTACAACGCTATTGCTGCACGGACACGACTAAAAATGGCTGAACGCCATGCGAAAAACGAGCAGTGTCTGGCTGATCTTCTTCAGGAAGAAGTCAAACAGACTGAAATTGAAGCGGCAAGTAGCGTCAGCCTTTTTCTCGAACGCCTGAACGACGAGGACGACGCCATGGCAGGAGATGAACAGACAGATCACCAAGGTTGAAGCCTCGGTTGGCTTCTGGAACGACCTCGAGCCTTTGCGTAAGGAAAGATGGTATCCCGATCTTAGGCGGGCCATTGCGAATTTTGTAACAGACTTGGCTGCAGGAAATCCCGTGCGAGAAAGGGGGTTCTCGAACCCGCGTCTCAAAGGGATCATGCATCTCAATCTCCCCAAAGACCTCCGGCTTTTCCATGTTTATCCTGACAGCGATACGCTCAGGCTTTGCTTGGTCGCGGATCATAAGGTATATGGCTTCAACGGTAAGCATATGGGGCGTGAGGCGGCCACGGCCGACAAGATTTGGCGCGGGGTGGAAATGCCTGTTGCGGTCTCGCCCTTCTGGAAGAACCTGAAATGGAAAACGCCTGCCGAGGTTTGCGACCATCCTGAGCTTGCAGAGATGTCCGTCGATGGGCTGCGAGGTCTGATTGACGATCTCGATCAGGAGGCGGACAGCTGGCAGAAGTTGACGCGTCACCTCAAGGTCGATGGGATCGACGATATTCCCTTAAAGGACTTCGAGACTTGGGCTGATGATCTTATCCGGGCTCAGGACTGCGCATACAGCTCACTTGAAACCATTGCGAAGAATGCGCGCGGCAAACTGTCCGTCGATGACTTCAGCATCTGGTGCGAGCCATAAAAAAGCACGCCCCTCGGGGCGTGCTTGAATTTGTTCAACTGATTTGGTGATCAGGAGGCCTTATCCTCAGCGCTCTTCTTGGAAGATGCTTTCTTGGACGGCTTATCATCCGCTACCTCCACGTCCGACTTGCCGGTAAGGCCCTTGCCGATCTCAATGCGGCGCGGGCGGCTGGATTCAGGGATCTCGCGGACCAGGTCGATGTGAAGAAGACCATTCTCAAGCCCGGCGCCCACCACTTTCACATGATCGGCGATGTGGAACTTGCGGCGGAAGGACCGGGCGGAGATGCCGCGGTGCAGGTAGGTCGCCTCGTTCTTGCCGTCCTTGTTGCCCATTACGAAGAGCTCGTTCGCGCGCAGCTCGATGTCGAGCTCGTCTTCGCTGAACCCGGCCACGGCCAGGGTAATGCGGTAATTGTCCTCGTCGGACTTCTCGATGTTGTAGGGCGGAAAGCCTGCAGGCTGGACATCTGCATTCAGTGTGCGGTCCAGCATTTCAGCAATGCGGTCAAAGCCGACCGTGCGGGTCAGCAGGGTATTGAAGTCATTCTGTGGTGTCGTCATCTTATCCATCCTCTTTCAGAGCAATGTTGCGGCCCCCTCGATTTCGACGAGGACCTGTTTCAGGGTTACCGAACCCGTTGTGGCGTCCGGTGATCCTGAAATGGGTATGCCCCGAGGCGCGCGCAAGAGTGTTGCGAAAAATATCTATCACCATATTGTGGATAACTTTCAAAGCACTGAGCGGCTCTTCGGATCACATCGATCTGATCCAGCGCGACATCGCCTTGAATGTGCGAAAAACGCGGAATATCTGATCCTGGATAGTAAAGGAGACCCCAGATGGTATCGAGACGCGCATTTACAATTGGCATGGCTGCCGGCTCCCTGCTGCCGGGTTTCGCCCAGGCGGAGGCAAGCGGCCCCACGGATTGAACATCTACCTCGATGGCAAACAGGTCGGCGCCTTCGGCATTGCGCTGACCCGGTCTGCCGGGGAGCTGCGGGCTGAAGTGGATATCGATATTTCTCTGCGCGGTTTTGCAGGTATTCCGCTCTACACCTATGCGCTGAGCTCCAAAGAGATCTGGAAGGGTGGTCTGTTGCAGTCGATGGCTTCCGATGTGCGCAAGGGGTCCAAGACCCAGCGCGTCGAAGTGGGCCGTGTTGGGAGCAAGCTTCTGGTGCAGAGCGAGAAGTTCACCGGCGAAGCCCCCAGCAAGTCCGGGACAAGCTCGTATTTCTCTCAGGATCTTCTGGATCGTAAAATCTGGATCAACAGTGACAATGGTGAGCTGCTCGAGATGGCGTCCAAGCGCGAGCGCCGCGTCGACATCGGCGGTCAGGAGTTCGTGGAGTTCTCCACTTCGGGCGGCCTTGAGACCCGCGTGTTCTACACCGATGACGGACGTTTTGGCGGCGCTATCTTCGACGTGAAAGGGCGCCAGGCGCAGATCTTGCCCGGCGATGTCAGTAGCGTGAAGGCTTCGCTCACGTAACCCGGAAAGACCGGATCAGCAGTCCGAATAACCATCTCCATCTGCGGGGTCGATCCGCAGATGGGTGATCCGGCCCGGCGTGCCGCAGATCTGAATAAGCCAGGTTTGGCTGTAGCCCTCCCATCCTTGTCCCAGCTGTATCTTGAGGTAGCGGTCTACACCGCCGGCGCGTACCAGTGCCGGGATCTTCGCCCGCATCTCTGGATTTTGGAAATAGGGATCGGCCTCATCCCCTTGGTGACGTATTCCAAAGCGATGGAAGTTTGCCCGGTCCTGCTGGACCACGGCACCGACATGCATGAGAGGCGCGCCTGAGGAATTGTAGAAGTCCTCCGGCCGATGAAGGTGTAATAGGACGCGAGGTTGGGCTCGCTGTAGGCAGCCTGCGCCATGAGCAGACCGATTGCTGGTAAGATGTACTGAAATTTACGCATGAGATGACCTCTTTGCACAATAAGGTCGACTATAGCGCATTTTTGGCGTTTTGGGCACTTCTTCAGGCAAGGATATCGCCCCCGCGCATATCACTAGGTAAACAGTGAGTCTTTCGAGTCACATCTCGGATTTTCTCAAATTGGTTGTTGCCCGACTTACGGGGTGGGGGTAACACTTGAACATTCCAACGGCCGTCTTCTAGCAAATGACTGCTTGATGGAGAGACGCAATGTCAAACACCCCAAAACTTGTGACCCAGGACACCCCTGCCAACATGGTGCTGAACACCATGCTGTCGGATCATGTCCTCTATCCCTGCTTTTGCTCAATGGTCTATCAGCTGGCCGAGAGCTTGCAGGGCTCTGATGAAGCGCTTGGTTCCGACTGCTGGGACCAGGTCAACGAGATCCTTATCGGCAAAGCTGATCCGGGATCTGTTCGCAGGTTCGCGGCGCGCCACGGCCGCGGCTGGACGGAGGAGGCGAAATCCTTCCACGCAGCCTTGCTCTACCTGATCGATGAAGATGAAGGGCGCCGCATGCAATATGCGTCGCTGGGTACGGAAGATCGGCATGAATTCGTGAAGTCCCGGCTTTGGGCGGCCCGGGAAATGCGCGTCAGCCAGGGGATCGCACTCTAGCAACCGCGCGCACCACGGCAGAGCGGCCAAAGGGCTGCTCTGCACATCACATCGCCCCGGATTTCCGATGCAAGGATCTACAGATTTGACCTGCTGTTCATTTGAGTTTTCGCAGCCCTGAAATATCTTCAAGCCAACCAATTGGAGATAGATCGACATGCCAGATACTGCAGAGCTTGCCCGCGCCGCCCAGCACACAATGAACACCGTCGCCCTGGCCGGTGGTCAGTTTTACATCAACGTAACTTCCGAGATGTTGATTTGCTCGGACACAGGTTTCTTCGATGGCCATCCGGAGGCGGTTGCGAGCCTCAACACCCTGATCTCCAAGCTTCCCGAAGCGGCATTGCCGATCAGCTTCATCAAGGAGAAAAACGGCGAGGTCTCGGCCTCCTTTGGCGGGCTGCACCCCTCTACTCTTGATGTAGAGGGCTTCAAGGCTGTGCTTGAGGGGATCGATGCCATCGAGGAAATCCTCCCAAGGACCCAGAAGAATGGTGAAGCTGAAGCCTATGTCTTTGGTCGCAACGGTCAGCTCAACGTCGGCGACCGCCTACTGACGGCCTGGGCCCGCTCCCCGATGGAAGCTGTGGCCAAGCTCTATGCGCATCTGAGCAAAGGCTTTGATGGTGATGAGCGTGCGGCTTTTGATGCAGACATTCATGAGCGCGGTGAAATTTCCATGCGTTCGCTGCACGACTGGTCCAAGCACCCCATTAAGGACATCAGCGCGCGGTTGATGGATGAGCTGGACATCTACATGGAGAGCAAAGTCGACCGGGACGACATGTCGGTGGATTTCAACTGATCAAATGCGCCGCGCAAACGTGACGTCCCATCTGTTGATAAGGGAAGCGTCGCGATTGCGCGGTCACTGCGAAAATGCGAATAATGGAACTGCATAACAAAAAGAAGCAGGACCAACTAGATGACAGACGTGACGGGCGATGTGCCCCCCTTAGGGCAGGGCAAGCCCGCTCGCGATTGGATACGTGATCTCGCCAAGTATCGCACCCCCTCCACAGCCCGCAGCCTCACCGAGATAGCCCTAACCATGGGCCCCTTGCTGGCTCTCTGGGCGCTCAGCCTCATTCTCTTGCAGCTGCATGCGCTTCCGGCCGTGCTCATCAGCATGCTGTCGGGCGTATTCCTGGTCCGGCTGTTCATCATTCAGCACGACTGTGGTCATGGGGCATTTCTGGCCAACCGCAAAGCTCAGGACTGGATCGGACGCCTGGCCGGCGTTCTGACCTGCACGCCCTATGCGGATTGGAAGCACACCCATTCCATTCACCATGCCCATGCCGGTCACCTCGACAAGCGGGGGATCGGAGATGTCCATACGATGACCTTGGAGGAGTACCGTGGGGCAGGGCGCTTTAAGCGCCTCAAGTACCGCATCTACCGCCATCCATTGTTTCTCTTTGGATGTGCCCCTCTCATTCTCTTCGTTCTCCAATACAGGCTACCGTATAGCTTGAAAGCACATAAGAAATTCTGGGTTTCCACTATGGGAACCAATATCGGGATCGCCGCATTACTGGGTGTCTTTTACCTGCTGGCCGGCTTTCAGGGGATTGCATTGATCTGGCTGCCCTCGATCGCCGTGGGCTCAACAATCGGCGTCTGGTTGTTCTATGTTCAGCATCAGTTCGAGGAGACCCACTGGGACCACGAGGCGGAGTGGGACATGCATGAGGCCGCGCTTCATGGCTCGTCACACTACGTCATGCCAGCAGCCCTGCAGTGGCTCTCGGGCAATATTGGCATCCATCACGTCCACCATCTCTTCTCCAGGATCCCCTTCTACCGGCTGCCGGAGGTTCTCAGAGATCATCCCGAACTGGACGATCCAAAGATCCGTCTAACCATCCGTGAAAGCTTTGCCTGTGCGCGGCATCACATCTGGGATCAGGGGAGCCGGAAGCTGCTAACGTTCAAGCAGGCTAGACTGCTCTGAATGCGTTCCTCAAAGAAAATATGCGTCAGACGTAGTAATGCGAAAAATGGCGCATATTGTCCCGTCAGATTGTTGTGAAAAAAGAAACAGTCTGACTTTTAACCTTTGAGGACGAACCAATGATGAAGACGATTTTTGCAGCCACATTGGCTGTTATGGCCCTGATCTCCCCAGCAGCGAGCGCGGGCAGCCAAGGTACAACCATGACTGTCTACCTGACCGGTTACAGCTATTGGGACAACACTCCTCCCGGCTCCGCCGCGATCGCTAAGCCGGTGATCCACCGTCAGGCTGGCGGTGTGGGCACCTATAACGATCCGATCACCTTGGCGGTGGGCCACAGCTATGCGGGTGGCCGGCACAGCATGGTTTTTCCGGCAGGCACACGTTTCTACCTGCCCAAGATCAAACGCTATGCCATCGTGGAGGATCTTTGCGGTGACGGCTCGGCGCCACAGAACGGGCCGTGCTATACAGGCAAGAACGGTCGTCCCTGGCTCGACATCTATGTGGGCGGCAAGAGCGTGAGCCCGGCTTTCGCAGATCGCTGTATGTATGCTTTGACCGGTATGCAGCAGGCGATCATGAACCCGCAGCCCGGGTATGAAGTCATCAGCGGGGCGCTGGCCGATACAGGCTGTCGTTTCTAGGCGCCTCTCACACCTCTAACGAAGTGTTTCTGGCCTCACATCCGTTTTTCTGAAGTGAGAGGTGCGAAAAACAGTTAAATAAGAATTGGGGTAAACCCGATCGAGATCAGCGAGGGAGGTGCTTTCTGCGCCTCCCTTCTTCGTTCATGTCAGAGAGACATAATCTGTGATTAGGGGATCCAGAACTAAACCTCTATTTTCGCATTACAATACTAAGCGGCAATCAAGGCCGCGGGCAGAATTCAGGCAACCAAGGAAACATCTCGTGCAACATACTCTCCTCTCGGACATCCATTTCAAAGGGGTGGGCCTGCACGGCGGACAGCCTGTATCGATGACAGTGAAACCCGCTGGCGCCGATAGGGGCATTGTTTTCAAGCGCATCGACCTGAAGCGCGCGGATAACCTGATCCCGGCTCGCTGGGATCTTGTGACCCCATCTCGGCTTTGCACGATCATCGCCAATGTGGCGGGCAGCTCCGTCTCGACGATCGAACATATCATGGCGGCCTTGGCCGGCTGTGGTGTTCACAATGCTCTGATCGAGATCGATGGACCTGAGGTTCCGATCATGGATGGCTCATCGGCTGAATTCGTGGACGGCATTCTTGCTGCCGGGCTCGAGGCTCAAGGCAAGCCGCTTCCCAGCATCCGGGTCTTGAAGGCGATCGAGGTGCGCGAAGGGGAGGCCATTGCGCGGCTCATGCCCAGCGACCACCTCGAGATCGACTTCCATATTGATTTCGTCGACCAGGCCATTGGTCAGCAGCACAAGACACTGACCATGTCAAACGGCACCTTTGTGCGCGAGCTCAGCGACAGTCGCACCTTTTGCCGTAAAGCCGATGTGGACATGATGATCGCCAATGGGCTGGCCTTGGGCGGCACGATGGAGAACGCCGTGGTCTTTGAAGGCGCGCAGGTGCTGTCCCCCGGCGGGCTGCGCCACAGCGACGAGCCAGTGCGCCACAAGATGCTCGATGCCATGGGCGACCTGGCTTTGGCCGGCGCGCCTCTGATGGCCCATTACAGCGGTCTGCGGGCAGGGCATGCCATGACCAATAAGCTGCTGCGGGCGCTCTTTGCCGATGATACGGCATGGCGCGAAGAGATTTGCTCAGCTCAGGCCGTAGCGCAGCTGCCCGGCGCGGGGCTGATGTTGCACGGAGCTGCGGCAGCCTGATTGCGGCATTAAGCTAAGCTCCCTGGCAAGTGGCTCTCTATTTGGAATTCTGAGAAGATCTGAAAGGCGGGCGGGGCGGAAGATGGTTAACCTGACAATGGCAATGGGCACAGCTGACCGCGGCGAAACCTGTTTCAGCATCGAGCCCCTCATCCCTGAGGAAGCCTCAAAACACCGGTCAGATCTAAATGATCTGGCGATGGAGCTTTCCTCGGCTTCACGAGAGCTTGCCGTGGCTTTGCCGGAAGCGATCCGCGCGCCACTCAGCTGCCTGGTACGCTCAATGGAATGTCACTACTCGAACGTGATCGAGGGGCATGACACTCACCCGATCGATGTCGAGCGGGCTTTGCGTCAAGACTTCAGTGCAGACCCGGTGAAACGCGATCTGCAGATCGAGGCAGTTTCCCATATCGAAGTGCAGAAATGGCTCGATGAAGGCGAGTTGGAACTTGATCCTCTGGCCCCCGACGCTCTGCGTGAAATCCACCTGCGGTTCTGTCAGGGGCTGCCGGAGGACATGCTGGTACAAACGGATCACAAGGGGGAACTGGTTCGAACCGTACCGGGTGAGTTCCGCAGTGGGTTCGTACAGATTGGCAAGCATATCCCGCCGAGCCCCGGCGCCGTGCCGCGTCTTCTGGACCATATGCACCGGATGTATGGCATGCAGGGGAAGGTCGGCTCGGTTCTGGCGGTCGCCTGCGCACACCACCGTTTGGTCTGGGTCCATCCTTTTGCGGATATGAACGGCCGTGTGTCACGTATGGTTGCTTCTGCCATGCTGAAGGACCTCGTGAAATCCGAGGGCCTGTGGTCAGCATCGCGCGGGCTTGCCCGGAATGCTGATGAATACCGGGCGCGGCTGGCAGCTGCCGACGATGAGCGTGCAGGCGGGGCCGATGGCCGCGGCGCGCTTTCCGAGGCGCGCCTCGCCGAGTTTGCGCGCTTCTTTTTGAATTGCTGCATCGATCAGGTCTCCTTTATGGCGCAGCTGGTGCGCCCCGCGGAGCTGCGGGACCGGGTCATGGCCTGGGCTGCGGCCGAGGAAGCGCGTGGCACGGTTCTCAAGGGCAGTGACCGCGTTCTGTGGGCCATCCTGATGGAGGGCGAGCTCGACCGCGGCGCTATACCGGAAATGCTGGGGGTCAGTGATCGTCAGGCCCGTAAGGTCACCTCGAAGCTTTTGGAACTGGAAGCCTTGTCTTCGGATGGGCCAAGATCCCCCCTTCGGATGCATTTTCCGGCGACTCTGGCCTCTGCCTGGATGCCGAACCTCTTCCCGGACCGGTAAGTCGACAGCAAACACACCTGAATCACCGGATTCGTGTCGACTTGGTACTATGGGGTCCTTGGCGAGAGCCGGGCGCGGAGTGCTTTTTGTACTTTTCAGTTTGCCCTCCTGTTTTCGCAGGGCTATCGATTACAGGCATAACGAGGATTACGAATGAATATTGAAGCCCCGCAGATTACATTATTTGAAGACAGCCATATTGAGCACTGCAAGAATGTCCTGAAGAAAGAAGCGCAGATCGAAGACGTGGTGCGCGCGCTTCGCGATAACGTCGGAGACAAACATCGAACAGAGCAAACTGAGGTGGTCACCGAGATCGCCAAACGTGAGCGCAAAGTGTTCAAAACCCGCGCCGCTGCTGCGATAGACCGGCACCTTGATGCCACCGGAGATGGCACCAAAGCGAGCGAGCTTGCCATCAATAAAGGTCTGTTGAACTTCGTGTCGCTGATCACGCCAAACATTCGCCTCCGGGCACGGGCCGGCTCCGGCAAATCGACGGCACTGGTGATCAAATGCGATTTTTTGATCAATGAGCTCGGCGTAGCACCCGAGGCGATCCAGCTGCTGACATTCAACCGATCGGCATCGAACGATCTCTCCAAAAAGCTGCGCAAGGCTTTAGGTGATAAAGTCGGCAAGCGGGTTGGGGTGAATACCTTCCACAGTCTTGCGTATCACATTTTGAATTGCTGCCCTCAGACCCAGCACCTGAAGCTCATTTTCAAAGAAGAGGACCGTAGCCAGAAAGAGCAGCTCTCCGACCTCGAGGCGATAGTCGTCAAGGAAACAACGGCGCGCGACTTCGCGGCATACCGTGAGCGTTATGAAGGAACCTCGTATTCCTACATGACGCGTTTTGAGAACTTCGATCAGTCGATTCGGGATTTTGTGACGGGCGCCACAGCCCTTTATCGCGCACGCCGCGGCACCCCGACCCCCTTAAAACACAATCCAGTGACCCGACACCTAGAGCGTGTCGTGGCGGCCTATGAGGCGCGACTGCGGCAGTCCAGCACATTGGATGGTGAGGCTGGCCTGCGCGAAGCCGCGCGCATCCTGGAGAGCGATGTCGATCTGGCGAACCTTAACCGTATTGATGAAGGTATCCAGCCCCTCTTTACCCGGCTCGGCGGGGGCATGCAGTTCCTCTTCGTCGATGAATTCCAAGACTTCTCGGCGGCCTTTGCCGAGATCACTCAGGGCGTAATGGCTCGTAACCCCAATTGCGTGATGAACGCGGTAGGCGATGATTGGCAGTCAATCAATGCTTTCATGGGCGCTGACCTGTCCTTCTTTAACGGAATGAAGAAGACCCATGTAGCCAGCCTAAACCTGCCGCTACATTCGAACTGGCGCTGCGGCAAACGGATCGTCGAGCTTGGCAATAGAGTCATGGGCGCATCAAAGGCGACCGCAGCCGTGCCAGCACTGCCGCATGATGGAAAAATCCGGGTCCGTGTGGGCGATATCCAGAACTTCAAACGCAAGAAGGAGGAATGGCACGCAGAAGCGCAAGACTTCCTTGAGGGGCATATCAATAATATGGCTCAGGCGGCCTGGGCTGACGATCTGCGCGCTGGACGTGAGCGCGGCACCGTGGTGCTTCTGGCCGCTCAGAACAGCCCTTTTAGCAAAAGCCTTCAAGCCTATGCAAAGATGATCGATACCACTGAAGGCGGCAAGGTCACAACAAGCACTTCGCATGCGTCCAAGGGCGGCGAATGGGATCACGTCATCCTTCTGGATGGCACCGCATCGCATTACCCTTCAGCACATCCAGCTGAACCGGCGCAGAGAGATATGATCAAGCGCGCAGACCTCGAAGAGGAGGGACAGCGGCTCCTTTATGTGGCCGTCACGCGTGCCAAATACTCTCTATCCATTCTGGCTCCGACAGAGCTGCATCCCAAACTCAATGCGGCGCTGGAGATAGCGCGGCGCTGAGCTGCATCCCAAGCGTACAAGAGAAAAAGGCGCCCTTGGGCGCCTTGATCTTTCATTTGCGATGAGCTCGGTTACTTCAGGATGAACTGCCAGGTACACATGGATGGGTCTTCCATGGGTACTTTTTCCCAGCTGTCGCTTTCGGGATCGTAAGGCTTCTCGGGCGGATTAGGATCATCGCAGGCGAAAGGCGCCCAAGGGTCTACCCAACCATCTGGCGGGCCGCCACAAAGCGGGTGGAATGGGTCAAAGTCGCAGTCTGGATTGCAGAAGGGTCTATCGGGATAAACATCGCATTGCGGGTCGCAGAAGGGGTCCATCCACGGATCACAGCCGCCCAATGGTGGTGTCCAAAGATCACAGAATGGGAAACCTGGATCGTCGGGGCCACAAGAATCTCCGCCGCCCAAATCAGGCGGGAAGCCAAGATCATCATCATCTTCTCCACCGATTACAGGAAGCGCATCAGGCGGACCTGAAACCTCGTAGTACACTACAAGGTCGCGCTTGCCGCCTTCGCAGGCTTCGGCCAGCGCCGACATATCAGTGGCAACACCTTTGCCCGCCATGTAACGCACGGTGCCGGACGTCCATCCGAGATCATCTTCATGGAAGTCATTCTCTTCGACGGCCAGCGCGAAAACACGGCCCCCAATCATTGTGTCGCCGACTTCATTCTTATGCCCAAGCCGCATACATGCTCCAGGAGGCAAGTCATTCATGCGCGCGGCAATGATCGGTGTGCGATGGCCTTTCACATATGTGGCTGCCTCGTAGAAGGTCACCAGACCACCCCATGGGAGGCGAATAGCTTCCGCTTGGAGGAAGTCGTTGACCTCATCGATCATGTCAGCCTGAACGGCGCCCGATTTGATGGCCCAGGTGGTGGCATCGCCGCTTTCAAAGTTTGTATCGCTGCGGGTTTGGGAGCTGTCTTTGGTGCGCGCGACCACATAAGTGGAGACACTGGTCATCATGCCGGCCGTGGCATTTACCTGACGGTTGAAGCTGGCTTGTTGGAAGAAGAGGGTACCACCGACGATGATCGCAAGGGCGACCACGAGGTAGAGCACACCTTCGAGGAGTGAGATCGCGCGCTTGCGCATTCCGTCCCCATCTGGCTTGAAGAGTTTCATTTAGGTTTCCTATCGGGTTTGTTTCCTCCTTTAAGCGTATCTCTGATTTTCGCAAACTTCAGTCGAAGAAAGATACATGCTGGCAACTGCCCGTGATTTAGGGGGTATTTGATGTGGAGGATGGAGTTTCGTCCTAGACAGTACGGGGGATATCATAAAGATTTTCACATTATTATAATGTTGGCCGAGTTACGCCTCTGCATCACATATAAGTACCTAATGAAGTTCGGCATTTTGGTAAGGATACCTATTGCTTGCTCGAGAAATCTAGCGCAGCTCGTGAGGCTGAACTGAGTGTTTTTTGGGCCTCAGCAGTTATCGCCAGGAGATACCAAGATCACCGCGCTCAATATTGCAGGAATGTTGAAGGACGCATACCGCGTGAAAAAGTATGACGGATATACACATATGCTATTTATAGAAAAGGGCGCCCATGGGCACCCTCATGTGTTATACTTACGCAGGTTTAATACCCTGCACGTAGTGATTGGACGCCACGGCTACAATCGCTCCATGAAGCGCGTGCAGCATGCATGCCTACAGTCCAGCCGGAACCACGTTTGACCCAATTCCCCGCATTGGGTTGAGCGCCACAGACGACATCTACGATGTACGGCGGTCCTGAAGGGGCGTAGGTTGCTCTGCTCCATTCAGCTTCACAGGCTCGCGCCTGATCATATGTTTGATCCTCAGAGGAACATGCCTCTGCAAGGGTCGTAATCGGATGCGGGTAGTTATCGGGGTTATCTCGATCAATCCCGAACTGAAGTTCGATATCTTTTCCGCTTGGTGCGTTGTATTTCGCTCCGGGATTCTGCGCATAATAAACAGCCATCACTGCACCCTCGGTACAATTTTCAGATGCAGTTTCAGCGCTAACTATACCAACGGTATCTGGCTGCATCGTGGGATCTACGGCTTCGTCAGCCATGGTAAAGCCTAGCAAGCCAGTTCCCATTGGACCCACACCCGTTTCGTCGATACTCGCCAAGCGCAAACAGGCTGCCTGTGAAATGTTGGTGTAGGAGATGACGAAACCCTTGCCGTTGCCGGTGATATTCACGCCCCCTCCGAAAGGATGCCTGATCGCATCCCCGCTGCTATCAATGAAGGTTGAGGGAACTGCGCCGGCACGTACAATCGCAAGCGTCAAATCTTCATTCTCCCCGAAGCCGGTCTGGTTTTGGTAGAGGGCACGGGCCTGGGATGAGATCCCCACCGCGGCGCGCGCGGTGGCGGCCACATTATTGCTCAACTGAGATTGTTGAAAGAAGACGATGCCGCCCACAATGACTGCGAGGGCAACGACGAGGTAGAGTACGCCTTCAATGAGAGAGATCGCCCGTTTGCGCAAAAGCTCCCCGATAGGTCTGACATGTTTCATAGGGTAGTCCAGTTCAGGTTAATATCTCCTGATGCTACCTTCTGTTTTCGCATAAATACGGATCAGGTATCTTTGGCTTGTGGATCCAAGGGCTTTGATCTGCCTTTTGACGCAAAACCCGGGGGCGTCGGGAAACAATAGCGGTAAGGCCACAAAAGATTTTCACAACTAAAGCGACATCGGCTCCTCGGTCGGCACTTTGGCATCATAGGGCGCTGCGAGCATGTGGATGTCGTCGTCTTCGAGCTCGCAGATGAAGGTGACCCCTTTCTGTCCGGCGTCCTGAACCAAACGAGACATCTCAAAGGAACAATCGAGGAGCGTGGCAAGCGGGCGACCGAGACCGCGCCGGATTTCGGGGATCTCCAGATCGTCTTTGGTGAGCCAGGTGATCTTCTGAACTTCATCGCCGATCCGGATGTTCACCCAAGGGGTCACGATATAGGATGCGGTGTCACCGGCATCGTCGAAGGCGAGGTGCAGGGCAGGGGCCATCTCGCGCAAATAGGCGCTGACATTCTCGGAGGCTTCGGTCACCACGCGCCGAAACGCCCAGATGGTCGAGAGGTCCAGACCGCCGGCCGCCGCTTCGCGCCCCATGGCCTCGATATTGCTCCGAACCCATCCAATGAAACGCTGCGTGTGTAGA